>Ga0080064_1000058_pt1 | contig 314820 bp, 323 predicted proteins | sample Subgrocontami54m_FD_69260 | JGI IMG/M metagenome (GOLD analysis project Ga0080064, IMG submission 69260) | Subsurface groundwater microbial communities from S. Glens Falls, New York, USA - GMW46 contaminated, 5.4 m (SPADES assembly) (version 2) ... | reverse complement strand
TCTCCGAAAAACCCGCAGTCTTGCTCGGAGGATTCAACGGCGCCCAGTTCAAACAAGAGCATCAGGTTGCGGTTGCCCTGTCCGGACGCATTCCGGTTAAAGTCAATTTGGAAGGAGGAGACATCAAGATCGGAGACCACCTGACCCTTTCGACCGAACCGGGTATTGCCAAAAAATCCTCTCCCGGAGAGCAAAGCATCGGCTATGCGCTCGAACCCTTTAATTCCTCTACCGGCACGTCCACCATTCAATTTTTTGTAAACCTCGGCTACGCCAAACTCGATGAAGGCGCGAGGGACTTGGCCCTTCAATCTGATTCAGGGCAAGCACTCGGCATGGGTGATGTGTGGTCGGTGGATCCGGCGACGGGGCGCGTGAAAATTGGCGGTGTTGCCGGACTTGATATGGACGGAAAAGACATCACGAATGTTCGCGCGATGGTTTCAGCCAACGGCAGTTGGAGCATTGACGAGAACGGACTCATCATTGCGGCGAAAGTGAAAACCCAGGAGCTTGAGGTAGGGAGTGTGGCGAGACCGAGCGGCATTACGCTCTACGATAAGACGACCGGTCAGCCGTCTTGCATTGTGTTGGATGGCGGGGCGATTGCGATAAGCGCGGGATTGTGTGAGGAGCAGAACAGTGAGCAGGGAATCCCTCAATCTCCCTCGACACCGCTCGGGACAAGTGATTCGGGACAGGCCCCTCAATCCGATTCGGGGCAAGCAGTGAGTAGTGAGCCACCGCCGAGCGCACCGCAAACAGAGGATACGGATGTACTTTGCTCCGACGGAATTGATAATGACAGCGACGGATTAGTGGATCTCGCCGATTCAGATTGTTCCGCATTTGTTCCGGCGACCCCACCACCGCCGAGTGATCAGCCGCCAGTTCCGAATGACCAAACACCAAGTAACAATGACCAAACGCCTCCGCCGCCGGACGTAACGCCGCCACCACCTTCGTCTGATACAATCCCACCTGCAACGTAATCAAAGACGAAGGACGAAAGCTCGTAAGCCGATAAGCTCTCTGTTTCAACTTTTCTCAATTCGTAATCGCGTCAATGAACTATGATAAAACACTATGTAAGCGGCCGAGTGTACGTCTTCATTGATGCGGCAAATATCTTCTACTCGTAGCGCACATTGCGATGGCGGATTTCATATGAGCGTCTGAAGCTCTATTTTATGAAAGAGTGCAATGCCGAAAGAATTTTTGTGTATACTGCAACCGATCCACAAAGGCCGAATCAGGAGAAATTTATCCGTATGCTGCGATCGAATAACTTCATCGTTCGCACCAAGCCGGTCAAGCAGATTCGAATCGCGGGAGGCATCTATCAATGGAAGGGAGATTTTGATGTCGAGTTGACCATGGATATGCTGGATCACGTGGATCAATACGATACCGCAATATTGATGTCGGGAGACAGCGACTTCGCCCCCATAGTTGATCGGGTGAAATCGTTAAAAAAGAGGGTCATAGTGATGTCAGTAAAAGGTCATGTCTCAAAAGAATTGTTGGAGAGGGCAAAGTATATCAATCTCAAGAAGTTGCGCGGGGACATTGAATTAACCAAATAAAAATCCCCCCCGCAAGCGGGGGAGAGGTTCGTCATATTGAATCTAGCAGGTCGAAAATCTCATGTCAAGGCCCTGCTCCAACAGACAGTCATCAGCCACCAGTGAGCAGTGAACCACCACCAGCGGATAGCACAGCACTGTCTCCAGAGCCCGCCCCTACTCCGGATTCGACCCCTCAATCCGATTCGGGGCAGGCAGGCTCACCGCAAACAGAACCGGCACCAACACCATAACGGAGAGTTGAGAAGTATGAGTTAAGAGTTGAGGATACACATGAGCGATATGAAAAAAGATTTTGATCAGTGGAATGAGATAAAAAAACAGACGCACGCGGAACGCCCCCGGTTATATACGGTACGTGAAATTTGGTGGTGTAGGCTCGGCGTAAATATCGGAACTGAACAAGACGGCAGTGGCGAGAAGTTTTTGCGTCCAGCGGTCATTATGAGAGGATTCGGACCTAGCGCCTGTTTGGTAATTCCGCTCACCACATCAACGCGCGAGCATCCGTTGCGCATTTCTATTGGTTTAGTTGAAGGGCAAGATGCAAGAGCCAACATATCGCAGGTTCGTGTTGTTGATACTCGCCGCTTGGTGGAAAAAGTTGGATTTCTTGAGAAGGAGGTATTCCTAAAATTGCAAAAAGCCGTCAGAGACATACTCTGAACGGCTTTCCGAACATTCTCCCCCTTGCGGGGGTGAGGCCGAAGCCAACTATGTGATGATTATACGCGCCCCATCCTAAAAGTCAAATGAAGATATGAACAATCGATAATAGCTCATAATGGAGCAATATGAACAATAGAAGCCGATTAAACAGTAACCTCTATAGAGGCGATACTTACCGGTTTTCGTCGCGGGATAGTTTCGGACCTCTTTTTCCGGTCTTCCAAGTGGAGCTCAATGACTTCTTTGATATTTTTCATCGCCTCTTCAAGATTTTTTCCCTGTGTATAGCATCCCTGAAGCGAAGGGACATAGGCAAAAAAATGCCCCGCCTCATCTTTTTCTATGATAGTCGAAAATTCGTATATTTTAAGAGTCTTTTTCATGATTCTTTTTATAGTATCAGTTCAGATAGCAAGGCGCAATACGGGAACTTAAAATTACAAAAAGCCGTCAGAGACAGGCTCTCGGCGGCTTTCCAAACATTCTCCCCCTTGCGGGGGTGAGGCCGAAGCCATATGTACAATACATATGAATCAACCCAAAAAGTAAATTAATTAATTTCTAAGTATCAAGGTTGCAATTTATCGAGGTTGAACCTCAATATTATGGAGGTTCAACCTCGATACCTCGATAATACCTCCATAATATCCCACTATGAAAAGACCGCAGTTCGCAGAAAATCAAATATATCACATCTATAACAGGGGAGTGGAAAAGCGAAAAACGTTTCTTCAAGAAAAGGATTATTTGCGTTTTACCCATGATCTCTTTGAGCTAAACGACGAATCCCCGGCTCAGAACGTGCTTTATCATTTCAATGCGAACACAAAATCTATGGAGGTTGAACCTCAATATATTCGAAAGAGGGAACGGGAACCGCGAAAGTTACTGGTTGAAATTCTTGTGTTTACTCTTATGCCGAATCATTTCCATCTTATGGTGCGTCAAAAGCGGAAAAACGGGATTGTAAAATTCATGCAGAAATTAGGGACTGGTTATGCCATGTATTTCAATAAAAAATACGAAAGAGTGGGACCCTTATTTCAGGGTAGGTTTAAAGCGGTGAGGGTAGAAAATGAAGCCCATTTTCTCCATCTCCCGCATTACATCCATACCAACCCTCTAGAATTAATTTATGGAGGTTCAACCTCGATAAATTGGAAGCGGGGGATGAAATATCTTGAGAATTACAGATGGAGTAGTTTTCCTGATTATATCGGCAAGAAGAATTTTCCTTCGGTAACTTCCCGCGATTTCCTTCTTGAATTTTTGGGAGGCCCGAAAGAGTATCTGAAGGAAACAGAGCGACTGTTAAAAGCGAGCGAGTACGAAAAGTGGGGAGGATCAATTGATGAGGTAACAATAGAACCCGTATGGTTTTAATTTATGGAGGTTCAACCTCGATAATTCGTCGCACGAGCGCAAACACTTTTATTCTCGAGATCATTTGTGAATTTTGAAATTTAAGTTTTGGTCATATATAATTAATCCATAATTCATCATATATTCTATGTTCTCATTCTTACGAAGGAATCAGGAAGGGGCCGCGGCCGTAGATATGCCCATTGTTTCAGGCGTTGCCGCTGGCGATGGTCAAGTCTCGTGGTGGTCGGGTAGGGTAGTACATATTGTGCTTTACCTTTTGCTCTTTTTTACGCCACTTCTCTCATTGCCCTATACGCAGGATGCACTTCTCGCGAAAGTCGGATTTGTGGAGATTGCGGCGGTTATACTTGCTGTGGCTTGGCTCCTCAATATTTTTACGACCAAGCGTATTGCCTACAAGCGAAATCCCTGGAACATCGGGTTCCTTGCACTCGCACTTTCGTTGATCGCGTCAAATGTACTTTCAGCGTCGGCGTGGGGAAGTTTTTGGGGGAATGACGCAACGGGCGAGAAGACCGCAAGCGTCCTCGCTTTCATCGTGATTGCTTGGGTCGCCGCCGCAGTTCTTAAGCGAGATGAAGTTGAACGCATGAGCGCTGTGTTGCTTTCTTCGTTCGGCCTACTTGGGCTTTACGCCCTTGCTGCATTTATCGGCAACAGCTTCGGTACAGTGCCTGCGTGGCTCACGATAAACCCAATCGGAACAGTGAATGCGCTCGCCTATGTGCTTGGTTGCGGATTTCTCCTGTCGCTTGGCATTGTACTCGGGAGGGTGACACCTGGCGGAAGGGCGTTGCTCGGCACATGGATTTACCGGGTTGCCCTTGCCTGCGGCATTATCCTTTTTCTTTGTTTGATTCTCATTGGTTTTCAAATTCTCTGGATTGCGATTGCCATCATCACTGCGGTCATGCTTGCGTTTCACTTTACGAAATCATGGAATCGCGAAGGAGAGAAGGAGCAGGCATTTACTTCGACCGCAGTCGCCTTCGGTTGTATGGTGTTAGTCGCGAGCGTGTTTCTTGCCTTCAAATCAACACCGCTTGCAGGTCAAATTTATCAGCCTCCGGTTGAAGTATCACCCTCACTCTTGGCGACTCTTGCGATCGATCGCGCAGTGCTCGCGGTGCAACCAGTTGTTGGGTTTGGCCCCTCGAATTTCGTCTCCGCCTTCAATCGTTTTCGCGATCCTGGACTCAATCAAACCGATTTCTGGACGGCTCGTTTCAATCACGGCTACTCTCTCGTCTCGACCCTACCTGCAACCGTGGGAGCTCTTGGTATAGTCGGATATCTTGCTTTCATTGTTCTCGTGGTGATGATACTTGGACGCGCCGCACTTCGGAGTGATGATCCGGATCCTTTGCTTTTGGCATGGGGCGGGGTTGTCTTCTTCGTGTTGCTGATGTGGTTTCTCTATGCCGGGAATTTTACGGCAACATTTTTGCTGTTTGCGGCTCTCGGTTTAGTGGGAGCCGCGTTGAAGGAGCCGCTTGCGCCCGGGGCTGATGGAGAAACGCGCTTGCCATGGTGGAAGGCAGTAGGACGGAGAACCATTATCGTTGATTCAGCACTGCTCAATTTTGTGACCGCGCTTGTGGTGGTATTTGCCGCGGCACTCTCCCTTGTTGCGATCTGGGGCCTTTCTGCGCAGTACGTGGCTGAAGCCTATTTTCTCCGGGCGGCCACCGTCATGAATCAGTTCGGAAATGTTGATACCGCAAAAATATTTCTTGATCGCGCAGTTTCGTTGAACCCCACCGAAAGTTCGTATTATCAGGGAAAAGCCCAAGTAGGATTTGTTGCCATATCGCGTCTTATTCAGCAAGCACAAGCGAACCCGAGCGCAGACATTGCAACTCAATTCCGCGACGAATTCTCAAAGGCTGTTAGCGCCGGCCAGCGATCAACCGTTCTTGCGGGAGACAATCCGCAAAATTGGTTTGTATTGGGTCAGCTCTACGAAGTGGTCATACCCTTTGTTGCGGGTGCGGACGCGGCAGCTCTCGAGAGCTACCGAAAAGCGCGCGAATTTGATCCGCCGAATCCGGCGCTCGCATTCGCGCTCGGACGAATGCATCTTACCGTGGGAGACCTCTTGAATCTGCAGGTGAGTCAAACCACGTCGGGTGAAGAGCGATCAAAGATTGAAGCCGCACGGAACGATGCGATGACGCAGGCGCGGGATGCCCTTCAGGAATCCGCGAACCTGAAACCGGATTACGCTCAGGCTCATTACCTCTTGGCTCAAGTTGCGATCCGCGAGAATAATCTTGCGGAGGCGGTGAAGAGGACTGAAGCAACATTGGTACTTGCGCCGAATGATGTCGGAGTTGCGTTCCAACTTGGAGTGCTCTACTATACTGGAGGTAATTTCGATGGCGCCAAAGACGCATTTAACCGTGCGGTGGCGTTGAACGACAACTACTCGAATGCCCGCTATTTTCTTGGATTGATTTGGGATCGAAAAGGAGATCGCTCGGCATCGCTCTCGCAGTTCCAAAAGATTTTAGCTTTGAATCCCGATAACGAGGAGGTAGAGAAAATTATTGCCAACATTGAGAGAGGTAAGCCCGCACTTGATGGCATTGTGCCGCCACTTCAGGCACCGGAGAAGCGGACTGAAGCACCGGTGAAAGAAAAAGGTGAGGGCTCAAAGCCCCTCGAGCGACCTACGCCGTAAATCTCGATCGTTCGAAATGTCTCTCCCACGAATGAGCGAGGAGCTCCGCACCCGAGAGCGGTGCGGAGCTCCTGTTCGTCCCCCTCTTTTTGCGTTTCATGAACCTGTATATATCACCAGCATTTTTTCATCTTATGTTGCTACTAGTATGTAACAACGCAGTTGCGGAAAAGGAGGGGGTGCATTTGTTTGTCGCTCCATTCCTCCCCGCCCCGACCATGGTCGGGGCGGGTATCCTGGAGACAAACAAATGAATTTCGGTTTTCTCAACCGAGAAGTTCCCTCGTTTCACGCAGCAGCGCTTATTATGGGGGGCGCGGCGTTAGTCGCAAAGCTTCTCGGGCTTTTCCGTGATCGTTTGCTCGCGGCTCATTTTGGAGCGGGTGACACGCTTGATGCGTATTATGCCGCATTCCAGATTCCGGATTTTCTCTACATGATTTTTTTGGTGGGTGCTGCCTCCGCCGCTGTTTTGCCAGTGTTTCTTTCGTATGAACGCAGGAGTCGGCTTGATGCGGAGCGTTTCATCGGGAATTTGATCGTGGTTTTAAGTGTGTGTGGTGTTGTTCTGATCGGAGCGGCGATCCTTCTTGCTCCTTGGCTCATTGCCATCATCGCCCCTGGGTTTTTGGGTGCGAAGTTCGCACTCACGGTATCACTTGCACGCTACATGATGTCGGGAGCACTCTTTCTCGGGATTGCCGGGATTCTTTCCTCTGTGCTTCAGGCGAATCATCGTTTTTTTGCTTTTGCTCTACCTGCGATTTCCTACAATATCGGTATTATTATCGGGGTTGTTCTGTTTTTGCCCTGGCTCGGCCCTCAGGGCCTTGCGATAGGCGTTCTCCTCGGAGGTATGCTTCAAATATTGGTTCAGCTTCCCGCAATGAGGAGTATTCACTTTCGGTTTAGGCCATCGTTCAATTTGGGGGATGCCGGATTTCGGACAGTGATTCGCACCTCCTTACCACGGGTCATCGCTCTTTCCATGAGCCAAGTTACCACAATCCTCCTTCTCGCCCTCGCCTCATTCTTCGCCGCAGGATCTATCAGTGTGTTTAAGTTTGCATCAAACCTTCTCTATGTTCCGGTTGGTTTATTCGGAGTTTCCTACGCGCTTGCGATGTTTCCAAGACTCTCGGATGCTTCACTCTCGGGACAGGGGGAGTCATTTCGCGAACACATTGTTCTTGGGATTCGGAATATTCTTTTTTGGGCAATCCCTATTGTAGCACTTGCGATTGTGCTCCGAGCCCATCTCGTTCGCGTGATTCTCGGGAGTGGCGCTTTTGATTGGCAGGATACGAGACTTGTTGCGGCAACATTTGCAATTCTGGCAATAGCCATCATCTCCGAAAGTCTTCTGCCGCTCGTACTTCGCGCGTTTTATGCGCTCGGGAATACGCGATCACCCTTATTGTGGGATATCGTAGGGTCGTTCGCGACCATTGCCTTCGCACTTGGATTTACGCTCTGGTTCACGTATCATCCCTCCGTACTCTCGCACGTCGCGCAATTACTTCGCATCGGTGATCTCGAGGAGCCCCGCATTCTTGCGATCGCACTCGGATTTTCGTTAGGGTCGCTTCTGAATCTCACACTGCTATTACACTCACTCTCCCGTGTCTTTCGAAAGCGTTTCAGTGTACCCCTCTTCGTTGAATTCGTGCCGATAGCCGGCATGCTTGGCGCTTCTCTCGTTGCTGCCGTTGCGGCGTATGCATCACTTTTGCCGTTTCCTGCCATCATCTCAACGAACACGCTTCTCGGAATTTTTGCGCAAGGATTTGTGGCGGGCGTGGTTGGATTTCTTGTCTACGGCGGCATACTTTTGCTTCAGGGAAATGCCGAAATTCAAGGGTTGTTCGAGAGTTTTCGACAACACCTTGTCTCGCCGAGAAAAACTCCGCAGGTGTTTGATGCCGAGAAACTCGACGGCGAGAGTGGAAAGTAGGCATAGGGCGATTCATTTATCCCCACACCTTTCAGAATACCCTGCGGTCTTGCCGCAGGGATGAATGGCGGCTTCAAATCCTTCCCGCGGGAAGGTGTGGGGATTTATTGAAGTTGTCCGTTCATCCTAGTTATTTCAAGTTTTTTTATTGTTTGTCCAGAATACCGCGCTACTTGTAGCGCGGATGAATGGTAACAAACAATAAACCCCCTCCTTTTGCGCAGTTGCGTCGTTGTATAGAAGTAACCATGAGATGGCAAAGTGCTTGTGATATATATATATATATATATATAGCGCTCATTAAGCGCGAAAAGGAGGGGGTGAAATGGAGATACCGCGCGGTCTTGCCGCGCGGAGCTCCATGTTCATTTTCGTAATACCCCGCGGCTCTGCCGCGTGGGTTACCGCTTAGAAACGGGATCCAGGGCTTTGCCCTGGGGTAAATACCATTTATTTAGTTCATTAACATTTCCTTTACGATCGTGTGTGAAATGTTAATATAAAATGTATGGCATTCGTGAAACCTTCTCAAACATCTCACCCCCGTTCGTATCCCACATTAAGCAAGCTTATTCTAGAGCGTATCGCGGATGCGGGGAAAGTGGCGCTCTCGAGTTTTTTTCCTGCTCGCTATCCTGAGGCACGACTTTGGCGCTCGTTACTTGGGCTTGATGCAACATATCGGTTTCAACGGGAAACATTTGCATCTCTTTTATCCCGGCTCCAGAATCAAGGATTAGTCGTGCGAACCGGTAGACACCATCAAAGTTTCTGGCAACTGACCACGCGCGGCAAAATCTATATGAATCAAAAGAGCGAGGTTCGAAAAATTGAATCCGATGGAATCGGACGACTTGTTATTTTTGACATTCCAGAGAAGGAGCGTCGCAAGCGCGATACGATACGTATGGAACTTATCGGTATCGGATTTCAACAACTTCAGAAGAGCGTGTGGTATGGGGAGCATCCACTTCCTCGTGATTTCATTACTCTTATTGATTCACTGTCGCTTCAACCCCATGTGCATATTTTTAGTGTGCGTCAGTCCGGAACAATCACCAAAAGATAGTCATCAACATTCTTCAAACGATCGTATGTAAATTGTTAATGAATAATTATTGAGGTCTGTGGTATGGATTCTCGACATTTGCGAAACTTCGTCATTATCGCCCATATCGATCACGGCAAATCAACGCTTGCGGATCGTTTGCTTGAATTAACCGGAACGATTGAGCATCGAAAAATGCGCGAGCAGTTTTTGGATCAGATGGAGCTTGAGCGCGAGAGAGGCATCACCATTAAAATGCAGCCTGTGAGGATGCAATATATTACCGGGGGGCAGTCCTACACGTTGAACCTCATCGACACACCAGGGCATGTTGATTTTTCGTATGAAGTATCACGATCGCTTGCGGCAGTGGAAGGGGCGATTCTGCTCGTTGATGCAACCCAAGGAATTCAAGCCCAAACCGTTCAGAATTTTCGTTTTGCGGAGGAAGCTCGACTTACCATTATTCCCGCGGTGAACAAGATTGATCTTCCGTCAGCCGATGTTGAGCGAACAGTCGCGGAGCTCGCCTCTCTCCTCGGTATTGATCCAAGCCGTGTCCATACAATATCCGCAAAGCAGGGGACCGGTGTTCGTGAACTTCTTGATGATGTGGTGAGCCGCGTCCCACCTCCACAATCAGAAGGAAAAAATGAGTTGAGGGCTCTTATTTTTGATTCGCTCTATGATTCGTATCAGGGCGTGATTGCCCATATTCGGGTCGTGGACGGTGAAGTGCGCTCGCATGATGTGATTCGATTTTTCGCGAGTGGTGAAAAGAGTGAAGTCATTGAAGTGGGAGTACTCTCACCGGATCGCATCCCAGTCGCGTCTCTCGGGCCCGGCGAAATTGGGTATCTCGCAACCGGTATTAAGACTCCAGATGCAGTTCGGGTTGGAGATACGATCACAAAAGAAACAAGAAACAAGAAACAAGAAACAACCCGCCTGCCGGACGGGCAGGGAACCAGCTCATTTGCCGGACGGGGAGGGAATCCCTGGCCGTCCGCTGAGGGCGAACAGCGGGCTAGGCAGGAATCAGGAAATATGATTCGGCCTCTGCTGGGATATCGCGAACCATCACCTGTCGTATTTGCCTCCATTTTTCCGGAGAACCAAGATGATTATTCGGTTCTTCGGGAATCGCTCGGCAAACTGAAATTGAATGATGCCTCACTCTTTTTTGAACCCCTCCCCAACGCAGGAGCGCTTGGTCGAGGGTATCGCGTCGGATTCCTCGGGATGCTCCACATGGAAATTGTCGCAGAGCGATTACGCCGGGAATATGGATTGCGGCTCGTCTTTTCAAACCCCTCGGTTGCGTTTCGAGTGAAATTGCGAGGCGGCGGAGAAGAGATTATTTTTGCCGCCTCGAACATGCCGCACTCACATGACTATGAGGCGCTCGAAGAGCGTTGGGCGAACGCCGAGGTGATCACCCCACCTCACTACCTTGGCACTCTTGCGACACTCGTGAATGATCGGGGTGGTCTCATTCGTGAGACTATCACCATCACTGGCGAGCGGTTGTTAGTTCATTTTGAGGCACCCTTGCGTGAACTCATTGTTGATTTTTTTGACACCCTGAAGAGCGCGACACAGGGGTATGCCTCGATGGTCTACACGCTTGGTGAATGGAAAGCGGCATCCCTCACGCGGCTTGATATTTTCATCGCTGGTGAAGAGGTGGATGCATTTGCTGAGATTGTTCCGCAAGAAAAGGTGTATACCATTGCTCGTGAGCGCCTGAAAAAGCTAAAGGCGCTCCTGCCGCGCGAGCTCTTTTCGATTTCGTTGCAGGCCAAGGCGGAAGGCAGGATTATCGCCAGCGAATCTATTTCTGCCCTCAAGAAGGATGTGACGGGGTATCTCTACGGAGGGGATCGTACGAGAAAAATGAAACTTTGGAAAAAGCAGCAGCGTGGAAAAAAACGTCTCGGCGAAATTGGCCGAGTGCGGATACCGTCGAGCGTGTTTCTTGCAATGTTGAAGCGGGCCGAGTAGGCGGGGTCAGTATTGGATCAGGGGGATGACGGTGAAGGCAACCATGCTCACAACAGCGAACACGGAGATTATGATCCAAATTACACGAGATGTTCTCTTTGAGAGTTTCATATACTATAAGAGCATACAGGAGTGATATGACTTTGCCAAGGGGTTTTGCAGGCATTTTAAAGATGTTTCGTTATGCAGGGTCGCCATTCGTCTCATCATAACTTTTTAGCTCATCCCCTCGTGGTCGCAGGGCTTGTTGTCGCGGCCATTTTTCTCACGGTAAGTTCAGTGCGGATTGTGCTACGGGCCCGCACAATCTTGGCAGAGCAAAAAGCGCTTGAGGCAAGCCGACTCGAACTTGAACAAAAAAAGCACGATCTTGAGGCGAAACTAAAGAACTCGAATTCGCCCGAGGTGGTTGAGCGCATGGCAAAGGAAAAGCTCAATTTGAAGAATCCGGGGGAGGAGGTGGTAGTGGTGAAGACGGAGACACAATTGCCATCAAGTGCAGAGGAGCAGGGTTTCATGAGCCGCATTGTGCCGGATTGGCTCTCCAATTTTTTTGAATTTCTCGCGCGTTAATTAAGGAACGATTTTGTGAGCCGCTCGGCTTCACGCTGGTTCTGAATCCAATGGATTTTTTTATTGCGTTTGAACCAAGTCATTTGACGCCTGGCGTATTCTTGATCCCCCTTGAGAATGAACTCAACCAATCTCTGTTTCGAGATTTTCTTCTGCAGGTATTCTGCGAGAAAACGGTACTCAAGTCCGAGCTCATAGAAACGCTTCCAGGGTATACCCTGCGCGCGCAGTTGTTTTGCTTCATCGATCATGCCGGCTTTGATACGGGAGGCAATGCGCATACGAATACGTTTCTCATGTGTAATGCGGGGCAATTGTATGCCGATCCAAAGGACTTTGTAGGGGGATGATTCTCGAAGTTCCGGCACTCGCCCGATGGAAAGTGCAATTTCGATTGCGCGGATTAATCGTCGAGGATTTTCTTGCTCAATAGTTCGCGCTCTCCTTGGGTCAATCTTCTTGAGGAGTGCGAGGAGCTCGCCCGGAGATTTCTGAGCGAGGTTGTGCCGCAGGGCTTCATTCGGGGGAACTTCGGGGATGGTGCGATTGTAGATAAGCGTGTCAATCCAGAATCCAGTTCCGCCAACGACAATCGGTATATGCCCACGCTGAACGATATCCGAAAGAGCTTTTTCGGCGCGTTTTTTAAATTCAATCACTGAAAATTTGCGCCGAGGGCTAGCGACATCAAGGAGGTGATGATGGATACCGCGCATCTCGCGTTCCTGGATCTTCCCGGTTCCTATGGTAAGACCGCGATACACTTGTCTTGAATCCGCGGAAATGATTTCTCCCCGGAAACGTCGGGCAAGGCTCACGCCAAGTTTTGACTTCCCCGAAGCATTCGGGCCGACGATAACGATTAATTTTGGTTTGTGTTGCCTTGGCATATTCTTGCTAAAAAAATCCCGCTCGTGTCTAGCCGAGTCGGGTGTGTAATAGTCGTTTGAACCATCTTGGCTCGATATGGTACTTCACCATGAATATCTTTAGCAGACGGGTATGCCCGCTACGCTCGAGCTTACGGATTTCCCGTCGAACTCTCGACCGGGCTTCAAGGGCTCTTGCCTGTGCTTTCGGGTCGCCCGTATCTCGCCACAGTCTGCGGTCCCTTCTGAGTGAGCGGACATCATGAATGAGCATCTGTAATTTCTTTGTCAGGTACTCTATATCAGATCGTTGCGAAAGAACCTGGCGCCGCCGTAGGATGCGTCGGATGCGTGCGAATACCATTGCGGCTCCTCTCTTGATGGTGACTGCGGCGTTTTCAATGCCGTGCTTTCAGTATTGAATTTTAAACTCTCAAAATCAAGACCGCACGTTCATGCTTCATATGAGGATGCCGGCAATATTCCGAATATTCCTCTCAGCAGTAGACAGTGATTGCGCGCTTCATGCTCTCTTAAGACGTTGTCCAAAGAACGCGAGCAGACAAATGAATAAATTGATAACGACCAGATACGCCTGAAATATGATATTTGAGGCTATGAACTCTTTTGCTGAAATAACGCTTAATGCGGCAGCGATTGCAATGAGCAACCAGGAGCTTGATGTTTCGCTAAAAGGATCACGGTAGGTTTTTGCCACAGTCGGAATAGCAATGACGATATCGGCAAAAATCAAAAGTACAAGAGCAAAAAGTGGCTGATTCGTAATTTGCCAGAGAACGATGGCAAGGATTGCAAGCGCGAGGCAGCTCCAATCAACCCAGCTGTATTGCTTGTATCCATAACCGAGTAAGCCAAGAATCGTGATTAGCCCCGTGTTAAAGGTCATTGCGAATAGAATGATGACCGACCACGAAGTTCCGACAGACAGTACGGCTGCGATTACGATAAGTTGCACAAGCGTCCATAGCGCCCATGAAACGATATTCGGGCGTGTTGTTCCGTGAAGCATGTCTCGGACATATGGAACAACTGCGCTCACCTGTATAATCCCGGCTATGATTCCGAAAGCCGCATGCCAGTCAAGCATTATCGAAAAGATAAAATAGCTTTTTCAAGCGACATTTGGCCAAGGTCTCCTTTTCCGCGTTCTCGCACCGCAACGGTTTTCGATTCGGCTTCCCTGGGGCCAACGACGAGAAGATAGGGGATTTTTTGGAGTTCGGCTTCGCGGATTTTGCGGCCAACAGTTTCGTTGCGATCATCCATCCAGGCGCGGATTCCTGCATCCGAAAGCTGTTTCATGACGTCCTTTGCGTAGTCGGTTACTTTGTCACTGATGGGGAGGACGGAGACCTGCACGGGTGCCATCCAGAATGGGAATGCGCCGGCATAGTGCTCGATAAGGATTCCGAAAAATCGCTCGGGCGAGCCAACAAGGGCAGAGTGGATCATAACTGGGATTTCCTTTTTTCCATTTGCGTCTATGTATGATGCGCCGAAGCGCGCCGGCATGTTGAAGTCAAGTTGAATGGTGGAGAGCTGCCATTGGCGACCTAATGAATCACGAATCATAAGATCCATTTTGGGGCCATAGAATGCGGCTTCTCCCTCGGCAACCGTACACTCAACATTGTGCTCTTCAAGCAGTTTTTTTAGGAGGGATTGCGAGCGTATCCATACCGCATCGTTTCCGAGATACGCTGATGTGTTCTTTTCATCGCGAAGCGAGAGGCGGATGTAATAGTTGAGGCCATATTTTTTCATTGCTTTGCGGATTGCGCCAAGTACAAGCACGAATTCTTGCTCGATTTGGTCTTCGCGGAGAAAACAGTGGCCATCGTCTTGGGTGAATGAACGGAGGCGTGTGAGACCCAAAAGCTCTCCCGGCTTCTCATCGCGATAGAGCATGGCAAAATCAGCATACTTGATCGGAAGATCGCGGTAACTCCGGGGTTCTGAACTATAGAGCTGAATATGCTGCGGACAGTTCATGGGTTTCAGAAAATATTCTTCCTCGCTGTAGTGAGATTTGACGAGGAACATATCATTTTTAAACTTTTCGTAATGCCCCGATGTTCTGAAGAGCTCTCCCTTATTCATATTCGGGGTTTGCACCTCCTCATACCCGATTTCTTTTCTTAACGAGCGCGAAAAATTCTTGATTTCCTGCAATATAATCATGCCTCTAGGTGTATATAAAGGAAGGCCGGGCCCTACGAGGTCCGAAAATACGAAGAGCCCGAGATCTTGCCCGAGTTTGCGGTGATCGCGCTTGCGCGCTTCTTCGAGTTGTTTCACATGGGCATCAAGTTCTTGTTTGGTTGCGAATGCGACACCGTAGATTCGCGTGAGTTGCGCTTTTTTCTCGTCTCCCCTCCAATACGCTCCCGCGATCGTCGTGAGCTTGAACGCGTCAGGATTTATTTCATCGGTGTTTCTTATGTGGCCGCCACGACACAAGTCGGTGAAGGATGAGGGGATAGGGGTTGGGGGATAGGGACTAGTCGTGCGCTTTGTTTTCTGCTTCTTGTTACTTGTCTCTTGTTCCTTTCCCGTCGCGTAGACTGTCAACTGTTTCTTTTCTTTGATGAAATCTTTGATGAGGTCGAGTTTAAAGGGCTGGCCATTTCCTCCAAAGGCGGATCCGCCTCCGCCGGAGAAAAGTTTTTTTGCTACCGCAGGGGTCACTTTTTTTCCGGTAATGGGCAACTTCGCGCCGATAAGTTCACGCATAGTTGCCTCTAACTCGGGAAGGTCCTTTTCACTGATCGGCGTGGATCCGCGTTCCGTTCCGCGTGTTTCAGCGAACTTGAAATCGTAATAGAATCCATTCTCAACAACCGGCCCGATGCCAAGTTTGGCTTTCGGAAATTTTTTGAGGACTGACATAGCAAGTAAATGAGCCAAAGAATGTCGAACGGCATCAATTGGTACTCCGCCATTGTTTACCCCGATAGATATTTCCGACTGCTGTTTTTGAGCTTCCTTCATGTGTATTGTTTCAATTGAGGAATTGGGAGATGCCACGCATATCTAACGGGGCAAGAAGATGCGCCAAGGAGTGGCGAATGTTTTCGAGAGAAGTTGTAGAATCTCTATTCATGCTTGTACTATTAAGACCTCCTTTACTTCTTCGCAAAGGATTTTCGGTTCATCGTGATCGCGTGAGATGCGTCCCTTTACCGTGATGATCTTGTCAGGTTGCCAGATTGACGGATTTTTTTCAAGGATGCGCGGGAATACAAGCACTTCGGCCTTGCCGGTAAAATCTTCGAGCTTCACAAAGAGCATCGGAGACCCTGCTTTTGTGATAATGCGATTTACCACGGAGACCATACCACCGATCGAAACTCTCGCATCGCGTGGCTGGTCGGCAAGGGATGATACGGGAATCACGTCCTTTGCGAATGCATTCCGATAATCCTCGAGCGGATGTTCGGAGATATAGAGACCGAGGAGCTCGCGCTCCCAAGCCAGCCGCTCTTTTTTCCCTGCAGGGAGAGCAGGCTCAAGGCGAATCACGTTTGTCGCTGCGAATGCTAGTCCTCCAAAGAGAGATCCTTGGCTCATATCGTTTTGCTTCTGAACGGACCTTGCAAAGTCGAGTATATGGTCAAGATTCGAAAGAAACAAATTGCGTTCGCCGAGTTCATCAAACGCGCCGCATTTGATGAGGGATTCGAGTGACTTTCGATTGAGATCCTTTTGCGGAATGCGCTCTATGAAATCCGCGATCGAGGAAAAGGGACCGTGCTCCTGGCGCGTCTGGATGATGGCCTCAATAATGTTTGATCCCACGTTTTTCACCGAGCTCAAACCAAAGCGTATTTCCCGGTCTCCCATGACGGTGAAGGTTGCATTCGACGAATTGACTGAAGGGGGGAGGATCGTGATATCAAGGGATCTTGCCTCGTCAATAAGAAAGGCAACGCGCTCAATTTCGAAACCCTCGACCGTCATGAGGGAGGCCATAAATTCAGCGGGCCAATGGGCTTTCAAGTATGCGGTTTGGTAGGCGATCATGGCGTAGCATGCGGCATGGGAGTTATGGACGATCATATCGTTGGCAACGAAGTTATGTGTCTCGTCAACCGTAAGGTCAAAAGTATTTTCTTCGCCTACGTATTCGATAGCTGAAATTTGATCCCAGTATATGTCAGAGATAGCCAATGCGGTGAGTTCATGGTTGCCGAGGCGTTCGGCGACAAGTGCTACAGTTTCGCGAAGGTATCCAATTTTTCGTGTGTCCCGTCCGAATAATCGTTCCGAAATGGTATTTTGCAATGAAAATTCAGCAAAGGTCTGGCCGGAAGCCATGACGGCGCTTCGCATATGCTCTCGAATGAGTGCCGCCGGGATAATGTCATAACTTCCGCGGGCCGCCCACGGATTGAGGGACCCGTTAAGGATTGGGTGAGTAGTCGTGATACTCTGAATAATCAGGGTCTTTTCGCCGACCAGGTGAGGGCCGAATGCCTCGATGAATTTTTCGATGTTGTTGTAGCGGGTTACCGTGATGGTGAAACCTGGCTTGATCGCGCCGCGATATTTGAATTTCTTTTTGTGGATCGTTGAGAGAATACCAAATCGGAGCAGGAGGTGTTGCATGCCTTTTGCGATTGCGGAGGATGATGTTGCATAGAAAATTTGTGGATCGCTCCGTTTTGCGTTTATACAGCCGTCCCCCTGAAACATTTTACCAAGCAGTAAGGCGAGATCCTTATTCGAGAGTCGATACACGAAATCCGGGAAAAATTTTTCGGTAGCTTTTTTGTTTTTCAATCCTAGTGTATCGATCCAGTGGACGGCGCCGGATGGCCGTGTTCTTTCTTTTCTTTTTGCATACACCGCGATAGTTGATTTACTCAAATCTTGTTTTCCAATTGTGTTTGGAAAAACTTCCAAATAGCGGAGGTAATCATTGATTTCCTCTTGTTTTGTTGAATAGAAATAGAAACCGTGAGGATGGCAGAAATTTCCTTCGGCAAGGAGATATCCGAGGAGCCCGAGTTTATGGGTTTTCACGGAAAGCGGGGCACGGGGCTCAGCAATGACTCGCGGAACCGCGAGCTTCGTACCCACACCCGTTTCCTCAAGCTTCCGCCAACCCTCCGGTGTGAGGAACGGATGGTTTGCCGTCGCCTTAATGGTACGACCACTCCGTGTTGTTATTTTCCACACTGGTTTTCGCCCGTTGTAGATGACATCCGTAATGGGTCGCGCATGAATTTTATGAGATGATTCGAGGGAAAAAACTTTTTTCGCGTATGTTCGGTTTTGGTAGAGAGTTTCGAGTGAAACAAGGGTACCATGTATCGGATCCATAATGGTGGTGTCTCCGGTCAGGCACCTGTTGAACCCATAACGCGCGAAAGGAGGAAACAGTTCCCAAATGGCCTTTGCAATTTTTAACTGAATGCCATTCGCGAGCATGCCGGCAATCAATTTTTCGCGCTGCTCGTTTAAAAGAGATTTGATTTTTTTCCCAATTGCTTTTCGGAGCGTATCCGCTTCGGGCAGGGTGAATCCGGCCAAGTCGCGCGCGATTTGCATCATTTGTTCCTGGTAGACGCCAATGCCATATGTGTTTTTGAGAATGGGCTCAAGTTTTGGATGAAGATAGGTAATTCGTTCGTTGCCGTGTTTCCTCGCGATGAAGGAGGGGATCAGTTCCATCGGGCCCGGCCGAAAGAGTGAGACCATCGAGATTAAATCCTCAAGTTCGGTCGGCTTCAGCTCTTTGAGGTATCGCCTCATGCCGTTACTGTTATGCACCACAAATCCGTTCGCTATAAAATTATTTGCGGGGCTTTGCATGGCTATATCGTAGGTCATTTCCGTGCCCATATTCTTGATTTCCTGTACGGTTTCCCAATCGAAATTCTGAGGGATGGCGGGACATTCCCACCGCACGAGTTTTTTATATTGGAGCGCTAACTCTGCGAATTTTGTGGCGCTGATTAATGTAAAATGGTATTGAGGATATTGTTCCTCAAAGAGCTGCATTTTTTCTTGGTCTGCGTCGTGTAGCCACCCTTTGATTTCATAGAACATATTATCCTGTGGAGTATAAAAATCAGGAGTATACGAAAGTATGCGACCATCTTTTGCGGTCAATGAGAATGTTCTTGGTTCGTACGTATACTGGATGCGATGCAATTGGAGAATGCGCGCAAAATCGGCTTCCCAATTCGAACGGACATAATGGCCAAGATCATCGCGGAATCCGCCATGTCGGTGAGGAGATGGTCGCCCAAACATAGGGTTTTTATTTCCGCTGAAGCGTTCTCGCATCCGTCGCTTTAGCTCATTCGCTTTTTCGATTCCGTAGCGATGTTCGAGTGTTACGCCAGTCAGTGTCCGTGATATTTTTTGTCCAGTTGTTTTGAGGATATCGCTGCTGGTTGCGGTAAGGTTTTTATTCCAAGTTGTTCCGCCATTTGCAAAGAATTTGAACCGAGCCGTTTTCATTTTCTCTCGCGATATTAATTTTGATGGATTCGAGTAGTATCGCGCCGAGCAGAGATAGCAGAATCTTGCCTTTCCTCCTTTTTGCCCGTTGATCTGGATCCCACATGCTTCGCACGTATTCCATTTCTCATGTTTTCCGTGAAGTTTTACAAGCAGTTTATCTCCTGGTTTGATATCCCTTAATTTTTTCCAACCATCTTCTGTCATGAATTCGTGATCGCGAGAGGCCTTAATGTAACGCCTCTCATCGGTTATGATCGCAAATACTTCTTTCACTCCGCTTTTTTTGATTGCAAGTATAGGATTGTTATGGACTTTCCCTTCATCAAGGTATACCGAGCGCAATGAGGTCTTCTCGTTTCGTTCATAGAGTTTTTGGATTGTGGTATTAGAAACAATAGTATCTCCCGAGAGACACTCAAATTGGAATACTCCACTTGTCTTGGCGGCCCGGAATATTCGAAGCGTATCTTTATCAGTGAGCGGGATCGCGTCTATATCAACGGCGATCGCATGGCGCTCTTTTACCAGTCTGACTGTTTCTTCAATGACGGTAAGGTTTCGCAGGCCGAGGAAATCTATTTTGAGGAGCCCGAGATCCTCAATCGCATGCATTTCGTATTGCGTGATGACAATTTTTATATCTCCACCCTCGTTATTTCCATGTGCGCTCTTGGACACACCGGATTTTGACGCAAGTTGAAGCGGTACGTATTCGGTAAGGGGGTGAGGCGCGATTACGACACCGCAGGCGTGCACCGAGGCATGCCTCGCGACTCCTTCGAGTTTCATGGCGGCGTCAATGAGGCGTTTCGCCTCAAGGTCGGTCTGATATATGGTTTTTAGTTCCTCAACATGATCAAGGCATTTCGCGAGCCAGCCCTCTTTCATACCCTGGGTCGGATTGAAAGGAATGAGTTTTGCAATTCGATCGCAAAAGCTGTAGGCAATTCCAAGAGCCCGCCCCGTATCACGTATCGCGGCGCGTGCCGCCATGGTTCCGAACGTGATGATTTGAGCAACATGGTCGCGGCCATATTTTTTTTGAACGTATTCAATGACCTCATCGCGTCTCCGATCAGAAAAATCGAGGTCAAAATCGGGTGGAGTAATCCGCTCGGGGTTGAGGAAACGTTCGAAGAGGAGATTGTATTCAAGAGGATCGATATTCGTAATGCCGAGGAGGTAGGCGACAATAGAACTTGGTCCGGAACCGCGGCCTGGCCCCACCATGATGCCTTGTTGGCGCGCCCATGCAATAAAATCCTGGACAATAAGAAAGTATGAAGTGAATCCGGTTTTCTCAATAACGCCGAGTTCGTAGTTCAGGCGATCAGAGATAGTGTTCGCGCGGGCGGATTCCTTGTCATGGATGATTTTCCCGTAGCGCCTCTCGAGTCCTTCCTTGGCTAATTTTTCAAGATATGATTCCGCAGTAAAGCCAGTAGGTACAGGGAAGGAGGGCAGGAGTATTTGGCCGAGGGGAATTTCGAGATTGATTTGGCATGCGATCTCCCAGGTGTTTGCGATAGCTTCGGGAACGTCGTGGAAGAATTCCGCCATTTCCTGGGTTGATTTCATGGAATAATCTTCGGCCTTCATGGTGAGACGGTCTTCGTCGTCAATGCGGCTCCCCGTTTGGACCGACACAAGAATATCCTGCGCATCGCGATCGTCCGGCCGCGCATAGTGAATGTCATTCACCCCGACGAGTTTAGCACCGGTTGTTCGGGAAAGCTCAATGAGCGCTTTGTTTACGATTTGCTGTTCCGGAATTTCGGGATGTGCTCCGAGTTCGAGATAAAAATTGTCGCGACCGAATATATCCTGATATTCGGAAATAAGGGTATGCGCTTGGTCAAGCTTGCCCGTGCGGATTGCTCGGGAAATTTCACTGTTGAGACATCCCGAAAGCGCAATAAGACCTTCGGCATGCTCCCGAAGTAATACCTTATCAACCCGCGGCTTATAATAGAAGCCCTCGAGATGAGCTTTCGTGACGAGCTGAATGAGATTTTGATACCCGGTGTAATTTTTTGCGAGCACAGTGAGATGGTAGCGTTTATCGTCTACGCCAGGCCGCTTATCCTGCATTCGTTCATAGGCAATGTAGAGTTCGGAGCCAATAATAGGTTTAATGCCAGCTTTTTTTGCTTTCTGGTAGAATTCAATTGCGCCGTATAAAACCCCGTGATCCGTGAGGGCAAGAGCCTCGAAGCCAAGTTCAACGGCACGTTTCACCAACTGATCGATTCGGGCAAGGCCGTCGAGCAGACTATAGTGGGAGTGAACGTGGAGGTGGACGAATTTCATGGGTTCAAGAATGTTGAGAAGATACAGAAAATAGAGTGTATAGAGTTGGCGATGATTCGTTGAATCTTCATGCTCTCTATGTTCTTTATTCTCTTTATACTCTCTATTCACTTAATTTTCTACTTGCAATGAGGCGAATAACTATTGGAATCGATGAGGTTGGGCGGGGCGCACTTGCAGGACCCGTGGTACTTGCGGGGGTCCTCATTTCTGGTTCTGTGAGATGGTCTCACCCGACACTCGGGCGTATTCGTGATTCAAAAAAGTTAACTCCGCGCATGCGCGAGATGTGGTTTTCGCATCTTACGGCTCACTCAGGAATTCAGTGGCGTGTTACGCGTGTTTCGCCTCGTATCATTGATCGCATAAATATTTCTCAGGCAGCGAATCTTGGGGCACTGCGTTTGGTTCAGCGATTGTCATTAGTCATTAGTCATTTGCCTAGCCCGCTGTCTGCCGACAGCAGACGGCCAGGGTCATTGGCTCCGTTTGTGTGGCTCGACGGAGGATTGGTATTGCCCGATGCAATACCCCACAAAGCCCTTATCCGCGGAGATGAGCGAAAACCCATCATTGCCGCGGCATCAATCATCGCGAAGGTGTGGCGTGATCGCGCAATGAAGAAATTAGCTCGCCGCATTCCCGAGTACGGTTTTGAGATTCATAAAGGATATGGCACAAGGGGGCATCTCGCGGCCATCGCAATTCGTGGTCCTTCGTTCGTGCATCGGAACTCATTTGCTCCGATGTCCCTCCGTATCAGAGAAGGATGAGGTGTGCTATAGTGCTGATATCGCGCTATGATTGTCGGCCATCGGCGGAATCTTGTGTATCTTGAGCGGGTACTCGAGCGTGGAACACTTGCGCACGCGTATCTTTTTGCCGGGCCTGATGCAGTTGGCAAACGGACTTGCGCCATTGCGGTTTCGCGATTTCTTCTTTGTGAGGAGAAGCATGTATCCTTCAGCGAGTGGCTCGGGAAAGAGGAGCAATGTGAATGCGCATCGTGCAGTATGGCTGAAGCCAAGACTCATCCTGATCTCATTGAACTCTCTCTAGGAGAGCCGCTGGTGGGGGACGCTTTAAAACGAGAGGTGGGCATCAAGAATATTCACGAACTCCAGCGGAGGCTCACAAGAACATCATGGCGAGGCGGATGGAAGGCCATTGTCATTGATCAGGCTCATGAGTTATCTCAAGAGGCGCAAGCGGCATTGCTGAAGTCACTCGAGGAACCGCGCGAGAAAACTGTTTTTTTTCTCGTGACCGATCGGCCGGGCGCCCTACTTGCCACGATTCGCTCTCGCGCGCTTCCCATTGGGTTTACCACTGTTGCCGATACTGATGTGGCCCCACTCCTCAAGGAGATGTCGGTTCGAGAGCGGAATGAACTTCTCGCAGTCGCTCGCCAGCGCCCTGGGATTTTGGTTCGCGCAAAGGGGGAGGCAGCGTTTTACAAATCTCTCGTGGCGCGAGATGTAAAATTTCTTGGCGTACTTGAGGCTGATCTTCCCGATCAGTTTTCGTTTGCGGAAAAAGTAAGCCGGGATGAGATTGAGGGACGCACTTTTTTTACGTTTCTGCTCGAATACCTCCGAACTGAATTGATTCGCACGGCCTTGCCCGGGGAGGATCGAAAGCCTGCGCGCTCACTTTCTGCCCTGCAGTTGCTCCTCAGGAGAACGGGGGAAGCGCTCCAACTGCTTGAACACACCACCGCGAACCGGCGGCTCCTTCTTGATCGGGTGTTTGTAAATCTTCACGTTTTTTCATGAACGAGGAGCTCCGCGCCGCAGAGCGGCGCGGTATCTCCTGTTCGACCGAGCACATATCGCTCGGCGTTAGTAGTTCCAATCTATGTTAGCCATCGAAGGTATCCATCTCAATAATACGAGGAATATGAGCAATATGTGCTCGGTGCATTTGTTTGTCGCTCCATTCCTCCTCGTCGCCCAGCGGCGAGGTATCCTGGAGACAAACAAATGAACACTCGAACCACCATCATACTCTTCGCCACTATCTTCCTTATCGGTATTTTTCTCATTGTGATTCTTCCATTCTTACTCGTGAAGCGTTCATCGCCGTCAACGCCAGAAGCCACGGTTTCAAAAAAAGACGAACTCACCGATCAAGGAATTTTTCGATCCGATGACGAGGGAATTACATGGGAACAAAAACCCTGGATTGAAGGCAAGGAGGGTTCGATCGCACCACTTCGGGTCAATCGCCTCATCCAGGATCCAAAGGACTCCGATACGCTCTATCTCCTCACCGACGGCGAGGGGATTTGGATTTCAAGAAGCCGTGGAGACCTTTGGGCCAAGGTCGTGGATCGCTCGGGGATCTTGAATCCCAATGCGAACGTTCTTAGCCTTGCGGTGAATCCCGCGAACAATCGGGAATGGTTCGCCGCAGTGTTTCAAGGGAATCGCGGGCGACTGCTTCGAACCAGTGACGGGGGCGAGTCGTTTCGTGAAGTTTATTTCACGCCGCTCGAGCGATACGGCATTTTCGACGTGGCGTATGATAAAAGTCGGGATGCTGTTCTCATGGTGACCGGACAAGGGGGGCTTCTCGAGACGCGCGATCAGGGGGCGACATGGAGAGTGGTTCGGTGGTTTGCGGACGGGCTTATCCGTATCCTTGTGGATCCGACGAACCCGTCAGTTATCTATGTGGTCTCATCGCGGGGCAGTATTTTTCGGACAGAGGACCGAGGGGCAAGCTTTGCGGACGTGACCAATGACCTCCGTAATTATTCGGGTTCGACCGTGCACCAACATTGGTCAATGGATTCGAACGGGGCGATTTACCTCGGCTCAAATTACGGCATCATTCGATCGCGTGATCACTCTCGAACATATGAAGCCCCACCTATTATTGTTCCACCCGATGCATTGCCCATTCTTGCCCTTGCCGTTGATCCGAGTAATGTGAGCCGTATTATGGCCTCCGCTCTCAACCAACTCTATGTATCGCAAGATGACGGAGATACGTGGGCGATACAACCGCCGCCATCTACAAAACGCATTACCCAACTTCTCTTTGGTCCGAAGAATTCAAATATTATGTATGCCGTGGTGCAACCCTAGTTATGGCCGATCTCAAACAAAGTGCCGAAAAAATTCTCACGGATTTCAAAATAGAGATTTCTTCACTTCGTACGGGGAGAGCAACTCCGGCGTTGGTCGAGGATCTTCTCGTTGAGGCTTACGGCGTAAAACAGCCCCTGAAGACCCTTGCTGCAATTTCGACTCCGGATCCACGGCAAATTGCGATTCAGCCCTGGGATAAATCCATGTTGCAGGCGATAGAAAGGGCGATTCAATCATCTCCCCTCGGCCTTGCCCCGATTGCGGATAAGGATTTAATCCGTCTTTCGCTCCCGCAACTCACCGAAGACCGCAAAAAGGATTTGGTGAGGGTTTTGAGAGAGAAATTTGAGCAAACTCGCATACACGTGCGACGAGCGAGAGATGATGCAATGAAGGATATCGAGCGACGAACCAAAGCTAAGGAACTATCCGAAGATCAGAAATTCCGGGAGAAGCAGGAGGTGGAGAAAATCATCGGGGAGTACAACAAAAAAATTGAAGAAACCGGGGATGCGAAGGAGCGTGAAATAATGGCGGGGTGAGAACATGCGTCTGCTCCGCCTTATCCGGGTGACACGACGGGGGAAAACACTGCTTGCGCTTGCAGGCGTGATTTTGATATATACGTTCGCGACCAGCATCTTGCAGTACAATCTTGCTCTCTTTACCGATTCGCTCGCGAAAAATTATACCGTATTCGGGATTGTCATGGGCCTTCCGTGGCTCTTCTCTCTTCTCACTGATATTCCCGCGGGAGCGTTTGCCGAGCGATTCGGCAAAAAGCGGACTATCATTCTCGGTTTGCTTGGCCTTGCGTTGAGCGGCATTTTCTTTTATTTCGTATCTAGTCTTATCGAACTCTTTTGGGTACTTGTTCTCTTCGGGGCGTTTGAGGGTTTCCTTACGGTTGCGGGGTTGGCTTCAGTCATTGCAGTCTCGCCACACGGAAAAGAGCATCGCTTCGTGGGCGGGTATACCAGTGGATCAGCGATCGGATATATGCTCGGCCCAATTTTCGGTGGATTGTTGGTGGCATGGTCGGGGAATCGCCTGCCGTTTCTTGTGTTCGGTGCCATATGCCTCATGGCGGCGGTAGCGGCAAAGATTTTTATTCCTGCTCCGGAGCACCAGCATGATTCGTTTTTCCGTGCCATCAGAAATGTGTTCATCAAGGATCGAATGTATGTCGGAGGCCTGAGAGAGTTTTTTTCTGTCGGGAGAATGTCTCTCTTCCTCGGTTGTTCGATGCTCCTTGTAGGCATGTGGTCGGAATTTATTTGGGCGCTCGAGCCAATTTTTGTACATGAAATTGGTCTCAGTACTTCTCTTGGCGGCATAATCCTCACTGCATTTGTAGTACCATTCGCTCTTTTCGATTATCCGATCGGGCGTTGGATTGACCGTTCGGGAAAGCGGTTTTCGGCCATGATTATGGGGCTCATGATGGGTGGTTTCGGGATGATTTTTTTTAGTACGGCTTCAGAGCCGTTCATGCTGGTTTTTCTTGCCGCGGTAGTGTCCTTCGGGTATGCCTTTTTCTATGTTGCGGTGAACGGAGTTTTTGACATGATATCCGATCATCATCCGCGTGGCCATATGACCGGTATCTGGCAGGCGGCTGAAGATATCGGGTTTGTCCTCGGCCCTGTTGCAGGAGGAATTGCCGCTGATGTGTTCAATCTCCGCGGCGCGTTTTTCGCATTTGGCGGTTTTTTACTTGTCGCGATATTCTTGGCCCTTGGCACAAGAAAGTATTTTCGACGCTATGAAGCAGACCCGCCTAGATGAAATTCTGATCGAGCGCAATTTTGCGAAAGATCGGGGTGATGCGTTTGTGGTGGTCACCGAAGGCCGTGTATTTGTGAACGGCCAGAAGGCTGTTTCACCCGCGCAAGTAGTAGCTCCGGATGATATAATCGAAATTCGGAGTGGAAAAGAGTTTGTGGGGAGGGGTGCGTATAAGCTTGATGCCGCATTGAATGAATTTCGGATTTCTCCTCAAGATGCGGTGTGTGCGGATATCGGAGCTGCAACCGGGGGGTTTGTCGAAGTGCTTTTGAAACATGGCGCGAAGAAGGTGTATGCGATTGACGCCGGGCGCGGGAAGCTCGACTTGAAACTGCGTGAGGATTCGCGGGTGATCGTTATGGAGGAGACAAATGTGCTCGGCATGGATCCGTTGCCGGAAAGGGTCGCTCTTGCTACAATTGATGTCTCCTTCACGTCGTTGCGATTCGTGCTCCCCGCAATTCGTCCATGGTTAGAAAAAGAGGGGATGGTGGTGGCACTCTTCAAGCCCCAATATGAGATTGAGGATAAGACGCTTTTGAAAAAAGGGATTGTGAGAAGTGACGAAGCTCGAGATGACGCACTGGAGAGTTTTCGAGCATGGCTACAAGTGAATGATTGGGAAGAAGCCGGCTTTATGGAATCTCCGATTCGCGGCAGTGGAGGAAATGTTGAGTTCTTATTTCATCTGAAATCTAGAGCATGATTCTTACTGTTATCATCTTTATCATTTTACTTGGCGTTCTTGTGCTCGTGCACGAGTGGGGGCACTTTTTTGTGGCGAGGAGATTCGGCGTGCGGGTTGAGGAATTTGCGTTCGGCTTTCCGCCGCGCCTCGCAAGTTTTGTGAAGAACGGAACGCGCTATGCATTTAATCTCGTGCCACTCGGCGGCTATGTGAAAATTTATGGCGAGGGAGGTGAAGGGGGATCTGACCCCGAAAGTTTCAGCACCCGGCCAATACGACAGCGTATCCTTATTATCGTGGCTGGAGTTTTCATGAACGTCGTGCTTGCCTGGTTCTTGTTTTCACTCGGGCATGGCCTCGGATTACCCACGGTCGTGGGTGAAACAGACCACGTTGATCAGGCACGCGTATCAATCATCGGAATCGCGCCCGGATCTCCGGCTGAGCAGGCAAAATTCATCTTTGGGGACAGTGTCGTCTTTCTCGGAACAGAGAGTGAACATGTCGCAATCGAAACCATTGAGCAGGTGCAGGAATTTGTCGAGGCTCATCGCGGTGTCCCGATTACGGTCGGCGTGCTTCGCGGGAAGGAACATGTTGATCTTACTGTTACGCCACGAATTGAGGTGCCGTCGGAAGAAGGGCCGCTTGGGATTGCAATGGCACGTATCGGCATTGTTCGTGCTCCGTGGTGGAGGGCCGCGTGGGACGGAGCCAAGACCACGGCGAGTGCTTTTGTTGCAATTGCAACTTCCCTTGGGAGGGTATTCCACGATTTTGTTGTTCGCGGAAGCGTGCCTGCTGAAATTTCAGGACCGGTGGGTATTTTCGTCTTTGCGGATGAATCACGGCGGCTCGGATTTGTATATTTGATTGAACTTGCGGGGGTGCTCTCGGTGAATCTCGCACTCTTGAATATTTTGCCGATTCCCGCACTCGACGGAGGGAGAATCCTGTTTCTTTTTATTGAAAAAGTGCGGGGTGTTCGTATCAATCAGCGCATTGAACAACTGGTGCATACGATTGGATTTGCCATACTTCTTGCTTTGATGGCCGCCATAACCTATAGAGATATCGTTAGGATTTTTTGATCTGGCGAGCCTCGCCTCCGGCGGGCCGCAATTACGTATCGCGATATTGTGAGAATTTTTTAAGTATTTGTCCAAGAGGGCAAGCTCGTGGCGAAGCCCGATAGGGTACAAATACTTAACCCCGCTTCAATTTTGCTATTGATTGTAATGGGAGAATTTTTATTGGGCGAATATGTTGAAACCTCTCGCGAGGTGCTGGCGCGAACCCCGCACCAGAGTAAAACTCGGTGCGGGACAAGTACCATCAATATTTATTGGGCGACCTGCCCCGTAGGGAATGCGGAGCGTTCTCCTTCGGGGAGCGCCTCGCTCTGTTTTTACTCGCAAAATTGGGGCGGGGTAGAAAGTCGGCAAATAACTTCCTCCCTTATTGCGCTTGCTTTTCGTGGCCGTCTATGCTACACTGTAGTTCGAGGTCATCCGACCTTGTAAAGGTCCTTTAATACCTCGAATACGTCGTCGTTTTACGAAGTCGAGAAGTGCTGCGAATGCGTAGTATCGCTCTCGTAAAATAGTATGTATTCGCAGCACATCAATGTATCAGCGCGATTCAGCTGGTTCTAGTTCTGGATTTGGGCCGCGACCAATGTTTACGCCCAAAGACGGAGTTGTCTGGACATGCGCGCAGTGTGGAGCTGAGATCAAAGAACTCCCGTTCCAACCGCGAACGGACGAGAACGGAGTTCCGACCTCGCCCCTCTACTGCCGCGACTGTCACCGTAGCCGCATGCAGGACGCAGGTCCTCGCCGACGCTACTAAAGCAGACACACCAAAAACCCCTCCGACGTACGTCGGAGGGGTTTTGGATTTTGATGGACTGGAGTACGATGAGAATTATATGCTCCGAACGGTTGACTATCTTATTATCGGAAACGGCATTGCCGGCATGACGGCGGCAGAGACGATTCGTGAATCAGATGCGAACGCTTCGATTGTTATTGTCACGGAGGAGGCGCATCCGCTGTATTCCCGAGTGTTGCTCCCCAACTACGTGAATGGCGTGATTCCGCGCGCGAGAGTGTTTCTTCGAACCGAAGAGCACTACACTGCAAAAAAGATCGAACTTCAACGAGGTATCGCGGCGACCCACCTTGATACGGCTGATCGAACCTTGCATCTTGCCGATCGGCATGGGTTTCGATTTAAGAAACTGCTCATTGCATCGGGCGGATCACCCCGCTTACTTGAAAGTATCCCCGCCGGCATCAAGGGCGTTTCACGGTTTCAGACGATTGATGATGCTGACCGCATGCTCTCACTCTTGCCGCACGTGAAACGCGGGCTTGTCGTTGGGGGAAGTTTTATTGCGCTCGAGTTTCTTGAAATTTTATTTCAGGCGCATGTTTCCACGGCCCTTCTTTTTTCGGGGAGCCATTTTTTTGCGGATCACATTGATATTCAGGGCTCAAAGCTTCTTGAGGAGAATTTTCGGAAGCACGGTGTGAATCCTATTATTCCGAACGATTCGTTGGTCGGTATTGAAGGGAAGGAGGCGATTCGTGCGGCGAAAACCGAATCGGGTCGTGAAATTGAGTGTGATTTTCTTGGAGTTGGCATTGGCATTCAGCGAAACATCGACTGGTTGCGGACCTCGGATTTGCAGTTAACAGGACGCGGGATTTTGGCGAATCAATTTCTTGAAACCTCGGTTCCCGGAATTTTTACCGCGGGCGATGTTTCTGATTTTTATGATGAAATTACCCGAAACCATCACAATCACGGCAACTGGTCGAACGCATTCCTCCAGGGCAAGCAAGCGGGGTGGAATATGGTTCATCCAAGTGAGGTACAGCCGTTCCGGAATGTTCCCTTTTACTCGATTACGAATCTCGGCATGAATATTATATTTGTCGGCCAGACCAGACACGAAAAGAACGTTGAGACCATCGTGCGGTATATTCCTGGTGATAAGAAATATGCCTGTTTTTCCTTTGCGTTTCACCGGCTGGTTGGCGCGGTTCTCATTAACTCGGCAGTTGACAAGCCCGCGGTGACAGCACTTATTGGGCGCGCAGTTGATCTTGGGGCACACCAGGAGCAGTTTCGAGATCCTGCATTTGCTCTCGGTTCACTCCTCTAGAGTGTAAGGTTGCGGAGATTTTTATCCCCGTGGTAGACTGTTGTGGTATGCTCGGTAGTGAGAACTCGATTCATTTTTTTTCTGCAGAGTTAGATAAAACTGGGCAGGTGTTTCACGGAGGTTGTGTTGCTTTTCAAAGGAGTTGTTAGCGTATAATCGAGTTTCTACTACCGGGTATGGAACCAGAAAAACAATCAAATTTACTCGTTCCGGGTTCAATCATCGTTGCGGGCGTCATCATTGCGCTCTCCATCGCCTATGTATCGGGCGGTCCTCGCTTTGCGTCAACTCCGCCCCCATCGCAAGACTCGAATCCACCTCCCGAAGTAGTATCAGCTGATCTTCTGGTAAATGCATCGAGCCCCCAGCTTGGGAACCCTGATGCGCCCGTGACGGTTGTTGAGTTCAGCGATTTTCAATGTCCTTTTTGCAACAGATTTCATCAGATAGCGGAACCCGGGATTATCGAAGATTACGTGCGACAGGGCAAGGTGCGCTTTGTGTATCGCGATTTTCCGTTTCTGGATAGCTTTCCCGAAGTTCCGGAGGATCAAAAGGAATCTCATTGGGCCTCGGAGGCGGCGCGATGCGCCGGGGATCAGGGAAAGTATTGGGAATATCATGATTATCTTTTTGACCATCAGAGCGGAGAAAACCAAGGGGCATTCACTCGCGCCAAATTGAAATCATTTGCGGCCGAATTGAAGCTGAACACAACCGATTTCAATACATGTGTTGATAGCGACAAATATGCGAGCGCGGTCGAGAAGGACAAAGCCGATGGCGTAGCACTCGGTGTGGATTCGACGCCCACCACATTTGTGAATGGTGTCATGGTAGCTTCGGGTGGCAAATCGGTTGGAGCCGCACCCTACGAAGTTTTCAAAGTTGTCATTGATGCGGCTCTTGCAGGAAAGTAAGTAGGGCTACACCCGACGAAGCATGGCTTCGTCTAGGGTCGCCCGACCACCAAAGGCGGTGACTGGTTTGGTATATTGAAGGTGAGGAGTAACATATATTTCTATGAGTGTAAAAATCTACACAACCCCGAGTTGCGTGTACTGCCGGATGTCGAAGGACTTTTTTCAGAAGAACAATGTCAAATTCCAGGAGCTGAATGTTGCCCTGGATGCAGTTGCGCGTGAGGAAATGATCAAAAAATCTGGTCAGTTTGGTGTGCCCGTGATTGATATTGATGGCAAGCTCATTATCGGATTTGATCGAGCGCGACTTTCGGAGTTGCTGGGAATCAAATAGCTCCGGTTGAAGAATTGTGGTGAACGAATACGAATTGCAACAGCAGACCAAGGAAGAGCGAATCCGCCGCGCTCGACGGCGGCGTTTTGTCACTCGCGTTCTATGGGTGAGTATTATCATTGTGATTGTTGGTGCATTCCTCGGATGGCTCGTCTGGGCCGCGAAGCATCGCTCGAGCAATCTTCCAGGCTCCTTGTATCCTGCGGTCGGACGTGAACATATTAGCCTCGCCGACACTCCGGCAACATCCTATAATTCAAATCCGCCCTCTTCGGGGGCACATTTTGGAGGATCGGCAAATTGGGGCATTTATGATTACGAGGTGAATGATAAGATTTTCCTCCATAATCTCGAGCACGGCGGCGTCTGGATTGCGTATCGGCCTTCGGTATCCGAGGCCGTAGTTGGTGGATTGAAGGGCATTGTGGATGAGTTTGGAGGATCGAAGATTGTGATGGCACCGCGATCAGCGAATGACGCCGATATCGCCGTTGTTGCTTGGACGCGGGTCGAGAAGTTTGACCTTGCTCAAGGAGCGATGACGGACGTGCAAAAAAATGCGATTCGCGAGTTCTATAAAGCGTATCGTAATCGTGGGCCGGAATTCGTGCCGGACAGTATGCCCGGGGTTGATCCGAAATCTGTACAGTAAATTAAGCGAGATAAGTAAATTAAGTGAATTAAGCTCACGACGGGACAAGCTTAACTCGCTTAACTTGCTTAATTCACTTATCAGCTATGTACGACCTCATCATTATCGGCGGCGGGCCGGCTGCGGTTGCGGCGGGTGTCTATGCCGCCCGGAAAAAATTAAAAACACTTCTCATCACCGAGGCCTTTGGCGGGCAGTCGCTGGTTTCGGCCGGAGTTGAAAATTGGATTGGAACAAAGTCAGTTTCCGGATATGATCTTGCGCAAATGCTCGAAGAACACCTTCGCTCGTATCAGAATGTTGAAATAAAAATGCCGGAGAAAGTTGTTGCTGTTCGTGAAATTAAGGCCGCAGACCCTAAGCGTCCACACGATTTTGAGGTTGAAACTGATAACGGCGGGAAATATCATACGAAGACTATTATTCTCGCGTCAGGTGCGCGCCGAAGACGACTTGGCATCCCCGGAGAAGATACATTTGACGGCAAGGGAGTTGCGTTCTGTGCTACGTGCCTACCGCCACATGAACTCGTGATCGCAAATAGTTCGGCAAGGAGCATCAGTACAATCAAACACGCCGAGCGAGTTTTGACTGGGAGCGGAAGTTTCCAGAAGGTAGCTGCGGTGATGGAGCGCGAATATGACGGTGACCTCATTGAGATTCGGACGAGATTTTTTTCAGAGCCGGTGCAACTTACACCCAATCATCCCGTACTAACCACGACCGTTACTCACGGCAGTGGCAAGACTTACTGGCGCGATTTTACGATACACGAGCCACGATGGCTGCCTGCTGGACAATTGACGCGGGATCACGTTCTGCTCTATCCAAGAATTTTGGGAGCTCAGGATCGCAATACTATTCGGATCTCCGACACGCTGAGTTATCCGAGACAAGGCGCCATGATGACCTATCGAAAGGGAAGTCCTACCGCCATTAAAATTCCCAATAAAATTCGTGTAGATAATGATTTCGTGCGCCTCGCCGGATACTTTATTGCCGAGGGTTCAATAACAGATCGAGGGGTAAATTTCTATTTTTCGAAACGCGAAGGCGATCTCGGAGCCGATGTGGTTCGTATTGTTCAAAAGCATTTCGGGTTGAACGCCCGACGGAAGGTCGAAGGCAACGTCCTGCGCGTGGAAATCTACTCCGAGATTGTTCGTGATCTCTTCGAAGTTTTTTTCGGAAAGTATGCGCACAATAAGGCGGTCCCGCATTGGATGGTGCTTTTACCAACGAAGAAGATCGGCGAATTGGTAAAAGGCATTTACCGCGGCGATGGTTGTAAGCGGAAAAAAGATTTTTGCATTGTCACTAATTCGAGGAATCTTGCTTATCAGCTACGTGATATCCTGCTACGCTTGGGTATTGTGCCGGCGATACAAAGACGCGATCGGGATGACTTGAATCTGAAGCCGGGGAAGATTGGTAATCGCCTGATTCGGTTTAATCACGATAAGTTTCATATCGTTATTGGCGGGCCGTCACTGGTACGTATGAGCGAAGTTCTCGGTATTCCGCATGAAAAAATAGAATCTCGAAACCGTACCTGCCATCATGCATGGCTCGATAAACGATATCTCTACCTGCCAATTCGGAGCCTTGATCGAAGACCGTACCGAGGCAAGGTGCACAATTTGGCCGTTGAGCAGGATGGTACGTATATTGCAAAAAACTTTATTGTTCATAATTGTGATGCTCCGATTTTTTCGGGGAAGCGTGTTGCCGTCGTTGGCGGGGGAAATGCCGGACTCGAATCTGTCGTAGATCTATTTCCGTATGCCTCCGAAATTTATCTCCTCCATCGCGGCGGGCAACTGAAAGGGGATGCGGTCACACAGGAGGAAATCCGTAAAAATTCAAAAGTCAAAATTATTCTGAACGCTGAGCCTCAGGAAATTCTCGGGGATGGCGTAGTTACGGGGCTCCGCTATAAGGACAATACAACCGGGGAAGTAAAGGAGATCGAGATTGAAGGTCTCTTCGTTGAAATCGGGGCCATTCCGAATTCTGAATTTGTGAAAGGTCTTGTTGATATGAATGAGCTCGGGGAAGTTTTGATCAATCATCGCACCGCGAAAACATCGAAGTCCGGCATTTTTGCGGCTGGGGACGTGACTGATGAGGCGTTCAAACAAAATAATATTTCAGCGGGGGATGCGGTGAAAGCCGCACTTTCGGCCTACAACTATCTCATGGGTTTGCCGACGAAGGGCGAGAAATTGCCGAGCTAGTGATATGGCCACTTTTTTTGAGCATACCCGCGCGAATGTCGAACGGGCATCCCTCGAGCTCGGAATCGGCTTGGATGTTCTTGCCACGCTCCAAAAACCCCAACAGGTACTTTCGTTCGATCTCCCGACTCCGCTTGAGGATGGATCAACGAAGATCTTTAAAGCTTGGCGGGTCCAGCATAATAACGCCCGTGGACCCTACAAAGGCGGTATTCGTTATCATCCGGCATCAAACCTCGACGAGGTTGAAGCACTCGCGTCGATCATGACGTGGAAAACGTCTCTTGTGGGGATTCCGTTTGGTGGGGCGAAAGGAGCTATCACCGTCGACCCAAAATCGCTTTCGAGGAAGGATCTCGAATCCGTGAGTCGTTCCTATGTGCGTCGCATCGTGGATTCAATTGGACCTAAAAAAGATATTCCTGCTCCAGACGTGGGAACCAACGCCGAGATCATGGCCTGGATGGCGGATGAATATGCGAAACTCGTGGGTCATTTTGAACCCGCGGCATTCACGGGGAAACCAGTTGAGGTTGGTGGATCGCATGGCCGAGAAAGGGCAACGGGGTTTGGAGGTGCTATCCTTTTGAAGGAATACCTCAAAATGAGAAACCCGAAACCCGAAATCCGAAATCCGAAACCTACGGTAGCGATTCAGGGGATGGGAAATGTCGGAGGCGTGATTGCTGAAGAACTTGCCAAAGCGGGATACACCATCGTGGCAATTTCTGATTCAAAAGGCGGAATTTTTAATGAAGAGGGAATTGATGTGCGGAAGATTATCTCTGAAAAAGAGAAAACCAGAAAATCGCTTGCAGAAATTGCGAAGGACGCGAAACACATTTCAAATGAGGAGCTTCTCGAATCCGATGTAGACGTGTTGGTCCCTGCCGCACTCGAGGGCGTGATTCATGAGACGAATGCTTCAAAGATTAAAGCAAAAGTTATCCTTGAAATGGCGAACGGACCGGTGACACCGGAGGCAGAGCTCATTCTCGCGAAAAATAGGGTTGAAGTCATTCCCGATATCCTCGCGAATTCCGGCGGAGTGGTTGGCTCGTATTTTGAGTGGGTGCAAAGTTTAGATCGCTTTTACTGGGAGGAAAAGGAAGTGCTCAAAAAAGTCGAGGAGATTATGGTGAAAGCCTTTCGAGCGGTAGTCGCAGAAAAGGAGAAAAATGGCGGAACTCTGCGCCAGGCAAGTTATCGGCAGGCTGTTGGCCGCGTGGTTAGGGCTATGCGCTTGAGAGGGTGGGTATAGCCGGACTTAGAATGTAGAATTTTGTGGTATATTTATGTACGAGTGAAACGAGTTCTATGAGAATGCTCAGCTTATGAAAATTATATTGTCGTTGTTGAGAATTCTGCTCGTTCTCGTTGCTCTCCTCGGGGTGTTCTTCGCTTTTTCTTGGGCAGTTATAGCAGAGGTAATACTGGTGCCGCTCTTCTTCGCTCTGCTAATTATATATCGATTACTTCTGCGCGCTAAGATTAAGAACGCTGTAATAGTCGCTATTGCGATTGTGGTCGTTATCGTAGCTGGCCTCGCTTACTCCTGGTTTCGCCATCAATCAGTGAGGGCAGAATGCAATTCTGATAAAGACTGCAAAGTTAATGAATCTTGTGTTTTTGTTGGTCCTGCAGAGGTAACAGTACAGCAAAAGGTTTGTTGGCCAAAGAATCAGCCGTATCCGAATTAACTAACTCTTTCGATTTAGGTTCTCTATGAAGTCTGTAAAAATAGCAATTAATGGTTTTGGGAGGACCCCGAAGCAAAATTCCTTCGGAATTTGCTACGGGGCAAGAGTCGGTTACACGTGTCTATATTTTCTTAAATTTTTAATATGATAAGAGTTGCTATCAATGGCTTTGGCAGAATAGGCCGCTCATTCTTCCGGGCCGCCCATGGGCTCGCGGATTTTGAAATTGTGGCCTTGAACGATCTTACTGACGCAGAAACACTTGCGTATCTTTTGAAATACGATTCTGTGTACGGTCGCTATGGCCGTATGGTAAATGCGACGGATAAGGCAATTGTTGTTGACGACTATGAGATTCCGGTATTTGCTGAAAAGGATCCAGCTAAACTTCCATGGGGGAAGCTTGGTGTAGATGTGGTCATTGAATCAACTGGTTTTTTTACTTCGGCCGAAAAAGCGAAGGCTCATCTTGATGCCGGGGCCAAACGCGTGGTGATTACGGCTCCTGCGAAAGGGTCCGCCAATGACGGCGGAGTTGTCACAGCACTCATTGGCGTGAATGACGATCGCTTCAAGGATGCTGGGCCGATTACCGCGAATGCATCCTGCACCACCAATTCTGTCGCACCGGTTGCCGCAATTCTCCATGAAGCATTCGGCATTGTAAAAGCCTCGATGACCACGGTCCATAGCTATACGGCCACGCAAAAATTGGTTGATGCGCCGGATGAAAAAGATCTGCGACGCGGGAGAGCCGCGGCTGCAAACATTGTTCCTTCAACCACGGGTGCGGCTGAAGCCGTGATTCAGGTGATTCCAGAACTTGCAGGAAAGTTTGACGCGGTTGCGATTCGCGTGCCCACGATTTCTGGTTCGCTTTCGATTATTACGGCACTTCTGAAGAAAAAGACCTCTGCTGAAGAAGTGAACGCTGTTTTCGAAAAAGCTTCGAAAGAAACACGCTGGTCAAAGATTTTGAAAGTTACTGATGTTCCTCTTGTCTCAACCGATATCATCGGCGAGCCGTATGGCGCGATTGTGGACGCAGGGCTTACAAAAGTCACTGACGGAGATTTGGTCCAGGTGTTTTCCTGGTACGACAATGAGGCGGGGTACACTGCGACGTTGATCGAGCATGTACGGAGAGTCGCGGGGCACTAGGGACTAGGCACTTGTGAAGACAGGCGTTCGCGCCTGTTTTTTCTATTCCAATGTTCTTAAGAACTTCAGATTGGGGATTCGGCCAAATCTATTCCCATATTCCTAGGAACATGGGAATAGATTTGGAAATAGTTCTGGGTGCTTTGGCACCAATAATATCTTGCTGAAATAAAAAAAGAGAGACCGTTCTGGGTCTCTTTTGGTTTCGGGGTAATGACTACCCCCAGTTTCTTCCTACGGCGCGGCCGGGGTTGGTACCGGGTGGTCGAAATATCTTGCCACCTGCTCGAGCAGGCCGTCCTTGTCGTTCGCATGAAACCACGCGGCGACCTTCTCGTCACCGATGATCATCTCGATGGCGTAGCAGGGATGTCCCTCCCAGAGCGCTCGAGTCATCGGGTTTTTGATTCGGAGTGGCCTCTCGAGGGATGCCCCGAGATCGTGTCCAGCTCCTCGCGCTTGGATATTGTCTGTGTTCGGGACGGGAGCATCGTTCGGCTCGAGCTCGATGTTGCCGAGGAGCTCGGCAGGGTCGCCGGAGAACATGAGGTGCTTACCGGTCGGGATCGCGGACACTCCGCGTTCCCAATCGAGGAGGAGCTCGGTGCCTCGGATGATGCCGACGGCGCAGTGAGTCCGGAGGCGGAAGTCTTGCGGCCGCCGCTGCGGGAGGTGAGGATGAAGTCGAGTGTCTACTTCTGTGCACTCGATCACCAGCACGAGTTTCCCTTTGTGGCTTGCGATGGCGCTGTTGAGGGCGTGGTACCGCTCCACCATCTCGAGACTCGCCCCCGACTGGTGCCGAAATATGAAGTCCGTGAGCGGGTCTCCGCTCGACTCGCCCCCAGCGATGCGATCCGAGATCAATCTCAACGCCTCTCGCTCGTACCGAAGATGGCTCTCCATCGTGGCTCGTGCGTGTTCGGCCGCCTTGGAGTTTCTCTCCGAGGCCTGTAACAACCCCATGAACTCCCGTTTGATGTTCTTCACCTGTTACCTCCTTAGTTTCGGCTGGTTGTGAGAGAGCGCCGCTGTCCTATAAGGTATTTACCATAAACTAATAACCAAGTCAAGTCGTTTCGCAGTTACGTTTTAATGACATTCATTAGCATTCTGCGTACAATCAAAGAATATGCGACAATCCCAGTTATTCGGAAAGACCCTTCGCGAAGATCCCAAGGACGAAGTGTCGGCAAATGCGAAGCTCCTCGAGCGAGGCGGTTTTGTCTATAAAACCATGGCCGGTGCGTATGACTATTTACCGCTTGGCTTTCGCGTGCTCCAGAATATCAACCAGATTATTCGCGAGGAAATGAACGCGATCGGAGGGCAGGAGTTGCTACTCACGTCTCTTCAGCCCAAAGAGCGTTGGATGAAAACAGGGCGCTGGGATAAACTCGCCGAAATCATGTATCAGATGAAAGATAAGTCCGGACGCGAAGTTGGACTTGCACCTACACATGAGGAGGCTTTGGCCGAGATCGCAACGCGCTCGATTTTTTCCTACAAAGACCTTCCGTTTTTTGTCTATCAAATTCAAACAAAGTTTCGCGACGAGCCAAGGGCAAAATCAGGTCTCATGCGCGGCCGCGAGTTTTTAATGAAAGACCTTTACAGTTTTCATCGCGACGAGGATGATCTCGCGAAATTTTACACAAAAGCGGATGAGGCGTATCGCAAAATTTTTAACCGCGTTGGACTTGCATTCTATGTTACCGAGGCCTCGGGCGGCACGTTTACCAAAGAATTCACCCACGAGTATCAGGTGGTATCAGAGGCAGGGGAGGATCACATTCTCTATTGCAGTGAATGTCGCCATGCCCAGAATCAGGAAATTACGACCATGCGAATCGGGACCAAGTGCCCGAAATGTGGGAAGGGAGTAATTCAAGCGGCAAAGTCCATTGAAGTCGGGAATATCTTTAAGCTTGGTACGAAGTTTTCGCAGGCATTTAAGCTTCACTACGCGGATCACTCGGGCGAGCAAAAGCCCGTGTGGATGGGGTCATATGGGATTGGCCCAGGCCGTCTCATGGCTACGATTGTTGAAGTTTTCCATGACGCAAAGGGCATTCTCTGGCCCGAGCTTGTGGCACCCTTCAAGGTGCATGTAATCGAGGTTCGGAGTGCGAAACAAGTGGTGAAACGTCAAGCCGAGCTTCTCGAAAAGAAGTTGCTTGCCATGCGGGTGGAGGTGCTGTACGATGATCGCGATGAGAAGACCGCGGGGGAAAAATTTGCGGACGCCGACCTCATTGGAATCCCATGGAGGGTTGTGGTATCGGAGAGGAGCCTTGAGAAAAAAGGAGTTGAAGTAAAGATGCGGAGTGAAGAAAAGGGGAAAGTGATGAGCGTTGAGAAATTTTTGAAGATGGTGGGGAAGTAGTGGTGTGCATTACAAAAAATTCAGCCACGCGTCGGATACCATCGCCTTGTACCCTTCGCAATATGAGTCGGAAAAATATTGACTCAACCACGTCCCGCCCTCGGCGGGGCGTGGGATTCAGACAAAAATATTTTTTCGATATTGCTTGGGCACTTGGCTCGGTATTTCCCTCCGCGTGGCAATGAATTTTTTCGTAACGCATCACCTTCACTCCTAAGAGAGAGGAAGAGTAGGTGAAAAGAAAAAAGCCAAGCGCTTCGGTTTTCATCATTCATCATTTGGCATTTATCATTTTGGGTATGCTTAATCGTTTCTTCGGACTATTTTCAAAAGACCCCGCAGTAGAACCTTCGGTTCACTACGGGGCGAGCATCGGAATTGACTTCTGCAAACATGCTTAATAGATTTTTTGGGTTATTCTCGAAGGACATAGGGATCGACCTCGGCACGGCGAATTCGCTCGTGTATGTTCGAGGGCGCGGTATTGTGATTAATGAGCCGTCGGTGGTTGCGGTAAACCAAAAGACCGGGCAGATAGTTGCAATCGGTTCTGAAGCAAAGAAAATGGTCGGGCGTACGCCCGGCTATATCACGGCAATCCGGCCGCTGGTTGAGGGCATTATTTCTGATTTTGAAGTAACGGAGGAAATGCTCCGCTATTTCATTCAAAAAGTTCACGACGGTAGCATGAATCAAATGGCGCGGCCCCGTGCGGTGATCGGTATTCCCTCCGAAGTGACGGAAGTGGAGAGGCGGGCAGTCGAGGATGCCGCAAAAAATGCGGGTGCCCGCGAGGTATTCCTTGTGGAAGAGCCGATGGCCGCGGCCATTGGCGTTCGCCTGCCGGTGCAGGATGCGGTCGGTTCTATGATTGTGGATATTGGCGGCGGTACTGCGGATATTGCCGTGATATCACTTGGTGGCATTGTGGTATCGAAGAATCTTCGCATCGCAGGGGATCGCATGAACGAAGATATTATTCGATTTGCCCGCGATGAGCATAAAATTCTTTTGGGCGAGCGAACAGCCGAGGATCTCAAGATTGCAATTGGCTCCGCAACCGATCTCGATGAACCGATGGAGGCGACGATGCGGGGGCGCGACCTTGTGACCGGTCTTCCGAAGGAAGTAACCGTAGATGATACTGAAATCCGGCGAGCGTTGAAACATTCCGTGACGAGTCTCATTCAGGCGATTCGGGGGACGCTCGAATCAACTCCACCCGAGCTTGTTGCCGACATTATGCACCGTGGGGTAGTGCTCGTCGGTGGAGGGTCGCTCTTGAGGGGGCTAGACCGCGTCATTGCAGATGAGACACGAATTCCCGTTGAAGTTGCCGAGGACCCGCTCACCGCAGTGGTTCGGGGTACCGGCATTATTCTTGAGGATCTCGATGGCCTTGCCGAAGTCTTGGTTTCGAAAGAATTTCAGCGAACTCCCACCACCTAAATTCGAAGCGCAAAACTCGAAGTGCGAAATGAACTCCATATAGTGAAAGCTCAAAATTTCAGATGAATAGTCTTCGCATATGCTGAATAGGAATTATTTCTTCAAGGTAATGCTCGTGTCGGTAACCCTTGGGTTACTCGTTTTTTTAGGAGCGGCCTCATTCACTCGCCCTTTGAGAGAGCATGTGCTTGATGGATTTTCATATATGCTTCGCGGCCTCAGCCGCCTTTCATGGCATACAGACTCGGCGGCATTCGAGCACGAGCGAGTGAGACTTCTCCAGGAAATAGCCTCGCGCGATGAATTTAGACGTGAAAACGAATTACTCCGCGAAGCACTTCGACTGAAGAGCGAAGGTGTGGCGCATCCCACGCCGGCAACGGTTATTGGGTTTCTTCGCGAGGGACGTGAGGAGTATCTATTGCTGAATCGCGGTTCGACTGATGGAGTTACTCTTGGGGACGCTGTCGTGAGTCGGGACCAAGTGTTCGTAGGAACGATTGCGAGTGTGGCACCACGGACATCGCACGTTTCTTTGGTCACGAGCCCATCGCGTTCGACCGATGTATCACTCGCGGGCACGACAATACATGCAATCGCGAAAGGGAACAACAACCGCGAGCTCGTGATTGATCTCGTGCCGCAACGATCGGATTTGAGAGTGGGGGATCTCTTGGTCGCGTCTCCGCGTAGTTCCGGCCTTTCGCGCCCCATCCTTATCGGCGAGATCCGTGAAGTGAAGGAGACCGAGAACGAAGTGTTTAAATTCGTTCGCGCCGTCCACCTGTTTGATCCGTCCGATGATGAAGTTATTATTCTTCTGCCATGAGGTTTCTTTTTTGGACAGTCCTTTTCGTGCTCGCTCTTCTTGTTGAAGTTGCTGTGTTGCCCGACAGGGTGGGCTCATTCGCCACGGCCATTTCCTTTGCGGTTCTCATCATGGGAATTGCCTGGCAAGATTTCCGTGGGGGTTTTTTCTTCGTCGGTCTTGCAGGAATTTTTCGGGATTCGATAGCTCCGGCTGATACCGTATCCCACACTCTCTTTTTTGTAATTGTGTTTTTACTCATGTGGTTCTTCATTGCGCTCTTCGGGTGGGATGAACCAGCGCGTTGGATTGGAGCGATTGTCAGTGCTTTTGCGCTCCTGCCACTTTCGTGGAATCTGAGTTCACTTATCATGCGGGCCTTGTTTCATGTATCCCCCCCACTTTTTTATCTCTCCGATATTTATAGCCGGTGGTTCCTGGTGAATAGCATGGTGACTAGCCTTTGGTTGTTACTCCTTTCCTGGAGTATGGTGCGATGGTCACGGAAGCACCGCCTCGCGATTGCCTCACGCATTTCCTAATTCATGTGGAATCCATTTCGTACAACACGAAGTGTTCGGCGGTCCTCGGTCGAGATTTCTCCCGAGGAGGTATTCATGGATTCCGTAAACATTCCCGGGTTTCGCCAGGAGATGCATGAAGGGCGAATTGAACGCCCTATCCAGCGTCGTTCGTTTCTCGTATTCGCAGTTTCCCTTCTCCTTGGGTTCGGCTTGATCGGGTGGCGGCTTTTTGATTTGAATGTGTTGCATGGTGCCGAATTTGTATTACGGGCACAGGCGAACAAGACCTACCCCATTCTCATCGCAGCCCCCCGCGGCATTTTTTACGATCGAAATTTCGAGAAGCTGGTCGAGAACGAACCCACGTTTGAAATTTCATTCGCGACTGCTGATTTTTTTGATGATGCCGCGTTTACACAAGCGCTCGAAAAAATTGCTGTGCTCGCAGAAAAGCATCTTTCCGATATTGCCGAGGCGAATGGTCTTCTTAGCTCACTTTCTGAATCAGAACTTCGATTGCGCCGTAGTTGGCCGCGAGAAATTCTCATCGCATCAGGCGAACTCCGGCTCATGGTGCTTGAAATTCAGGCTCATCCGGATCAATATCCCGGGGTTCAGATTGAGGAAGCAGGACGGAGAAATTATCTTCTGGCCGAGAACGCATCTCACCTCATCGGATACCTGGGCCGGCCGTCGAGAGACGATCTTGCCCGAAATCAAGAACTTTCACCATCGGATATGATCGGAAAAACCGGCCTCGAGTTTCAATATGAATCATTTCTCCAGGGAACGGCGGGAGAAAAAATTATTGAAGTTGATGCAGTAGGCGAACCACAGCGTGAGCGCTACATTGAGAAGGCACGTGCAGGGAATAATGTGGTTCTTGAAATTGATGCCGGGCTCCAGCGGTTTGCGGCCGAGACTCTCGCGCGTCACATTTCGGCTCTCGGTAAGAAGGCGGGCGCCCTTGTTGCGATTGATCCGCGGGACGGTGCCATTCGGGCCATCGCAAGTTACCCTTCTTTTGATCCGAATATCTTCAATCGCGGGCTCACGCAGGCAGAACTCGAGCGCATTTTTGGCAGTGCGAAAAATCCGCTCTTCAATCGGACCATTTCGGGTGGCTATCCTGCTGGTTCAACCATCAAACCGCTCCTTGCGACTGCCGCACTCGAAGAACATATCATTAGCCCTGAGCGTACGATTTACGACCCTGGCTATATCAGCGTGCCGAATCCATTTGACCCCGAGAACCCGACGATTTTCAAAGACTGGAAGGAGCTTGGCATCGTGGATATGAGGCGAGCCCTCGCAATGTCAGCCAACGTGTATTTTTACACCATCGGCGGGGGCTATCGCGATATTCCCGGACTCGGTATTGCACGCATCAAGTTATGGCTTGAACGCTTCGGATGGGGGAGACCCCTCGGCATTGATCTTGCGGGTGAGAATGGGGGACTTATTCCGGACCCGGAGGTAAAAAAGACCACGCGGCCGAATGACCCGATCTGGCGGATTGGTGATACGTATATTACCTCCATTGGTCAGGGTGACTTGCAAATCACGCCGCTTCAGCTTGCCGCCGCAATCTCTGCAATCGCAAATAATGGGACGCTTTGGAAGCCGCGTCTTGCTCATGCCGCAATTGATGAGGAGCGAAATGTACTAAAGGAATTTAAGCCTGAGGCAATCAGGACCGCGATTGCAGATCCGGCATCCCTTACTGTTGTTCGTGAGGGTATGCGGCAAGCAGTGACCGAAGGGTCGGCTATTGCATTAAACGATCTTTTCTTTCAAGTGGCCGGGAAAACCGGTACCGCCCAGACCGGTGTCTACGGTAAGAATCACGGCTGGTTTACGGGATTCGCGCCCTACGATAATCCGGAACTCGTGATTGTGGTGCTCGTTGAAGAGGGCACTGGGGGTTCCACGGACGCGGTCCCTATCGCAAAAGAGGTACTGTATTACTACTTTACCCAGCACCACAACGAAACCGCGACAACAACACCTCAAGGATTGCAGTGATGTTTGAAATTAGCTGATGTGGCTCTACGCCCATTGTGGTGCTGGGTTTACGCATAAAGATAATTCACAATTGACCCCGTGAGAAAATTCACATACTATCGAGTCTACGACTACGCCGAATCAGAATAATTGAAGGTGACGGATAAAAAGTTGCGAGTTAATTTTTTAACGGGGTTGACATCCGATACCGCAACTACTACAGTAAGTAACCAGTAAGTAATAAGAATCAGTGAACAGTGATCAGTGAACAAGATCGATCATATCGCTCCCTGTTCATTGCTCATTGATCACTGCTCACTATCACCATGACAGAATACATCAGCCCGCAAGGACTCGAGAAGGTAAAAAAAGAGGTCGAAGAATTGAAAACAGTACACAGGCGCGAAATTGCCGAGCGGCTCGAATCCGCGAAAGCCTTGGGGGATCTTTCGGAAAACGCCGAATACCAGGAGGCAAAAGAGGCGCAGTCTTTGAACGAATCCAAGATCCAGGAGCTTGAGGAAATTATCCGCGAGGCGGTGTTGATCAAAAAACCGACTTCCAGCGCATCGGTTCAGATTGGGTCAACCATCGAGGTTGAATCAAAGAGAGGTAAGGAAACGTTTACCATTGTGGGGTCGGAGGAAGCTGACCCGTTGCTTGGAAAGATTTCGAACGAGTCCCCCATGGGGCGCGCTTTTCTTGGGCACGCGGCAGGGGATGCGATTGATATCAAAACTCCGGGAGGAGGGGATTCCTACAAGGTGAAGAAGATAATGTAGGAGAGAATCAATACATGGAAAGAGCACCTCTCGAATCATCCGAAGTTGCCGCAGAAGAAGAATTTTCTACCGAGCGAGCCGTTGAGTCTGAGCGCGGTTTATTCGCTAAATTGCAAGGGCGTGGCAAAAAAATTGCTCAAGCATTTTTCTTGGCGACTGCACTTGCGACAGGAGCCGGCGCTGTTGAATCAGCATATGCCGGTGAACAGACGAAAGCCGAAGATGTTGAAAAGAAATCGCCGAGGGAGCGGGCCATCGATCTCTTGTGGCGACTTCAAACGCTTCCTGATAATCCTGCCGCAGTCAATCAGCCACACAATGAAAGCCTGAAAGCGAAGACTGCACGACATTTTATTTTTCAGTTTTCTCTTGAGAAAAAATTAGGCTTTCCTGAATCAGGGAGTATATCTGGAAATGTTTTACCGGATGACATTCGTGAAGCCCTCAAAGATTTAGGTGTGGCGGGAGAAGGATTTGCTGATCGTTTTCTCGGTAATAATGATGGGATAACGGATAAGGAAGAGATGGCACGATTTATGGAAGAGACACAGAAGAATCCCGGACTCCGAGAACTCCGCAATATGTTGCAACAATTTCTTCGTTAATCAGCACATGGAAACTAACTTTCAAAAGGTTGAAAGATTGATCAGGTCTTCTCAGCTTGGCCTAGACAGGCAAGAAGATTTTATTGCACATCTCGCACTAGTCCCCGATGAAGAACTCATCTCGTTTTCTGTATTGTTTAGCGAAAATCCCGCTATGATTGAGACTCTGTATAACAACATGAAAGAAAAAGAAATTGCGTTTGATTTACAGGACAAAATGAAGTGGCAGACTATTCTTAAAACCGAGGAACTTCTGGCGATCGAAGCAGATCTGCGAAGTTAATTCCGACCAGGAGATCATACGGAAACGAAAAGACCTTTCCTGGGAGCTTCTGGGCTTCTGGGCTTCTGGGCCCTGTGCTATCATAAACTCATATGGCGCTCGATGACATTCGGGCATCACGCCTGAAGAAACTGGAGGAGCTCACGGCCTCTGGCCGCGATCCCTATCCCGCTTCGGTGAAGCGGACTTTTTTGATTGCTGATATTCTCAAGGATTTTCCGCGTCTGGCACGGGTAAAGAAGCGGCATTCAATCGTGGGGCGGATCATGGCCTGGCGGGGGCATGGAGGGGCTACGTTCGGGAACCTCCGAGACGCTTCGGGCACTATCCAGTTTTATTTTTCAAAAGATGAACTTGGAAAAGCATACATCGAGGCAACATCTGGTTTGGATATCGGGGACTTCATTGAAATTACCGGCTCGCCCTTCAAGACCAAACGCGGGGAGGCAACTATAAAAGTTCTTGAGTGGCGTATCCTCGCAAAGTCGATCCGCCCACTCCCGGAAAAATGGCACGGCTTGAAGGATGTGGAGGAGCGCTTTCGGAAACGATACCTTGATCTTTTGATGAACGATGAGGTGAGGGCGAGGTTTCTCGTCCGCTCCACAATCATTCGGTTCCTTCGGGAATTTCTTGAAGGTGAATCATTTTTGGAAGTTGAAACACCGATGTTGCAGTCCACTCCTGGAGGAGCGCTCGCGCGCCCCTTTAAAACGCACCACCAGGCGCTCGATATTGACCTCTACCTTCGGATTGCGCCCGAGCTTTACCTCAAGGAACTGCTCGTTGGCGGATTTGAGCGCGTGTACGAAATCGGGAAGAGTTTTCGAAATGAGGGAATTGATGCGACTCACAACCCCGAATTCACCACCGCCGAGTGGTATGCCGCCTACTGGGATGAGGAGGATATGATGGCCTGCGTTGAGCGTTTGTTTTTCTTTTTCCTTAAAAAGTTGAAGCGCGGGGCAAAAATTACCTTCGACGGGAAGACCATTCTATTTCCCAAGAAATTTCCGCGAGTTTCTTTTGTGGATGTCTTGAAGCGCTACGCTCTTATTGTTGACTACGGTCATGAGACGCGCGAATCAATGGTAGGCCGCGCCAGGCAGTTCGGGATTGATGCCGAACTTGGCAGTTCAAAGGCAAAAATTGCTGATGAGATTTACAAGAAAATTTGTCGTCCGCACCTCGTGAATCCGACGTTTGTCGTAGGACACCCTCTTGAAATCTCACCTCTCGCGAAGCGAGATTTGAGGCGCTCTGATTCAGTTCGAAGATTCCAGCTCGTTGTCGGCGGTTATGAAATTACGAATGGTTACGCGGAGCTGAATGATCCGCGTGATCAGCGATCACGCTTTGAAGAGCAACTGAAGCAGTCGCGTGAAGGAGATCGGGAAGCACATCCGCTTGATGAAGATTTTATCGAAGCGCTTGAATACGGCATGCCGCCGACAGCCGGTATTGGTGTTGGCATTGATCGCCTGGTCATGTTGCTTACCGATACTCATAATATTCGAGAAGTGGTCCTGTTTCCGACACTGCGGCCGAAGTAAGCACGATAAGCGAGGTAAGCGAAATAAGCTAATAAGCATGATAAGTAAATTAAGTAGGCGAATCCACATCAGCTTACCTCGCTTCATTCACTTCATTTACTTATCAGCTCGTCATATCTATGCAAATTGATTCTGATCGCGTGGCCTATAACGGGAAATATATCCAGCTTGTAGAGCGGGGCTACGTGGGGCGCGATGGCAAACCCAAAGTATGGGAGATGATAAGGCGAAAAACCTTTGGGAGAATTGTTGCTATTGCGGCAATTACTGCTGACGGAAATATTATTCTCGAGAAGGGTTTTCGCGTTCCGTTTAAGGATTACGTGCTCGAGCTTCCGGCTGGCATAATGGATAGAGCGGGCGAGACCGAGGAAGATACCGTGCGAAGAGAGCTCCTTGAAGAAACTGGCTATGCGGTTGATCGTGTGGTGCCGCTCATATCAGGCCCGTTTGATTCCGGGCTCACGGTGGACGAAATTTCTCTTTTTGGCGGAACACATGCAAGAAAAGTTGCGGAACCCGCGTGGGAGGCATCAGAAGAAATCGAAGTTATTTCGATTCCGGTTCAAGGTATGATTGAGTTTATTCACGCTCATCCTGATATGAAAGTTGACGTGAAAATCGTAGGCGTGGTCCCACTCCTCGAAAATGCCGGAATTATTGGAAAAGTTCATAAGCAAGATAAGCGAGGTAAGTAAATTAAGTTTATATTCGTTCGGTAGCTTATCAGCTTAACTTGTCCCGCAACTTCCGCGAACGAAGTGAGCGCTGAAGTTGTGAGGATCCCGTACCATCAAATGTATGAAAGAAGAAGGATATAAGATGGCGTTGCTGCAGTGCGGGATCGCGCACTCTTCCGCCAGAGGCGGATCCGCCTCTGGCGGAAACCTCGCTTCACTCGGGATGGTGCGGTGACTTAATTCACTTAACTCGCTCGTCTATGCTCGACATAAAATTCATTCGCGAACATACGGATGTCGTGGCGGCTGGACTCAAAGCCAAGGGTGTTCGCATTGATTTGAAATACCTTGTCGAGCTCGACGAGAAGAGGCGTGCAAAAATTGAGGAGGTCAATACGCTTCGCGCGAAGCACAATATTGCATCTGACGAAATTGCAAAACTCTCTGGTAAGGAGCGTGACGGAAGAATTGCAGACATGAAAGAGCTCAAAGGAAATCTTGGTAATCTTGAGTTTGAGTTACAGGCCCTTGAAGAAGAATACAGAGCGCTCATGTACACGATTCCGAATCCGCCGCTTGATACGGTGCCGATCGGAAAGAATGAAACCGAAAATGTGGTTATCCGCACGGTAGGCGACAAGAATGCATTTGCATTTGAGCCGCTCGATAATGTAGCACTCGGTGAGAAGCTCGATCTCATTGATACGGAACGCGCCGCAAAAGTTTCGGGTTCTCGATTTGGATATTTAAAGCACGAGGCACCCCTTCTTGAATTTGCTTTGGTTCAGTTCGCGTTTTCGTTTCTCACAAATGGCGAAGAAATTGCTCGAGTCGTGAAGGAAGAAAAACTCTCTATTTCTGAAAAACCCTTTATTCCTGTTATCCCGCCGGTGCTCATTCGGCCGGAAGCAATGAAGGCAATGGGGTATGTTGAGCGCGGTGGGGACGAAATCTATTTTCTGGAAAAAGACAATTTGTATCTTGTCGGCACATCAGAGCAGTCAGTCGGACCCATGCATATGGACGAGATATTTGACGAAGCGTCACTTCCGCATCGGCATGTTGCGTTTTCAACCTGCTTCCGGCGCGAAGCCGGGTCTTACGGTAGGGACACACGCGGGATTTTGCGCGTCCATCAGTTTGATAAAGTGGAAATGTTTGTGCACGCAACCCCCGAGACCTCTCAATCCGAACACGAACTTCTTCGGGCATTGGAGGAGCGAATACTCCAATCACTCGGTATTTCATATCAAGTTCTTAATATTTGCTCGGGCGATCTTGGGGATCCCGCGGCGGCGAAATACGATCTTGAAGCTTGGCTTCCCGGACAGAACAAAGGTAGGGGCGAATATCGAGAAGTAACATCCACTTCAAATACAACTGATTTTCAAGCGCGTCGCCTCAACACCAGACTGCGGCGCAAGGACGGAACAACAGAATTCGTTCACATGCTGAACGGAACTGCAATTGCCATTGGTCGCATGATTATTGCAATCCTCGAAAATTATCAGCAAGCGGATGGTTCGGTAAAAGTGCCGGATGCACTCATTCCGTACATGCACGGCATAACCGAAATTAGGCGATGAAGAACCCGGCACAATCAAAGCTTGGTGTTCGAACGTGGATAGAGATCGACACACGGTCTCTGTTTTTCAATCTTTCCCAGTTTGAGCGGCGTGCCCGCCCCGCCAAGATTATGGCAGTGGTGAAATCAAACGCCTATGGTCATGGATTATCGCTTGTGGCAAGGTTGCTTGCCCGCCGGAGCCCTGCCTGCCGGTTTACCCGCCGAGGGAGGGCAGGCAGGCTTGGCAAAGGCGGGTGGTTCGGCGTGGATTCGATAGTTGAGGCACTGAGGTTACGACGCGACGGCATCCGAAATCCGATTCTTGTACTCGGATACACTCTACCCTCCCGTTTTCGGGAAGCGAAACAAAAAAAGATTACGATCACCATTTCCCATTTCGAAGGCATCCGCGCGCTTGCGAAATCACGATCAAGGCCTGACTTTCATCTTAAATTCGACACGGGCATGTATCGGCACGGGTTCCTAAGGGATGACCTTGAAAAACTTATTGCGATATTGAAGGAGGGCGGCCTTCGGCCTTCCGGTGCGTATTCACATCTCGCAGCCGCAGATAATAAATCATATTCGAAACACCAGAGGACACTTTTTGAGCAGTATCTCGGGGAACTTCGGGAGGCAGGCATTCGGCCGAAGACAATTCATTTTAACAAGACCGAGGGGATTCTCTTTTATCCGTGGCGCGATACACTTGCACGTCTTGGTGTCGGACTCTATGGAGTTTTCCCGAAGCCGAGAGGTGGAGGCGGCTTGCCGAAGGTCCCCAAAAATTTTGTCCAACCAGTGCTCACCTGGAAAACTGTGGTCTCCGAGGTAAAGCATGTGCGATCGGGGGAGCGAATTGGGTATGACCTCACCTATCGCTTTCTCCGAGATGCGGTGATTGCGGTTCTTCCCGTTGGATATTGGCATGGATATGATCGCGGACTTTCGAATATCGGGGATGTACTGATTCATGGGAAGCGCGCCCGAATACGGGGGCGAATATGTATGGATATTATGATGGTTGAAGTAACGGGCATTCCCAATGTTCGAATTGGCGATGAGGTTGTGCTTATTGGGAAGCAGGGACACGAAGCCATTGATGCCAACGAACTTGCGGGGAAAATAGATACAACATCGTACGAAATTCTCACTCGTATTAATCCGCTCATTCGAAGGATTGCGGTATAGCAAGGCAGGATAGGCGATGTCGGCGATATTCGACGTTGTACACTTTCGGCCGATCGGCCAAAAGTGTACAATTTTGGTTTTCCGGTTTTTATGTATTGCGCGTAAAGTTTGTGCATAAAAAAAGAAAAACACCACAGCTGCTGTGGTGTGGGGTGAAGGAACGAGTTCTGGGGCAGATGCGCCCCGGCAGTACGAGCGCCGGAGCGCATCGCCTTACTTCAGGCCTTCTCGTTGTCAGGCCAAGAGCTCCTGCTCCTCTCCGCCGCCGGACGGCCAGACGCGGATTGGTGTCGTATCGATGGCCGCGAATGCGGCCGGACTCGCGCGAGGGGTCATGCGAGTACCTCCGTTTCGTTGTCGGTTCACTTCGCCTCTGCCGCCAGTGGGGCCGACGTGCTCTTGTTAGGACTGTTGAAGGTCGGCTGTGACCTCGTCCGGATACTAAGCGGGGAGTTAGTATCCCAACTTTTGATCCCTCCTTTCGTGAGCTTTTTGTCAGCTTATGGGTACGCTAGCATGCTATTTTGGGATGGGCAAATGCACTGTCCACACGCTACAATGGAGTCATGGCGCCGACAAATTCTCGCATTGACTACACGTCAACTAAGCCGAAATCACCCTCTCGCACGCCGCGGCGTATTGTATGGGGTGGTGTGGTCACTCTCATTCTCGTTCTTGGGGGAGGCGGCCTTTGGTATCTTGCAAACGCGTCGTATATTCGCGTAGAAAATATCGAAGTAGCGGGAACGAATCTCCTTGACCCAAAGGTTATTGAGGATGCCATCCGAGGTGAGCTTACCGGGAGGCGTTGGCTCTTCCTCCCCAAGAATAATATTCTCGCTGTTTCCTCAAAGGACCTTACTTTGCGGCTTCTGGAAGAATTTTCTTCGATGGCTGAAGTGAGCATTGCAAAAGATTTTCCTCATTCGATTCGCGTTGCGATCCGAGAGCGGGTGCTCTGGGGGATTTATTGCCAGGCGCGTCCAATTCCCGAGAAACCACACCCATGCGCGTATCTTGATGAAGGCGGAACGGCTTTTCAGGAATTTTCGAATGTGGAGGGCTGGCTTCTTCCAATTATCATTGGACCCGCAACTCCGGTACTCGGCGGGGTAACTGTTTCTCTCGAGATGTTCGGTTTTTTTCAAGAGGCAAAAAACGTGCTTGATACAGTGAATGTAAGACTCTTATCGTTTCGTGAGAGCACCACCACGCCCGAGGATATGTCGCTCGCGACCGCTGAAGGCTGGGAAATTCGCATCCAGAAAAATAATGTATCGTCTGAATGGTTTCCTATTTTAAAGACGTTGCTGGATAAAGAGATCGGGGATAAGCGATCGCGCCTTGAGTACGTTGATCTTCGGTTTGGGCAGAAGGTGTTTTATAAATACCGCTGATTTGACGCTGACCTGCTTCGCTCGCGAAGCGAGGCGAGTGAGTACGCTGATCAAACGCGGATGACGGTAGAGAGTAGGGGATAGAGGACAGGGCTTGTTGAAATAAAGGGTATTAAACCTTTTGATGTCTTCGCTCGCTCGGAAATGCAAAAGAAGATTTTTGGATTAAAAAAACCGCCAGGATTCGCTATCCTAGGCGGCTGGGGTGGATCCGTGATCTTGCTTCTTCAGCGCGCGCCGAGAGCGCTTAGAGAGGCTATTCCGGTGGGCACTCGTAACCTTCACGTAGTCGCGCGTTGCCGCGAGCGCCCGATCACTGAAGAGGCGATAGAACTCCGCGAGATGAGCCGAGCTCAGCGCCTCGGTCATCTCGCGCTCGTACTGCCCTCGGAAGAAGCTTCCCGCAGTTTCGATCAGCTGACCTCGCAGAATCTCTCGGAGCGGCTTGTACTTCGGATGCACCACGAATGCCATGGCATTCCTCCTTTTGGGGTGGTTGCTTCTGGTGTTGAGAATTCGTAGCGCAGAATGCGATTATTGTCCAGTTATTTCGGCGGTTCCGTCGGCAGGTGGTAAATAAAAATCGAAGTTCCGGCGCGCGCAACCGGGCGGAAGGGTTTTAGCCACTCATACGAGTCTTCTTTTTTTCGTTCGAAATTATTTACCGTCGTACCGAGTGAGCTCATCTGAAACGTTGCCGAGATCGCGAACCAGCCGCCGCCCGGCGGGTAGCCCTTTGCCGAATTCCACGGCTCAAATTTTGCGCCGAGATAGTGAGTTGGGTTTCCTCCGCCGAAGTAGTCAACACGGATATGGTCAATTCCCTCACTTGCTACATAATCGCGAAGGCGCATTAAATCCTGTCCCCAGTCATAATTCGAATCAACCGCAATGGTATAGCCGTTCGAAATTCCGCCACCAAGTTCGTTGTAGTAGGAAAGATAATAGGGGTAGGCGGCAAGAACACTGCCCGCCTGCCACAGGACAAGGAGGCCGACAAAAAGATAGCGGGGAATCGAGGCAACATAGATTGAAATAACTCGTTTGAACCAATCCCACCACGTGGCGACATCGTCGCGCCTCCAGGAGCGAAGCCATGAAATCACTTGGCGCGCGACGAGAAGAAAAATAAAGGGGAAGGTGGGAATGACGTGCCGCACACCGATGTTGAGGTTTGATGACACGCTGGATGCCCAGTAGACCGCGATAAATGTGATTGCAGAGAATTCAATAAAGTGGTCGCGAATCCAGCCGAGTGTCTTTGCTCGCGATTTTTCTTCGGCGCGGATGAGAGAGCGCATGGCAAATAAGAGAGCGGCAAGGGAGAGTATCTGGAATGCGAGCGGTTCTTTGAGAAGATAGAGCAGGGGAAAATAGAGGGGTGAACCCGTAGCGCTTACATCACCTAGGAAGTATTGCGTATTTCCCCCGGAGGCTCTTTGCAGAACCATCATGAGTCCGAGGAGATACTGCCCGAGGGGTCTTGTATACGGCTGTTGAATGAGCCAGAGGTCAGCTTGAACCAAAGATCGAGATCCGAATGAGGTAAGCGTGATCGCGGCATCGCGGAGTTGCGAGAGGGGGATTGCGTGAATTGCTTGGTTCCGCGCTTCGCCGTCGGGCATGCGAGCCACAACTTCAATTTCGGCAACTGTGTATGGCGTTCCGTCCGCTTTGTATGAGATGGCCGGGTAATTGGCTACGGTGTATGAATACACAAGCGAGATTGTAAAGATGCCGACGATTCCGACGAGAATGGTTTTTCCGAGAAGTGAGAGAAATAGCCGGAAGCGTTCGGTCCAACTCCATTGGATTTTTGTTGCTACCCACGCTATGAGCAGTATCCCGTATATCGGGAGGAGCAGAATGAGCGAAAATTTGAGGAGTTCGGCAATTCCAAAAGCAAGACCTGCGATAAGGATATTTTTTTTCGTCGGCTCTTTCAGAAACCGCAGGAATGAAGCAATGCCGATGAAGAATCCGAAAGCCGCACCAAGGTCAGTGGTGACAAATCGGGAGTGAGTAATGAGTGTCGGCGAGAACGCGTAGAAGAAGAGTGCCAGGCCCGCGACGCGCCGCCCGAAGTGGCGTTCGGACCACCTCCAGAAGATAGCCCCGAAAAAAATCGCGAGCAAAATCACGGGGAGGCGCATGAGGCGCAATATGCGATCGGGGTCATTCCCGGACTCATAGAGAAATTTTGCGCCCTGCGTCCACTGACCGTTGATATCACTCTCCCAGCTTGGAACATTTTTCGGGAAATTGAGATCCAGGGAAACCAGAGGGATTGCAGAAAGTGCTTTGATGAGTGGTGGATGTTCGGGATTGAGGCGGAAGTCTTGCAGGAACACATACGAGTATCCGGCCGGGACATGAGCAAGCTCATCAATGATCGCGGAGTCGTTCCAGGACGATGCAAGCATGAGAAAAAGCATCACGCTGAGCAGAATGAAAGGGAGGGTATAGGATTTGAGAGAGGTGGTCATAGATATAAGTATATGATATTTCGTTATCGCTGACTCGCCTCGCTTCGAGGCGAAGCGGGTCCGCGCGAGATCCGCGTTGCAATCCGCGTAGATCCGTTTCTCCGTGAATTAGTTTTCGAGGGTGAGAAAATCCCACGGAACAAAGGGTTTTAGATCCGGGAATCTCGCACGGACAGACGCAACCATGTTTTTATCAGCTCCATTCATGAACACAATCATGACTTTTCTCGTCGGATCAAAGCTGATGGCATCAGCAGAGGTGACGTAGGTAATGTGTTTTGCTTTGCGCTCTTCAAGGCCGAAGCTGTTGGTTGCGAACATGATGGTTTGGGCTGGCGCAGGAACTCCCCGAATGTCGTCTCCCGAAAGATTTACCACAACGATTTTTTGAGTCTCGACGGGGAGAGAGGCCAGGAATTGCCCTTCGTGCCAAAGATCAAGGGAAAATGCGCCGTAGGTGTCTTTTCCTTCAGCAAATTGATTGAAATACACATAGTAGGTGGAGACAGGGATGAGGGCGATGGCCAAAATTGCGATAACGCCGATTTCGCGGCGAATCCGGAGAAGCTGGGTTTGGAATTGAGCGAACGTCTGATTCGCGGCCGCGCGATCGAGTAATGAGCCGATAGCCCCCCAGAGCCACGCACCACCAAGGCCGGCGATTACAAACGTCGGCACGATCATGCCGATTGCGCGAAGGGCGTGCGGCAGGCCTTCGCGGGTGAGCGTTGCGGGGAGCATCATCACGAGAAACCATAAAGTGAGGAACCATGCCCCCGTACTGCCTGGTTTCAGAAGTGATCTCACCATAACCACAAACCCGACGAGAAAAAGGATTCCCACGGGCCAGAAAAGTTCGGGTTGGCAGTTGAAATTGTGCCGTGCGTTGCAATCGCCCCGCACATTCAGCATTCCGAATGTGAGCGCGGTTGATTTTGCAAATTCGTAGAGAGGCTTCTCGCTCGAGAAAATAGAAACTTGACCGGAGCGGCCCAGAAAGTCTTCTGGGTTCTCGAAAAAGTAAAGGCCGATTGGGATGGCGACGATGACCGTTACAAAAAGGTAAAGAGCAATGACACAGGGGAGACAAATATCGCGGACCCTTCCTCGAATCCAGGAGACGAATGCGCCGATGATCGGAATGGCGAACACAAACGGGATGAAACGAAACGCAATATAGGTGTGAAACCCAAGACCGGTTGCGATTCCGCCCATGATTGCACTTGATTGTTTCCCCGTGCGCAGGGCTTTGAGAAGCCAGTAAGCACCAAACGACGCAAATAGGGGAACCGAGATTGCCCGAAAGCCGATTCGGGAAAAGTTGATGTGCCAGTACGACGTGGCAAGAAAGAATGCAGCAAGCAAGCCAATGAAATCGCCACGAGAAATCCGAAATCCGAAATCCGAAGCACGAAACAAATTCAAATTCCTGAAGTTCGGATCTGAGTCTGTCCTTAGGTCATTCGTATTTTGTATTTTGGAATTTGTTTCGAATTTCGAGCTTCGTGTTTCGAGCTTTCGCTCATAGAACAGTTCTTTCGTGACCAAGTAGACGCCAAGGATGGTGAGCGTGCCGAACAGCGCGGAGATGAGACGAAGCGCCCATGGTTGGTTGCCGAAGATCCAGAGTGAGAGGGCCTGGATATTAATAAACAATCCTTCGCGCCCGTTGTTTTCCGGGTAGAAGATTTTCCCGCCAAAGGCACGTCCGCCTTCGGCGGAAAAATTCGTATGAGAAAGTGCCTCAAGCGCGTTGTTGCCATTGGCGGCTTCATCTGGGTAGAGACCCGGCGGCACGGTGGTGATGCGGAAAAATCTGAAGAATGCTCCGAGGAGTATGATAAGCGTGAGCAAGAGTACGATATTTCGGCGTCTCATGTCTCCAGTATACCCCGTGAGAAGCATGTATGGCGAAGTGAATTATTACTTTAGAGGATCTCCGAGGGAGAGAATTCTAGCTCTCCCCAGAGCTTTTAAACGGGGTATACCCCGAATATGCTATAATTTCTCCATGCCCGGTAGTGAAACTTCGAATGGATCGCCCTGGGCGATCAGGCAGGAGATGCTGGGCAGGTACGCGATTTGTGTGACGAGTTGGTTATAGGGTATTCATTTTTAAGTATTCGAAGTTCTACTACCGGGTATGGTTGAAGCAAAGGAACAGGGTGCATCAGAGGAAATCGCGGCGCTCGAGCAACTGCTCGCGGAGAAAAAACAGGCACTTGCCGCCGAAGGAAAGAACATCCCGGAACGCGAAGTTTTTCGGGAGGCATTTCGCGAGTCGTTTCGCGAGGCACCCGCACCGAGTGCAAATATCGCAGTGCTACCTTCATCGCTTTCTTCGGATGAACTTGCGAAGCATGCAGAAGATGTGTTGGCGAAAGCCCGCGAGGAGCAGGTTGACGCTCTTATTGAAATCGCGCTTCGAAAGGGGGTTCGCGCCGCAACTCACGTAGCAATGCATGCCACCCCTTGGCTCATGGATGAATTGCACGATCGCCTCCAGGATCGCTACTACGATCAATTAATTCAATTGAGAAAGCTAAAGGCATTGTAAGCTGTGGTGTCGTCTGATACATACCTCGTTCTCGCATACATTATTTTTGTGATCCTCCTTGGTGTTGGGGTGAGTTTCTTTTTTTCGTGGCGTTCGATTCGCAGGCGCGACGAGATGTGGAGATCGTTGAATTTGCGTCTCCTTCGGATTTCTCTTCCGCGGCCCGACGTACCTGATGCCGGATTCACGCTCGAGCAAATTCGCGAACGAATTGGAACAATGGAAAAAGTCTACGCAAGTCTCGAAGGCATTCGCGATTCGGCCTGGCGCACCTTGATCCACGGCAGACCTTCATTTTCGCTTGAGCTGACTGTCCCGCACGTAGGAGAGGAGATTAAGTTTTATGTCGCGGTACCGAGGCGGCTTGCCCCCGCAGTTGAAAAAATCATCGAAGGGGTTTTCCCTGATGCAAAAGTTGAAGCAACTGAAGACTACAATATTTTTAATCCCACGGGGGAGAGTGTGGGAGCTCGCATCGAACTCGAGGGACATAGTTTTTTGCCCGTGCGAACGTATCGCGAACTTGAATCTGATCCGTTGAAGGAACTTGCGAACGCCTTCACGAAGCTCGCGCGCGTGGGGGAGGGAGCATCTCTTCAAATCGTGGCGCGTCCGGCTTCTCGCGATTGGGGTCGTCGTATTGTGCATCATGCGAAGCTCGCGTATTTAGGCAAACGTCCGGTCTTGCCTCGGAATGTTGTTCATCAGGGGGTGGTTGCCATTCATGAGGCAACGAAGTCCGAGCCAAGAAATCAGGATGGCGAACTCCACCGCCAGAATGAGCAACGCCTCAGCCCGCAGGAGGAAGAGCAGATTAAAAAAATTGAAGGCAAGGGCTCGAAGCCGCTGTTCGAGAGTAATATCCGCATTATTGCATCGGCAGAAACAGGAACCAGGGCCGAAGGCATCCTTGCATCAATTGCCGCGGCATTTCTTCAATTTCGGGCTCCGGGTCTCAACGGCTTTGTGGTTCGGGAAATTGCAAAAAGCAGTCTTCCGGATTTTTTCTATCGCTTTTCGTTTCGGGTATTTGATTCATCAGTGACTTCTATTTTAAGTTCGGAAGAATTGACGAGTATTTTTCATCTGCCGAACGTTCCGATCGAAGCACCAAAACTTGCGGTCGTGAAATCGCGCGAAGCGCCTCCTCCCGTAAATCTACCTGAATCAGGAATACTTCTTGGTGTTTCCGTCTTTCGCGGCGAACAACGTGAGGTCCGCATCACCGAGGATGATCGCAGGCGTCACTTGTATGTGATCGGGCAGACCGGCACGGGGAAGACTGCCTATATGAAGGAACTGATCCGGCAGGATATTCTTGCGGGCAGGGGAGTCTGCTTTATTGATCCGCATGGGGACGCGGTTGAAGAAATTCTCGGGTATGTGCCGGAGGAACGGGCGCGAGATGTAATTTATTTTAACCCAGGCGATACGGAGCGGCCGATGGGATTGAATATGCTTGAATATGATTCTCGTTACCCCGAGCAAAAGACTCTTGTGGTGAATGAACTCTTTTCTATTTTTCAGAAGCTCTATGGCGCGGTCCCCGAAGCGCTTGGCCCGATGTTTGAACAGTACTTTCGGAATTCAACGCTTCTCGTTATGGATGACCCGGCTTCCGGCAATACCATGCTTGAGATTGAACGCGTTTTTGCAGACAAGGCCTTCCGCGATTTGAAGCTGTCACGTTCTACGAATGTTGTGGTGAAAAGTTTCTGGCGCGATATTGCCGAGAAGGCTGGGGGAGAGGCATCTCTCGCAAACATGGTGCCCTACATCACGTCGAAATTCGATAATTTCCTCGCAAACGAAATCATGCGCCCCATTATTGCGCAGGAGAAATCCGCGTTCAATTTCCGCGATATTATGGATTCGCGGAAAATTTTCTTGATTAATTTATCAAAAGGGCGCCTGGGAGAACTCAACTCATCCCTCATCGGCCTCGTCATGGTGGGGAAACTTCTCCTTGCCGCATTCTCAAGGACCGATGTTGCCGAGGAGGCGCGCCCGGACTTCTATGTATATATTGATGAGTTCCAAAATGTCACCACGAAATCTATTGCAACGATCCTTTCCGAGGCCCGGAAATACCGGCTTGATCTTACGATCGCGCACCAATTCCTGGGGCAACTCGAAGATGAGATTAAAAAAGCGGTGTTCGGAAACGTGGGTTCAATTACGGCGTTTCGTATTGGGTCGGATGATGCCGAATTCATGGCTCAGCAGTTTTCGCCGGTATTCAATGCCCAGGATCTCCTGAATATTGATAACTATAACGCCCTTATGAAACTGTTGATCAAAGGCCAGACATCACAGCCGTTCAATATGAAAACCGTACCCCCAGGTCCCCGCAATCAGGAAATGGCGGAGAGGTTGAAAGCGCTCTCGCGTCTCGCCTATGGCCGGCCAAAGTCCGAGGTTGATGCAGAAATCAACGCGCGGTACGAAAAGAGCCCTCGCGATCCACTCGTATCTGGGGTATGATGGAACTACAATGTAAGTGTCTATGACCGAAGAAGAATCACCTAAACCAGCCGATCTAGGAGCGGCGTCACGCGCCGAAGTAGAAGCAGCAGCGGGCGAAGAGCCGCCTGAAGCTCTTCCCGTTGGAGAGAGCGCAGAATCTCCGGTAGCCCCTGAAGCACGTTCTGAGGTAATTCCTGCTGGGTTGGCATCTCCTGAAGCAAGCGCGCTTGAAGGCGAACTCTCACCCGAGAATCGCAATAGATTTAGTGGGCTCCCCCAAGAAGAGCGATCCATTCTTGGACGTGCGTGGAATTCAGTCCGCGATGCTTTGGATGACCCCGTGACATCGCGCATCAAGCTCTGGGGGAGTCGCATGATCTCGGAGTATCTAGGGAATCGCGCCTCGAGTGGGATTGAGAAAGCGACCAAACTGCGTGATCAAGCAACCAGTGAAGCGGTCAATATTGCGCGGGAGCTCGAACAAGCCAAGGAGGAAGGGCTGCTTGAGATGAATCCGGATCTTGAGGGAAAAGTAAAGGCAGAGCACGCAACGGCCGAATCCCGTGCCGCGGAACGCACAAAGGAGATCGAACGGCTTAAAGAAGTTCGGGTACAGCATCAAGAACGCCATCAAGAACTGGTGAAAGGAGTAACCGAACGATGGGAAACAAAAGTTGCCTCGAATCAAAAGGAGATCAGTGTTCGTTCGGAGGGCTTGCATGATTTGAAACTTGATATTGCGGGTTTCGAGGCTGATTTAAAAATCGTGAACGATAGAATTAAGAAGTTTCATGAGCGAATCGGTAATTCCACTTCCACCGCGTTGAAGGAGGAGTACATGAAGCAGGCAGGTGTGCTTGCGGATCAGGCCAAAGATATTCAGTCTGGGTTGGCTTTTCATAAGCAAGAAGAGCTTGTTGAAAAACAAGCGGTTGCAAAATTGGAGCAGACAAACAGTAAGCTTCGTGAACGGGTAGCTTACGCTCGGGGAGAGAAACGTCCAAAGTCTGGAAAAGAATCCGGATCACGGCGTACTGCGTCGGAAGCCGAAAAGGAGGGGGCAATTGATGCGAATGCAGAAGCGAAGAAACTCTCTGTAAATGAAGTTGTTCAACTGTGGAACAAATCGCATAAGTATTATTCTGTTAAGGCAGTTGAGGGAGTTTCGGATTCTGTTGATATAGGAACGGCGGTGCGCGGATTAAGTATATTGCTTGAGAATCAATACAAGACGAAGTTTTATAAACTCCCGAGCGAAATTGAAACGTTTAAAAGGAGACTCTCTAAGTAATCTTTATGAGCCACCCACAACAAAGCGACAGTCAGCTTCTTCAGGAAACAAAAAGTCTTCTTACTCAAATTGCGCGTTCACAAAACGAGCGACATGAACGCGATCTTGCTCGGAGGAAGCGAGTTGAAGAAGCTGCAAGTGAGAACGTAAAAGTTCAGGCCACTATGGATAACGAGCTTGCGGGATTTGCTGATCAGTTTGATAGTGCCGGGCTTGATTACTTTAGTGCGCTTCGTTGAGGAGTATGAAACGCTCTGACATCATCTCGAGTCTCATTATCGGAGAGGCCGCCGCCCTCCTTATGATTGCGGTGGCACGAAATTTGGCGATTCCCTCGGGACTTACCGCCTCATTGAAATTTCTTCCGGTCGTATTTCCGATTTTTACATTTGTCGCAATGGCCGTTGGGACATTCCTCGGAAAGCGCATCGCGGTTTTCTATCAACTGTCAAAATTTGTTCTTGTGGGCGGCCTTAATTTTCTGATTGACCTTGGCGTCCTGAACATTTTTATCGCCGCAACCGATATTTCAACCGGGTTTTGGGTTATTGTCTTCAAAGCGCTTTCATTCCTTGTTGCTGTCGTCTCGAGTTTCTTCTGGAATAAATTCTGGACATTCAGTTCGCTTGGCACTGATGCCGCAGGTCGCCAGTTCACGGGATTCTTTATCGTCTCAGCCATCGGACTTCTCATTAACGACGGTTCGTTTGCGACGTTTAACGCCCTTGGTCCCGCGGGTTCCCTTGATACGAAAACATGGGCAAGCATTGCCGCGGCGGGCGCGGCTGTGGTTGGTCTTATTTGGAACTTTCTTGGGTATAAGTTTTTGGTATTTCGCAGAGAATCTACTATCTAGAACCTAGAATCTAGAATTGTGACGAAGTCCTTCCGGGATCTTATTGTTTGGCAAAAGTCTCGCGACTTGGCAGTTCTTGTGTATGAGGTAACGAAAAGCTTTCCTCAGTCCGAGCAGTACGGGCTTACGAGTCAAATGAGGCGCGCTTCAGTATCGATTTCATCGAATATTGCCGAGAGCTACAATCGTTTCCACGAGAGAGAAAAGAGGCAGTTTCTTGCAATTGCGTACGGTTCAGGATCAGAGTTGGAAAGTCAGCTAGAAATTGCTAAAGTCCTATTCAGTGAGGGCGACTATCAAAAGACCGAAGCACTACTGCAGGAGGTGCTTCGTTTACTCAACAGTTTTCTCCATAAATAGTGGTGCTCGTTCCGGCGTATAATTACTAGATTCTAGGTTCTAGATTCTGATTTCTCGCTATGTCCTATCAGGTACTCTATCGAAAATATCGCCCCAGTGATTTCTCCGAAGTCGTGGGGCAGGATCACGTCGTGAGCGTGATTAAGCGCCAAGTTGAAGCAGGGCGCCTGGCCCATGCCTATTTGTTTTCAGGCCCCCGCGGAGTCGGTAAGACTACGGTTGCCCGCATTATCGCGAAAGCCGCAAATTGTGAATTGGCAGAGGGGAAAGGATCAAAAAAGGCGCCCTGTAATGAATGCGCCTCCTGCCTTGCATTCGTCAAGGGGCATGCCCTCAATCTCATTGAGATTGATGCCGCATCAAACCGGGGCATTGATGAAATTCGTGAGCTTCGCGAGGCAGTTCGATTTGCCCCAGTATCGGGAGGGACAAAAGTGTACATTATTGATGAGGTTCACCAGCTCACCAAAGAAGCGTTTAATGCGCTTTTGAAAACACTCGAAGAGCCACCGGCGCACGTGGTCTTTATACTTGCCACAACCGAGCTTGACCGCGTGCCGCCTACAATTATTTCGCGAACCCAACACTTTGATTTCCGGCGTCCTCGTCTTGATGTCATCCAAAAGCGCCTCATCGATATTGCGAAGCGCGAGGGGTTGACTCTCGAGTCGGATGCGGCAGGCATCATCGCATTTGCCGCCGAAGGGTCGGTAAGAGACGCCGAGAGCATGCTCGGAAAAATTATGGCGGTGGAGGATAGCATCATCACGAAGGATGAAGTTGAAGAGATCCTCGGCATCCCGAAGCGCGAGGCAATTATCGAACTCTTCGGCTTTATTGCCGCACGCAATCTCGCGGGGGCAATTGAGCTCGTCAACCGTCTGTATCACGATGGGCACGAAATGGAGTATCTTCTGAAAGTGCTTGTCAGTTTTTTTCGCGACGTCTTGCTCGCAAAGACCGATCCCACATTTGCCGCATCATCCGAGAGTTTGATTCCACGCGAGGGCGAGCTCGCGGGTGGGCTTGCGAATTATTCTGCAGGCGACGTTGCGAACGCGCTTGAGGCATTTCTCGAGGCGCTCGTGGTAATTAAACGCACCCCCATTCCACAGCTCCCGATTGAGTTGGCTCTCGTTAAAATCATCCACCATGAAGCGAAACCGTAAGGTGCAACCCGTCCGGGTAGCGAAAATTCGGCTGTGATCATATGTTCGCAAACGATAATCTACCCACAACACCCGTTCGAGTTCGCCTGATTCGGCTAATCGGAACGGCTCAAGGGTGCGGATTACTTGATTTATGATAGGGGGTGATTCCGAGGGAAAGTACGGATGAGTCTATCCTCCCTGTGGATAAGTCTTGTTTTGATTCAAATGGAGGCAACTTTTCCCGAAGAGAGTATGTATGAGCGATTGTAGCTAATTTGATCAAAACATTGATAAACATGGTAATGTTTGATTTCTAAAAATCTATAAAGGTTTATAAAATACTGCTCGCATGAGCATTTTTTAGACAAAGTTTTTTTGGGTGATTGTCTGCTGATTTGTTTGCTCCGTATATATTGCTCGTGTCTTGAATTGGCAATAAATCAGCTATAAAATTGAAATATCGGGTGTCGAGATTTCGATTATCTCGACACCCTTTATTTATGAAACAGAGCAGAAAACTTATCTCCCTCAAAGAGGCGTCAAAATTAACCGGCTATGCCCCAGACTATATCGGGCAGTTGATTCGATCTGGAAAACTCCGTGGCGAGAAAGTTCATTTTAATGTTGCTTGGATGACCACCGAAGATGCAGTGAGGGAATATTTTGAGCGAGCAGAACCTGGGGGCAAGGGATGGTCAATCGTGCGTCAACTGCGACGGACAGTGTACCGGCTTCGGAGTGACGCACATCCCAACAATCCTTTACTCGCTCGCTTTGCTCATCTGCTTTTGTATATCGCGATCGTCGTGTCAGTCGTCATACTGGTTGTGCTTTTCTATGTACTTGCAGTCAACATTGACCGGCGCGTGAACGAATCCGCGATTCTCCGATCAGAGCCGGCCCGGGGGCAATTACCCGGCAACCAATAATATGAACAACGTGCGGCTCGCACAACCTATGCACCCGTTCGCTCGACGATTCGTCGGACGGATTGCGCTGTTTCTTTTTGTCTTGGGTTACGGTATTCAGGCGCTTGCCGCCGCAGGCGTTCCGAAAATATTAAATCATCAAGGACGATTGCTCGACGCAAGCGGGAATCTCCTCGGCGGGGCGGGGACCGATTACTGTTTTAAGTTTTCTATTTACGACGATGCAACCACTGGTGCACCGGACCTCCGATTATGGCCGGTGAGCGCTCCTTCAACCATGACGGTGAATGTGAAGAGCGGCGTGTTCTCTGTTGGCATCGGGGATACGAATGCCGGTGGCAACCTCCTGGATTTTGACTTCCAGCGAAACGACGCCGTCTATCTGAATGTTGAGGTCGCGACAAAAGTCGGAGTCGATTGCGCGGGCGGGGACGAAACATTTGAAACGCTCTCACCTCGTCAGAGGATTCTTGCGTCGGGGTATGCCATCAATGCGGGGTCGGTTCTCGGTGCGGGTCAGTCCGCGATCGGCACGACGACTCCGTTTGCCGAGGCCGTTGCAACTGTGGAGGCGACGACGACCTCATCTGTGGCGCTTCTCGTGCGCGGATTTTTCAATCAGGTTGCGGATCTTTTCCGTGTCGTATCCGCCGCCGGAGTAAACCTTCTTACCCTTACGAGCGAAGGGCGGCTTGGCGTTGCGACGAGCAGTCCCGGGGCGAATTTTTCCGTTGGTGGGGAAGCGCTTGTGGGGAGTGCTGTTACCGCATCGCAATTTCGCGCAACTTCCTCCTCTGCTTCTGTATTTCCGGTTGCCAGTACAACTTCCTTCAGCGTTGGGAATATTCTCACCGTATCGGGAGCGGCTACCTCAACTTTTACGGGAGGTGTCTTTGCGGGTGGGTTTGCTTCGTCAAACGGTCTCCAGGTGAGCGCGGGGGACACCGCGCTCGCGGGCGGTCTCACGGTAACCGGTTCCTCTATCTTCCCGATTGCGAGTTCTACCTCCTTCTCCATCGCTAACCTCTTGCAAGTCAGCGGTGCCGCGACCTCAACCTTTACGGGAGGTATCACAACCGGAGGCATCTCCTCTTCGAACGGCCTCCGCGTTTCTAGCGGAGACACCATTCTTGCCGGCGGACTCAATGTTACCGGCTCCTCGATTTTCCCCATCGCCAGCACCACTTCATTCTCCATCGCAAACCTCCTGAACGTGAACGGACTCGGCACGAGCACATACGCCGGAGCTCTCTCAACTGGTCCTCTTGCGGTCGCGACAGGAACCCCCTCAACCCTCTTTGGCATCAACCTCGGAGGTTCGATCCTCTACGGCGCCAATCAAACCTCCGGCAACGCGACTTCCACAAACTCGGGGAATGAGCTGATCGCAGGAACCCTCCAGGTGAAAGGCTTTTCAGGATCATCGAGCCGGTGTCTCCGGACACTCGCCGACGGATCCATCCAGGCATCAGCGTCCGATTGCGGATCAGGCGGCTCTCTCACCGGCACGGGAGGAACCGACATGCTCTCCTATTGGACATCGGGAACCAACATCGCCGCAACCTCATCTCCCACTGCCGCAACCTTCACGGCAACGTCAACCGCGAATGCCTCAAGTTTCCCCATCGCATCGAGCACCTCCTTCTCGGTCGCAAACGTCATTACGGTCTCAGGGGCTGCAACCTCAACCTTCACTGGAGGACTCTCTAGTGCGGGCCTCGCATCCTCAAACGGACTCCGCGTCTCAGCAGGAGACACTATTTTTGCCGGCGGACTCAATGTTACCGGCTCATCTATCTTCCCCATCGCAAGCACCACCTCCTTCTCCATTTCAAATCTTCTCAATGTTTCAGGCCTCGGCACCTCAACATTCGCCGGAGCACTTTCCACCGGTCAGCTTGCCGTCGGAACCGCAACCCCCTCAACCTTCTTTGGAATCAACCTCGGAAGTCCGATTCTCTACGGTGCAAACACCACCTCCGGAAACGCAACCTCAACCAACGTCGGCAACGAACTCATCAACGGCAATCTCTCGGTCAAGGGCACGGGAGAGTTCCTCGGAGGAATCCAGTCTCCCCAAATCAACATCACGGGATCAGGCACCACCACCTTTGGAGGTGGAATTCAGACGGTGGGACTTGATTCAAGCCGGGGACTTCGCGTATCGGCAGGAGACACGATCCTCACCGGCGGACTCAACGTGACAGGCTCCTCCGTTTTCCCGATTGCCTCAACCACAAGCTTCAGCATCGGCAATGTTCTTACGGTTTCAGGAGCCGGCACTTCAACCTTTACCGGCGGCCTCTCCTCCGCAGGCTTCAAATCCACCTCGGGCATTGAGTTGACCGCAGGAAACTTCCTTCTCACCGGAGGGAAGATCGTCTCAACCGGAGCCGGCACTTCGACCTTCACTGGAGGCATCACAACCGGAGGCATCTCTTCTTCAAACGGCTTCACCTCTTCAGCCGGCAACCTTATCCTCACCGGCGGCATCATCAATGCCACTGGTGCCGGAACTTCAACGTTCTCCGGCGGCATCTCTTCGGCCGGCCTCGCATCTTCTAACGGCATCCGTATTAGCGCCGGAGACACCGCACTTGCTGGTGGCCTCACGGTAACCGGTTCCTCCATTTTCCCGATTGCAAGTTCAACGAGTTTCTCTATCGCAAACCTCCTGCAAGTTAGCGGTGCCGCCACCTCAAGTTTTATCGGGGGCATCTCCACCGGTGGTCTTTTCACATCAAACGGCATTACTTCCTCCGCGGGAGATTTGTTGCTTACCGGTGGCAAAGTGGTTTCCACCGGCGCAGGAACCTCGTCGTTTTCCGGCGGCGTATCTTCCGCAGGGCTTGCTTCATCCAACGGCCTGCGGGTTTCCACCGGAGACACCATTCTTACTGGCGGACTCAATGTTACCGGCTCATCTATCTTCCCCATCGCAAGCACCACCTCCTTCTCCATCTCAAACCTCCTCAATGTTGCTGGACTCGGGACTTCCACCGTTGCCGGCGCGCTCTCAACGGGTGCGAACTTTGTGGTTGCCACCGCAACGCCTACCACCGCTCCCTACGTTGCCGCGATTGGAGGCAACCTTCTCTACGGCTCACTCCCGGGCACCGGCGCGAACGCAACCTCAACCAACATCGGGAACGAACTCATCAATGGCAATCTTTCTATCAAGGGCGGCCTTGAACTGCTTGGGTCATGCAAGGGCTGCCCCGCAGGCGGAGGCGGCGGGTATAATTTAATAAAAGATGAAACTATTTCTCTGACCGCCCGGACAACTTTGGCGTTTTTAGGGACTGCGGTGACTTGTGCTGACAATGCAGGACTCACCCAGACAGAATGTACTATGAGTGGTGCTGGCGGCGGTGTGTCGTTTGCTTCGGGGGCGGCAGACAACACGGTTACGAGCAACAATTTAATCCAACTGCAAAAAAGCGGCGTAGATGTATTCAAAGTTGCCAATTCCGGCGGACTCTCTATTTTTTCCGCGACGACGGATATCGTCAAAACGACTACCGGAACTACGCTGACTAAGGATTTCTCCGTTACTGGCTCTGCCTTCCAGAATGTTACTTCGTCGGGTGATTTGATAAGTATTGATAACGGAGCAATTACCCTCGAAGGCAGTATAGCGGCATCCTCGCCCGCAGTTACGACGAGTGCTGCGATGGGCATAGGCGGTCACGTAATTCTCCGCGACGACGGCAGGTACGTCATCATTCATGGCGGCGGGCTCACGAGCACGTCTCTTTGGGACGGTACAACCGCCGGTGCGATGTCCACCGCGGGGACTCTCTCAAACGCAGTTGGAGCTGGAAGCATTGCTCTTAAACGCCCCGACGGTCGCTATCTGATAGTAAGCGGCAATGCCTCTGCAGGCCTCTCTAACTTATTTGACCCCTATGCTATTACCACTAACGCGGCAGGGCCCGCTGTGTGCGCGGGCGGAGCGGCAACTACGGGAATGAACGCGCTACTTCGGCCAGACGGCAAGTATCTCATCATGTGCGGAGGACTTGCGGTAACCTCGCTCTACGATCCAACCTTAAACACCATCACCGTCGGGCCGCCGCTTGGCACGGGCACCTTCGGCCTCGGTGCGCACGCCATAGCGCGCGACGACGGCACTTTTTTGATATTTAAAGGAGGAGGTACCGGTACTGCACTATACAATCCCAACCCCGGCACGGCAGGTATCGGTACTATGACTGATGTCACCATTACGAATGCGCCGACGATAGCCATTGGCGCCGTATCAATCCGGAGGCAAGATGGACAGTACCTGGTTATTCCGGGAGCCGTCACCACCGCCGCGGTGTATGACCCGAAGGGCACCACCGCGTCTCCCAACGGCACATTCACGAGCCAGAGCGGTGCCGGCAACGGCCCCTCGGCCCCTCTCGGCGAAGGTGCGCAAGCAGTGTGGCGGCAAGACGGCAACTACATGCTCATCATCGGCGGCGCCACGGTCGTTACCACCAATATTGTCAAACCGGGTGCGGCCGCCGGCAGCCAATTTGTAACGACCAACGCGCCGGCGCTCTCCACCGGCGGCGCAGGAGTCGGCGTTACCGCTTTTATGAGGCCGAACGGCATGTATTCTATTTTGAAAGGAAACGGCACGGCGATGGACTACTACGATATGCAGTTTGTCGTCGGTGGCAATTCGACGGGGACCGGCGTGCAGGCCGCCTACTGGGAATCTGAATGTATTGACAGCGCCAACATCAATGCGAACTCGGTCATCAATTGGAATATCAATGCGGAAGGAAAAGTAATCGTAGAAACTCGCACCGTGATCAGCCCGGCGGCTTGTACTACTGGCACATATGCCACAATAGCCGCAAGCGGCGACAAAATAAAACTGGCCGCGGCAACCGACAACAGAATTCAGTTCCGCGTCACCTTCAGAAGAGACCTTCCCAAGTTTTTTGACCAAGAGTGGGGAATTAGAAAAACAAGCCAGACGCGCTACCGGCGCACCAATAAAGACCCGGCGCTCTACGATGTCGGTGTTATGAACGGCCTCGCACTCCATCGCACGCAGTTTGACTTCGGTAACAGCACGGAATCCTCCGGTCCGGTATCTATCAATATCACGAACAACAAGGATAAAAATCTCGGCATCGCGCTCGAGGCGGGGGTGGGGTATGGCTCGACGATTAGTGCCACAGCTGGCGCCGGTGGCATTTATAACGGCGCGTTCAATTCAAACTCCGCGCTGACGACAACCGCGACCAACGGCACCATCGTGATGAAGCGGCCCGACGGCAAGTTCGTGGTCATCTCCGGCAACACGGCAACCGCAAATGCCCAACTCTATAATCCGGAACTGCGCACCTTTGCCGCTCTCGGCACCACTCCCGCGGCAGGGACGGGCCTCGGCGCGCTTGCGTTTAAGCGACCTGACGGGAAATTCCTTATCGTACTCGGAAATAACACCAACGTAACGAGCATTTTTGATCCGGTAGCAAACACATTTACCGCGGGACCCGTCTTGACCGGCCTTGCCGGCGACGGTGCACAGGTAATCCCGCTCCCGAACGGAAGGATTTTGATAGTTCACGGCAATTACCTTAACACAACATCTGTGTACGACCCGATACAAAACATCATGATAGCGGGCCCCATACCATCTACCGTCGTCGGTCAAGGGTCGGTTGTTATCCCGCGCCCTGACGGCACATTCTTGTTTATCCCGGGTGTTGTCACGACTGGTTGTACGGCATTAAGCGTAATCACCAATATCTTTGACCCATACACTATGATATTTACCCAGAATAACGCGCCCACCATGCTTGGTACCGGACCGGGTGCGTTTGCGTTCCAAAGAAATGATGGGCTATGGGTCATTGTGCGCGGTGGCGCTACTGCTAGCACCTGTGCCGCTCTCACCGCAACGACACTCTACAATCCTGTAGAAAACAGAATGGCCGTTGGTCCCGTCCTCTCGGCTGCCGCTCAACGCGGAGCGCACGCCATACCGCGCCCTGACGGAACGTGGCTTATCGTTCACGCGGGCACTACTGCATTAAACACCACGTCTATTTATCGAGAAAAAGCTCTCGGCGTTGCTGGTACCGAGGTGATGGGTCAAATTGGTGCTTTCATTGCCGGACCGACACTGGTAACCGTAGCCGGCGCCGGATCCATCTCTTTCCAAAAAGACAACGGCAAGATAGTAACCATCATCGGCAACGCCGGCACTGTGGTGAACGAATATGACGCTGGATGGGTTGATAAAGGTACGTACAGGACTGAGCAGTTTAATCTGGGGACACAGCTTGGCACTGACTCCACCCTCGCGTGGCGGGCCAATACCTTCAACGGAATTTCGGCGGAAGTGAAGACAGCGACGACACAGGCAGGGCTCCAGAGTGCCTCCTCGCGCGAAGTCGCAAAATCAGGTGCGCTTATCAATGCCGGAGCGTCCGACACGTGGCTACAAATCAACTTCAACTTCGTCCGGAAGTTCCCTTCCTATGACCGCCAGTACACAGACACGTGGTACAACAGCGGCGCTTCGCTTTCTTATGCGCAGAGAAAAATAGAAACTCCGACATTGTACGAGTACAAAGTGACCAAGGACAAGGACGTTATTGACCTTCAGTCGGACGGACTTTCCGTATTTAGGGTGAGTTCGTCCGGCGATGTGTATACGCAGGCGGGTGGCACAATAAATACCTCTGGTGCCGACTTGGCGGAACGCTACACCTCACAAGAAGCGCTTGATTTCGGCGAGGTGGTGTCAATTGATCCCCAGAATAATCACGGCGTAAAAAAATCGCTCTATCAATATCAACCGGATGTCTTGGGCGTTGTCTCGACCGACCCTGGATTTGTCGCCGGCGCATACACCAAAGACTCTTTCCCGATAGCACTCATTGGTCGTGTGCCGGTGAAAGTGTCTACGGAGAATGGAATGATTCGCACCGGAGACTCCCTCACTGCCGCGAGCGTGCCTGGGCACGCGATGAAAGCGCGGCTTGCGGGGCGCGTGATAGGTAAGGCACTTGAATCGCTTGACCCCGAAAAGCTCGAGGAATGCCCACCGAGTGATTTCATTATTCCGGGGCGGAAGTGCGGGGTAGTCATGATGTTTGTGAATCTGATTGATTACGGCGGACAGTCGGTGGATCTTGCCCTCGGCGATTGGAAGGCCGCGAAAGAAATAGAGCGCACTGCGTTGGCGATGGAGGTCGGTCTTGCTATTTCAGACTCTCTGCCTGGAGAGACAGGTGGAGTTTCCAGCGGCGAGCTTCCTCTGGCGGGCGCAGTCGAACCAGTCGAATCATCCTCGCGCACTGAAGAAACAACGCTTGGCGGAGCAGTATCGCAGACACGCGATGATGAAGTTCTTGTTTTTCTTACTCAACTGAAAGAGGAACGCGGCCGCAATACCTCGTCGCAGTCGGAGATCTTTGTCGACAGAGTGAGCGCCGTTTCCCAAATGATCAGTCCCGAGGTGATCGCGGGAAAGATAGCGGCCGGAGCACTCTCCCTCTCTGGCCCGATCACATTCGCCGGCGGACTTGAAGTTTTCGAGCTAGGGAGTGCGAGTACTACCGTTTCGATTTTGAGCGACAGCATTTTCTTCGGCCGTCCGTATTTCACCTCCGATACCGGCGGGATCGCTATCGTCAAGAAGGGTGATCGGGAAGTGGAAATTACATTCGAACGCGACTATGTAGCACCACCCATCGTTTCCGCGACACTCTCATACGCGACAACGACGAGTGATGAAGAAGTCGACAACATCTTGAATGCAGACATACGATTCGCGGTAACGAAGAGAAGCGGGCACGGATTCACGATTCGTCTCAATGCGGATGCGCCGAGTGATGCGGCATTCAACTGGATCGCGCTTGCGATCAAAGACGCGAAAGAATTCACCTCGAGATCGGCTCCACCGCCCTCGGCTGACGCGGTTGCGGCAGGGGCTAGCCCGGCGGGACGCCCTAGGGACAGCGCGACGGCAGGGGAACTCACCGGGAATGCGAATGAGGATTCCCTCCCGGAAGACACGGTGGAGGGACTGGTAGAAGAAGGTACTCTATATATAGAAGCGGAGGGATCCGGGCTTATGTCGGTGGGGGAAACATCCCCGGCGCCAAGTCCCGAAGTTTCGCTGATTTCTCCCGAACCGCCTGCGGAGGTGAGCGTGCCGCCTCTCGCTCCGGAAACTTCGATCGCGCCGCCCTCGGACGTCCCGCCGGGCAAGCCCTCGGGCGATTCGCCTGCCTCGCCGACAGGCATGCCGCAGGCGAATATAGCCCCGACCGATCCGATCCCGGCTGATGTGCAAAACTCGGGAGCATCAAATCCGGAGTAGTCGCCGAAGGTTGAGGCATCAAGGTCGCAGAGATACATCACCATAAACTGATATCCTATGCCAAACGACACCATTACAAAACCCGAGCCGGCCGGAGAAATGAGTTCCGGCGAATCAAGGGATCCCGGTTCTCGCCCCGCGGGGCCGAGGAGGGCTTTTCGTCGCGCGATCATGATAACCACTATCGCTGTATCCGTCGCCGCAATTGGGGCGGGTGGCTATTTCTTCCGCGACCGCATTGAGTTCCGGCGCGCGCCGGAGGAAACCCTCAAGGACGAAATCGCAGAACTCGTTTCAGAGGTCGGCAAACTCATCGTACTGCCGGAAGGCGAGATGCCGACCATAGCCACGGTTACTGACCCGGAGCGGTTAAAGGACCAAGCGTTTTTCAGTAAGGCAAAAGCGGGCGATAAGGTGCTGATTTACACCAACGCGAAGAAAGCAATACTGTATGATCCGGTCCAGCATAAAATTATTGAGGTCGCCCCGCTGAATATCGGGAACCAATAAACACTAAGCACCACGAATATAAACACGAAGGACCACTAATATAAACACTAAATACCACTAATATGGCCTATCAAAACTTACTCCATAAAGAGCTGTCCTACCAGATACAGGGGGCTGCTATTGAAGCGCGAAAGAACTTTGGTCCAGGACACAAGGAGAGTATTTATCAGAATGCTTTTGCCGAAGAATTAAAATCAAGGAGCATCCTATTCGAGAAAGAAAAATCAATACATATTTATTCACCGAAAACGGGCAAGATAATTGGTTCATATCGACCAGATTTTATAGTAGACAATAAAGTTATTGTTGAATTAAAGGCTCTGGAGATCACTCCGAGAAAACTTATAGACCAGCTTTATGATTATCTGCGGAATAGCGAGTATGAGCTTGGGTATTTTATCAATTTCAGTTCACCACGTCTTTATATGAAGCGTATCATTTACACCAATGATAAGAAATTCCAGAAACACTAACCGCCACGAATATAAACACGAAGGACCACTAAAAGTTTTGTGGCTTTTAGTATTAATATTAGTGGTCTTTAGCGTGCTTGTGCTGAGAGCACAAGCCGAGGATTTTACCAGCGCCAGTTTTAAGATCCGGGCTCCGATACTTGATGATTTCGGCGGCCGTTCCACCTCCGGAAGTTTTGAGAGTTTTAACGCAGGGAGCCAGATTTCAACCGGCGAATCCACCAGCGCCAATTTTATCGTGCGTGCCGGATTTTTATACTTTGACGAGTTTACCCCCAAATCCCAAAACTGGAGATGGTATGACGATGAGGCCAGCGTGACGCCTGTTACGCCGCTCGCCGCGGAGAATGTGGCACCGGCAAATGTCGCCCAAAGCAACATCATAAAACTCCGTCTTACGGTGAAAGAGACCGCGAGCATCGGCGGCAAAGACGTAAAACTGCGACTCCAATTTTCCGAATATTCCGACTTTTCGCAGGGTGTCTCCAATGTGGCGGAGACCGGGCCGTGCGTCTCGCTCTCACTTTGGTGTTATGCGGACGGCGGCGGGGCGGATGGCGGCATTATCACGACCAAGGTGCTCACTGACGCCGATGCCTGTTCCGGAGGAAGCGGCAATGGTTGCGGAACGCATAACGAGTCTGGTACATCAAGCTCAACTTTCAATCATAAAAAGGATGCGGCAACGGAGTATGAGTTTACCATTAAGCACGCGGGCGCGAGGGCGAACGCGACCTATTTTTTCCGGGCCTTTGATGTCGCAGGAGATCGCGCGGTCCCGCTCAATGTCGGCGAAACAAGCCCCAGTGTGTCCGTGGAGGGAGGCACCCTTACCTTTACGGTAAGCGGGCTTGCAGGCGGAACGGCGAGCGAGGGAATTACGACCGATGTTGCGACCACGCCGACGAGTGTCGCCTTCGGGAACTTAAGTTTTGACGCGGAGACCGAAGCGGCCCAGCGCCTCAGCGTGACGACGAACGCGACCGAGGGCTACCAGGTGTTTCTCTTCCAGACGCAGGGACTTCTCCGAAACGGCCCGTCGGAGATTTTGCCGGTGACGGCGACGAACGCCTCCCCGGCCGTCTGGGCAATCCCGGGAGGTGCGGGCGGGGCGTATGGGTATCATGCCGGGGATGACACGCTCGCGGCAGGATCGGTGCGTTTCGCTCCGAACAACACCTATGCGAAATTTGAAACTGCGCCAAAAGAAATCGCTTACAGTTCCGGCCCGGTGAGCGCGGAAGCGACCGACGTCGTCTTTAAAACCCAAGTGACGAACCAGCAGGAATCGGGAGCGTACGAATCAAATGTCATCTATATTGCGGTGCCGACCTTCTAAATGCGAAAACGCTAAACTGACGCGAAAGTCGCTATGCGATTACGCCAAACAGACGCGAAACCAAAACTATGAAACGCGAAACCGACGCTAAAATCGAAACTGACGCGAAACTATTGTATAAAAAAGAGTCCTACATAATACAGGGGGGAGCATTTGCAGTTTACGAAGTTTATGATATTGTACGAATCAAAAAATAGGAAAATTTCGCGTCAGTTTCGCGTATTGTTTAGCGTCAGTTTCGCGCTACTGCCTTTATTCTTGCCGATTCTCTTTGCAAGGGCAGCCGCGTTTGCGATTACCCCCGCGGTTATAGATATGAAGGGGAAGGCGCGCGAGGTCGTCACTGCCTCTCTTCGCCTTACAAATTCCGGCGCAAAGCCTGTCGAAGTTTATCCATTCGTGGAAAACATTGATGTGGGGGATGGAAGTCGCGCATTTTCCGATCCGACCAAAGCCGACCTTACGGTCTCGCTCGCAAACTGGATTCTCCTCAACCGCTCTGCAGTGCTCCTTCTCCCCGGCGAGACGCGCGACATTTCATTTTCGGTTGAGATCAATCTTCGCGCCGAGCCCGGCGCGTATCATGCCGAGATCGCATTCGCGCCGGGCGCCACGCGGGATGAAGCCGCCGCAAACCGCGCGCGCGCGGCGAGTGTCGCGGTCAATCTGGAAGTTATGGAAGATATCCGCGAGCGCATGGAGCTCAAAACTTTCCGGCCCGAGCGCTTGTTTTTTTCGGGATTCCCCGTTTCGTTCTCGTACGAATTTAAAAACACTGGAAATCGCGCCGTGCAACCGTCCGGCGAGATCCGTATCTACAACCGGCGGGGTATGGAGGTGGCATCTCTCCCCCTCGCTTCCCGCGCCGAGGCAATAGCGCCTGGCGTTGATCAGCGATTCGCGGTGCGCTGGGAAGGTGCGCGGGGGGAACACCCCGCGATTGACGGATCGGAAACATCTCCCCGTACCGGGTTTGCCCTCGGGCGTCCTGCCGGGTTTGCCGCAACAGCAATCGGGTTTGTATCCGGAGGGTTTTGGCCGACCGGGTTTGGAAAATATAAGGCGTATCTCGATGTCGAATACGGGAGCGGATCCGGGCGCACCATCCAGGATACCGTGTATTTTTGGATTATCCCCTGGCCGTTCTTGCTCTCGGTTTTTTTGGCTGGTGCGGGGGGTTCTGTGTTCTTGGCTATCTTGTGGCATCGGCGGGCGTCTCGCCGGGCTAGTTTGGAGGGAGGCCCGAGGACTCGCCACGGGGCTTTTCTTGTCGCCCTTCTGCTCTTTTTCGGGGTTTTCGGGATACCGCCAGCGCATGCCGCAGGCGAAAATGCTTTGAGTTTGACGGTTACCCCGCCCCTGTTCCAGCTTACCATCGGACCCGGGGAGAGCTGGGCAAGCTCGCTCAAGGTCGTCAATGCCAATCCGTATGACCTTACGGTATGGGCCTCCGCGGTGAATTTTTCCGCGGAGGGAGAGGAGGGGCATGGGAAATTTACTCCAATCCTCGAAGTGGACCCCGAAACGCGCCTCGCGACACTCGCCGGATGGATATTGGTTCCCGAAGGCCCCCTCACGATTCCGAGAGAACAAAGCGCTGAAATTCCTTTCCGCGTGAGCATTCCGGAAAACGCCTCGCCCGGTGGACATTATGCGGCACTTCTCGTGGGAACCAGCCCAATTGGCGCGCAGCCGGAGGGCGCCATGATTAATGTTTCAAGTTTTGTCACCTCGCTCTTCTTTGTCAGGATACCAGGCGAGATCCGCGAAGAGGGGATCATCCGGGAGTTTTTCATAGACCGGCGGTTTCTTTCCGAGCCCCGCGCATCCTTTACGCTTCGCTTTGAGAATCGCGGCAACGTACACCTCCAGCCCCAGGGCGACATCGTGATCACGAACATCTGGGGGAAACAGATCGCGCGAATCCCTATCAACGAAAAAACCGAATTCGGGAATGTGCTTCCCGGGAGCATGAGGAAGTTTGCCTTTACGTGGAACGGAGAGGGGGGATTGTTTGCGGCCGGATGGTATCGCGCCTCCCTCACCATCACCTACGGGAAAGAAGCGCGCCAGAACGTATCGCGCGAGATCTCGTTTTGGGTCATTCCTCAAAAACCAATAGCCGCTACGGCGGCAGTGCTGGTCATCTTGCTGTCTTTGATCGTCATTGCGGTTCGTTCCTATATTCGGAAAACGCTTTCCCGGTATATTCCGCCGCAAGATCCCGGGTAGGGTTCGGCACCGGGCTTAGTTCGTCGAACAGGAGATACCGCACCGCTCCCTAGAGCGTCCGTGCGGACGCACGGGCTAGCTTGCGGTGCGGAGCTCCTCGTTCATTTGCCGGCAGACGGGCTTTGGCCGTACTTTCGCAGAACAATCTCTTGTGCCATCTCCATATCGCGGATTGCCGGATGCGGCATGCGGTATTTGAGACGAAGGTACTGCGGAAGGTCGGGAAGCCGGAATTCTCCTGCTTCCACAAGTCCGCTTTCCTGCAAGACGGCAAGGAGCGGAGTGCGGTAGGCATTCGCAAGCTTGATGACGGTCTCAAGGCCAATCGCCCCAAACGCCTTGCCGCTTTCAAGTTTAGAGAGGTAGCTCGGGCTTAGGCCCGCTTGGCGTGAAGCCTCCCGAATGGAAAATCCGAATTCGGTGCGAAGCCGCAGGAAGCAGGCGGCGAGTTTTTGCATTTTTGGTGAGCGGGATTGCCTTGTTTTTGCTTGCATATGAGAGAGTGCCGCATGATACGGATAAAACGCGCTCGGAACAGAAGGGTTCTCGCCCGCTTTACCGCGAATGGACGAAGGGGCTGTGGATAACTTTTTCTCCTTTCCAGTATAGCGTGCGGCAGAAGTTCCTTCAAGATACAATCCGTGCTCTTGAGGGGACACTCTATTGTGCAAGAATGCGCGTTCGTTCCCATAGTGAACACTTTGTTTCTTGGAGTATACGGATGCGCCGCCTTCCCGACCTTGTGTTCCGTATTCTCGCGCAAGTAAAATGGGTGTGCAAGCTTCTCACCGGAGTCCGCGAAAGGTTAGGTAATATCATTCCTCGATAATCTCGATAATCTGTAATGTTTCCCCGTACGGTGTGCCTTGGTTTAACCGGATACATCGTTCGGGCGCATCATCACCTTTTGTATGATATCTCTCTACCAGGAAACCCCGCAGATCAGGTTCTCGTCGTCGCTTGCACTGATCCTCATCATCGCCCTTCTCCTCTGGACAACCGGTCTTCCGTTTTGGCTTGAGCGCGTTCGCGCGAGCCAACTCACCAGCGCCAAGGATACGCTCACCGATTCACGTCCGGCCGTGGTCTCCGGGCACGCCATTGCCTTTACCACTGTCACGGCTATTGGAGCCGGCTCTACAATTAAAGTTCAGTTTGATCCGGCGGGCGATTTGTTTGTCTTAACCGGTATTACCACCTCGGATCTTTCAGCAACCGGCATGACACTGGTTGCAACATGCGGAGCCGGCGCGGATGAAGTTACCTTTGCGCTTGACGCAACGGCGCCAGACGAGAATTTCACATTCACCGTATGCTCCGGCGACACCGTTGCGACGGGAGCGAAAACCATCACCGCAAACGGCACCAATAAAGCAACCAATCCCGTGAGCACCGGCTCCTATGTGATCAGGATCACCGGCCCCAGTAGCGACCAGGCCGATGTTCGCGTTGCGATCGTGGATGCCGTCACCGTAACCGCGTCAGTTGACACCACCCTCACCTTTACTGTGGCGGGGGTTGCATCAGGGCAGGCCGTGAACGGGGATGGGGTAACGACTTCAGCCGGTGCGACGGCGACAGCACTTCCCTTTGCCACGACCTCGCCCGCGACTCCGAAAGTTCTTGCGCAGACGCTCACGGTAACCACGAACGCCAAGAACGGCTTTGTAGTAACCGTTCAGCAGAATCAGAATTTGCTCTCGGCGAACGGCGCTGACATTGATCTCTTCAAGGACGGGGCCGCGACCGCCGTCCCGACCGCCTGGACCGTGCCGCTTGGAACGCTGGATACGGAAAATACCTACGGCCACTATGGCGTTACGAGCGAGGACGCGGATTTGAACAGCGATGAGTTCGGTACGGCGCTCTATGCCGGCAATCTTGCGACGGCGCGTCAGGTTTTCTCGCACACTGGCCCGGCCGATGGCTCCACCGCGAATAAGGGATTAACGCGGGTTGCCGTGAAGCTCGAAATCCACGCGCTCCAGGAGGCCGCACCCGATTACAACAACCGGTTGACCTATATTGCAACACCGACGTTCTAGAGGACGCGAAACAGACGCGAAATGAACGAGGAGCTCCGCACCGACCGCGGTCGGTGCGGTATCTCCCGTTCGACCCAGCACCTTCTGCATGTAAATGGGACAGGAAAACTTTCTCCTGCGCTTTTGCAACCAGAACAATCTTGAATGAGGGACTTGAAGGTGCTGGGTGCATTTGTTTGTCGCTCCATTCCTCCCCGCCCCGACCGCGGTCGGGGCGGGGTATCCTGGAGACAAACAAATGAACCGAGCTCCCCCTCCTTGCGGGGGAGTTTCGGTTTGTCGGTACTATGCGCGAAAAGGTGTTTATGAGAGCACGCGAAATCGCGTGAATTCCGTTCCCATGTCTCATGCAAGTTCTGTTTGCAGCCGGGCGTGGTTCTGTATATGCTGATGGTATGAAAGGTTCTATGGCCTTCGGACGCCTCCGCGTCCCGTTGCTAGTGGCGTTTTTCGTTTTTGCCGCATTGCCGGCGTTCGCTCAACAGGCCGCAGGCATCAAAATTCAACCATCTATTCTTGAGGAACGGGTGGATCCTGGCGAGACGCGCACCCACACCCTCCGCGTTACCAATGTGAGTTCCGATCGGAGGACTTTTTATCTCATCCCGCGCGATATCGTCTCCATCCGATCCGACGGCATTCCCGAGTTCGCGGAAGGCCCGCTCCTGGAGGGCGGGGTTGCCTCTTGGGTAACATTGGCGCGTACTTCGCTCACCCTGGGTTCGCGCCAGGCAGGCGAGGTTACGTTCACCATTGTTGTTCCGGGAGATGCCGGCCCCGGCGCGCATCTCGGGGGCATCATAATTGCCACCGAACCTCCCGCCGCGAGCGGCATCGGTACTGCGGTCGCCTTTGGCGCAGGCATGATTCTTTCGTTGCGCGTGAGCGGTGCGGTGGTGGAGGAGGCGAGCATCCGGGAGTTCCGCACGGATCGCTCCATTTACAGTCGCGCCGAGGTTCAGTTTTTAGTGCGCCTTGAGAATGTGGGCAATGCCCTCGTGCGCCCGCGGGGTCCGCTCGAAATCACCGACATGTTTGGGAAAAAAGTTGCGACATTGGTGGTGAATGATGATGCGGCCGCCGTCGCTCCGAAGGCCGTGCGCGAGTTTACCGTTCTCTGGAAAGGCGAGGGGTTTGCGTTCGGACGCTACCAAACGGTCTTGAGTGTGGGCTACGGCGAGGAAGAGAAAAAGACCGTCTCCGCAGCACTCTCCTTCTGGGTGCTTCCGCTCAAGCCCATACTCTTTTTACTCGGCGGGCTCGCCGGGTTGGTGCTCCTTTTGTTCTTTGCCTTGAAGCTCTATCTCCGGCGAATGGTTCGCCGCATGCAGGAGATCACCGGAGTCTCTACCTCTCTCTCCCCACAGCCGCGCCGTCGTTCGTTTTCGCGCCTCGCGATCGCGGCGGTATCATTGCTTTTGTTCACGCTCATCTTCCTCGTGTTGCTCTTTTTCTTTTTCGCGTAGCGCCCACGCTCGGTGGAGATTTACGAATTTTTACGAATATACGAATGGATAATCGGTGGGAACCATAGTATGCCGGATTCGTATATTCGCGTTCATTCGTATTTTGCAGAGCCAAGCATACCATGACCTCTCTTCGCGCTCCATTCATGCTCGCGCTTTTCCTTTCCCTCTTTGCCGCCTGGATATTTTTTGGCCCGAGCTCAAACGGAGTTTCGTTCCCCGAGGAGTTCCGACGGCAACTTGCGTTTCTCGTGGGCACGAGCGTGAGCGTTCTCCCGAATGAAGTAAACACAGCGGCGGAACGCCTCAAGGAGAAAGAGGCCGCCCTTGGCGAACGCGAGCAAGCCGTCCAGGAGCGCGAGGAAAACAAGACGGGAGCCGAAGGCGCAGGAACCGCGAGAGACCCGGCTACGAAAAGCTCTTTTGTTCCGATTGTCCTCGCAGGCGTGGTTTTATTTGTCCTCATCGCGCTTAACTTTTATTTTGATTACCGTAGGAGACACTAAGTACCACGAATACATGGTATTCACCCAAGGGCAAAGCCCTGGACCCCGTTTCTAAGCGGTAACCCACGCGGCAGAGCCGCGTGGTATTACGGTAATAAAAACACGAAGTACCACTAATTTTATGGGCTCAGAGTGTCATGTATATAGATGCGAAGCACTACTAAAATTTTGGTGGTTATTAGTGTTACTATTAGTGGTTCTTAGTGTGTTGCCTTTGGCAACAGAATCAGCAAGTCTGACCTTCGTGAGCGATACGATTTCGAGTTCCGTCCCGGGGTTCGCGGTAAATCATACCGTTGGTTTTACTGTGACGGGCGGCGTTCCCTCCGACGGAAGAATAGTTTTCAGGCCCCAGGCGGGCGCGTTTTCCATCCCGGCGGGGTTCTCATTTGGCGATGTTGATCTCCTTGTCGGGAATGTCCAGCAGCCGCTCGCGTCGGTTCCGGGACTCGCCGCGGGGAGTGCGTTCGGAGTTTCGGTCGCAACAGGGACGGCAGGTGCGGTTACGATTTTGCTGAATCCCGTTGATGCAATTCCCGCGGGGAGTGTGGTCACCCTGCGCCTCGGGACGAACGCCGTTTTCGGCGAAACCGGTACGCGCCGGATTACAAACCCTTTTTCTCCCGGATCCTATCGTCTGGGCCTTGAGACGAAAACCGCGGCAGGCAGTATGGTGGACGGGGCGAGCGCGATGGTGGCAATTCAGTATCCGGTTTTCGTCGGCGCGTTTCTTGGCACGCCGCTTGCGACAAACAACTTTTTGTTTCCGCCCAATACTGCGACGACGACATTTTTCACGAATCCGGACGGCACGCAGTTTAAAATCCAGATGCCGGCCGACTTTGTTTCGTTTTCCGACGACATTAGGTTTGAGACCACATCCTTTCACAAAGACAATTTTATTCCTGCCGGGTCACCCCCGAGCGGCAAGCGGCCGATGGGCAAGGCCTATGAGATGAGTATGGTGCGCCTCGCCGACGGAAGCGCTGTTACCACCTTTGCAAAGCCCCTCGTGTTTGATTTTTTCTACACCGATGCGGAGGTATCCGGCCTCACAGAAAGCACCATCGCCCCCTACCGGTGGGACGGATCAAGCTGGCAGGCCGAGACGGGCGCTACGATTTTTCCGAATGAGAATCGCGTTTCGGTTTCGGTGACGCGCTTTTCAAGCTATATGCTGATGGGAGAGTCGTCCTCCGGATCTTCACCGCCGCCTCCGGCGAGTTCATCGCCCCCGCCGAGCGCATCCGGCGGTGGAGGTGGTGGCGGGGGAGGAGGAGGAGGCGGTGGAGGAGGAGGCGGTGGTGGTGAAGGAACTTTCGTATCAACTCCGGCGGGATCAGGCGCGCGGCAGGGAGATTTTAATAAAGATACGCGCGTGGACCTCGTGGACTTCAGCATTCTTTTGTATAACTGGGGTAAGCCGAGGCAGGCGGCCTCCGATCTTAACGGGGACGGCCGGGTGGACCTCGTGGATTTCAGCATTCTCCTCTATTGGTGGACTGGCTGACCGAGTATCTAGTATCTAGTATTTAGTATGAATACTGACAATAAAATAAAAATGAAATCTATCCGAGCACTAGATGTTCGTATAGGAAAACACGGCTTTTTGACCGTATACAAAATACTAGATACCAGATACAAGATACTTACGGCTCTTCCGTTGTTGGTATTTTTTACTTTAGCTTTCTTGCCGTTACGTGCGGAGGCCGCGACATTATATTTTACTGCGCCACCCGAGCAGGTTTTTGTAGGCGACGAATTTATGGTTGAAGTGCGGCTTGAGAGTAGGGGGGATGCGATTAATGCTGTTCGTGCCGATATCGGATTCGCGCCTGATGCGCTTTCAACACTGTCGCTCTCGCGCGGGGATTCCATCCTTCGCCTCTGGCCTGAAGAGCCGTCATTTGCAAATGTTTCTGGGAACGTCTCGTTCGTCGGGGGCCTTCCCCATCCTGGATTTTCCGGCGCTCGTGGTCTCATCGGGACCATGGTCTTCTCGGCGGAGCGAGCCGGGAAAATCGAGCTTCAGTTTCGTGAAACATCGGAAGCGCTTCGGAATGACGGCACGGGGAGCCGGGTGCCACTCTCCCTCGGGCGGTTCGCGATTTCGGTTCTCGAGCCTCCGGTTGGCTATACGCCGCGCGTTATCTCGCAAGCACCCGACCGATCGCCGCCGGATCAATTCGAGCCCGTCATCGGCCGCAGTGCGGATGCTTTTGACGGCAACTATTTCGTTGCTTTTAGCGCGTATGACCGGGGATCGGGGATTGATCGCTACGAAGTGCAGGAGATAATAAACGGTATTGAATACCCGTGGCGTACGAAAACGAGTCCCGCGGTTTTGGAGTATCAGAGTGGGGATCTGCGGGTGCGGGTAAAAGCGATTGACCGGGCAGGGAATGAGACGATCGGGGAGGTGAGAGCGGATCTTCCGCCTTCTACTCCGACACCACTCCCAATTTTTGCGATCCTCGCGGCGGCAGCACTGGTGATTCTTGCCTTCCTGATGTTGCGAAAAAAGAGGCCGGTCGACGGCGGAAGGAGCGGCGGGGCGAGTGGCGCGCGAGCAATCATCTTGCTTTTGTTTGTAGCGCTCGCGGTATTTGCTCCTGGCGGGGGTGTGATTCCGGTAGCACAGGCGGCGGGCGCTACATTCAGCATAACTCCCGCAAGCGGAACATTCGCGCCCGGGCGCGCGATTACGGCCACCGTGCGCCTGCACTCGGGCGGAAATCCTGTCAACGCCGCCGAAGCCACGATTAATTTTCCGCCGGATACCTTGCGAGTGACTGGCGTATCGCGTGCCGGTTCCATTTTTTCATTTTGGCCGGTTGAACCCTCATTTGACAATCAAAAAGGTGTGGTGAGTTTCAGCGGCGGCTCTCCCGCGCCGTTTTCCGGGTCTTCGGGCGCGGTGATGACGATTACTTTTGTCGTCGAGCGCGCGGGCGAGGGTGCGGTGAATTTCAGTGGCGGAAGAGTGCTCCTTGCCGATGGCAAAGGCACGAATGTGTTTGCCGGTGCGCAGGGGGCGGCCTGGACATTTGCCGTATCCGCCCCGGCTCCGGTGCCGGCACCCGCGCCTTCAGGTCTGTCAAAAGCACTTTTGGTTTCTTCACCCACGCATCCGGATCAAGAGAAGTGGTATGCGACGAGCACCGCAGTGTTTCAGTGGCCGCTCCCTGCGGACGCGCGTGAGGTAGCGCTCTTGCTGGATCAACAGCCAATCTCTACCCCGACCGTTTCGTATCGTCCGCCCATTCAAGAGAAGCGCGTTGAAAATATTCCGGACGGTGTGTGGTTTTTCCATGTTCGAGTCCGGAGCGGGAATGGATGGAGCGAAAGTTCGCATTTCCGCTTCCAGGTTGACATAACACCCCCGGAGCCGTTCACGATCGGATTCCCCCAAGGGCGGGAAACACAAAGCGCCCAGCCGGTCGTGAATTTCGCCGCAACTGATCGCACCTCAGGCCTTTCGTACTACGAACTCCGCGTTGGCGACGGGGATTTTTTTACGGTCGCATCGCGAGTGGAACATAATCCCTATACCCTGCCGGTGCAGTCGCCCGGGACGCGCGTGATGATTGTACGTGCCGTGGATGCCGCCGGGAACGCCACCGAGGCGCGTGAGGAATTCACGGTCCGTACCGTCTCCGACTTGCGGGCGCGATCCTCGTCGCCCTGGCTCGCCGTTCTCATACTGCTCTTACTTGTTGTCTTTGCTGGAGGCTTACGGTATGTGGTGCGGCTCCGAGGCAGAGTGCGCCATGAGACTCGCGAGGCAGACGAAGCCATCCATCGCGCCTTCGATCTCCTCAAGGAGGATATTCAGGAGCAAATTCGGCTTGTGGGAAGAGCGAAATCCGGGCGCAATTTGAGCCGAGGGGAGGAACGGGTCGTTGAACGGCTCAAGCGGGATCTGGAGGATGCCGAGCGGTTCATCCGAAAAGAGCTTCGGGATATTGAAGAAGTACTCAACCGACACCGCCTCGGACGCTGACAAGAAGCCATCCAAACAACCCTCCCTCCCCTAATTTATTTCCGCTCAACGTATCACCCATTCACTTTTATGACACGCCGGAGAAAAGTTGCGATTTTCGACATTGACGGGACGATTTTTCGTTCCTCGCTCTTGGTTGAGCTCATTGAAGGGCTCATCGCTGTCGGCATTTTCCCGAAAGAGGTGAAGCGACATTATGCGGACGCCTGGAAGAGGTGGCAGGCGCGGGAGGGGAGTCGGAAAACAGGATTTTCCTATTATGAGTTTATCAATGGGGTTGTGTTTGCATACCGAAAACACCTGGTCGGGGTTCGGAGAGCTGATGTCTGGAAAGTTGCCGAACGCGTCGTCGGCTTTCACAAGGTGCGGCTGTATCGCTATACCCGCGATCTCGTGAAAAAATTGAAGCGGACGCACTATCTTCTCGCGGTCTCTCATTCTCCGTACGAGGTTGTCGCTCCGTTTGCGCGTTCCCTTGGATTTCACAAGGTCTACGCCCAAGTGTATGAAGTAGATCGCAATGTTCGATTTACCGGACGGGTGCTCTACGAGGATGTGATCATGAAAAAGGATCGCGTGCTCCGGCGCGCCCTCAAGAAGGGCGATTTCACGCTTGAAGGTTCGGTCGGGGTGGGGGATACGGAATCCGATATTCCGTTTCTGCGCTTAGTTGCGCGCCCCATTGCGTTCAATCCCTCGATGAAGCTCTACAAGCATGCGATGAAGAAGGGCTGGGAGGTGGTGGTGGAGCGAAAGGACGTGATTTATCAAATGAAGAATGAAAAATGATGAATGTTGAACTTTATCCAGCACCTTCCAGAATACCCCGCGGTCTTGCCGCGGGGATGAATGGAGAATATAAATCCTTCCCGCGGGGTATAATACCCCGTGGTGAAGGTGCTGGATTTATTCAAGTGTTCTTAGGAATTTAAGAGCGGAACGACCAGTTGGCGTTAGTGCATGACGTACAAAGTTGCCTTCATATCGCTTCATAATGAGATTTGCCAGACTTAGTTTGCGTACATGCTCTGAAGATGTTCGAAAATTTATTTCGAGCCGCTCGGTAATTTCAACAAGCGAGGATTCAGGATGTTCTTCGAGAAATAAAAGTATCTCGATTCGGCGATGGTTTGCAAAGCCCTTTATAATACGCTCAAGTTGCTTATTTGTTCTCATACATATTTTATATCACAGTTTAGAACTACTCCCTAATTCTGCAGAATTAGGGAGTAGTTTGTGCTGTGTTTTTTGGGGGTGAAATGGGTTGAAAATTGATCAATTTTTGTTATCATAAAATCCATGGAGTCTTCAAATCAAGATAAACCGCGGCTTCAACGGGAGGTAATGCGGCGCACGGTCGAGCTCATACTTGCCGGGTTTGCTTTGGTTGCGGCCCTTGCCTGGAACGATGCGATTCAAACACTTTTCAATCAAGTGTTCGGAAGTGCGGGGTCTCTTATCGCGAAATTCGGATATGCGATCCTTGTTACCATCATCATTACGCTTGTTTCGATTCGATTGAGCCGCTGGGGTGGAGAAAGTAAGTGAGAATCTAGAATTCAGAAGCAAGAATCTGGTAGAGGATTATTTGACAGCATTTTGGTAAAGTATATACTTTGTATATACATATGAGTACGAAAGTTCAGAAATGGGGCAATAGCTTGGCAGTTCGCCTTCCGCGCGAACTTGTTTCCCGATTCGGTTTAGAAGCGGGAACTTCTGTCACCTTATCACCGGCTCGGCGCGGCATCATGTTGAAGCCAAAGGGGAAGAAAGAATTAACGCTCCGCGAACTGGTACGCCGGATCACGCCTCAGAACCGCCATCCTGAAACTCAGTGGGGGAGACCCCGCGGCCGCGAGATATGGTAAATCGGAGTTTTGTCCCTGATCGTGGTGACATAATTTGGATTGATTTTGACCCCGCGCGAGGGCACGAGGAACGCGGTCGCAGACCGGCGCTCGTTGTTTCTCCTAAAGTCTATAATTCCCGGTCCGGACTTATACTTGTTTGTCCGATTACTTCCCATATTAAAAATTATCCCTTTGAAGTTCCGTTGCTGTCCGGTTCTCTTCAGGGCGCAGTGCTTGTTGATCATGTACGGAGTGTGGATTGGCGATCGCGAAATGCGAGGTATGTAGAACGTCTTTCTGAAGAAACACTGAAAGAAGTTCAGGCAAAGTTAAAAAGTTTGGTAGATTAAATATTATTGCGGGGTCGTCTAATGGCCCTCCTCAAAACCTATCGGCAGAACTGGGGGATCGTCTAACGGTAGGACATCGCCCTTTGGAGGCGAGTATCGGGGTTCGAATCCCTGTCCCCCAGTTCTGCCTGGAGGCAATGAATTTTGGGCGGGTAAATAGGACAGCGGCCTTTGAAGCCGTGAATCGGGGTCCGATTCCTTCCCCCGCAGAGAAAAAAGTAGCCGCATTTTGTGCGGCCGATCTCATTGCAACGGGATTAGGACTCGAACCACGATACGACTGGCGGAGGTAGACCAAAATTGTTAGATTCCTATAATGGATGACCTCGAATTAGTGGATGTCGTTGACGAAGCAAGCAACGTCTTAGAGACCGTCACTAAGCAAGAAGCCCACCAGCGAGGCTCGCTTCATAAAACCGTTATCAGTGAAATAATCGACTCGAAAGGGCGGTGGCTTTTCGTGAAGCAGTCCAAAGATCGACAGGATGCTGGTCAGTATGTTTCACCAGTCGGTGGGCACGTTGTTGCCGGAGAAACTGAAGAGCAAGCGCTGAAGCGAGAGGCGAATGAAGAGGTTGGTCTGCAAGACGGATTCAAATTCGAGCTCGTCGGAAGGGCGGTTTTCAATCGTCATGTACTAGGTAGACAAGAAAATCATTATTTCATCCAATTCAGAATTTACTCGGATGCCGAGCCAGTCTTGAACCACGAGTCTGAAAGTCACATCTACCTAACCGAAGAAGAGCTACGTGACGAGATAAAAAATCATCCCGAGCGTTTTGGCGATGCGTTTCTTTTTGTTGCAAAAACATTCTTCCCACAGCTTACGAAGTGATTTGAAATCTTTATGAAGATACAAAAAATTCTCGCAATTACTAAATCCAGTGATTATTTAGGAAACTCCGAAAAACAAGCGAAAGTCAGCGACTACGGAAAGCAAATTGACCAGCTCGTCTATAAACTCTACGGCCTCACCCCAGAGGAGATTAAAATTGTTGAAGGAAACCGCAATGGATAAAAAAGAGGTTGTAAGTAATTTTAATAAGTTTCGCGAAATTTGCCTTAAAAATTCAGAGGATTTATTAAGAGCGTCAAAAGTATCTCTTGAGGCGGGTATAGATCACGCCTCTTTTCATCTTACAGTTTTAACTTTGGAAGAAATTGGGAAAATAGAGATGGAGATAATCCGTACAATGTCATTGTTACATCCCAGACCCGAACCGCTCCGCTATAACCTTGCCACAGATGATCATGAACGAAAACTATTCTTTTGCTTTTGGGGACCTTCTTTTGGTAGGGAGAAACAAACTAAAACGCTTATTGATACCAATCATACTTTGGCAAGAAATCTGCATAAGAGCAGGTTGCTATATCTGTATTCTGATCCTGAAAATCCGCAACACTGGAGTGAGTTAATGGAAAAGGATGAAGCAAAGAAACTCTATGGGTTAGCAGAAGTGAGATTAAAAATGGCGCAATCAAGTGGAGAGCTGGACTCTGAAAATACCTTTGAACCGGACGATGATCTCATATGGTTTTTCAAAGCACAAGAAGACGGGCAGAAAAAGAAAGAAATTTGGGGACACAAATCACAAGAGAAACTTCTCGAATTAAAAGATGTTAAAGCTTGGATTAAATGGCTCAAGAGTGTCTATGATGCAAACGAGCAACAAATGCGTGAAATTGCTGAGGAGGAGCTCAAGAGACAAGAACCTGCGGAGCATGAAAAACTTGACCCTAAATGGCGAATAAATATTGAGATTGTCGTGCCCTCACATTCTATAAGGCAGAAAAACCTTAATAAATTTAATGAGGGCGTGCATTGGATAAAGTTGAAATACAAAGATGCCCATACTCTTGGTATAGAATTTACGCTTTCCAAGAATATACCGGTGCATGGACTTTGGTGGCACGGATGGGGTATGGCGAGAATGTTTGTTGTTGCGCTCAATATAGCAACGCATGGTTTCTTTTGGTGGAATCTTAAAAAAGACACGCGTTATTACAAGGAAATTTGGGACTTGGAAAACAACGCCGGTATAAATGTTCAGCCCAGCGAAGAGCTGGAACGAAATTGGAAAGATAAACACTGGGTGCTCCGAGAAGTTGATTTATCGCTTGCTTCAATGATTTTTTCTTATCTCGGTCACTGTCATGTCGAGCGCAAAGAGAAGCATTTGGATCATTATGTGGCGGGATTAAGCTTTCTTGCTAAAAGCGATGTCCATCTGCGTTTCGAGATGAATAGCTTTGAGGAATTCTTCAAAGCACTAAAAATTGCGATGACGGAAAATGCTGACTGGGATGGTAAATCGTCTTTCGTTGATGCCTACCTGAAAATAAACGAGTGGCGCAAATTTTCTGAAATGCCTCCAAAGATTACCGAAGACATGCGAAAGCTGTTTGACCTTGGATTTAAGGTGGAGGCAGAGCACAAGGGGTTGGTTAATATTTCAGCAGTGTATGGAATGAAAGAATACTGTGAAATTTACTTTCAAACGCTCGCGGTTAAATTTTTGGAGAAGAAGGAAGGAACGAAAGTTCGTATTATCCTTGGCGAAGATAAAATTACTGACAGCCAAGAAAAAGCTAAATAAATTTTTTATGGTAGTTTACTATGGCCCGCCGGATATAAGTAAGCTGGAAAAAGAGTTGAAGAAACTTGGCACTTTTAATATGCCGGCGGATTTGGAACTGCGTACTATGGAACAATTGCACGAAAGATACAGAAAAAATGGAAAGATTGAATGTGTCCGCGCGACCGAAATGTTTAGGTTGCTTGGAATTTCCGATGGAAGCGACGTGAGTATTCTTACTAACAGCCGGTTTATTTCATTGGCATTGGACGGCACTCATGAATGTTTTAAGCTGACGCCCGATGGAATCAGGTATATGGACAATTTTTATCCGGCAATGCTTCGCCGGTATAGCGAGCTTGCGGGATTGGTTAAGAATGGAGAAATGGTAAACACGGATAAGCGTTCCCGGGCCCGACAATGGGCAAAGGAATATCTAGGGACAGGAAAAGTGACGGAGGAGAAAGAGTCGAGGTGGTGGGAGAAAACATGGGTGCAGATAATAATGCTACTTGGTGCCATTGCTGGCATCATCGGTCTATTTTTTGCTTTCTCCTAAATTATGGACAACGAAGAAAAAGGCAGCAAAAAAGAGGTAAGAGGAAAATTGAAAAGTGGGGGTCTTGATCCTGACGCCGCATGGGAATTGGGACGGAAATTAAAATGAGACATCAGGACATACTCTTGAGGACTGTCTCATTTCTTGAATTCATGCGGCTTTTCGGGCGAGAATGAGACAGCCTCGAAATCGCTCGAAACCCTCGAGATCCCCAAAATCGACCCCCGCCTCCGCTGAAGCTTCCTCCTTCAGTAAACTTTCGGCGGACAAGTCGGACGGGCCCAGCTGGGCTGGGCGGGCAGGCCTACCGGGGGATGGGAGGGCCACACTCAAATGGATCTGCCGGACCCTATGGTGTCTTCTGGGGTTGCCGTAATTATCCTAATTGCACATACAAAACTAAAATCCAAAATACGCAGCGCTCCTAGTACCGAGGTCATTGGAATGGCAGTATTTGTTATCTGGCACTTCAGGATGAGACTCTCAAAATGAGGCAGTCCCAATACTTAAGATTTCTAATCATTTGTACTATATCTCGAAATTCTTGTAAGTTTTCTTTATATTCGCTATCCTTTCTATATGCCAAAAACAACCACTAAAACTCCAGTATTTTTTGTTGCGACGAAGGTCAAGAAAGAGCCGGTTGTTGTAAATTTTTATACAAAAAAGGGCGAGCGAGTTGCTTTTCAGGCTGTCCAGAAAGTTAAGACAAAGGAGGGGGTTCACTTTTACACTAAGAATCCAAAAAAATAATGTCGAAGAAGCTTACGATTACGCCTATCGATTTTGATTTCGGCATTGGCGAAATTATACCGGCGACACAAGAGGCGTACCGTAGCGGTTTTTCTGGAGAAATAAGAAAAGCTGAAAAAGAATCACTCACCGTTTTTAAGAATACGATCAGTCGAGATATTGATGCAAGATTGACGAAGGACGATAATTTTCCCAGCGATGGGGAGATTTTTGTTTTTATCATTCAGTATTTCGCTTCAGTATCTGAGTATCAACGTCGGGACGTTGATAACATGGCGAAGACCATCCTTGATATTTTGGGTGGCAGATTTTATCGAGATGATAGCCAGGTGAAGACACTCCTCATTGGAAAAAGAATGGAAGCGCGCGTTCCACAGAATTTTGCCTACATTGCGGTGAAAAGACTGAGCAAAACACAAGACGTAGACGCGCTTAAAATATCCGGCTTGGAGCGATCGGTGACCATGTTTCAGGAGTTGAGGAGCAGGGGAGTTCTCTGATGGACAGGAAAACGATAGGCAACTTGATGTCGATGCCAAGAGATATGTTCAATATCTTCTGGAGAAGGGAACCGTCGAAGAAAAACGCCATATCCTGCTTAACCCGCGAAGCAGATTAATTGTAAAGGAAGGGGTCGTTTATCTTGATACTGTTCCCGAGTATGTGGGCTCGACTGATGCTTAATAAGATGGGCGTTTCCAGCTTTTCATAAAAATGAGACGCTATGATGTGCCCCTAAGAACTGTCTCATTCCTTGAAAACATGGGGGATTTTGAGCCAGAATGAGACAGCCCCTAAATCGCTCGAAACCCTCAAGATCTCTAAAACCGACCCCTACCGGGACCCCTCACTAGGGAGAGGGGAGGAGCTCTCAATAACCCTTTAATGGTCTTGCCTGGTGAGGTGCGACACCGAGGATGCCAGCTCTTGTGAACCCTACCGAGAGGGGTTAGGGCGTCGAAAACAACTAGTAGTCAATTAATGAGTTAGTTACCGAAATGAGGCTTGAATCTATTTGGTAGATATGATCGAAGTTGAGAAAAATTTTGATCTTCAGTTTGGCGATAGAGAGCGCCTCATTGAGGACGCTACTTTGATTAGAAAGCGAGTTATGACCGACACGTATTTTGATACCGCAGATTTCCTTTTCACCACAAAGGACTATTGGCTCCGTCAACGGGATGGGCGTTGGGAACTAAAGACTCCGATTAATGGAGCGGCGGCAAATCGAATTACTGATCAATATCATGAATTCGAAAGTTATGACGAAATTGCGTCCGCGTTAGATTTACCTAAAAGAGCTCCACTCACAAACGAGCTTCAAGATATTGGCTGTAAACCATTTGTAACGATCATCACAACCAGAGAGAGTTATCAGAAGGGTGACTTCCATTTAGACTTCGATGAAATGGATTTTGGTTTTACGACGTTCGAAGTGGAACTTATGATTGAGAATGAGGAAGACGCTTCCTTAGCCGAGAAAAGGATAATGGATTTCGCTCGTGAGCACGGGATCGCATCTACTACCGGTGCGGGAAAAGTAGATGAATTTCTATTCAGAAATAACCGGCAACATTACAAAGCGCTTTTGAAAGCGGGTGTAATAAGAGAGCATGTTTAGGACCCCAACCGGGACCCCTTGCTAAGAATAGGGAGGGCGACTCAACCCTTCGACTCGGCTCAGGGCAAGAAAGCGTTCCGCCGTCGTTAAAACCTTGGCGGACAGGTGTAACGGTCTCACTGGGTAAGGTTCCCTCCAGTGGCGGGCAGGCTACACCGAGGGTGCCGTTCTTGATAGCGTTACTCCAGCAGTTTTTGTTGCGTTTTCTGAAATTCAAGAACCTCAGAATTCCGTATAAGAATGGTTCTGTTTGTGGTGAAGGAAAGTCCTTTATTTGGTTGCGCTTCAAGCCCGAGGTAGACACAACGTACGTTTCGCTCTCGTACTTCTTTGACGGCCGGCTGAAGATCGGAATCAGAGCTCCCGAGGATTATTTCCTGCACTTTCTTGTCGCACGCCAAACTCACCATATCAACAGCGATTTTCACATCAACGCCCTTCTCCTTAAAAACCAAGATTTTCTTTCCGTCGCTTCCGTCTTCAAGCTGACCGCGTACCCGCCCGCTCAATATGACCTGGAATCCCTGCGATTCAAGATGCGTCTTGAGTAAGCGCTGTTCTTCAATGAGTTGTTTTGATTTTTCCTTACTTTCCTCGTACTCTTTGATGCGCGCAAAATAAAATACTCTCCGGTCTATGCGGATGCCATCGAGGACTTTACTCAATAAGCCCCTGAAGTCATATTCGTGCCAAACAGGTCTACCCTTTCCGGCATCCTTCAAAACAGACCGGATTTTTCCTTTGAAGTTCTCCCCATCTATGAGTAAAACCGTTTCCATTTGAGCTTCATTTTAGCAGTTATAAACGGAAAACCCCAGCGTGCCTTGCGGCTGGCTGGGGCGTGTATACTGTAAACATACTCGCCTCGTGGAAAATGTCAATAGGAACTTATAAACACCCCTATCGGAGCCCCCGCCTCTGCATAAAGCTACGGACGGGCAGGCCTCGCTCAGGAGAGAGGAGACGGCCTCCGCCGCGCTATTACCAGCATCCCTAAAAGTGGTATTCTGAAGATGAATAAATCATACCTGTGAAGTATATGAAAAAAGAGTTATCTGTTGCCATATCTCTCGCTCTATTCCTCGCGCTCGGTGCAGGTGCTGTCTCGCCGCTTGATGGGAAGGTCATCGCTCTTGATGCCGGACATGGGGGAACGGAATCCGGCGCGCCGAACGTTGCGACCGGCGTTCTCGAAAAGGACGTGAATTTGGCCGTGGTCTATGCGCTCAAAAAGAGAATTGAAGAATCAGGAGCGACGGGCGTAAAGGTTGTCCTCACCCGCGTAGGCAACGAAACACTCGACAGCCGCAGGAGCCGGGTGGACTATGCGATAGAACAGTGCAAGCTCGCCGCCGGGAGAACGTGCGATATTCTCGTTTCGGTGCACCACAACGGTAGTACGGATCCCGGCCACGATGGCACCATGGTGATCTATAACGAGAAACAAGATAAGCCGCTCGCGACAGCACTTCATGACGCCCTTCGCGCGAGCTTGAAACTTCCCGACGAAGGCTACGACAACGGCGGCTACGGCATCACCGTCTACGGTCACCTTGTTTCCGCGCTCACCGAGGCCTATTACATTTCGAATAACGACGAGGCGGCGGCTTATCTTGCGGGCAGTCCTTTCGTAACCCCGAGCGGCTACACGATTCTGATCGGAGCCAGAGTGAACCAGGAAGCGCAAGCCCAGTTCGACGCCATCAGCGCATATTTTGCCAATCAGCCGCCGAAGAAAGGCGGGAGAAAGTAGCCTGGACATAGACTCGCGAGGCAATCCTTTTATGGACTGTCTCATTTGTTTCACTCTTCAATTCCCTCACTTCGATGATAGATATCAAAAAAAGAAATCCGATCAGCGTACTTGTTCTCACGGTAGTCACTCTAGGAATATACGGCGTATATTGGGTCGTGAAAACAAAAGGGGAGATCAATAGTCTTGGTGCCCGCATACCGACGGCATGGCTCTTTGTAATCCCGATCGTCAATATCTATTTCGTATATAAGTATGCCGAAGGATTCTCTCACTACGTGAGGAAAGATAATCGTCCGGTAATCTGGTTCTTGCTATACATGTTGCTCCTGCCCGTCGCGATGGTTCTGTTCCAGATGGGCCTGAATAAGGTGGCGTCTAATCAGTTACATGCCTAGGTTGCCTCGACACGCAACAGAAACGGTGCGACGCGTGATCGCCATGCTTGTTTTCGTCAGTCTCGCGTTCCCTCCCGTCGTTGCGGCCGCCAGCGCCCTCGATTACTGGCGGGATGATGAGGCATCGTACGAATATTGCAGCAATTTCATTCCGATCGCCGGAGCGCTTGTCGGCGGACTTATCTTCCCGCCCCTCGCGGTGTTGGGCGTGGAGCTCGGTGTGATCGGATGCGATGTGTTCCATAAAAAATTCGATTGGATCGGTACAGCCGAACGGGCGACCGGTAGGGTGTTCGCCAATCCCACAAGTCTCGCTGGACTTGTTAATCCAGCCTTTCCTCTTTTATATACGGGATACAAGTTATTGGACGGAGGAGTTGGATTGATGACTGAAGGAACTGGCCAAATCGTTGCAGTTGGTTCGAGGACAGCGACAGTAGGGCGTACCAATACAGCTTCATCTGAATCATTGAATACATCTCCATCAACGACCACGTCAGGACAGCCAATCCAGGAGAGCACAAAAGTAATATCACCTGCATCCAAAACACAGGCGCAACAAGGTATAGTCAAAGCGATCGTTATCAGTCCAGATGGCTTACCTGTGTATCAAGCAAAATTCTGGCTTGTCGATTCGCAGGGTCAGGCAGTGAATAAATCTACGGGTGGAATTGCCTACGACTCGGTCAGAAATACGACAGAAACGGGCTATTTGGAAACACTTTCCGTTTCAAACGGACGATATACCCTTCGCATAGAATGTGCTACACATTGTCTATTTGATGATGAATTTGCGTTTAACACGGTTGATGACGGATACGCTAGGTGGTCAAAAGAGATTAGTGTAGATGTAAATAAATCGCAAATTGATTTGGGCAAAGTGGTGCTGAAAAAATGGGCAAAAGTTACGTTCGCCGTAGTGGACAGTGGAGGTCAAAGATCTCCCTTCCTCAAAGTACAAATTATAGACAGTGAAGGACTGGATGCCGCCGCTTCTACCCTGAATCAGTTTGCACTTGGCTATTATTCAGTGTCGTTGCCTGACGGCACATATACACTTCTGGTGGATGATACTTATTACAAGGTCGTGGAAAAAATATTCAGCGTGAACGGCGGCTCATTTGATTTGGGAATTTTCGTTATGGAAAAAAGATGAAAGGTCGTATTATTAGCATTATTAACTTATTTTTAACCAAACAACTATGGGAACAATACTTGGCACAATATTCATCTTTTGGCTCTTGATGATTGTCGTTGGAATTGCCGCGGCGATATTTTGGATCGTAATGTTCGTCTCGGCGGTGAAAAATCACTTCGAACACAAACCGCTCTGGATCATCGTGCTCCTTATCGGCAGCGTCATTGGCGCGATCGCGTTCTACTTTTCGGTTCACAGGCCTCTCAAGGCCGCGAAGCGAATGACGCAACCTACGCAATCGTAATCATCCTTCTCTGAGGTCGGGGAGAGACCTCAAATTGTTAACTTAAAATATGTTGAACAAAAAAATTATTACCGTCGGTATTATCGCAGTCGTTATGCTGGTGGTGGTTTACCTTGGGAACAAAGCGATTACTACCACTCCACAAAGCGGCGCATTGGGAAATACGCAATACAAAGTAACGCCCATCGTAGATATAGCCAAACAGAATATATTGGACTCCCAGAAATCCATTGAAGACCAACTGAACAAGCTCTCTGGCGAAGGGTGGGAATACATAGGAAGCATAGACATAGCGAACTCACTCGTTTTCAGAAAAAATTAGGAATAGGGAAATTATTTATGGAAAAGTGTCAGTTCTGTCCTTGAAAACATGCGCGATTTTGAGCGAGAATGAGACAGCCTCGAAATCGCCTGAAATCATCAAGATCCCTAAAATCGACCCCCTACCTGAGCCCCTCGCGAGGGAGAGGGAAGCGGCCCTCCCGCCTCGACTCGCTCCGCTCATCGAGAGCGAGGCGGGCAGACGCGCGCGTGGTGGCTTTTGATTTCATTATGCGCTCGGACTCTGTGGTGACTCTAACCATTCCGCCCAGCGCCTCGCAGAGTCTCGGCGTGTCACGGATATTTTCCTGCTGGAAAATTCCGCGACCCCGACTCGGCGCCGTCGCGCCTCCGTCTCTGAAACGCTCCGAGCACTCGCGTTTCAGCGCCCTCGCCTTTTGCCCCTTTTCAATTCTTATTTTTTCGAGGGGGGGGATTTGAATTGGAATGGTGGCGAAAGGGCGGGGCGGGCTTCCTGTAAAGAAACAGGAAGCGGTCGGAATGAAATGCAAATGCCAGTGGTGCCTCGTTCATTCTGTTATATTTGAGTGTCCGTGGCGCAAATGCCTGTGCACTTGCCCCAGCGCGTGTGAGTACACACGCGCTCCCCACCCATGCGCGCGCAAACCCGCCCCGCGAAGGTCCGGAGGGGTCGCGGGGCGGGGTTCCCTAGAGATACAAAACTAGAGCAGAGGGTTGATCTGCCGTATCAGCTGTATGCGGTAATGCTCGAAAACTTTATTATAGGTTTCCAAATACTCCAATACTTCTGCTTCCGTAATACCATTTTCAAAATCTATATAATCTAAGTCACGATAATTTGCTTTGATGCGGTACCAAAAGAAAAAATCGGCAATCATTAGTCGCTCTGCTCCAATAAATAACTTTTGTTCATCTCGATGTTTCTTTGTATGAAGATTCCATTTGCGACCTAATTTTGCGTCATGCAATTTATAATCCATCAATTTCTTTGCAACTGAATTTATGCAATCGGTTTTCTGCCAATAATCAGATCGTGCATTTTGTCCGGCATTTATAGCAGGCAATGCCTGTATCTCCGTAAGACCATAAACGCGATTGATTTCGGCGACAGAAAATACTAAAGCCCCCGTGTCTACGAGCGAGTAGACTTTTTTCCTAATTCCAGCATGACCTCCTTTCCCGAATCCTTGCACACTACCGTCTAACAAATGCGTCAAAACGCTCTCAAGATAATAAAGTGCGTAGTAGCATTTGACCGGAAACCACGGTGCCGCAATAACTGCAAAAGCCGAATCTTCTCGCGCGAGTTCAATATCTTTCTTTACGCTTTTTAGAGTGACTTTATAGAGTTTTTGAAATCGTGTAATTTCAACATTTCGTTTTGTGATTGTCCCTGTCTGAGATACGGAAAGCGTGTTGCTGGCGAATAACTTTTCTAAACACTTGATGTAATTTAAGTGCGTGCGAAATGATGCTTTTGCAGAATCAAGAGGCGTTGTTTTAGCGTATAAAGCCATTTCTATTTTAAATCCAAAAACTTCCAATCTTTCAGATTGTTTGGATTGTATTCGTATTTCAGCCAATCGTGATAACGCCAACTATTCTTTTCTTTCAGTACAATTCCGCCATATAGTTTTTTGCCCTTCTTGTTTTGTTCGGTGATATATTTTGCCAATCCCTCGGCGCGTGATTTTGCTGTTTCAGCAGTAAGTCCGCCTTTTGTATCAAACAAGCCAACACGACCACCTTTTTGCATTACTACGAAATCAACATAAAACGACCTTTCAATTCCATGCTCGATATGAGGTACGGCAAAATATGTTGCATCACTTTTTCCATTCTTAAACCACCACTCAACTTTTGACTTTTCCAAATACTCGATGAAATCAACTTCAAGATCGCTATCCTCTTCAAACAAATTCGCCGTTCCCACACCAGATTTTCTCGTGTAGTAAGGTTGTATCACCGATTTTTTATAATCTTTCTTTGCAAAAGAGAGCGTATAGTTTATTACTTTTGGGACATTCCACGGCTCCTCATTTTTCAATATCTTATTTTTACCTTTCCCAACTTCTTCTTGATACATCTCTTTCGCGAGATTGATAGTATCAATCATCACTTGTTGATTTTCTTCCGCAAGAACGGCCGCTTGAATCTTTGGCCATTCGTCCTCATCTCGCGATGCTTCAAAGAATGAATAGATGGAGCTTTTTATACGCCCGATTGAGCGTTGCTCTGGCGCGAATGGCGCAAGATTATTTCGAGCAAACATATCAAAAGCATTTTGCAATTCAACTTCGTTTTTAGGAATATCAAGCGTTCCTTTTTTCTCAATACTTTTTGCCTCTTTATCAGCGTCAGTAATCCGACCACTTGCAATCAAACTTGTTTTCAAAATACTATGTTTGAACGAAAATTTTTCTTTAAGTTTCAATTTCTTCCCCGCCTCGATGAAAAGAGGAGTGAAATCAGAAGAAAGGCGCGTTTCCTCGCGGAAGCGTTTTGAGTGATAGGACTGCAAATCAAGATTTTTATAGTTCTTTATTCTAAATCCTGTAAAAGTCGTGATGTAATCGCGCGACAAATCTTCGGCAACATTGATGTCCTGCAAACTTGTAAATACATATCCAACATTCAAATCTTGATCAGAATAATGTTTCTGCTCCGGCATACGCATAATGCGTCCAAGTGTTTGGATAGAGAAAGTGATATTTTCCTCCCGCCATTGTCTAAACAGAACCAAAATTGTCGCGCGTGGACAATCCCAACCGAGTGAAATCGCTTGCTTGAATATCATCACATCAACTTCGTTTTCGTTTTTCTCGATATTTGCAAGATTTATTTTGTTGTCTTTGTCAGAAAGATATATAGCAAGTCGTCCGTTTTCTATCGTATAGCCAAATTTCTTGAGTAAGGCGATAATCTCATCCTTTTTGTCAGACACACCTTGCATAGCATCGGGCAATTGAATAAGCAAAAGAGGATTCACTCCCGAGCCTTCGGCTTCGAGCTTTTTGCGTAATTCAATTCGTTTTTTTAACGCACTTTCTAGCACAAGCTCGTCTGCCGACTTATCGCTTTTCTTCTTATCAATAATGTAATGTTCAAAGCCGGGGTTTATGATAATTTCTTTCTTGATCATCTCCTCGTCTTTCACATCTTTGAGTTCTACCTCAACAATTCTATTTGCATTGTTCAATTGTGGGGTAGCTGAAACTTCAATTGTGATTTTTGGTCCAATATCTTGGATTAGTTCTTTTGATTTTTCGCTATTTGCCGTGTGGTGGCTTTCGTCAATGATAAGGAAAATCATCCTGCCCTCGTCTTTCGTTCGAGCAATAACACTTGTCAGATTGTTATCTCGTTCGTTTGCACGAACATACAAATTATCCTTTTTGTTAATACTCGCCCAATTCAAGAACAAAATCTCATTTCCGCCAATTTTACGATCATCCAAATCCGCATAATACGAGCATTTTATTCCTACACCATTTTGGTCGTAGTATTTTCTAAGATTATTTCTGCTCTGGTCGTGCAGTTTATTGACAGCAATCCATACAAACGAAAACTTTTTACTGTCTATGCGCGAATCAATCAACCGCTTCAAAAACTCCGCCATCATCAGTGTTTTACCCGAGCCAGTCGGTGCTTTGAAAATACAAACCTTGTTTCCATCCGCATCCAAAAGCTCGTTGATTTCTCGTTTCAACTTTACGACTGCATTTTCTTGATAATTTTTAAATTCGAATATCATATTATTTGAAAATCTCTCGATATACTTTCAGTATCACTTCGGGAATCGCACAAAGCGTTACTTTGCCTTTAATATCAGCAAATTTCTTTGTGTGTGGGTCATCACCCATCGAGAAAACATAAGTATTGAAATGCCCATCAATTTTTTTGATAGCTTTTTTGTAATCGTCTATTGCTTCCTCGTAGAAAATAACCCCGACATATTTATCAGTGTTTTTGAAAATCTTAAATTCTGCTGTTTCTTGAACAAGCTCAAAAGCATTTTCCAAAATACAAAGCATGTCTGCTGATTCTTTAACCAGTTTTCGCTTATTCTTATCTGTCGGTTCCGCCTCTACAAAATCAGTAGTGTAATATTTCAAATTTCCACCAAGTCCATCTTCCGTAGCTCCTTTAGTTTTCTTATATCCCTTAATTGATTTTTTAATTCTTGGATAGCAAATATCAGAAGCAATTTTGTGTTCTGCTTTCTCATCACCATTATTTGTGCACAATATAAAAGACCTTTTCCCTCCGTCTTCTTTATTCAAAGCGAGCACAGCTTGTCCGGTTGTCCCAGAGCCAGCCATAAAATCTAGGACGACAGCGTTTTTATCTCCAATCAATTGAAGTATCTGCTTAATTAAGCGAGTTGGTTTAGGTGTAGAAAATAGTTCATCCGATTGCTCAAAGAAATCTTTTAATTCTTTTTTGGCTTCATCAGTGTGTCCTGCTTGCTCATGGAGAAATAGGGTGGATGCTTTTCGTCCTTGCTGTACTTCATTTAAAAACTGCTTGAGCGATGGAAAGGCATTTCCATTCTTACCGAAATAAAGTCGATTATCTTTTTGTAATTCAAGCATATTATCTTGTGCATATGACCAATGTTTACCACTAGGAGAATCAAACTTATCTCCTTTGGGTCCTGTGATTGTGTAGTGTCCATTTTTTCGCTCCTCATTAGCAACAATATCACCCGGTTTCCAAACTCCTCGCGGGTCATTATCTGGATTTTTATAGCGAGCATTCATCTTGTCCGTTCTAGGTAAAAGCTGAACATTCAAATGCTCTATATCCTTTGCATAAACCAAAATATATTCGTGATCAACAGAAATATGTCGTGATTGATTCTTGGGGCTATATGCTCTTTGCCAAATTATTGTGGATACAAAATTTAGTTCTCCAAAAATTTCATCACAAAGCATCCTTAACGGTGCTTGTTCGTTATCATCAATACTTATGAAAATTGCGCCAGTTTCTTTTAGAAGAAAGCGAGAAAGTTTTAATCGCTTCTCCATAAAAGAAAGCCATTTACTGTGTCGGAAACTATCCTCTTTATCAACAAATTTGTCGTTATAGATAAAGTCGTTGTTGCCAGTGTTGTAAGGTGGATCAATGTATATCAAATCCACCGCTTCGCGGTGTGTGAAGTTAAGAACTGCAAGAGAATGATAATTGTCGCCCTCAATTAAAAGATTTACGAGTTTAGATTTATCAGATTCAATCGCTTTGCCTTTGACCTCTTTCAAAACAGGAAACGGCTTGCCCGCCATTTCATTAGGGAACATCTCATTTGGAGTCCGTGCGTCAGGATTGATGAGAATATCAATTTTTTCTTCCGGCAAATCGCGATGCCAAACAAGCCCGTATGTTGTGCTTTTGATTTTCACAATTTCCTTGATCAATTCCTCCTTTGACCAAGCATCATATTCTTTTCCGTTTATCTTTTTTGCCATAAATTTATTTCAAAAGCTCATCACTTGAAACACCAAGGGCTTTGGCAATATTGGTAATGGTTGAAAGTGTCGGGTTTGTCTTCCCATTTTCAATATTGCTTATAAAACTTCGGCTAACGCCGAGTTTTCGGACAATATCGCCTTGTGTTATCCCTTTTTTTGTTCGGATGCGCTTTAGGTTCTTACCTAACTTTGCGGACTCGCTTTTCATATCCACATCATAACACTTCCATTTACATTATACACCAATATTATAGTATAATGTAATAGTCCAAGCCCGCCCCGCCTTTTTGCCACCCCCGCCCGCGCCGAATACCTTGCCGTTTGCGGCGAGGATGAAGGCCGAAATCGCTGATCGAGCGCGCCGAGTTTGTCGAGACGAGTGAGCTCCTTCAGGTAACAAAGTATCAGCTCAATACCGCACCGCTCTCTCGTGCGGATGCTTTATTTCAGGACGCTCCACATTGCCGGGTCTTCTCCTCCGTCGAATTTGAACACCGCGACACCGCGTACGCCCAATTTGTGCGCGAGTGCGACTTTATCGGCAATGGCTTTTGCATCGCTCCACGAGAGGTAGTTGAAGGGTTGGCCGGGGATTAGTTCACTACCCGAATTTTGAATGGTCGTGGTGGAGGCAGTTATCGTCTGCTGTGTTTGGGTTGATTCACTACTGATTGGCGCGATCGCCGCGAGCATCTTCGGGTCGTAGAGAAACCCAATTTCATTGGCGCTGTTGCGACTTGGGATAATGCCGAGTTTTGCTGCAATATCGGTTGCATAGCGTGGATTGAAAGGCCACAACACTTTATATTGATAACCGCCGCCCGGAACCGGCGTTACGGTATATTCATAGCCGTAGGTGGGGACACCGATTACTATTTTATTTCTTGCGATACTTTGTGCCGCGAGGGTCACCAAATTTTCCACCCACTCGGGATCCGCAATCGGCGCGTAGGGTGCGGCACGGATTGCGTTCAAGCGCGTGTCGATTGTGCCTTGGTCATAGGCCATGATCTCCACGCGGTCGCAGTATTTGTTCATCTCTACGTAATCATTGGCGAAGTCTTTGGCATCCGGGGGTATGGTGGCGCCGGGGCTGTAGCGGTTTTCGAGCGGCATGCGCGCTTCAATTGTGCAATAGACCCACTTTTTGCCTATGCGCTGGTAGAGGCCTTTGAGGAACGTTGAGAAATATGTGATTGTCTCATGTCGCTTTGCCTCGAAGTCTATATCAATACCGTCAAACCCATTTTGCTTGACCAGGTTCGCTATTTCATCTTCAAGCGCGATGCGGGTCGTGGTGTTGGCGAGTATTCTGTGTATTGCAACACCGTCGCCCCACATCACCGTGGGAATAACGCGAACTTTTTGTTTTTTTGCTTCGGCGATAAAGCTTACCCATGGTTCTTCTTTGATGCGGGCAGTGTCGGCAAGCGTGCCGTCACTCTTTACACTGTAACCAAAGGGCATGACGCTCGTGAGTTTTGAGAAGTGAGGAGAGACATCTTGGGTGCCGGTTGCGGAGCGCCAATAGGGGATCCATCCCGAAAATTCAAATGCGCCGGTGGCGCGCGGTGTGAGAGTGTTTGGATTGAGAGTTGAAGGATTGTCGGAGGCGGCATTCGCAGATGCCAGAGCCGCCCTCGTTTTGGGACCCACCATACCGTAGCCCGTGTTTGATGAATCGGAGCAGATGACATTATGGTCGCACTGGAATTTTTTTACTGCCGCATCGGTACGCGGCCCGAAATAGCCGGTGGCATATCCGACAGAAAGATACCCCATGACAATGAGTTCGCTTTGTAACGTGCGGACGTCGCTCCCCGAGAGTCCGAGCGAGAGTGAGCGCATGTCCGCAAGAGAGTTCCAGGGCACCAGGAGGTACAGGAGAAAAAATAGGGGGAACGTGATTACGAGAGGATGCTTCATACTCATATGATAGCAGACGCACAAAGCCCTTGTCTCATACAAGTGTTCCTTTTATTGTTTGTCCAGAATACCGCGCCCCGACCGCGGTCGGGGCGCGGATGAATAGCAACAAACAATAAACCGAGCACTCAATTTGCCATCCGTGGTACTGCGAAAATCTTTCGAGGACGAGAGGGAGCTTCTTGTTACACCTTCGTATGTTGTCAAATTGAGTGCTCGGCGAAATGGAGATACCGCGCGGTCTTGCCGCGCGGAGCTCCATGTTCATTTTAGCAAAGAATGTGCTAGTATTGTTCCATGATCGAAAACCAAACCACTTCACGGATTTTTTGGCCGCGACGCATCTCGTGGCTCACGATCGTACTTGCACTCCTCGCACTCGTTACGTTTATCGCAATTTTTCGTCCTGGCGCGAAGTATGCCGTACCGATGGGAGTAGGCGGGGGAGTGATGGAAAACTCGGGTAGCCCAGGGGCTCTGCCTCCTACGACAACTGGCGTTCCCACGAGGGACACCAGTGTTTCGAATACCCCGGCACAAGGCATGATGGATTCGAAAGTGTATTATCCGTATCCGTATCCATATCCCAATCCGGACGTGCCCGTAACCGACACGCGGGAATTTTTGAAAGTGTATTACCACGCATCTATGCACACCCGCGATGTGCAGGGCATCACGCGCCGCGTTGAGACGACGGTGCGAGGATACGAAGGCCGCGTTGATCAGGAATCGAGCTCTCCTCAATACGGCTTCGTGAGCTTTGTCGTGCCTCAGAGCAAGTATGATGTGTTCCGTGCCGAGCTTGAGGGGCTTGTGGGAAGCCGATTCCTCGCCATCAATATTTCGTCTCAGAATCTCTTGCCGCAAAAACTGAGTATCGAAGAGCAGAAAAAACAGGCCGATACCACACTTGCGGATTACAAAGCGGCGCGCCAAAAAATCGTCAACACTCACGCGAGCGCCGTGCTCTCACTCCAGTCAAAGATTGATGCTGATCTCGAACAACTTGCAACTCTGCGTGCCGCGACTTCAACGCCTCAAATTCTTGCCCAGATACAGATCGTGTCCGATGATATGTCTTTCTTGAAGCAGCAGCTCGTCAATGAGAATGCGTCGTATGCGGTACAATTGGCGAACGCAGATGGGAATATCAAAAATGCCGAGAATTGGCAGAAGGCCGTCGAGACGCAGGATCAGGCGTTGCTCGATAATGTCGCAACAGTGGCGGGCACGGTCTCGATTCAATGGATAAGTCTCTGGGGTATTGCACTTCTCTATCTCCCGGGCTATTGGATTCCGTCCATCTTCTCAGCACTCGCATTTCTTTCGCTCCTTTGGGATCGCCGACGCTTCGGAACGGTATAGGGGGGTATGGCGCCAAAAAAAATAAATCCACACACCTTCCCACGGGGTATGAAACCCCGCGGGAAGGATTTGAGACCGCCATTCATCCCCACGGCAAGACCGCGGGGTATTCTGGAAGGTGTGGGGATAAAAAATAATACCTCGTGGGGTGGGGTAGCGCGCTGGTATGGTGAGTATTTGGGAAGAGAGGATACGTACCAAAGCGAGGTGATATTGCCGAACCTCCTGCGACTTTTGGGAATTACCAAGGGCGAGCGAGTGCTTGATCTTGCATGCGGGCAAGGTTTTTTTACGCGCGAGATCGCTAAACTCGGCGCGAAAGTTGTTGGCGCAGACATCGCGCCCGAGCTTATCGCTGTTGCGCGTACCTATGCACCGGGTGCCGAGTTTTACGTTGCCGCGGCATCAAAGCTCTCGTTCGCCAGGAATGGCGAATTTGATGCGGTACTCTGCGTGCATGCACTTCAAAATATGGAAGACATCCTTTCGGTGTTCACCGAGGTAGGCCGCGTGCTGAAGCCGAGCGGGCGTTTTCTTATGGTGATTAACCATCCGGCATTTCGCGTACTCAAGCGTTCAAGCTGGGGGTGGGATGAGGCGAAAAAAATCCAGTATCGCCGGATTGACGGTTACCTCTTTGGAGCAAAAATTGCCGTCGATATGCATCCCGGATCGAAAAGTAATAAATCCCCCCACCTTCCCGCGGGGTATTCGGGAAGGTGGGGGGATAAAAAGACAATTTCATACCACCGCTCACTCCAGGATTTTTTCAAGCCGCTTGCAAAAGCAGGTTTTGCAGTTTCTCGTCTTGAAGAATGGGTATCACACAAGGCAAGCGGGAGGGGACCCCGCCAAAAGGCCGAGGATCTCGCGCGCAAAGAAATCCCACTGTTCATGGCGCTCGAGGCGAGGCGATTGCATACATCGCGCTAGACGGCCAGCACGTGTGTCTGCCCACCAAGCTCAGCTTGGTCCGTCCGACCTGTCCGTCGAAGTTTCGGCATCGGCGGAAGCTGTAGCGAAGGGGAGTGCCGCGCTCAAGAGCGGAAGGTCCGCCACACGATGGTGGCTCTTTGTTTTTGCTGATCTCTTGCGTCTTGTTATATAGATATGCTAATATTTGAATATGTCTGATGTATGCAAGGAGATCGCCAAAATGGGAAAAGGTATAGGGAACGAGAACCGCTATCACATCTTAGAGGCGCTTATGAAAGGTCCTCGGACGGTCGGAGAGATTGCGGCCAAGGTGGGTTTTGCTCAGCCTGCCGTTTCCCAGCATCTCAAAGTGCTCAAATCGGCGAATCTCGTCGAGGATACGAGAAAAGGACAGGAAGTATATTACTCGATTAGCGTGTCTTATATGGCCAATCTTTTAAGAAAATTAGCCATCAGCGTGGAGCAAAGTAAAAGGAAATAACTATTCATTCACACAACATATGAACTACGCTACATTAGCCGAAAAAGAAAGTGTTGCGAAAACAGCCGAGGCATTGCGCGCGAACGGTATCGAGGCATTCGTGGTAGAGAGCGGTAACGAGGCGTTTGAAAAAATAAAGGGACTCATTCCCGAAGGAGCATCGGTCATGAATGGCTCCTCGCGTACGCTTGAGCAGATCGGCTTTGTCGAGTACCTCGCGTCAGGTCAGCATGGCTGGAATAATTTGCATGAAGTAATTCTTGCCGAGAAAGACCAAACGAAGCAGGGAGCGCTTCGCAGACAGGCAATCCTCTCGGATTATTATCTTGGCAGTGTTCATGCTCTTGCGGAAACAGGTGAATTTGTCATCGCTTCCAACACCGGCAGTCAGTTGCCGCACATTGTTTTTACATCGCCCAATCTCATCTTTGTCGTCAGCACAAAGAAAATCGTACCGACGCTCGAAGATGCAAGGGCGCGCCTGCGTGAGTATGTGATTCCACTCGAGAATCAGCATATGATGGAGAAGTACGGCATGGGGACGCGTCTTTCTAAAGAGGTTATCTTTCACTCGGAAAATCCGATGATGGGGCGAAAAGTCAGGATGGTTCTTGTGAGCGAAGATCTTGGATTTTAAGTCGGAGGGTTTCCGGCAAATCATCTACCGTCGGCGGGCAGGCCCAGCTGAGCTGGGCAGGTGCGACCGAGGAAAATTCAGAAGATAGTGAATTTCTGGGCGAGTGAACCCCCACACCACGGCCTTCCGGTCATAGCATCTGCTGAGTTGCTCCGCGTTGAACGGCCATTCCTTCACAGGCTTCCGCGTGGCTTCTTGGTGTGGGGGTGAATAACTCTCCTGGGGTGAATTGGGGTATACTGCAAGATAAGAGCGGGCGCTTGCCCCGTTTTAAAAATTTGTTATACTAGGTTTTCTATGAAAAACAGCGCTACAAATATCGCACTGCTTCACATGGTCCTCCCTGATACACTGAAGGTGGAGATAGGGAAGAGCGATGATGGGGGATTGTATGCGATTGTGCATAACCTCCCTGGTTGTTATACGCAAGCAGCTAATTTTGTTGAATTGATTGAAATGGTGAATGACGCCGTATTTTCCTATTTTGAGGTTCCCGAACCTTTACGCGATAAATTCGGTTTTTACATTCCCGAAGAAGTGAAGCGTCGAATGGAGCAAAATCAGGTGAAAAACGAAGCACCCATGCCGGCGGCGCTGGTAGAGGCAGTCTTCAAGGAAATTATTGCCGGAAAAAATACGATTGAATTTTCAAAAGCGTTGTAACTCCCCGCTCGCGTGGAAAAGCCTAAACTTGCTGATTGCTCGCTCACGGAAGTATTAAGTGCACTAAAACGGCTCAGCGATTTTCAAGTCATCGAGGGTGGCAAGCATTACGTTATCAAGCATCCCAAAATGCCCCGCCCGATAACGCTCCAATATCAGCGGAAGGTAGATCAGAATATTCTGCGGCACATGATAAAACATAAGCTGATTGGGGAGGTGGGGCTTACTGAAGAACAAATCTACGAATACTTGCATTGCTAAGCAAAAACCGGCCCCACGAGGGGATCGGTTTTTGACGCTGAACACTGAGAGAGGATTCTTCTGGGTTTTCTTATCGTTCACTTTATTCTAGAACCCCTAAAACTGACTTCTCCCAAGGCTCCCGCCTCCGCTTCCACCATCGCTAAAGCTATGGCGGACAAGAAAGCTACGGGCGGGCAGGCCTCGCTGAGGAGAGGGAAGTGACCCTCCCGCCTCGACTCGCTCCGCTCATCGAGAGCGAGGCGGGCAAAAACGCTCTCACGGTCTTGCTTGGTGAGGTGCGACACCGGGGATGCCAACCAGTTTGTCTGCCTGTCTAAAGCTTTAGCGAAGGCGGGAGACGGGTTCAGACTCCGAGGAGTATACATAACAGTAGGCAATCGAGAGAGAGTGGGTTAAAATTAGAAAAATGATTACCAGTGTATGGAATCATGAAAGCAATACTTCCGGATCACAACTCTGGGAAGTGTCTCATTTGCGAGAGGATTGAGCTCATCAAGAAAGGGAAAAATCCTTTTTTCGTTGCAGAAACAGAAACGGGCTTTGTAGTGCTGGGCGATTTTCAATTTTTCCGTGGCTATACGCTCTTTCTTTCAAAAGAGCACAAACAAGAGCTTCCTGAACTTGATCGGGAAACGCGGAGGATATTCTTGTGGGAAATGGGCGAGGTTGCCGGTGCGGTTATTCATGCCTTTCACCCCGCGAAATTTAATTACGAACTTTTGGGAAATACTGAAGGCCATATGCATTGGCATCTTTTTCCGCGCTATCATGATGATCCAAACCCGCGCGGTACGGTATGGAATGTAGATCGCGCGATACGGAACGCAGAAGACTCCCGGCCCGATCTTGGAGCGCTGAAAAGTATGAAACAAATGCTCCTTGATGAGCTTAAAAAATCTCCAGAAATAATAATTAAAGCCGCGAATCTCTGATTTGACTTGTTGTCTCTGAGAGACTAGTATCTGCTAAACGCAACAGCACACGAGGAGGTTCTATGGGCATTCTCATTGAAGGTAACTTGTGCGTCCTTCAGGATATGCGCGAGGAGTACCTGCCTCGCCACGTAGAATTCCAAAACGATCCTCTCGTGCACAGGTATCTCATCCGGCGACCGCCGTTTGCCCTTGAAGAACAGCGGGCGTGGCTCAATCGGATGAAGGATTCGGTAGCCGACAATGTCCTCGCCATTTTGGCGAAGGATTCGAGCTCTAATTCTCCTGTCTTTGTTGGTGTCATGGGGCTCCATGATATCAATAGTGCTCTTCGGACCGCAAAGAGCGGTACGATTATCGGCGATAAACGATATTGGGGTCGTGGAATTGGGACCGAGGCAAAGTTCTTACAGCTCAAATACGCGTTTACAGAACTCAATCTCTCCTGGGTTTCGAGCTCGATTGCTGCGGGAAATCTGAGGAGCCTGGGTTTTCTTAGGAATACGGGCTACCGGAAGGTCGGTGTAAATCCGCGGGCGCGATTGATTGACGGAGAATATCTGGATGAGATCATCATGAGAGTCTCGAGGGGAGTATGGGAGAGACGGTGGAACGACTATAAAATGCGACACCCCGCAAGCGTCTACACCTAGAAACCACCAATCAGAAAATTCGTGGTTTTTTTCTTGCTCTCGCTATTTGAGAAAGTCGGTGCCAGATGCAAAATGGCGCCAGCGTTCTTTAAAGACGACTGCGCGGACTCTGTCTCTCTCTTTTTGTACTTCTCTACGAAGAAAATCGTCAGGATCGGTATCGTTTGGTATGACTGAACCACGTAATTCGCGGAGGACTTTCGCGTGGAAGAATCGAGTGCCGACATCAGTGAATCGTGTTTCGCGTTCGCTTCGTGGAACGCTGTCAGGGTGTTCATACGTTTTGACCACATCGCGTGCAAGAGTCATCAGACGATGGGTGGGCGCAATATACGTGTGAGCAGAAACGGCCATGAGAATTGTTACTTGATCTAATTTCCGTGATCGCCTTTCCAGTTTTTGAAATACGATGGCAGGGAGAATCGTATCAACTCCCGTGATAATACAATTGCGAGATTTGGGTAAATGTCCGAGTGCGTAGGCAAATCGCGAGAGCTCACCGCGGATATGGGGAGCATCGAGAGTTCTGATTTTGCCGCTCGACAGGAGATCCGCATGATGTACTTCGAGAGTCTCCTGGATATCTTTTCCTCGGTATCCCGTTGCTATCCAAATAGTTTTGAGTGTACGAAGGGGGAGAATGCTTTGAATGACATGGGTAATAATCGGTACGTCTTTGAATTTGAGAGCACCTTTTTGTTTTGATCGAGTTAGTGCGCCGAGGCGGCGGCCCGTTCCGCCGGCTAGAATGATCACGTCAAGCATAGTTTTTATGCGCGTGGGTTCAAGCGATATGACATTGCTATACCATGGACGGTTCCAAAACTCAAACAGGGGGTGACGAGAAGATCATCCCATTCGGCAATACCCCAACGCCAATACGTGCTGGGTTTTTCGTCGGAAGTTTAATAGAATTACTTGAGTATATATTTATGTCGATATTCAAGTCTTGGCGAGGAATTCTATTTGTTGCTACAGCCTTCGTCGCTCTTCAGGCGATTGTGCTTGGTTTCTTCGGCCAGCCCATTATTTGCACGTGCAATTATGTGAAGCTGTGGGAGGGTATAGTGCTTTCAAGCGGTAATTCTCAACATCTTACCGACTGGTATACATTTTCCCATATTATTCATGGATTCATATTCTATGCTTCGCTTTCCTTCTTTTTTCCGCGAATGTCGCTCGGGAAGCGTCTCCTTATCTCTCTTGGAATTGAAATAGCCTGGGAGGTGATTGAAAATACGCCCATGGTGATTCAGCACTATCGCGAACAAGCGCTCGCGCAGGGATATACCGGGGACAGCATTATCAATTCTGTATTTGATACCCTTTCGATGGTCGTAGGATTTTTCATGGCAAGATTCTGGCCGGTATGGGTGATTGTCGTAATCGGTGTTGGGCTCGAACTTTTTACCGGCTACATGATTCGTGATAATCTCGCGCTAAACATTCTCAACCTCATTTATATTTTTCCTGCGATCGAATCGTGGCAGACGGGAGGGTAGTGGTGGTTTCTCGGATTCTCGCGAGAGCGGGAGAGATGCCACGAGCTCGCCATTAAAAAATACGTGTCAGTGTGCTACGCTCCACACCATATGAAATCATCTCAAAGTTCAAAAGATTTTCCTGACGCTTTCTATCGCGTGACCGCGAAGGGTATTTATGTGAGAGACGGGAGGGTTTTGCTGGTGCACGATTTCACCGGTCGCAGTGATACCGACGATAGTCCGGAATGGGATTTGCCCGGCGGAGGCCTGGATTTTGGTGAGAGCTTCTCGGATGCTCTCATGCGTGAGGTGAAAGAAGAGATGAATCTTTCTGTCACGTGGATTGATGACAGGCCGACCTATGTCTGGTCTACGAAACATGGCTCGGGAAAAGGTATGGAATGGTATTATGTGCTTACCGTTATTTTCCGTTTTGAACTCGAAAGTCTTGATTTTACGCCAACGGAAGAGTGCAGGGAAATCAAGTTTTTTTCGAAGAAAGATTTGGAAGAAAATATTTTAGACCTCGGAAGCCAAATTGTTCCGCTGGCAAAGGCATTTGACCCAAAGAACTTTATTGAAGGTAAAAAATGAATTCAATCCTGAGAGGGTTTGGATGTTGCAATCAATGAAACAGATATTCAAAACCCGGATAATCGTTCTCGCCTTTATGATGGTGTATGGTTTGTCTTTTTTCTCTACATTGGCGCAGGACGGGAGTTCTGCAATGAGTGCCGAGCTCGCAGCAGTGAATGACGCGCGGGCAACCTCTTCGGCGGATTCGACCCCTCAATCTGATTCGGGACAAGCAAGCTCGCCGCAAGCAGGTTCCTCTCAACAGGGTTCTGGGAAAGCTCCCTCGACAAGCTCGCCGCAAGCAGGTTCCCAGCCTTCGCCAAGTTCCGACGGGCAGGCAGGGCAAGATCCGCCGCAAGCGTCAGCACCTCCTGCGTCTTCTCCAGCGTCTGCGAATCAAGAACCAACGCCGAATCAGCCTCAAGAAGAAGGATCCGGGGTAGGCGCGGGAATGGTCGCGGCACTTGTTTCGGTTTTGGCTATCGCGGGATTCGGCCTGTTTCGGTTGCAATCGCAACGGAACAGCAAGGAAAAGGAAGAGAAAGACGATTCGCACTGCCTCAATATTAAGAAGCTTGTCGATGAGAAGTTCAAAGAGCTTACCGATTTAAAAGGGCAACTCAAAAGCAAAGTTGAAGAAAAGGGACGAGAGATTTTGCGGGAATCGGTTGAGGGAACGAGCGCAGGGGATGCTCTCGCCGCGATCGAGAAGGCTGAGGCCGAGTATCAGAGACTCAAGAATCTCTTGAGTGAGTGCGAGCTCAAGCTATCGAAAACGAAAAATGCGATCTTGCTTCACGGGACTGGGGATTCTCCGGATCTCTTTTGGTTTCCCTATCTTAAAGAAAATCTAGAAAAGCGAGGGTTCAAGGTGTGGGCGCCGCATTTACCGAATGCGGAAAAGCCGAACCTTGAGGATTGGTTGCCGTTTGTGCTGAAGGGTGGAACATTCAATGAGGAGACAATTCTTGTTGGGCATTCCTCGGGCGCTCGTCTTATCTTGAGCATTCTTGATACTGTTGATGTAAAAATAAAGCAGGGGATTCTCGTCTCATCCTTTGCCCGAACCCTCCGCAAGAATAGGGATGACAAGGAAGACGGTGATACGCCTCATTGGGAAAATATCCGCCGCCATGTAGGCGATATTACCTTCATAAATTCAGACAATGATCCCTGGGGCTGTGACGATGCACAGGGAAGGATTCTTCATGATCACCTCGGCGGGAAACTCATCGTGAGGCATGAGGGACACATGGGCTCAACCACACATAATCAGCCCTACAAAGAGTTTCCTCTTCTCTTGGATCTTATCGCGAAATAAGAAGTGAGCGGGCGAGGGTAAATCGGGCTGGCGCGATCGAATCTATTCCAATGTTCTTAGGAATTTGAGAATAGATGGACGGGGAGAGGGAGCGAGAAGCATGAAGATTTCTGATGAAGGGTCGACGAGTAAAAAGAGCGAAATCGTGGTAGAATCAGTTTGCCGAGAGAAATTGGCCCTGTGGGGCCCTTTTTTCTTGATCAATGCCATGACCCGAGGCGAACTCATTATTCGATTCGATAAAGTATCGTTTGAGCACAGAGCCGTAATGCCTATCCTGCATGAGGCCGATTTTTCGATTCGCCGGGGCATGAAAATCACGCTCATGGGGCAAAACGGAGCTGGAAAGTCCACGATTTTCCAATTGATCACCGGGAAATTAAAACCAGAATCAGGTCAAATTCATAGAGAACCCGGCATTACCATTGCAACAGCCCACCAAGTCATGCCGCGCGATGCCCTGCTCCTTAGCGTTCGGGAATTTTTTGCGGCGTGTTTCTCCGAGGCCTCCTTCGCCAAGGCTTCGGAAGGCCGAGGAAAGATATATGATATTGATCCTCGCATTGATGCAGTGCTTGAGGTGGTGAATCTTACCGCACCCAAGGACCGGCTCATCAAATCATTTTCCGGCGGACAACAGGCACGTCTCTTACTTGCATCAGCCTTGATTCAGGATCCCGATTTACTTTTACTTGATGAGCCGACGAACAATCTTGACGAGGAAGGCATACGGCACCTTGCTCAATTTATTAAAAATTACGAAAAAACGGTTGTGGTTATTTCGCACGATGCCGATTTTCTGAATTCTTTCACCGAAGGTGTGTTGTATCTCAATGTCATTAATCGCACGGTTGAGTGGTTTAGGGGAAATTATTCCGATGTGGTGCGAGAAATATCGCTACAACTTGAAAAAGACCTAAGGAGAAATGCCCAGCTTGAAAAAACCATTCAAGAAAAAAAGGAGCAGGCGAATAAGTTCGCAAAAAAGGGTGGGCAAATGAGGTTGGTCGCAACGCGCATGCGGGAAAAGGCGGCGGAACTCGAGGAGGCAACCGTGGAAGTACGGCGCGAAGATAAAACCATTCGCCGTTTTACTATTCCCTGCCAATTGGATTTGATGGGCGATATCGTTTCCATCTCGTCGGTTACCACCATGAAGCGACATAAGCCCGTTTCTCATCCAGTCAAAATAATTCTTAAGAAAAAACAGCACCTGCTTTTGTCGGGACCGAACGGAATCGGGAAAACCACCTTGCTCGAATCTATCGCGAACGGTACGGCGAAGGGCGCTTCAATCCAGCCAGGGGTTCGCGTGGGCTACTATCGGCAGGATTTCTCAACTCTCAATTTCGAGGATACGGTTCGCGATTCGCTCATGAATGTGATGGATGAGAAGATAGAAGAGCATATGCGATCAGTGGCATCCGGATTTCTTATCACAGCTGATGTGATCAAGGCGCGCATTGGGCATTTATCAGAAGGGCAAAAGGGACTTGTCGCACTCGCACGGCTCGTGCTCCAAAAGCCCGGGCTTCTCATTCTTGATGAGCCGACGAATCACATGAATTTTCGGCATTTGCCGGTTATTGCTGCAGCCCTTGATGCCTACGTGGGTGCTATGATACTGGTAAGCCACGTTCCGGATTTTGTCGCGAAAATCAGGATCGACGAGGTTTTGGATCTCAAAAAATATGCCCAGTAGGAGAATTTCGAACTTGCCAAATAAAGGGAGAACTGCTCTATTACCGGGCTGGCATTATGTGTATGTTCTGTATAGTAGTAAGGATGGAAAATTTTATATTGGCTATACTCAAAACCTTTCAAGAAGGCTGACTGAACATAATGCCGGAATGAATTTTTCAACCAAGGGGCGGACCCCATTTAGGCTTATATATGCTGAAGCTGGTCTACAAAAGGAAGATGCAATTCGAAGAGAGCGATATCTGAAGACTACTCAAGGTCGAAGATTGCTCAAACTTCGTTTGAAAGAGTTTTTAAAGATAGTGTCCATCGTTCGAAATTCCTCTACTGGGTATGCTGATCGATGACGTTACCATTACCGTGCGCGCAGGGAACGGCGGCAAGGGTGCTGTGCGGTTTAATAAGAATCTTCATCAATTCGGCCCGGTGGGCGGATCGGGAGGTGAAGGGGGAAGTGTGTATGTGGTCGGATCTTCGGATCTCGGCATTTTGCGGAACTATCGCTATAAAAAAGTTTTTGCGGCAGAAAATGGGGAAGATGGAAAGGGGCAGTTTCGCGACGGCAGTGATTCAGATGATGTAACCCTCCTCGTTCCCGTAGGCACGGTGGTTGAAAATCTTTCGAGCGGAAACTCGTATGAAGTGGTTACCATCGGCGAGCCACTTCTTGTGGCACGCGGGGGTATCGGCGGGAGAGGGAATTTTCACTTTCGCTCATCCCGCAATACTCGTCCGAAGAAATTTGAATACGGAAAACCCGGGGAAGAGTTTTCACTCCGCTTTTCTTTGAAGCTGATTGCGGATGTCGGATTGATCGGCCTTCCGAATGCCGGAAAATCGAGTTTGCTGAACGAACTTACCCATGCGGCGGCCAAGGTGGGAAATTATGAATTTACCACACTTGAGCCGAATCTCGGTGCTTTTTATGATTTAATTTTGGCCGATATTCCTGGACTGATTGAAGGAGCATCAGGCGGCAGGGGACTTGGAATAAAATTTCTGCGCCACATTGAGCGCACGCACACCCTTTTTCATTTGATCAGTGCCGAATCCGATGATCTTGTTCGAGACTATCGCGTTGTTCGGAAGGAACTCGGCGAATATGCCAAAGCCCTGCTTAAGAAAAAGGAGTATATTCTCTTGAGCAAGAGTGACACCGTGGATGCTTCAACGCTGAAAAAGAAAATCGCATCCCTGAAGAAATGTAACCCCCGCGTTATGGCATTTTCCATCCACGATCTCGAGAGCATCGAGGGCATAAAAAAGGAATTGGAGAAACTGTCGGCAAAGAAGCGCGCGGGCGCATAGCTATTGCAGGTGGTCCTGCGGCTGGTGTTTTCCCGGCAGGAATCAGGCTAAGGAGGAGATGGCCCGGCTACCTGTTGACTTTATTCTCGTTTGCGGTAAACTCCCTAGGAGTAAGAAATGAGGTCGGATTTCTACATAGCAAAAAACTAGCTCAAGATTATGACAGGAACAGGAACGATCAAGACGCTCACGCAGAAAGGATTTGGATTCATTGCTCGCGAAGGCGAGACAAAGGATCTCTTCTTTCATTCCAAGGAATTGCAAGGCGTGACCTACGACGAATTGAAGGTTGGCGACACCGTCACCTTTGACGTGGTGGAGGGCGAGAAAGGCCTCTCCGCGACAAATGTATCGCGTGCATAACGCGGGATTTTAAAAAGCCGCCCCGATGTACATCGGGGCGGCTTTTGTGTCCTTGTGGGCGGCGGAGAGAGGGTCTATGAAATTTTCCAATTTTTGCTAACATAATGGGATTCACTAATTCGATTTCTAAACATATGGATACGCCAAACAATCCATCTACGCCAACGCAGTCAAGCCCGGCTCATAATAAGACATTGATGGGGGTACTCGCCTACATTGGGCCACTCGTCATTGTCTCCTATCTCATGGCTAAAGACGACCCATTCGTGAAGTTTCATGTGAAGCAGGGGCTCGTACTCTTTGTGGTTGAGATAGTGGTGTGGTTTCTTTCGAGCATGTTCTGGTCTCTTTGGTTCATATTGAATATGGTGAACGTTGCGCTACTTATTCTCGCGATCATCGGCATTGTGAATGTGGTCAACGGACGACAAAAAGATCTTCCGCTCGTGGGAAAGTTTGCCGAGCATTTTCCTCTGTAGTCCCATATGGCCTTTTTATTGTTTGTCCAGAATACCGCGCCCCGACCGCGGTCGGGGCGCGGATGAATGGTAACAAACAATAAACCCCCTCCTTTTCGCGCTCAAGATGTCTGTATAATTGCAAGTATTTTTGCATTATTTTCTTACTGTATATAACAGCACAGTTGTGCAAAAGGAGGGGGTGAAATGGAGATACCGCGCGGTCTTGCCGCGCGGAGCTCCATGTTCATTGATTACGTCATACCCGTAAGGATGCGGCATACCTTTGGTGTGCCTCCCCGCGCATATGATACAATGATGTCTCACCTATGAGACGGTTTGTAGGATTCTCCGTTTTTTCTTTGTTTATCGCCGGTTTTGCCCTGCTCGTGTTTCCCGTGCGCTGGTTCCCTTCGTTTTACGATGTTCGCTACATGGGGATCGCGGCCATTATTGGAGCACTTCTCATTGCCGTGGTTCCAAGGTTATTTCGCGTCTTAGCCCAAGAGGTACGGGCCCAGGAGAAAAATCGGGCCGCGGATATATTTCAGTTTTGGCTCGCATTCGCAATTACGACAAATGCGTTTGGCGACCTTGGACTCTATCAGCTCTATCGGGTGGGCATTGAGTTTGATAAGATTGTGCATTTTGGCATCCCATTGATCGCGATCATCGTGATTCCGGTTATTCTCGAATCGCGTTTTGAAATTCGGAAATCACGTGCGCTCGCAATAACCATTGCGCTCGCGCTTATCGCGAGTGTTGGCTGGGAGGTATATGAATACGCAATGGACAGAGTGTGGCTGACACACCTTTCCGGCGTAAATGGGTTTGATATCAGTCGGGATACCAAGTTCGATATTGTGTACGATTTTCTCGGCATCGTGATCGGAGCTGTTGCATCAATGTGGAGATTGCGGTATTCCATAACTCTCCGAAGCGTACGGATAGCAACGGATTGATCGCTCGCGATCCTGTAGGAGTATCTGAACACGCCATAGTATCATGAGGTCATATGGATCAGAACTGGCATACCAAGAGTAGTGCGGAGATTTTTGTGGCATTTGGCTCGAACGAATCGGGGCTTTCCGATGAAGAGGCGGTACGGCGTTTTGGCGAATTCGGGTCGAACCAACTCCCCGAGGCGAAGGGTGATAATCTCGCGCTGATTTTTGTGCGCCAATTCAGGAGCCCTCTCATTTATATTCTGTTTGGCGCAGGCGCTTTGGTATATTTCATGGGCGAGGTGATTGATGCCTCGATTATTCTTGCGGTGCTCGTGTTTAATGCATTGGTGGGGACTATCCAGGAAGGTCGGGCTCAGAATACTCTCAAGGCGCTCAAGAGATTTTCCGAAACAAATGCGCTTGTGCTCCGAGCTGAAAGGGAACTCATTATTCCGGATCGCGAAGTTGTTCCCGGCGATACACTTCTGCTCCATGAGGGGGAAAAGGTTCCTGCGGATGCGAGGATCATATCCGCGAACAGTCTTACCATTGACGAGGCGTCTCTCACGGGTGAGTCCGTCCCGGTGCATAAAAACGCCGACGTCTTGCATACACGCGATATTCCGCTCTCGGACCGCCGGAATATGGTATTCAGGGGCACGAATGTTCTTGCGGGAACTGGGAATGCGGTTACAGTTGCAACCGGAATACATACGGCCATCGGGCAAATCGCAAAAGAAATTGTCGGTCTTGATGCCGAGATTCCGCTCCAAGCAAACATTCGAGATCTCTCTCGGCTTATTATTTTCACTGTTGCCGGAATTTGCACGATTCTCTTTGCGGCGGGACTTGCCTTGGGGAATTCGGTGCGGGAAATGTTCACCACCGTGGTGTCACTCGCGGTTTCCGTCATTCCCGAAGGGCTTCCGATTGTCATCACGCTCGTACTCGCGGCAGGAGTCTGGCGCATGTCGAAGCGAAATGCTCTCGTCAGGCGGCTTCAGGCGGTTGAAGCGCTTGGTCAGGCGCGGATCATTGCCGTTGATAAGACCGGAACCCTCACAAAAAACGAAATGGTCATCCAGCGATTGTATGTTGACGGGGTGATATTCGACATCGGAGGTCTTGGATACGAATCGAAGGGGGAGATCAGCCGCTCCGGAAATGTTACGCGTCCCGTGGAGCATCCGGAACTTTTGTTCGCAGGAAAGATTGCGGGACTCCTCGCAAATGCGAGAGTGATGTTTTCCGAAAGCGAACGGCGCTGGCATGTCGCAGGAGACCCTACTGAAGCCGCAATGCTCGTGTTCGCGGAAAAAGTGGGATTCAGCAAGAGTGAACTCGAACGCGATCATCCGAAAATCGCCGAACTGCCGTTTGATTATCGGACAAAGTATCATGCAACACTCCATACCGATAACGGCCGCGAGCTTCTCATTGTCTCCGGCGCCCCGGAAATCGTGCTCGACTCTTCAACGAGCGTATGGATGGGGGGAAGCACTCATGTACTTTCGAAAGAGAAACGAGACGAGCTTGAAACACTCTATACTTCGATGTTGCGAGAAGGCTTGCGGGTTGTCGCTTTTTCGGTGCGTCAAGATTCATCCAAGATTTTAGCACCGGAGGCGATCAAAGATCTTACGTTTGTTTCGTTCGTCGGTATGAAGGATGCCCTTCGGACAGAGGTGCAGGGTGCCATGGAAAAAGCGCGAGCGGCGGGGATGAAAGTGGTCATGGTTACGGGAGATCATCGAGTCACGGCCGAGGCGATTGGGCGGGAGGCCGGCATTTTTCACGATGGGGATTCTGTGCTCACGGGGCGCGACATCGTAAATATTTCTGCGAGGGATCTTGCGAGCAGGCTTGATCGCGTTTCGGTGTTTGCCCGGGTGAGTCCGGAAGATAAGCTGAAGATCATCCAGGCCTATAAGGAGCGCGGCGAGATTATTGCGATGACCGGGGATGGGGTGAATGATGCGCCATCACTCGTTGCGGCTGATCTCGGGGTTGCGATGGGACTGACCGGCACCGAGGTTGCGAAAGAAGCCGCCGACATCGTGCTTCTTGATGATAACTTCGGGAGCATTGTATCGGCGGTGGAAGAGGGAAGGAGTATTTATAAGACGATCAAGAAAGTTATCCTTTATTTGTTTTCCACAAGCATCGGCGAGGTGCTTACGATCGGAGGAGCGATTGCCCTTGGGTACCCTCTGCCGCTCCTGCCCGCACAGATCATCTGGCTCAATTTCGTGACAGACGGGTTTCTCACTGTAGCACTCGGCATGGAGCCGAAGGAGGAGGGGTTGCTCCGCGGCAATTTTGAGCGACCAAAGAAGTACCTCATTGATGGGCTCATGGTTCAGCGCATGTTTGTGATGGCAATCCCCATGATGATTGGAGCCATTTTTCTGTTTCGGGGATATTTCGAGGCGGATCTTGCGAAAGCGTGGACCATAGCGCTCACCACGCTTGCCGTATTTCAATGGTTCAACGCCTGGAATTGCCGCTCTGAACATACGTCGCTTTTCCGTATGAATCCATTTGAAAATATGTTTCTTGTGGGTGCGACCATTGTGGTGATCCTGCTTCAGCTGTTCGCCGTGTATCATCCTCTTGGACACGCACTCTTGAGAACCGTGCCTCTCAGTGCCGCAGAGTGGCTCGTCATTATACCGATTGCATTTTCCATTATCGTGGTCGAGGAGGTGAGGAAATTCTTTTATCGGAGGCGGATGAAGCTTGAATCACTTGAGTATGCTGCGTAAATTCTCCGGTTTTGCGTTGATCGTTATCGGCGTGATCGCATTGTTCACGCCCCTCACGCCAGGGTCGTGGTTGATATTTGTCGGGATGGAGATTCTCGGGTTTAGGATGCTCTTCTGGGATAAAGTGAAGTCGTGGTTTTGGAGAAAATAGGCCTATGGTACGATGCTATTATGGAATTCCCGCAACACATTCTTGATTTTTTGAAAGAACCCGGATCTCAAGATTCTCGTGCGATTACACAGTCGATAAAGCCGTTTGATTTTCGTAGGGAATTTGCGCCATTGACAAAATAGCAGATTCTGCTATTTTTATTGTCGAGACGAGTGAGTGAAATGCAAAAGTCTTCTTTTGCATTTCCGAGCGAGCGAAGACATCAAAGGGTTTAATACCCCGCGGCTCTGCCGCGGAACCTAACTCAGCGAGTCTTCGAGCTGAGTGAGTCCAGGGCTCTGCCCTGGGGTCTAATATCCTTTATGTTGCTGTTGCGGTATCGCATGGAGTGAACCTCAAACCGAAATCAGATGGAGGAGCAATGAACGACATATCGGTACAGCGCCTTGTCGAGGAGCAGTGGGAGAGAATGGCTGTTTCGGAACGGCAGAAGTTCCTCGAAGAACTCTCGGCCGTTCATCTCGGCGAGCAAAGGACCTGGGGCGGGCTTTCGCTCGAGGTTCTCGCAGGCATGTCGAGCGCGAGCGATCTCCCGCCGGATCTCCGGTGGCGTCTCTTCCCTTCGTTTCGCGGTATGGACTTGGCTTCTGCGGCCTGCCGCAGTGCCGACCTCATCCTAGGCGCGCAGGAGCGCGATGTTCCGTTCCAGGTGTGGACGCGCCTCCGGTTCCGTGCGATTTTCACTACCATCGCCGAGCGGAGCGATGTACCCTTTCCCGGCAACCGCACCCCGGGTGATCTCCTGGACGGAGAGCTCGAGGAGATGGCCGAGGAACTTCTCTCGGATGGAGATTTCTGGACGAGACTTCCCGTCAATCTCTGGCCGAAGCGAGCGGAGCAGGCGGAGTACAGGAAGCTTCTCAAGCGCATGAGGGAGCTCCCGTATTTCGCCGTCACCCGGAGCGAGGCCAGGATCGCCACCGAACGATTCAACGACGGCATCTCGAAATATGACTTCCGCCATTGCCTGCGCCGACTCGTTGAAGGGATCGCCGTGTAAGGCCGGTTACCGCACGAATGGAAGAATCCATGGTGCGGTTTTTTTATTACCGCCCGCGCCGAATACCTCGCCTACTCTCTGGCGAGGATGAAGGCCGAAATCGCTCATCGAGCGCGCTGAGATGGTCGAGGCGCGCGAGTTCATTCTGACTAACAAAGCATCAGTTCAATACCGCACCGCTCTCTCGTGCGGATGCTTTATTAAGTCCTCTCTGCTATACTGAAAAAAGACTATGCCATTATTGTTTTTTCTTTTCGCCTTACTTCTCATTGCGATTTTGTACCTTCTCATCCGTCCGATCGTGCGTGGGGCCGTATATTTTCCGACTACACGTGAGGCAGTGGATTCTATGGTTGGACTCGCGCGGCCGAAAGCCGGCGAACGAATAGCTGACCTTGGGTCGGGCGATGGCCGCGTGCTCATGGCATTCGCCAGGCAGGGGATTGAAGCGCATGGGTATGAAGTGAATCCACTGCTTGTCTGGAAATCACAATGGGCGATTCGGAGGGCGGGACTTGATGGCAAAGCCTTTGTGCACTGGGAAAGTTTTTGGCCTGCGAATCTCGCTGAGTTTGATATTATTTCGGTCTATGGCATCCCTTATATTATGAAGCCGCTTTCCGAGAAGCTTTCGCGGGAATTGAAGCCGGGAAGCCGAGTTGTATCAAACATCTACACCATGCCTGGGTGGCAGGCCTCAGAAAAGGAGCGTAGTGTTTCGCTCTATGTCCGCGGATAGGCGTTGGTTCAGCATTTTTCGATCTCCTTGTAGGGTGGTCAGGTAGGTTTATAATGTACGTATGGACATTCTCGCGTTTCTCACCGCAAAGCCCGTTCTCATTGGCCTACACCTCGGGTTTGCCATCCTCGGCATTGACGCTTTTTTGTGGCTTCTCGGGGAAATCATGGCTGATACAGTTTCAGTTCGGCGACGCACGATGGCGGCTCTCATCGGTGCCGTCGGTTTTGCCGGGAGCTGGCTGATTGGCGGATACTATTATGTAACCTTTTACGGACCGTTTGTGAAACCCATAATCAACGCTGGAAGTGCGCCTTGGGCGCATGCGATTGCGATGGAAACGAAGGAACATGTGTTTCTCTTGTTGATTCCCATGATTGCGCTCACACTTCTGCTCGCTCGACTTGATGCTTCCACACTTTCATCGCTCCGCTTGAAAATACCGTTTGCCATCCTCACGGCTACGACTGCCGGCATTGGTCTTGGTATCGGCCTCTTAGGATATATTATTTCAGCGGCAGTTCGGTGGGGTGGTCTTTAGGCTATATTTATGAATACTTTCAAGTCCATATCAAGTGCGGCGATTTCCGCCATCATCACGATACCGCTCATGACTGCGATTATCATCGTTGCGGAATTGAGCGCGCCGTTCAAAAATTTTCTGAAGGGATTTACGGGGCATCACTGGATCACGAAAAGCTGGATTGTGGTGATTGTATTTTTTGCATTATTCATTATCGCGCGCCTCACGATGCGCGAACCGGATTCTTCACGCCTGCGGGGTAAGGTAGTGTTACTGGTTTTCATGGGCGTTCTCTGCAGTGCCGTTCTCCTCGGCTTCTATATATTTGAATACGCAGGTCATTGATGGCTATTGCAGGGGACACGACGCATCGGCGGTGATCTCGGAAATTTTTGTCGATACGCTGAATTTCATGAAGCGCCTTATTTATATAACTGCGTGTGTTGTCCTCGGTGTGTTGTTGCAATTTTTAATCCACGCGGGGTTAGAAATTTGGTATATCGGATTACTGGTGAGTGATTTTCCCAAATATGGTTTTGGGTTTTCGTGGAATAGTTGGCTGATCGTTCACGAGGTGGGGAGCGTGGTATTGCTGATTGCCGGATTTCTCTTTGGCTATTGGCAGGGAACACATTGGTGGAGGCGCATCTACGAACAGCGTGCCTTGTAGTTCTTTGCTCGATTTTGAAGTAAGTGCATAGAATTACAAACCTTGTGTTCCTGTATGCGCGTGTCCTTCATGCGCTATCTTTTATGGCGTAATCGTGCTAGGATGGACTTCTTATGCTGAAAGTTGGCGACAGGGCACCACGGGGAATCGCGGTTCTTGATAGTGCCGGAAAAACGGTGTTTTTATCTGATCTCCTTGGTAAACCTCTTATACTCTATTTCTATCCCAAGGATGGGACAACCGGATGCACGAAAGAAGCCTGTAGTATTCGCGATTGGAGAGACGACATACGAAAACTGGGTGCCGAGGTGCTTGGAGTTTCCAAAGATTCATCTGCTTCGCACCAGCAGTTTGCCTCAAAGTATAAATTAAACTTTCCTCTGTGGTCAGACCCGAATCATAAACTCATGGATGCGTTTGGTACGTGGCAGAAAAAGAAATTCTTGGGCCGTGAATACATGGGCACCACACGCTCAACCTTTCTTCTCGACCCCAAGGGAAAAATTTTGCATGTCTGGGAACAGGCGACTCCCGCAAGCCATGGAGAAGAAATCTATACGGTCTTGAAGGAAATGAAGAAGAAATAGCTCTATGGACCCAGAAATTGCAAAGCGCCTTGAAGTAGTAGAATCGAAACTCGACGCAGTCCACCGATCCATTGAGCGTATGAGGAAGTATTTCCTCTGGACGCTCATTATTACGATTGCGGTCATTCTCCTCCCGTTGATTGGTCTTGCATTTGTTATTCCCACATTCTTGAGTACCTACGGGAATTTGGGTGGGTGGTAATGGATCATACAAAAGTAGTGGTAGCATTCGGCGGTGGCTGTTTTTGGTGCACGGAAGCGGTTTTTTTGGAATTGAAAGGAGTTCTCTCGGTAACTTCAGGATACGCAGGAGGTGATGCCCCGAATCCGACGTATGAACAGGTTTCGATGGGGAAGACGGGGCATGCCGAAGTGATCCGCATTGAGTATGACCCGGAGGTAATCACGTTCGGAAAACTCCTCGAAGTATTTTTTACCGCACACGATCCAACCACGCCGAATCGTCAAGGGGTTGATGTGGGTACTCAATATCGTTCGATTATTCTCTACACCACGGCTGATCAAAAGCAGGAAGCCGAGGCACAAATTCAAGAACTCACGAAAGCTCAAAAATTCGAGAAACCAATTGTAACCGAAGTAAAGCCACTTGATGCGTTTTATCCGGCCGAGGAATATCACCAAAACTACTTCGAACGAAATTCCGGCGAGCCATATGCCGAAGCAGTGATTAAACCAAAAGTGGGAAAAGTGAAGCACGCATTTTCTGATCTCTTAAAATCATCGTGAGAGATGATCGGTATGCTTACTCTCGCAGAATTTGAAACATTGGTTGCCGACGGCCTTGCCGCAATTCCGGAAAAATTTAGGAAGCTTTTGAATAATGTGGCGGTTGTGGTTGAGGGAGAGCCTTCAGAGGGCCAGCGTCGAAAAATGCGCCTCCGATCCGACATGACGCTCTTTGGCCTCTATGAAGGAGTTCCGCAATCACGGCGCGGGTCAAATTATTCTTGGGTTCTGCCGGACAAGATTACGATTTTCATGAATCCGATCCTTTCACACTCTCGGAGTCTTGATGACGCCAAGCGAATTGTTCGCGATACCGTGTGGCACGAAATTGCACACCATTTTGGCATGGATGAGGTAAGGGTGCGAAAGGCAGAGCAAAAGCGCGGGCGACGCGTGTAAAAAATTTCTCCCTCCGTGAAACACACCGCCTCTCTCAGGCGGTATTTTATATTACGTCTGCTTTTCCAGAATATGTTGCGGGTAAGGTTGGCGTATGGTACTTCTGGATTGGTTGTGTACGGAGAGTTCCTTAACCTGATTTGCCCCATGGGAGGCGAACATGGAGAATACGCATTCCAGCGGCAGTTCGGCCGCAGGGGCGTCTCCATCGAGCGCTCCACCACCCCCGGTTCGCGGTGCACCGGAGTTGCGATTTCACCCATTCATCGAGCGGCGCCTGGAAACAGTTTCCGCGCATTATTGTGAGGCGGCTAATCGCAGCGTCAGGCGGCGCGAGTGCCAAGGGATGACGCTTCGTGCAGATATCAATAAGAAGTTCTGCCAAGGCAGTTTTTGTTCCTCGCCCTGGCGAATCTGTTTTGTCTGCTTGGAGAAAGGGACTGTGGTATTCCAAAGTCTTGTGTTGGATCCGAGGCGTGGATTGTGCCCGCGGCACCAAGAGAGAGACGAAACGAAGCGCACGGTAGTACTGGCAGGGTCCAGCGCATCCGACGGCGTGAGCTCTCCCTTGCAAGAATCTCGGCCAGCAGTTCTCCGAGAGCAATGTATGCACGGTATGGACCTTCGATATTGTGCGGAGTGGAAGTGCAAGCAGGCACGAGAGAAAGCAGAGAGTGGAGGAGACGATCGGCAAGAAGTTGTGGTTCCCCATCAGTCAAACCATCCTACAGGAATTGACGAGAGGAGAGCGGCTATGCCGAAGGGAAAGCGACTTTCCGAAGAGGTAGTGAAGAAGATCCACGATCTCGTGAAGACCGGCATGGACGACAAGAAGGTTGCATCCACTCTCAAGCTCAATGTGGGCACGGTCATGCGGTATCGCAGGCAATTTGGTCTACTGCTCAGGCAGAAGGGAGGCGGCCCGAAGTCAGAGGAGAGCAAGGGTGGTTCGTCTCCCGCCGCGAGCATTCCGAAGCTAAGGGCTTCTTCCCGCTCCTCGAAGCGCAAGTCTGGCAAGGCCGCGGTTCGCAGGGCCACGTCGGTCGCGACCGAGAGCATGGAAGAGCGCATCAAGAAGGCGAACGAATACTTTCGGCTCGGTAACGAGATCATGGAGTCGGTGCGCAAAGAGCACGCCGAGAATCAGGCGATGATCGCGCGTGCGGGAAAGGGCGCGACGGAAGTGAGGCGTCACCTCCGCGACCGCAAGCGCTAGTTCATCACCAGAGCAGTTTCAGTTCGTTCACACAGGCCCAAGGAGGGCTTATGATCAGTGCGATGCGGCAGATCGAGGAGGCGATGGCGAAGGTGGATCCCGAACAGGTGAGGAAGTCCCTGGAGGGATCCAAGTTTAAGGCGGAGGAGCAGGTCGTGGGAAAGGTTTCTGATGAGCTCCTAAGACTCTTTGGTTTGATATACGAGCAAAGTGATGACATGCAAAGGCATGCAATAAGAGGGGCTGGAGATCTCCGTGGGCTCCCTGCGAGTAAGGAGGAGACTCAAGTCTTCCTCGCAAAAAGTGAGAAGCTCGACGAACATTTCGCGTTTCTCCGGAAGCTCTTTTGGGACTCAGTCAGGATGGACTTTCCCGAGATCGGCCAGAAGGCGATCGGCATCAGGGCAGAGGGTCAGATCGTCTGCTTCGAAGAGGAGCAGGAGCCGTCCGTCGTTGTCGCGGTCGTGGAGCTCGAGACGGGTGGCCCGCTTGGTCTGCTGAACAGGCTCATGTTGAGCGGCCTCGCGAAGCGTCGCGCCAAAGGCCAGGACCCGAGTCGGAATTGAGAGTACAGGGGTGTATGCGCCGAATGCATATCCCCCTCTTTTTATAATTCTCAATTATTTTTCGTGCTAGAATCGCATCATGAGCGAACGCCCTCGAGCAGTTATGGCGGTGTATCTCATCCTTGAGCGTGATAGGAAAATTCTTTTATTACTTCGTCAAAATGTTTCGTACATGAGTGGTTTTTGGGGTATGCCTGCGGGTCATGTGGAACAAGGAGAGCTCATTACTGACGCAATGATCCGCGAAACCGAGGAAGAAGTTGGAATCAAAATACGCCGCGAGGATCTCCGACTCGTGCACACCATGTTTCGCGCGAAGCACGATGAGACAGGGGAGCGGGTGGATTTCTTTTTTACGGCTGACACGTGGGAAGGGGAGCCAAAAAATTGCGAGCCCGACAAATGCGCCGAGGTCAAATGGTTTTCCAAAGACGCTTTGCCGAAGAATGTAGTTCCGAATCAGCTCCAGGCATTTAAAAGTATTGAGCGTGATGATCCATTCTCGGAGTATTCGTCAAACACTTTTCCAGCGAAATAGCCTAGGTATTTGTATGGGTGCATGAATTTTTATCTATATATAGGCTAATTCGGCCGAATGGGCGAATAGTGGCAAGGGATAGAGTGAGAAGAGTATGTGGCTCTCAAAAGGTACATATGCACATTCGGCCGAATAGTGGAATAGTTGTGGATAAGGTGTGATCAAAAAAAGTGAATTATGGTTGTAAATTATTATAGGATTGCACTATGAAGGATTTTGAGCGAACACTGAAAGCTTTAGCGAATCGCAGGCGCTTGGCAATCTTAAAATATTTAAAATCACAGCCCGAAGCCTCGGTTGTAGATATTGCATCGGCAATTCATCTTTCGTTTCGAGCGACATCCAGACATCTTGGTATTCTTGCAAATTCCGGCATCCTTGAGCGCGAGCAAAGAAGTCTTTTTGTATACTATCGGATTTCGAATTCTCTCCCGCCGCCGGCTCATGCCACGATCAAACTGGTGTAGTGAATTCAGACAGCGCATGTGCTATAGGCTAATTCTACCGAATAGGGGAATAGTCAGGTCCTGATGATATGTTAGTCAATAAGGGTGAAGGAATTTATACATTGATGGGCATGGTTAGCGGTATGAATCGACTTGTGGGAAGTAGCGGCTTTTTGTTTGCCGCTTTCTTTTCCGTATGGCTTGGGGTTCCGGTCGGACACGCCGAGGCATCCCACTGTTTCCCTTTCACCATCGCCGGACCGGTTAGCGGTCTCTTGTTTGAAAATTATGAAACGCATGAGTACGTGGACCATTTGTTGGTTCTGCATCTTAAATTAAAAACTCCGGATAATGTAAATGTTGCCACGTTTCGCACGAGTGTCGATCTCTTGAGCGACACGTGCGGGGAGACCGTGAGCGGCGGCCCGCTTTCGCGGGTTATTACTACGCCTGGGAGCGGCCTATACAGTATTCGTTTCACTTCATCAACGCATTTTGATATTTGGAACGACGAAATAAATACGAAATTAGTTTGCGAGAGTTGCTCTCAAGATATTCCCGAGCGCCCCGGATATCATGAGTTTGTTTTCAAAGGCATTACCGAAGATGGGCTGAATCAATTTTATTCCACTTCGTATCGCATTCGCGACGACGCTCCCGATCCGCCCGTTCTCACAGAAACCCTCGCGACACCGCCGAATTGCACTTCGCCCTCACCGATCGGAATTGGCCTCTTTGATAACTATGAGCGAGCTGAATATCGAGAGGGGCTCCTTGTCTACCATTTTCGGTTGAATACTTCATTCGGTATTGGTGGCTGGCGCGATAGCATTGTTTTTCATGACGCAAATTGTGACGTGATTGGACGATTTGCCCCTGCATTTGGTCCGACTATTACGCCGTATTCACAGTATTTCAGCGTTCGATTCACCAGTGCTTTGCATTTTGATGTCTGGAATGACGAGACGAATCAAATAGAAAATTGCGCCGGATGTTCCGTTGATATTCCAAGCGTAACTCCGGGACAGCCATACTCGTATATTTCTTTTCATGGCGAATCAGGCGATTCCAGGCTTGCATCAACTCCGTTCCCTGTAGTGGAACCAGGGCCGGAACCTCTTGACCCGGTGATTATTGTCCCTGGTATCCTTGAATCATGGAAGATTGGTGGCGAAGACGGCCCATGGGGACTTGATCCGATTCTCCATACATTCGACAATCTCTGGGATGCGCTTGAGGCTGTTGGATACGTTGGGGGTCGGACTCTGTTTTTTCTCGGCTACGATTTTCGGCAGAGTAATGTTCAGACCGCGCATGAACTGAAGGCAAAAATTGCAGAGGTGAGAGCAATCTGCGGCTGTACAAAAGTTGATCTCATCGCGCACAGCATGGGTGGCCTTGTCTCGCGTCAATACATTCAAAGTGATGAGTACGCAGACGATGTCGATCAAATGATTTTCCTCGGAACGCCGCACCTCGGCTCGCCGAAGGCGTATTTAGCGTGGGAGGGTGGGGAGTTGACGACGAAGGAAGGCGGCGGGTTTAAGCTGAACGATATTATTTTTGAAGGGTTATTGAAAGATGCGGCCCATAGGAATAATTTTGCTAGTATTTTTGATTTTATTCAGAATTATCCAATTATTTCTCTGCAAGAGTTACTTCCTGTGTACGACTATATCATTGACGAAGCGAGTGGGGTTATGCGTTCGTATTCTAGTTTGTACCCACAGAATTTATTTCTTGAGAATCTAAATGCGTCGGAGAATCTTGGACGACTTTTCGGAAAAGGGGTCCAATTCATAAATATTGTAGGAAGTCTCGGTGAAAATAGTACAGTCGGCGGCTATGTAACTATTCCTTCGGTAACATTACCTAAGTGGGAACACGGGTACCCAAATGATTTCTATAGCACTTTTGGATTTCGAGGTATGTTTTTTGAGGATGGTGATAAAACAGTACCGTTTCGAAGTACTGGGGGTTTAGCCGAATTAGAAAATATAGTTATGCCTTTTGATCACCAGCGGGTTGTATCGAAGGCCCAACAAGTTATTGTGCGTGAACTTACAGGAAATAACCCTTCCCAATTATTTGATAGAAACTTTTTCACCGCCAAAGCACTAATAATTCAGGTTTTTTCACCGATCAGTATTGCTGTGACTGATCCCGAAGGTCGGACTATCGGGACGAATATTAATGATATTCCCGGTGCATTCTATACGGGCCCGGGTGATGAGCAATTCCTTGTTATACTCGACCCCATTGATGGTAGATACCAGATGAATGCCGTTGGAATAGGTAGCGGCGAATATGAGATTGTCACAAATTTTTTGAGCGACACACAAGAAGCAAGCACGACAGTAAGCGGTACTGCATTACCAGATCTAGAGCTTAACTATACACTCAACGTTGCCGCTGACGCAGTAGCGCCAATTGAAATAGAATCGGTTGATTCAAGCGCCCCGGTTACCACTGCATTCGTTGATGGAACGTCGGGGGAGAACGGATGGCTTGTCTCTGATACAATCATCATGCTCAGCGCAGACGATAGTGACGGCGTGGGCGTTGCCCAAACCGAGTATTCTCTCGATGGTGGCATTATATGGCAGGTATATACCGAACCTATTATTCTCATATCCGACGGACATCATGAGATTCTTTACCGTTCCGAAGATTTTGTAGATAATCAAGAGGAGAATAAAGCTCTCACGATTCGCATTGATACAACGCCTCCGGAGGCGATTATCCATTTTGATCCCGGTCATCGAATCCTCCAGGTCGAGGGGATTGATGTTTCCTCGACGACGGTTTCAAAAAATGGTAAAATATTTACAATCAGGGACGAAGCTGGGCATTGGGTTTCCCTCAACTTTTCAAAACTGTCTGCTAAGAATTCGGATATTTTCGCAACGCTTGCAGGCGTTCAATATGAGGGTATGGCTCCCTTCATATTTAAGGTTCCTTACACGATCGAATACTCCTGGAAATTGAGAAAAAGCGGTGAATATAAAAAGTTAACTCAAGAAATTTCAGCAGGCAAAAAGGAGTTGGTAGAGGCTACATACAAGAGTGATAAGGGGAAAACGGTTATTATATTTTCGGACAAACTCAAGCAGGAAGTATCGGGAATTGCGATTATTAAGTTACAAACAAATAAGGGAATAATGGAAATTTCTTTATGAAGCGAAACAAAGTGCTATTTATTGGGGCGATTTTGGCTAGCGCGATTGTATCATTAATTTTTTATCGGTTGTTTTTAATTCCTCTGGGTTATGTCTTTGGGCCTATAACTGGGTTTGAAGGTTTACCTGTTTCTGATTTTTTGATTCTACGTCTTGCAGTTTTCGATTTCGCTTTTGTTTGTTTTCTCGCGCTGTTCCTTTCAATTTTGTTTGACTGGAAGACTACGTTGCGTTACTGGGCATACGGTTATCTGCTTTTAATAGTTGCTTCTTTGATTGAAGCCGGGATCTATATTCCCGATCCGCTTCGTTTACTTTTTATTTTAGTATCAGCCTCGGTCGGATTTCTCATCGGACAAGGATTTCGGTTTATTCTTCTGCGAGTAATGAGACAGAATAGCTTTATTTCAAAACCCACGACAGAACGTCAGAACTGGGCAGGCATTGTTCAGTTTAATATTCTCGCCAAGGGTGAATTAAAGATTTTTTTCTTAAGTGCCGTGGTTAGCGTCGCTTTTGGGCTTATTTTCCATAAGCAGTTATTCACTATATTTGATTATTTTTTACAACTACTTGGAGGAGGATTTTATACCCTTGATTCCGCGCCCTATTCATCAGTCCAGTTGATAAATGCGACCCTTGATTTATCTTTTTCCCTCTTCCTCGCTGTACTGCTTTCGTTATTTTTGTCCTGGCGAAAGACGATGAAATTTTGGCTTCTTGGCTATATTGCATTCGTAGCCATGTCGGCGGTCTTTTACAATGGAATTTTTACTCCGGACAGGTTGAGCCTTCCATCCATTCTGATATTCGGGGTGATTGGACTTCTTGTTGGAAAAAGCATCCATTTTCTGCTTGTGCGGGCAAAAATGGTTACGTAATCCTTTGCCGGATCCGCAAGTTTGGAATCGGCTCATTTCTTTGAAATGAGCCGATTTCGGTTTGCGTTTTGAGCCGATTTTGTTAGCTTAAGGGCAAGATGTCGGACGAAACCTCAATTCCAGCCGCAGAAGGCAGTGGGAGTGATTCCTCCCCTGTAATTCCGCCGGCGGACCCCGAAGTCGTGTCGGAACCTCAATCTACGGATCCAGTAGCGCCGATTGATCCTGTCGTTGTTGAAGAACCTGCGCCCATCAAGCCTATTCCAGCCGAGCCACCAAAAGTTAGCCCACCGGGCAGTAATTCTTCACCCCTGCCTCCGGTTCCCGATTTTCGGACACGGATAAAAGAGGCAAAGCACCGAAAGCGCGAAGTGAAGCTTGAGCGGATACTTGCGTACGTTCGCGAGAAGGGGAAAGTTACGAACGATGAAGTCCAAAAGCTTTTGCGAGTATCGGACGCGACCGCGACACGCTATTTACACGAATTAGTGAAGCGAGGCTTGTTGCAAAAGGGCGGGGCTACTCGGGCAATTTACTACTTTCCTAAGTGAGTAAATGTGAATCCTAAGAGGTCAGCTAACAAATCTATGATTGAGAAAAAGAAGCTAGATAAGAATCTCGTAGGCGTTGCCGGAGTTTACTACGTTGCCGCAAAACTGAGTCATTTGGGTTATGTGGCACTTGTTACAACAAGAAATGCAAAAGCATATGATCTGCTCGTATTTAAACATGGTGAGCGCAGTGTACTACCTATTCAGGTTAAAACGCGATCCTCAGGAGGTTTCCGAGTTGTGGGAATAGATGACATTAAAACTATTGATGAAGAACTTGAGAATAAAATTACTTGCCCCTTTGTATTGGTTGATTTAAAGGATGGAACTCCCGAGTTTTATATTTTGAGCAAAAATCAAATTCAAAAACTTATAAAGAAGGATTGGAATTTTTGGGTCAACAATCACAAACACTATAAGCCTGTAAGAAAAACAAAAGTACAGATAATATTTCAGTTACAGGAGACCATGAGCCTTCTTAAAAAATATAAAGATGGTTGGGCGAATTTGCACCTAGCTTAATCTATTATAACTTCCGACTTCGAACTACACGGCCAGCCAGATTGAGCTAGGTTCATAGCATGAGGAGCTAAATACATATGACAGATAATAAAATTATAAAAATAAATGATGAGGATTTTTACGAAGTGCAACTCAAACGTTTTGAGAAGGGTTTATTGAGTTTTCTTGCTGAGCACGATTTGCCAACGACAGGAATTTTTGTGACGATACCCGAAAGAATAAATGTATTCAAAAATACTGGAGGGGTACTATCAAAAATTGACGAAACAGAAAAAAAGAATTCAATTTATCTTTCAAAGTTTCTTGCCGCTGCGGCTTCAGGACTTTTTGACGCAGCATTAAACTATATTTGGGACGAAACTGTTTTGCAATTACGGAAGCGTGTTGCAAAGTATGATCTCGATTATTTTTATGACAATGCCGTCAGTGGTGATAAAAGAAGTTCATTAAAAGATGAATCAGATCTCACAAAACTCGATGATAGTGAGTTAATTCACGGCGCAAAGGAAATTGGATTAATTTCTGAACTTGGATATAAGCATCTAGATTTCATTAAATACATGAGAAATTGGGCGAGCGCCGCACATCCTAATCAGAATGAAATTAGCGGTTTACAACTTATTGCCTGGTTTGAAACCTGTTTTAAAGAGGTTATTTCTTTGCCACTTTCTACCATCGCTGCAAAGATCAAACAGCTACTGGATAGTATTAAGGCCAACGCCCTCACCAAACAAGAAGCTGAAGAAGTCGCAGTTTACTTTGAAAATCTAAATCAAGACCAAGTGCAAAGCTTTACGTCAGGACTTTTTGGTATATACACTAACGTACTGAGCGATACGACCACTAAGCAGAATGTTGCATATCTCTTACCTTTGATTTGGGATAGAGTCGGCGAAGATACGCGACAGTCATTTGGTTTGAGATATGCACACTTTACGGCCAATAACTATCTGAAAGAGAAGAGGTCGTCTAAGGAATTCTTGCAGATAGTGGGCGGAGAGAGTTATATACCCGATGAGTTGCGAGTTGTAGAAGTTGAAAATGCAATTAATGATCTTATTGTTGCGCATAATGGGTTTAATAATTTTTATACCGAAGTTACTTTTGCTAAACAATTAAGGAGAGTTATTGGAGAAAATCCTAAAATCCCAAAAGGGCTAGAGAAAAAATATATATTCGGGCTTGTGAATGTTTTTATCTCTAATGGGAACGGAGTGGCTTCTGGAGCTGAACCTATTTATTTAGAATTACTTGAAAAGCTTAGTCCTCTTCAGTCAGCGTTCGCTGTCATTTCTTTTACAGAGAGTGATATATCAAGCAAGTTACAATTTAATTTGTGTGAGAAAAAATATCGTCAACTCCTAGAGCTATTAAAACCAAAGATTATATCGATACCAGTTAAAGATTTAATTCTACAAATAGAGAGATTCCCTACTGGGAATTTAGATAAACTAAAAGACCACCAGAAAATTAGAGGGGATATCGCAAGTCTAAAGATCCTTTTGAAATAAGCTTTTAAGTTATTCCGAGCAGGGTAGAAATATCAAAATTGAAACGCTACTGACGGCCTCGTTCTGGGAGTTCCGAACCGAAAGTGGTCAGCCAGTTTGGGGAGTTGACGGATATAGCAGATTTGCTATACTTGGTATAGTGGCGACAAATGAAAAAGGTAGCAAGAAAAATAAATAAAAAATATCATTTTACACTCCTCGACACTGTTATTGCTGGGAGAATCAAGCGCGGAAAATTTCGAAAATCATTCTTTGAAGAAATGAGTAGGTTACAATTGGCTCATGAGATAAGAGTACTGCGTCAGAAAAAGAAGATGACGCAGGAGGAAGTGGCTATGAAAGCAGATATGCCTCAGTCGGTGATTGCCCGGATAGAATCTGGAACGCACAGTTTTTCTATTTCGACACTTCATAAGATTGCGAGAGTTTTTGACAAACAAATCGGCCTGGTTGGATAAGCGGAAGAATCATCGGATGCACACCGCTGAAAATGTGCCATCGGGATTGCAAGCCTCTTTGCATGATTTTTTGCTTATGATACGCTCAAAAAACAAGGATTAAACAAGATTTAACCAAGGTTTCATTATGCCAAAAGACGAAAAACAGACGAAAGCCGAAATTAGATCAGAGAAGTCGAGGGTGCTGGATGAGACGGTGAAGGAAATTCAGGAGAAATACGGAGAGGGCGCGATTATGAAGCTCGGGGATGCCCCGAAGGTGGATGTGGATGCGATTCCCACCGGCTCCCTGGCGCTCGATTTAGCGCTCGGAATTGGCGGTATTCCTCGGGGGCGGGTGATTGAGCTTTTCGGACCTGAATCATCGGGTAAAACTACGCTCGCACTCCACATTGTGGCCGAAGCCCAAAAACGCGGGGGGCTTGCCGCGTTCGTGGATGCGGAGCACGCGCTTGATCCCGACTACGCAAAACGCCTTGGCGTGAAAACAAGCGAACTTTTGATTTCTCAACCCGACAACGGAGAGCAAGCGCTTGAAATTGTGGATTCACTCGTGCGCTCTGGGTCGGTTGAAGTGGTGGTGGTTGATTCAGTTGCGGCTCTCACCCCAATCGCAGAGATCGAAGGGGAGATGAGTCAGCAGCATGTCGGAGTTCAGGCGCGGCTTATGGCAAAGGCCCTTCGCAAGCTCACCGCAAGCATTGCCCGCACCAAGACATCAGTTATTTTCATCAATCAGATTCGGATGCAGATCGGCATCATGTTCGGAAATCCCGAGACCACACCGGGTGGAAAAGCGTTGAAGTTTTTCTCTTCCGTGCGAATTGAAGTGCGAAAAGCTGCCCAGATCAAGAAAGGGGAGGAGGTTATTGGAAATCGAGTGAATGCGAAAATCGTGAAGAATAAAGTGGCACCACCCTTTCGCCGTGCCGAATTCGACATTTTCTATAATGAAGGCATCTCGAAGGATGCCGAACTCCTGACGCTTGGGGAGAAATATGCCGTGATTAAGAAAGCCGGTGCATCATTCACCTATGAAGGCACGCGTCTTGGGGTGGGATTTGATAACGCCCGCATGTTTTTGAAACAGAATCCAAAAATTGCGGAAGAACTCACGAAGAAGATCAAACAAGCGGCCGTTGCGGCGGTAACAGTCGCGAGCGAGTAGGCAAGGAGTGGGAATATAAATGAATCATCGCCCCGACTTTAGTCGGGGCGATGATTTTATATGCTCTTGAGTTTTACTATTCCACTATTCCCACCAGAGGCGGGCAGGCGTACGAATTAGACCAGGAAGGGGAGAGAGGGAGAATGAACATGGAGCTCCGCGCGGCAAGACCGCGCGGTATCTCCATTTCACCGAGCACTCAATTTGACAACATACGAAGGTGTAACAAGAAGCTCCCTTTCGTCCTCGAAAGATTTTCGCAGTACCACGGATGGCAAATTGAGTGCTCGGTTTATTGTTTGTTACCATTCATCCGCGCTCCGACCGCGGTCGGGGCGCGGTATTCTGGACAAACAATAAAAAAAGAGTCCAGCGAATGTCTTCTTCGACATCAACTGGACTGAAATCTTCGGGTGCTGTAGGCCTACAGATGCAGGTCGGCGAGCTTGATCGCGAGTTCGTTCCTGCTTGCCTGAACGATGTGTCTCACCTGCCACGGCGCCAGGAGCCCGAGCTCATCTGCCGCGAGGACCATTGCGGCCTCGTTGGCGTAGTCAGGGAGGAATCCGGAGAAGGAGAAGGCGAAGAGGTAGTTTCTCCAGACCCTGATTGCACAGCCGAACTCGTCCTGCTCTCGGTCCCGGCACTGGTGGCTGCTGAAGCACTGCGGGTGAGCACGGAGCCGGAGTGTTTCCTTCAGGGTGAAGTTAGCGAGGTAGGACTCAAATTGATTCGGGACGAATCCGATCGGTATCAGCCGTAGCGGTCGTGAGTCCGGGTTGTTCGTGGTACACGTGATCCGCAAGTAGCCGCCGCTTCGCTCAGGGTCGTTCCTGAATTCGGCGAAGGTGCGCCTGACCGCGGATTTTACGACCGTGATGATGTCGGGAATCCGGTTGTTGAGAAGCTCACCAGGTACAAACTTTCGCACCGCGGTAACCAACGCCATGAGTTGTCTCCTCTTCTGGCTTCGGGGTGGGGGACTCGCAGAGCGCAAGTACCTTCGGAAACTATTTACTACTATTACCCGCTTGGCTGGGAGGAGTCAAGCGGCAGGAGGGATCTTGATGAGTTGCGAAATTTCGTACAAGCGCACACAAAAAATACGCCAATTGTTTCTGCTCGTCTCCTGCGGATTCGGAACTACGCGAGTTCTTTGGCTAACTCAAGATGCTCGGGCGTATTTACGCCAATGCTCTCGAGCGGACTGATGTCCATGGAGGCGATTTTCTCACCCCCCTCGATTGCAAGCCGCACGAGATCAGTAAGATAGTATTCGTGCTTCGCGTTTGTGTTCCCGATTTTTTTTAAGTTCGGCCAGAGCCACTCGGCACGAAAACAATACAACGCGGGATTCACTTCGCGGATTTCCCGCTCCTCGGGTGTGGCGTCTTTCAGTTCCGTGATTGCCGTGATGTCTCCGTTCTGGTCGCGGATAACTCTCCCAAAATCATAAAAAGGCTTACGCCATTCATCGAAGTCTTCTACCACACTCGTGAGGAGTGAGAGTACGCATGTTTCTCGCTCATGGAGTGATCGCAACTTGGCGATGGTTTCGGCTTTCACGAAGGGATGGTCACCGTAGAGCACGATGATGTCACTCGCCTTGCCCGCGAGGAGTGGTTCGGCGCACTGTAGGGCATGACCGGTGCCGAGCTGTTCTTTTTGGCGCACATAGTCGTTTTCGCCTCCGAGGGTTTTCATGATGAGCTCGGCCTCGTATCCGACAATCACCACGGGTCTCGAATCTACTCCCGAGGATTGAATAGAGGCAAGGAGATGCTGAACCATCGGCTTGCCGTGAAACGGCATCAGCACTTTGGGAATATCCGAATTCATCCGCGTGCCTTTGCCTGCCGCCAAAACGACGACGCGGGTATTACTCATGCCTTCGCGCATTGGAAATTTTGAAAATTCAAATCTAGTGGAGTGTAAAAGGCACGAGTGCCAAAAAGCGCGAGCGTTTGATCGCTTCGGCGAGCTCTCGTTGGTGCGAGGCGCAAAGGCCGTTTCGCCTGCGCGGTACGATTTTCATCTGGCTCGACATGTAGCGACGGAGGAGTTCGGGGTCTTTGTAATCAATGAATTTGTGGGTTGACGTACAAAAGAAGCACTGCTTGGGAGCAGGTTCGCGCGGAAACATTTGCATGTGTCGTGAAGATTTGGGTCGCATGTTTTGTATTTCGTAGAAGCGGATCCTACGCTGATGGTAACGCCCCGCCTGCCGGACGGGCAGGGGATCTCACGCTGATCTTAGAAAGGAATTTCTTCGGGTTTAATTTCGTCTTCATCTCCAGGGTATTGGACGGTTTCAATTGGCGGCTCTTGGCTCATCGGTTGGTTTCCGGCTTCTTCAGCCGCTTCTCCACTCGCACCTCCCGCGCCCATACCCGCACCGCGCGGGCCGAGCTGCATGGTTTCGGCAACGATCTCGGTGCGGAAACGCTTCTGGCCAGAGTCTTTATCCTGCCAGGAGCGAGTTTGAATCCGGCCTTCCACGAATACGAGGGAACCCTTTTTCAGATACTGATGGCAGATTTCGGCAAGGCGGCCCCAGGCAACCACGTTGTGGAATTCCGCACTCTTCTGGCGTTCGCCCGATTGGCTCTTCCAGATGCGGTTTGTGGCAATGCCGAATGAAGCGACTGATTGGCCCGAAGGAGTGGTGCGAAGTTCAGGATCGCGCGTGACATTGCCGAGGACGAATGCTTTGTTGAAGTTCATACAATATGATGCCAATCTACGAATCTTATGCTAATGATGCGAATTGCAAATCCGTGTGCGAAATTTGATGCTGGGGTCATATTCCTTAACTGCCGAGGATTTCTTCGAGCTGTTTATCGAGCTCTTCGATTTTTATCTTGTCTTCCTCTTTGGGAGCTTGCGGGGTGAATGGCTTCACTTCTTCGAGTGGTTGGGTTGGGAAATTGCGCGGACGATCAGGGCGGAAACGCGGTTCATACACCGGACGCTTTACCTCTTCAACAATGAGATGCCGGATGATTTGCTTTTCGAGCTTGAGTTGTTTTTCGAGATCTTTTATATGTTCCGGCGCCATGGTGAATCGCGTCCAACCAAAGTAGCTGTGGGTGTGGTTGAGTCGAGCAATCTTAATCGGGTAAGCAAGGCGTCGTTTTTTCGGTTCCTCAATTTTGCCGACAAGTCCCCGCGCATCTTGGATCGCGCCAGTTATTTTTCCCGCAACGCCAAAGACCTCATCTTCGGGGATTTCCGCGCTGATGAGGTAGGCGATTTCGTACCCCTTAACTTCTTGGTCCATACGTTTAGTACTGCTCTGTTTGACTGTAGTCTATTTGCTCACATGCACATAGAAGCGAATGTACCACGAAACTGTAGCAAAAGCTTTGGATTTCTGCAAGATCGGTTCTTGAATTGACATGAGGAATAAAAGATTGTACTTTGTAGTCATCACGACCCTGCGGAAAGGCTATTCTTACCTTACAAGGGAGGAACGCAATGAAAGGGATTCCTGCGGGCAGACTTCTCATTCGGCGGTACGTTGATTCGAGCGTCCAGCAAACAACACTGCTCTACCGGCCGCCGGAAGATCCGCGCTTTCGGGAACTGCTCGTGAACCACAACGGGGAAGTCTGGGAGCGTTTTGGTTGGACGGAACACGGCGCTTTCGAGAAGATGGTCAAAGAGGGGGCGGTGAGTATGGTCAACATCACGTGGCGTGAGGCCACGGACGAGGATCTGTGTCGTTTCCAGATGTTGTGGGATGATCCTCGAGAGGAGCGCACATGGTTCGCGCGGGTGCGAGAACGGGAAGTTCGGCTTGATGCAAGCGAGCTCGAGCGACTCGAACGAATTTTCTCATCAAGCCCTCAGCATCAGATCGCCTAGGCCCGCAGTCTGTCGAAAACCGTACTTCAACCTCAAGGAGGGGAGACACATGGATGGGATTCCAGGTGTAGGCAAACTCGTGATTCGGCATCTCGTCGATCGTGGCGATCAGCAGTCGGTACTGCTCTATCGGCCGCACGTCCAGGATACGACCTTCTATCGGGAGCTCCTCATGATCCGTAACGGGAAAGTCGAAGAGCGCTTCGGTGGGAGGGCATACGACGTTTTGTGGGAGAGGTCGAGGAATGGGTCAAGCCCGCTCAACGTTACGTGGCGTGAAGCCACGGACGACGATCTCCTCCTCATGAGGACGATGTGGGGCGATTCCCGGGCACACCTCGACTGGCTCGTGCGTCTGCGCGAGCGAGAGGGCCGGCTCGGGGAAGGTGAGCTCGAGCGCCTCGAACAAGTGTTCGGGATCCGCAAACAGCAGTTCGCATAGACCCAGCAGTACCCAGCGTAGGTTCACTGCTCGGGTCTTTTTTATTTGTTTGTCCAGAACACCCCGACCGCGGTCGGGGCGGGGTGAATGGCGACAAACAAATAACCCCTCTCAAGTTTTCCGCCTTTGTAGGAATATCGTGGAGGAAGATTACTTCGACTGACGCTGTTACTCTGAGATCTCTTAAGGAAAACTGGGGAGGGGTATAGTGCTAGACTCTAAACTCAATCACATCGCCATCCTGGACAATGTATTCTTTTCCCTCAATGCCGAGCCATCCGAGTTCGCGTGCCGCGGCCCACGCCGAGCCCGGCGTCTTTGGGCCATGCGCAATTGTTCCGGCCTCAATGAATTTTGCATACGGGATGACTTCGGCGCGAATGAATTTTTGCTCAAAATCAGAATGAATTGCGCGACCCGCCTTTGGTGCGGTTGATTCTTTAGGAATGGTCCAGGCCCGTGTCTCATCTTCTCCCGTGGTGAGAAAGGTGATGAGGCCGAGTGTGTGGTAGCCGACTCGGATGAGTTGGTCGAGGCCGGATTCTTTCTGCCCGAGCGATTGGAGATACTCGGCGCGTTCGGTGTCTTCAAGCGAATTCAGCTCATCCTCGACTTTGGCGGAAATGATAAGCCAAGAATCATTACCGATGAGGGATTTCACCTCGCTCGGCGGCGTCCATTTTTCTTGGATCTGTTTTTCCGATGCGTTAAACACAATGATGCGCGGTTTTGCCGTGAGGAGCCCGAGCTCGTTCATGAGTATGGAAACTTCTTCTCGATCATCGCCTTCAAGAACGCTGCGCGCTCTCTTCCCCGCATCAAGCGCGATTTTCAGTTTTTCCAGAGCTTCCTTTTGAATGAGCGCAGTCTTGTCACCACTCTTCACGCTTTTTGCATTCGTCTCTAGTCTTTTAGCCACCGTTTCCGCATCTTTCAGAATGAGTTCGAGCTCGATGACCTCGATATCGGATTTCGGGTTCACGTGATTCGCCACATGGATAATATTCGGGTCATCAAACACGCGCACGACCTCAGCAATGGCATCCACCTCGCGGATGTTTTGCAAAAATTTATTGCCAAGCCCTTCACCGGTGGAGGCCCCCTTCACGAGCCCCGCAATATCAACAAATTCCACGACCGCGTGGATTATTTTTTTTGAACGTGAAAGCTCGGCGAGTTTCTCCACTCGCTCATCAGGAACTTCAACAATGCCGATGTTCGGCTCGATCGTGACAAACGGGTAGTTCTCGACCGCGACCTGTTTTTTCGTGAGCGCCCGAAAGAGGGTGGATTTCCCCACATTCGGCAGCCCCACGATTCCGATTTTCAACATTTGTCTGCGAGGCCGCTTAAACGGCCGAGAAGTTACAAATTTTAGAACCCCGCCTCAATTTTGACTTGGCTACTAACAAAACTAGGAATTGCTACATGGTCCTCCGCAGAATCTCGCGAGATGCGTGGCCGAATAGGCCAACCCATTGCGGGCGAAGCGTCTCGCGCTGGCGTATCTCGCAAAATTGGGGCGGGGTTGAGACTCATGGCATTAACCGTAGCAAAGATAAGCAAAAAAGCGAACAATCTCGACGGAGCGCTGGCTTCAAAACCAGTGCAAGGGTGGGAGGCACTGCAGGCGCACGTATACTCATTCACACGCCGCCTCTTCCGAGTTTGGAAATTATATTTCCGGCTTCGGAAGAGGTTCAAAAAACGTAGCCAATCGGGTTGCTTTTTTTTGTGTTTTGAATATAATAAAAATATATGGATACGCAAAATATCCGCCGAATATTACGCGAAAAAATGCCGACCCTGCGCGGTACTTATCACGTACAAGAAATTGGCGTGTTCGGTTCCGTCGCGCGCGGAGAAGACACCGAAATAAGCGACATTGATATTCTGGTTGAGTTCTCCGAGCCCGTAGGCTTCTTTCACTTCCTCGAACTTGAAAGTTTTTTAGGTTCTCTTTTCGGAAAACGGGTTGACCTCGTTACACGAAAAGCCCTGAAATCAGCAATTCGGGAGTCGGTGTTGATGGAAGTGCAGTATGCCTAAGCGGGGACCAGAACTCTATATCAGCGACATCCGGGACGCAATCGCCCGGGTCGAGGACTACACAAACGGTTTTATATTCGAAACGTTTCGGGATGACTCGAAAACGATTGATGCGGTCATTCGCAATTTTGAAATTATGGGAGAAGCGGCCGCTCATGCGCCGGAAGAGTTCAAAAAGCAACATCCGGAAATTCCGTGGGCAAAGGTTATCGGCATGAGGAATAAAGTCGCCCACGAATATTTCGGCGTTGACGCCGAGATCATCTGGAAAACAATCTAGGAAGATATACCGCACCTAAAGGCCGCGATGGCATCGCTCGAGCCGCTTCAATGAATCGAAAATTGTGAGCGTATATTAAGCGTTATCTCGCGACTCTTTTTTTAGCCGAAATCCCGGTTGACGGTCCGATGGACATCGGACCGGGCGCAACTCCCGAACAAGGGGTCGCAAGGGTGGGAGGCACTGCAGGCGCACGTATACTCATTCACACGCCGCCTCTTCCGAGTTTGGAAATCATATTTCCCACTTCGGAAGAGGTTCGAGACGCCTGCTGGAAACAGCAGGCGTTTTTTAATTTAGTTTTCTTTCCAATCAATTTTCGCAGGCGGGAGCGTGCTCCAATTCTGAGCGGGAAGTTTGATGAGCAATAGAAAAGGAGTGCCCAAATCTATTCCCATATTCCTAGGAATATGGGAATAGATGGGTGATGAGGATTACAATTGTACACTTTCGACCGATCGGACGTTTTTGTACAATTTGGTCAGGAATATAAAAAGAAAAAAGCAGCCGAGGTACTGCTCTGCTGCGGATAGCCCTTAGGGCCTGGTGATGGTGATCGTCTCCTTTCCATGCGTTGTGACGATTGTGAACTTGGCAGGTCCATCGATCGTGTATGTGAAGGGATTCCATCCTGCGGGTAGAGTCGGGATTGAGTTGATGAAGGGGCCGACCTTCTTACCGTCGATACTGACCTGTTGCGTGAGGTCGACGAGATTTGCCGGCAGCTTGCCGGTGGAGAGCCCGTAGACCAACACAGCTGACGCCAACTTCTCGGCATCAGTCCGTATTTGTGCCTTCGTCTGCGAATTGGTGTAGGGCGGGATGAAGATCGCCGCGAGAATGCCGATGATCACGATGACGATCATCAACTCGATGAGAGTGAAACCGCGTTGGTCCTTCCGCAGTGCTTTCATCTGGGCTCTCCTTCGTGTATGTGGGGAACTGCCTGCTCTTGCGAGCACGATTGCTCGCCGAGCTAAGCTCAACTCGGTTGGCAAGTTCGGCTCGTTGATTGAGCGCTTTCGTATGTGTATCTGTAGTACAAATTGTATTTTCGTGCAAGGGGAATGATAACCCCGCACATGGTTCGAAATGTGTGGAGGTTCTTTTCAAAGATCTGCGTTAGATCCTAATATGAGATGTGCTTGACACGCATACAGCTTCGCTGTTCGGCAGGGCAAAATCCGCTTCACATACTGAGTACCCCGCACGAAAGTTTAAAAATAGTTTTTTCATACATGGGGAACTCGGCACGGTATTTGCCTTCGACTTTTGCATCGACTGCACGCATTGTCACATAAACTTCGTACGGGGTTATTGTTTTGTAACTCCATATATTTCTGCTCCAAGCAGGAAAATCTGGAGACAAAACAACAAAAAAGCCCCGAGATACTACTGATCGCGGAGCTTATGGTTGTACGTTTGCGGCGGCGAGCTTGCCGCGGTTGACCTTCGTGCGGTGGTGCATACCGCCTTCGAAGTGAATGCGTCTTGCTGCTGTTTTGGCTCGCTCTTCGGCTTGCTCGAGCACCTCACCAAGGGCTGTTACGGCGAGAACGCGGCCGGCGGCGGTGATACGCTCGTTCGAGCCAGGCATTCGCGCGGTCCCCGCATCGAATATTTTCACACCCTCGACTGCTTTTGCGGAGTCGATGCCCCAGATCAGCTTGCCGGTCCGAGGCGCTTCAGGATACCCCGGCGCGCAAAGAACCGTGCAGAAAGCGTGTTGCGGATCCCACTCACGGTCATCCGGGTGAATTGTGTTGCCGCGCATGAGGGCTGTGACGAGGCGAAAGAGGTCCCCGCGGAAGCGCCGGAGGATGACTTCGGCTTCGGGATCTCCGAAACGCGTGTTGTACTCAAGGAGCTTCGGGCCGTCTTCCGTCACCATTCCGCCGAAGGTGATGACCCCGGTAAAGGGGATGCCCTCCTTCATCAAACCATGCCGAGTTGGCAGGACGATCTCCTGGATGAATCGTTCGCCCATTTCGTCCGTGAAACCGGGAGCCGGTGAGATAGTGAGGATTCCGCCTGTCATGGGTCCGGTGTTGTCATCGTAGAGTTGCTTGTGATCGCGGGCTGTTGCGAGAGGCAGGAAAAAAGTATCGCGATCAACGAAGCAGGTGAATGAAACTTCGTCTCCGGTGAGGACATCTTCGATCACGACGCCGGAGCCGACGCCAGAGCCGGGAAACCACTTGCTTGCCCAGTCGAGAGCTTCGACCAGGGTTTCGCAGATCTTCACACCCTTGCCGCGCGCGAGCTCGTTGGCTTTCACCACGACCGGGAAGCGACCGATTCCACTGCGCCTGCGAAGGATCTGTTCTGCTTTCTCGTAATTTCGAGCGCTCTCGAAGGGAGCGGTCGGAATGCGGTTCCGCGCCATGAACTCCTTGGCGAAGATTTTTGATGACTCGAGGCACGCTCCTACCATCGTGGGCCCGAAGATCGGGATGTTCGCCGCGGTGAAGAGGTCTACGATGCCTTCAGCGAGTGGTGCCTCGGAACAGACGAATGCGAGGGGATTCTTTCGTGAATTCGCGAACGCGACGAGACTTGCGTTTCCTGTAACGCCAAGGATCTCGCACTTCGGCTCATCCGCAACTCCGGGCCGGGCCTGATCTACCCAAACCCGATCAATCATGGGTGATTCGGCGAATTTCCAGGCGAGGGCGTGCCCCCGCGCGTCCCCTGCACCGATCAGCAGTACTTCGTTCCCTGTTTCGTTGAAACGATGCTCTTGCATGACAGGTCTCCTATAGTGGGTGCAATGTGTCCCTGTGTGGCTTACATTCGAAAAGTGCTTTCCAAAGGTTCTAAGACGATTGGCGGTAGTGTATGCTGAATAAGTATGGAAATCAATCAAAAAATTTTTAAAGCATATGATATTCGCGGCGTGGTACCGGATGAGATCAATTCCGCAGTGATGGAGGCAATCGCGCGAGCGTTTGCTGCATTTCTTTGTGAACAATACAACACCGAACAGCCGAAGGTTATTCTCTCAAGGGATGTTCGCATCTCTTCGCCCGAACTTGCTGATGCGGCAAAACGCGGGCTTGTTGCTGGTGGGGCTATGGTGACCGATTCCGGTATTACCACAACGCCCATGTTCTATTGGATTGCCGGACGCGAGGGCGCTGATGGGGGATTTATGGTAACGGCATCGCACAATCCGCCCGAATATAACGGGGCGAAATGCGTTGGCAGAAGTGTGTATCCGTTTGCCCGGGAAAATTGTTTTGGTCGCCTCCAGGAACTTATGGAAAATCCCGTTTCCGGAAGAAAGCCCGGTTCAGTTTCTGCAAAAGATTTCTTGGATGAGTATGTTGAATTTCTTGCTGGTGGATATGCCTTCCGCCCGGTCACCCTTGCAATCGATGCGTCAAACGGCGCTACGAGTGTCGTGCTACCAAAACTTATGGCGCGCTTTCCGGAATTGCGCATCGTGCCGCTCTTCTGGGAACCCGACGGACGATTCCCAAACCATCCGCCCGATCCGATTACCGAATCAACGAACGCCGCACTGAAAGAAGCTGTTACAAAGTCGAGCGCAGATTTTGGCGTTATCTTCGATGGCGATGGCGACCGGATTTTTTTTGTCGATGCCGGCGCGAAACGCGTTCCTGCAAGCGCGATTGGCGCATTACTTGCGGAGGAAATAACGAAAGAACACGCCGGTGCGACCGTACTGTATTCGGTTCCCACGAGCCGTATTTTCAAAGAAACAGTTGAGGCCGCAGGGGGGAGAGCTCTGCCCTGCCGCACGGGGCACTATTTCATCAAGCTCCTCATGAGAAAAGAAAAGGCGCGTTTTGCATGCGAGCATTCAGGCCATTATTATTTTGAGGAGACATTTTCAACGGATAACTCGATGAAAGTTTTGCTCATGGTGCTTGATCTGATGACAAAGAGCGGGAAATCACTCTCGGAACTTGCAGAACCGTTTGAGCGATACATACAACTCGGTGAGAAGAATTTTTCTGTGCGCGACTGGGCCGGATTAGAGGAAGCGCTTCGTGCTCACTACCGCGAGGGAACAATCGATACCACAGATGGGATCACGATTGATTTTCCCGACTGGAGGTTTAATGTGCGATCATCAAACACGGAACCTCTGGTTCGTTTAAATGCCGAAGCGAGAGATGCAGTTACTCTTGGCTTGAAAGTGGAGGAACTTTCCAACCTTATTCGGAACGCGTAGGATACGGATATGAGTGCTGAATTTGTGGCAATTCTCGTGGTCATCATCGCCGGTTTTGCTGGCCTCTTTTTTATGATGCGCAGGCGCGAAGAAAAGCCAAAGGACGACCAATCGCTCCTCATGCTCCAAAATCAGCTGAATGAAATTACGAGGAGTCTTGATCAAAGATTGGGTGAGTCAACGAAGGTGATGCAGTCGCAGTATGGCGAGATGTCGAAAGTCATGCAGGGCCAGTACGGAGAGACCGCAAAGCTGACGCGCGATGTGACTGAGAAATTGGTGAAACTCGAAGAGACGAACCGGCAAGTGGTGAACGTCACCGATCAGTTAAAAAAATTGCAGGATGTTTTAAATAATCCAAAACAAAGGGGAATTTTAGGCGAGTATTATTTGGAGACGGTTTTAAAAAATGTCCTGCCGCCCGGCTCCTACCAGATGCAGTATTCGTTTAAAAACGGAGTGATTGTCGATGCGGTCGTGTTTGTCGATAAAAGAATTGTTCCGATTGATTCAAAATTTAGCCTTGAAAACTATAGTCGCATGCTCGAGGCGGGGGATATACAAGAGAAAAAGAGGTTTGAAAACGCCTTTGTCAGCGACTTAAAAAAACGAATTGATGAGACGTCGAAATACGTGAAACCCGAAGAAAATACGATGGACTTTGCGTTCATGTTCATTCCTTCAGAGGCTGTCTATTACGATCTCTTGATTAATAAGGTGGGGTCAGGTGTTGAAGATACGAATCTTTTGCAATATGCGGGGCAGAAACGAGTTATTATTGTATCTCCGACGTCATTCCTCGCGTATCTGCAAACAGTGCTCCAGGGCCTTCGCAACCAGCTGATCTCGGAACAAACGCGGGACATCATAAAACAGGTGGAAAATTTAAGTCGCCATCTTCTGTCTTTTGATGACTATATGAAGAAACTCGGTAAGAATCTCGGTACTTCGATCGGGATGTATAATAGTACCTATAAAGAATTCACCAAAATTGATAAGGATTTCTTGAAAATTACCGGGAAAGCGCTTGAAATTGAGCCGGTGATGCTCGCAAAGCCCGAGATGGTTGAGAACGATGAGTAGGCCTTGTCGGAGGGGCGCTGGGCATGCTACAGTTTCTTGAGGTTTGGAAATACCAATATGAAATTTGCAGTCATCAAAACCCCGCAGCAATCCCGCTGATGCGGGATGCAACGGGGCAGGCCGGCGGGAAGCAATAGTATGTCAAATTTTGCAGTAATTAAGACGGGCGGCAAACAGTATAGGGTTGCACCCGGCCAGAAATTGAAAGTAGAGAAGCTCATCGCCGAAGGCGGGGAGGCAATTCGGTTTGACGAAGTACTGCTGATTTCGGATGGTGATTCGCTCGAGATCGGAACACCGACCGTGAAAGGGGCGCATGTTTCCGCGAAAGTTTTGAAACAGGCGCGAGATCGGAAGAAAATCGTTTTTAAGTATCACTCGAAATCCCGGTATCACAAAAAACACGGCCATCGCCAACCTTACACCGAGGTTGAGATACAGGAGATTAAGAAATAGTTTATTTTTTTCGCTTGTAGATAAGTTTGTAATCCGCCTTCGCTATAGCTTCGGCGGGTTATTTGTTTGTTCCCGCTCTCCGCCAGCTGGCGGATCGCGGACAAATAAAAAAAGAGGCGCACTGATCGCAGTCAGGGCACCTTTTGCTTCGGGGTCTCGGAGGAGTGGGTTTCAGCCCTTGGCTGGGAAGAGCTCGATGACTCGTGCTCCGTCCTCGGGCGGTTGCGGAGGACCACCACCGGGCTGCACCTCATCCGGGATTGTGTTCGCTTGCCTGCGCAGTCTTTCTGCGGTGGACGTGAGTTCATCTGCAGCGGCGGTGAGGAGTTTCTTTCGCCCGGCGGGGGTACACTCGGACAACCGAGACTCTATCACATGCATTGTGGTGCCGAGCAGGCGAATGCACGCGGTGTAGCGTCCACTCCGCTCGACTTCGAGGTCATGTCCATTGAGGTTGTCTTTTACGGCCACGGTCCACCTCCTTTTGTATGCCGCGTGCTCACGGCATGGTGAGAAAAGAACTTCCCTTACTTCCGATTTACCAACGCATTCGCAATAGTAATATCGTCGGAGTATTCGAGCTCCGATCCGGTGGTGAGGCCTCGTCCGAGACGGGAAAGTGTGAGGTTTTGGTACTGGTTTTTTAATGGGGTCACGATGCGTTCGATGTAGAGCGCGGTTGCGTCCCCCTCGGCTGTTGGATTTGTGCCAAGAATAACCTCGATTGCGTCTCCGGTTTTCGCACGCGTCTGGATACGTTCAAACAGTTCGCGAAGGTGGAGCCGTGAGGGCGCGGTCGAATCAAGCGGGGAGACAATTCCTCCGAGCACATGGTAGAGGCCGCTGAACTTGTGGGTTCGCTCGATGTTTCCGAGGTCAACTTCTTTCTCGATAACCATGATTTCTGACTTGTTTCGTTTTGTATCTCTGCAAATTTCGCAGAGTTCCTTTTCGCCGCCACCTGTCCCGAGCTGCCTGTCCCGAGCTACGTCGAGCGAAGTCGAGGGGTTGGTATCAAATGTTTTGTAGCATTGGCGACAGATTTTTACGTCACTCTGGAGTCGGGCGATGGCTGATGCGAAGGATTCAACCTCGGCTTCATCTTCGCGAAGCAAATAAAACACAAAGCGTGTGGCTTGTTTCGGCCCCACGCCGGGAAACTTCATGAAATACTCAATAAGAGTCTGGATTGGTTTTGAAAACATTGGTGGTATTAAAATTGCTCTTCTTCGAAGTGCTTTGCCATCGAGCGGAAACTTACCATCTCTTCGTTGAAGTAGAGTTCAACTCTGCCGGTCGGACCGTTTCTATGTTTTTCAATCAATATTTCAGCAACATTCTTTTTTTCAACATTCTTTTTTACCTTATCCTCACGGTAGATGAAGAGCACCACGTCGGCATCTTGTTCAATTGAGTTATGAACAATGATGTCGTTCGCGATGAAGTTATGAGTTCCCGGCACGGTGGCATCGAACACTTCTTCCACGCCGAGTGGAGTAATAGTAAGAATTTCATCCCAAAACACATCAGATTCAGCAAGCTCGAGGAGGCGGGGGCTTGCAAGCGCTACTGCGACTCGTTCCATGCGCCCCCGCGACAGTCCCGAATGAAAGAGCGAGCTTCCTGAGTATGACATGCCGAGGCTCTCGGCAAGATCTCGCCAGCTTTGATGAGCCGCGTGTTTGGCCGGGGCAACGAAAACTTGCCACGATTCTTTCGGGATGATGTCGAGGTTTGGATTCGGCCTGATCGCACGGAGGGAGGCAATGAGTTCAGGAATATGGGTACCTCGCGCTCCGTATGAACCAACGGATTCGAGGAAGCGAAGCTGCATTGGACTTCCTTGCACATGCACGTGATATTGAGCGCGGTAGCGCCCTTGGGGGACCTTGCGAATTACTGAATGGATACCAATTCGAAGCAACAAATGCTGGACTTGGCCTGCGAGAATCTTGCTTCCGGTCGCGTAGTAAATTGCCGCAGTCGATATACGGCCAGGGAGGTGTTTCCAAGAAATATTGCCGTCAGTTGCCCAGAGGTGATGGAGAAAGAGCCGGATATGTTCCGCGTCAGATTGAAACAGAGCCGAGGGAAGTTTTTTCTCGTATGAACGCACGGATGCAAGTCCGAGTTTTCGGTACCATGCCGTAATGGGGTGCGGGCGATTATGGGTAAGGTGATAAGGCGAAGGAAGGTAGATGTGCCACCAATTTTTTTGCCGAACGGTGCGGGGTGCAATGTTGAACAGACGCTTTGCCGTCTCGGAAACGATTTGAATGTTCGCAGGGTCGGCACTCGTATAGTGGACGGGTTGACGAGGCAATACGCACCCATCCCCGGTAAGATGCGCAAGTAATACAAGCTCATCGCGCGTGAGTGCCTGTTTCGGTTGAAAGGGGATCATGGTGCGTGGAGACGCAATATGCATGCCCGGAGCAAGCTCATCAAGTCGCTGCCACGTGTTGATGGTTCTGAACTTATGGTTTGCCGAAGCTTTTATCGCACGCCCACTTCGAAATTTCAGCTCGAAAATCTGTTTTCGTCCACTCGAGAATACCTTTGAAATTATCTGGGGCTTTACACGCCAACCACGCTCAAGTGAATACACGGGAACATCTTTTTTCCCGACAAGATCTTTGATGGTTACCAATTCACCGTTATCAGCGCGCATGAGAAGGGTATCGCCCGCAAGGCATCCTGATTCACGAAGGTCGGAGAGTTTTGGCACGGCATCAGACCTCATCTCAACCGCACGCGAGAGCTGGGAGATTGCGAGTACCGGGACATTGAGCTCCTTTGCCATGGCTTTCAATGCCCGCGAAATTTCGGAGACTTCCTGCACCCTGTTTTCTGCCGACTCGTGTCCGCGGATGAGCTGGAGATAATCAATGACCACGAGTCCAAGGTCGCCGTGCTCGGCCTGGAGTCTCCTCGCCATAGCCCGGATCTGCATGACGGTGGGGGAGGCAACATCGTCAATGAAGAGCGGGATTTTTGAGAGCGTCTCCATCGCATCGTGAATCCGCGAAAAATCATTGTCGTCCCCTTGGTCCGAGAGCCGTCCGGTCCGGAGCTTCCAAAGGTCAACCGATGCTTGCGACGCAATAAGCCGGTCAACCACCTGCTCCCGCGACATTTCGATTGAAAAAAATCCGACGGGAAGGTTATCCTTGAGGGCAACATTTTTTGCCATGTCGAGTGCTAAGGATGTTTTTCCCAAGCTTGGGCGCGCGGCAAGCACAATCAAATCCGATTTTTGGAGTCCGGCGAGAATGTTGTCGAGGTCGGGGAATCCAGTCGAGACTCCTCGAAGCGCTCCATCACCAGCTTGGAGTTTTTCGATTCTCTGCCACGCTTCTTCGAGTGATTTTTTTACCGGCTGGAATTCCTGCGCGAGGGAGCTCTGGGCAACCGCAAAAACCGTTTTCTCGGCATCGTCGAGTACGGTTTCAAGATCCTCGTCTTCCTTGTATCCGAGTTCCGAGATGCGGTGTGCGGCCTCAATCAAATCGCGATGAATACGCTTGCGATGCACGATTCTCGCATAGTGGGCCGCGTTCGAGGCTGTGGGGACGGTGTTGACGAGCGAGGTCAAGTAGCTTACCCCGCCAATGGGTTCAAGCTCGTTTTTTTCGCGGAGCCTCTCCTGGACCGAAAGAATATCAACTGCCTCGCGCCGGGCCACGACTTCTTGAATGGTTTCGAAAATAATCCGATGTCCCGCTTTGTAAAAATCTTTTGATTCGATGACATCGGCAACGCGCCAAAACGCCTCCTTATCAAGGAGGAGGGATCCCAAGAGGGCCGCTTCAGCCTCAAGGGATTGCGGAGGCATCCGGACCGTGTCGAGTTTTTCGCGGGTGTCGGCCATGGTGGAGGGGATAGAGAGTAGAGGTTAGGGGATAGAGGTGCGGATGAGTGTCTAGTACCAAGTGCCTAATACTTTCGTCAGTCCTTTGAATATACCGCGCCCACAAAACCCAGCACAAGGGAAAATTCCTCAATTTTGAGAATAGAAGGTTCATAAGATGTGCATCAGTTGACCGACACCTGAAACCGCGTTACTAGTTAAGGTGACGGCAATAGGGTCGTCAAAGTCCTTTCATAATCCTGAGCTGTAGGATGTCTGAGCCATAGGGGACACCTGAGTGGCAGGCCATCTAAGCAGCAGGGAGAAAAGAATGCGTGCTACATGCTGGTTCCCAGTAGATGTACCAGTGTGGGAGTGGCCGAAGCTGTTGCAGGCAGCAGCTTTAGTCGGCGGCAGGCTTCACGAGGTTTTGCCGGAGCCGCTCACGGTGCTATTCCGGTTGCTCCCGAAGAGTCAGGGATGCAGAGAGTGCGAAAATCATGTCGTTGCCGACCTCGCCTACGCGAACCACCCCGTTGCGGCGATGTACATCTGCCATCACCCTCATCGGGACGACATTCTCATGGTTGCTCGTACCAATGACGATTGCCTTTTCAATTGCCATCCCGTGCCGTTCTCTCAAACGTTCATGCTCGAATGGGGGGCAGATGATTTGGTGAAGCATGTGGCTGTTCGCCTTCGTGAGGTGGCTGACCTTCAGGAACGCAAATTAGAGAGTGCCGCTGAGAGCCCCCGACGGCTCAAGGAAGCGCTCGCGAAGATGTAATCAGTTGATCTCACCGCGCTCGAAGCCCGAGCCGGTTTTTTTATTTTAAAATTTCTTACCAGCCTTATTCGCGCGAATTAGACCTACGTAGGACATATTCGGGCGAATTAGCCTATATGAACTATGAGTGAGGAAAAAATTTTAATTCACCCTATAATTTTTTGATGCGAGGGCCGGAGGAGGTGTCTTCGATTTCGTATCCGAGCTTCCTTATCTCATTACGGATGCGGTCAGCCTCCTGCCACTGCTTTGTGTTTCGGGATTGCTCACGTTCGGCGGCGAGTTTTTGGACGTTTTCGGGAATTACATCAACATGCGCTTGATCGAGTTTTAGCCCGAGCACACGGTCAAACTCCTTGATTGTGGCAAAAAGCATCTTCGATGTCCGTGGCGAGCAGTGGCCCATCTGGCGAATGGCATTCGCGTAGTGGATAAGCTCGATGAGGGTGGCGAGAGCTTTTGGCATATTCAGGTCATCCTCAATGGCGGATAGGAATTGCTTCTCAAGGTGTGAGATAACCTTGAGAACTTCATTTTCTTCTTTGAGTGAGCTTTTCCCTATGCACGTGCGGAGTTCGGCGATTGAGTTTAGGAGTTTCAATCTTGCGTTTCGGGAAGCTTGGATGGCCTTCCAGGTGAAGTTGAGCGGTGTGCGGTAGTGAGCGCCAAGCACGAAGTAGCGAAAGTCGAGAGGATCAAAATCCTTCTTTTCAATATCAGAAAGGCGGTACATATTTCCCAATGATTTTGACATTTTTTTTCCATCCACCATCAGGTGCTCTCCCTCGATAAAAACGCGGACGAACTGCTTTCCAGTTGCGGCTTCGGACTGCGCAATTTCATCCTCGTGGTGTGGGAAGAGAAGATCAATGCCGCCCGCGTGAATATCGAATGTCGTGCCGAGATATTTCATCGACATGGCCGAGCATTCGATATGCCAGCCCGGGCGCCCCTCGCCGAATGGGGCTTTCCAAGATGGCTCTCCGGGCTTTTTGAATTTCCAAAGCGAAAAGTCGTTTACTTCGGCTTTTGAATATTCGTCGGCCGAGACACGTGCCCCAACTTTTAATGTTCGCGATTTCACACCCGACAGCGCGCCGTACGGCTTAAATTTCTTAATTGAGAAGTAGACGCCATCTTCGGTTTGATATGCTATTTTTTTTCGGAGAAGTATCTGAATCAGCGCGACCATTTCTTTTACATGAGTAGTTGCGCGGGGATACTTCCATGCCGGAACAATGCCGAGTCGCTTGATGTCCTTGAAAAATTCGCGGCTGTAGAATTCAGTGAATGCTTTCAGAGTTTTGCCCGCGTGTTTTGAATCACGGATTGTTTTGTCATCAACATCAGTAATGTTCATAACATGCTTCACCGTGAGGCCGCTGAATTCAAGTGAGCGACGGAGTATATCCTCAAATATATACGTGCGGAGATTCCCGATGTGGGCGTAGTTATACACCGTCGGGCCGCAGGTATAGAGACCAACGCGGCCCCTATTGGGGCGAGCCCCACGGGCTGTAGCCTTTTTTAAGGGCCGGAATTCCTCTTTTTTACGGGTGAGGTAGTTGTAGAGTCGCAACATAAGGGATTTGGCACTGGGCACTAGGAACTAGAGTGGATCGGACTAGTGCCGAGTGCCTAATATCTAGTGCCCCTTCACAGCCATCGCTTTCGCTTGAAGAATCTAAACATTCCAAATGCGGCAAGGAGCATAATCACCACAATAATCCAAAAATCGTATTTGTATCCAATGAGCGGCGTTGCAATCGCATTCATGCCGAAGAGGGATGCGAAGAGTACGAGCGGGAACGTGACGAAGGCCATGATCGAGAGAACCCGCATCGATTCGTTTTGCTTAATACTCAACATCGTCACGTTATTATCGTAGAGCGCGTCAATCGCCTCCCGGTGGTTTTCTAGGAGGTTCCATATTTTCATGTACTCTCCAATAAGTTCCGAGAGGAGTGGTCCGACGTCGTGTCCATAATACTTGCTTCCGTAGTGGGGGAGGGATTCAAGGGTCGTTTGCTGTGGTTTCAGGGATCTTCGAAATTCGATGATGTTGCGGCGAATGAAAGAAAGTTGTTCGATGACTTTTTCTTCCTCGCGCTCGCTCGAGAATACTTTTTCCTCGACTTCATTGATATCTTCTTGGATGTGATCGAGTTCGCGCAAGGCGAATGAATAGATTTCTTTCAAAGTGTGGAAGAGAAGGTGCCCCGGCGTTTTTGATGCATAGAGATCCTCGCATGACGTATCGGTGGAGCACTTCTTGAAAAAATCATCCAGAGGCGGAATCGCTTCATTTGATACAGAAATGAGTTCGTGTTTGGTGAGGATAAAATCCACTTCCCGCGTGTAGGTTTTGCGATCCTTGGGGCTGAAAATAGGAAAGTGGAGTACGAGATAGAGATAGTCGTTGTGCTCTTCAATCTTGGGACGCATCGTGGGATGGGCGAGATCGTTGATAATGGAGGGATGCAATTTGAATTGCCTCTCCAAATGGATTACGTCAGCGGTGGAGGGGCGGAAAAAATGGTGCCAGGAGAGCGATTTTCCTTTGAGGGTTTGCATAGAGAAGCGGACCATGAATCGTTACAAATTGCGCGCGAATTTATTGTCGAGACGAGTGAGTGAAATACAAAAGTCTTCTTTTGCATTTCCGAGCGAGTGAAGACATCAAAGGGTTTAGTATCCTTTATACAAATGTGATTTCATTATACCAGTATAGCTTCACTGCGGGAAGCATTGGGAGGTCTCCTCATTTCTAGCCCATAGCCCCTAACCTCTATTCTCTATCCCCTCATTTAGCACTCTCTTGACTTGAGTGCTAAAAACACTATAATGGATGTTGATGTTATCAGAACGCCAACACACGATACTTGAGGCCATGGTTCGGGAGTACGTGGCAACGGCTGAGCCCGTGGCATCAGCCGAGCTTGTGAGAAAATATCGGCTCCCTTACAGCTCTGCCACAGTTCGGAATGAACTCCAGGCTCTTGATGAGGCCGGTTTGCTTGTGCAGCCCCATACATCCGCCGGGCGCGTTCCGACTGATAAGGGATATCGCCTGTTTATCAACAGTACGCTTTCGAAGGCCGAACCCATGACTCGGGGTGAGGAGAAAGCACTTCGCGACGTGTGCGGCTTCGACGATCCGATTGAATTCATGCGGCATGCGTCCCGGGCATTTGCCGAGCTCACACAAAACTTTGCCGTTGCAGGATTCCCGGATGATGATCTTTTCTATAAATCCGGTATGAGTGAAGTTATGCGCGCTCCCGAATTCTCAAATGTGGGAACCATGCAAGAGTTCAGTTCATTGGTTGACGTGATTGAGGATAAACTATTCAAACTCTTTGATCCCGAGGAACTTTCCGAGCCCAAAACATTTGTCGGCAATGAAAATCCTATACGCGAGGCGCGCCACTGGGGCATGATCATCTCAAGTTACAAAACGCCATTCAAGAAGGAGAGTATTGTCGCCATCCTCGGGCCGAGACGCATGGACTATGAGCGAAATATTTCTATGCTAAAATATTTTCGGGAGGTGCTGGAGGCGGAGTAAATAGAGCGTAGAGAATAGAGAGTAGGGAATAGAACAATGAATAATGACCAAAACAACGACATAGCGCTCGAGCCGGATGAGGAATTTTCCGGGGCAGATGCCGCGTCCAAGGTTCAAAAACTCCGTGGAGAGGTGAAGGCCTCGGAGCGGGAGAAGCAGGAATACCTTGATGGCTGGCAGAGGGCGAAGGCGGATCTCGCGAATTTCAAGCGCGAAGAAAACAAGCGCTTTGACGAATTCGTGAAGTTTGCGACCGAGGGACTCGTTGCCGAAATTCTACAGGTGCTCGACAGTTTTGATTTAGCCCTCCGGCACGACATGCCGAAGGACGTGGAACGGGGTATTATTATGATTCGTTCTCAGCTCGAGGATATTTTACGGCGGAGAGGACTTGAACCTGTTCCTGCGATCGGCCAGAAATTTGATCCTGCCTATCACGAAGCAATGGGTGAGGTCGAGGTAGAGGGGGAAGAAGGAATGGTGGCCGAGGAGCTCCAAAAGGGGTATTCCTTGAATGGCAGAGTGTTGCGACCGGCTCGCGTAAAAATCTCGAAGAAGAAATAAATTAACTCATTATTCACTTACAGACATGGCAAAGATATTAGGCATTGATCTCGGTACAACCAACTCGGCGATTGCGGTGATCGAAGGCGGCGAGCCCCGGGTTCTTGAAAATAAGGAAGGCAATCGCACCACACCTTCAATAGTTGCGGTCGCAAAATCGGGCGAGCGACTTGTGGGACTCCTTGCGAAGCGACAAGCCGTCGCAAATCCCAAGAATACGCTCTATTCAATCAAGCGCCTTATTGGCCGGAAATTTACCGATCACGAGGTAAAGCGCGATCGAGACTGGCTTTCCTATGAAATGAAGGAATCTTCGAATGGCGGGGTTGAAATAAAAATGGGAGAGCAATGGTTGCGGCCGGAAGAAATTTCGGCAATGGTGCTTCAGAAGTTAAAGACCGATGCCGAGGAAAAACTCGGAGAAAAAATTGAGGAAGCGGTTATCACGGTTCCTGCCTATTTCGATGATGCCCAGAGGAAAGCCACCCAGGCGGCAGGCGAGATCGCGGGTTTCAAGGTACGTCGGATTTTAAATGAGCCGACTGCGGCCGCTCTTGCCTATGGTTTTAACAAAAAGAAGGATGAGCAAATCGTGGTCTATGATTTTGGAGGGGGAACGTTTGATCTCTCGGTGCTTGAGGTCACAGCGGATACGGTTGAAGTAAAAGCGGTCGGAGGTGATACGCATCTCGGAGGAGATGATTTTGACCAGCGCATCATCAAATGGATTGTGAGTGAGTTTAAGAAGGACCAGGGGATTGACCTCTCGAAGGATACGCTTGCTCTCCAGCGCCTGAAGGAAGCCGCGGAGAGGGCAAAGCACGAACTCTCAACCACGGTTGAGACCGAGTTGAATATTCCGTTTATCACTTCGGATGCCGCAGGGCCGAAGCATCTTTTGTTGAAGTTCTCGCGCGCCAAGCTCGAAGAATTGGTGGCCGATATGATTGAGAAGTCGATTGAAACCACGCGGCAGGTGGTGAAGGATTCTGGATTCCAAATTTCCGACATTGATGAGGTCATCCTTGTCGGAGGGCAGACCCGCATGCCGAAAATCTTTGAAGAAGTAAAAAAACTTTTCGGCAAAGAGCCGAATCGAACCATTAATCCGGACGAAGTGGTTGCGGTCGGGGCCGCGGTTCAGGCCGGGATTCTCCAGGGAGATGTGAAGGACGTGTTGCTCCTTGATGTAACCCCGCTCTCGCTCGGAATCGAAACACTTGGGGGTGTCATGACAAAACTCATCGAAAAGAATACCACCGTACCCACTGGCAAATCGCAGATTTTTTCAACCGCGGCAGATAGTCAGACCTCGGTTGAGGTTCACGTGCTTCAGGGAGAGCGCGAAATGGCTGGCGACAACAAGACGCTTGCGCGTTTCATCTTAGATGGTTTAGCACCCGCTCCTCGTGGTTTGCCGCAGGTTGAGGTAACATTTGATATTGACGCAAACGGCGTTCTCTCCGTGAAAGCCAAGGATAAGGCGACTTCGAAGGAGCAATCAGTCCGGATCGAGGCATCCACCGGCCTCTCGAAAGAGGAAATTGAACGGATGAAGAAGGATGCCGAATTGCATGCTACAGAAGACAAGCAAAAGCGGGAACTCGTGGAGCTGAAAAATGCCGCGGATGCGATGGTCTATACGACAGAGAAGGCAATTCGCGATGCCGGCGATAAAGTTACCGCTGATGTGAAATCAGACATTGAAGCGAAAGTTGAGGCGCTTAAAAAAGTGAAAGACGGTGACGACGCTGATGCGATTAAGAAGGCCTCGCAAGAACTTTCTGTTGCGTCGCAGAAGATCGGGGAGTTGCTGTATAAACAGGCCGGAGAAAATAAAGATAATACAGAGAATAAAGAAGATATAGGAACGGGTGACGGCCCCTCGACAGACTCAGGGGGACCAAACGTGAAGGATGCGGATTTCGAGGAAAAATAAGAGAGGAATGACAAGTGAAGAAAAATGTTTTTAGGAATCGCAAAATTTCCCCACCGTGGAAATTTTACTCCAGCAATTTTCTCGCTCTCTCGCCGAGCTCGAACCATGGCCGCTCGAAAATTGATGGTTCCCAAAAACTTTTTTCTTCACTATGAACTACAAGGGTGTGATTATTGAAGAGAGTCTTGAAGATCCGAACTTATTGAGTTTGGTCAAAATTCTTCGAACGAAAGTAGAGCAGGTAACAGATACGCACAAGACCCCTTGGTTGAAGCAATGGACGCTTCATACGGTAGAGATTCTAGAAGCCGAAGTTGATGCTGTGGCTAAGCAAATGAGCCATTCACTCGATATGCAACATGGCGGAAGTTGGTATGCGGATTTTAAGAACGCGACAACACATTACATTATCTTTCCGGGTAGGGTTTTTCGAGTGGATAGAAATAAATCCGAAGAATATGACGCCGCGAAGCAGTACGGCATATCACTCGGTATTCCTGAATACCAGGTTGATTTTTCGCCCGAGGTAGACGATGCGTAACCTATGCAGAGTAAACAAATTATACTCGGAGTATTGACCGTTATCGCTGGCATTTTGAATGCCTATCTTTGGAAGCAGGCCATTGGCGTGGGCGGATTTTCTGGTATCGCATTTTATTCAATTCCGATTGCGGCGGTGTTTGTGTTTAGTGTGCTCTTTTCGCTCTCCAGTCTCTTCATACAAGAATGGAGAATCCGCGGTGGTGCGGCATTTGCATCACTCGCGGTAGGATATCTTTTTCTTCCGTACTCTTTGAGCGTGCTCATCGCGGCAATATTTACGGGTTTCGGGGGGTGGTTTGCGGCAGGGGAAATTGCGAAAGAAGGACGGGGAGGCCAACCCTTTCGCACTCGGAAATTTCTCAAAGCTGGGCTTCCGCTCTTTTTTACGGCACTCGCCCTTCTCCTTGCCTCGGCGTTTTATACTTCAACGGGTAACCAGAACAGCCGGAACCTATTTTCCAAGGGAATGTTTGATGCCGCAATCCCGCTCGTGCAAAAACCGCTTCAAGGAATTCTGCCGGGGCTTGAGAGTAATGCATCGGTTGATGATCTTCTTCTTGCGTTTGCGGTGAGGCAGCTTGGGGATGCGATTGATATCGGAAAGCTTACGTCCGCTCAAAAATCAGAACTACTCGCCGAAGGGCGTCAGGCACTTTCCACCCAATTCGGGGTTACCGTCACCGGAAAGGAAAAAGCCTCGGACGTGCTCTATGAAGTAACGAATGCCCAAATTCAAAAGATTCTTGGACCCTATCAGGAATATATCCCCCTCATCGCCACAGTGGGATTTTTTATTGCGGTAAAGGCCCTCGCATTCCCGGTGTACATGATCACCTTGTTTTTCGCGTGGGCAATGGTAAAATTCTTGAAAACCATGAAGATTCTTCATGGGGAAACCGAGATGATTTCAGTAGAGCGTCTCACTCTGTAAACTATAAAAAGAGCCGGACATCGTTATCCGGCAGGGAGGCCAAATGCTTTGGCGAAGAACGGGACGTGTCCGAGCGGCGGCTCGACATTGAGCGGGTTCTTGCAGATGAGACAGATTCCTATGATCCCGCGAGGTTCAGGGAGCTCGACGATCACGCAAGTCGTGAGAAATCCACAGATACGGCAGAAGCAGATTTCCCTGAAGAGCTCCCTCGCTTCCACGGTCCGTGTCCGTATTGCTACGATTGTAACACGCATGATAGGCACCTCCTGAGTGCGTCCATAGTAACACGTAAATTTTTTAGTGCAACGTGGCAAAAGATTTCTACAAAACGCTCGGCGTACCAAGGAACGCCACCAAAGAGGATATTAAGAAGGTCCCGATTTCTGAAAATTTTACTTCGGGTAAAATTTTCAGAGAAATCGAGGATCCTCGATTTTGCGGCCCCGCCGTGCGGGGGCAAAATAGGGACCTACCGCTATGACAAAAGATTACTACAAGATATTGGGGATAGCCCGAAATGCTACGCGCGAAGAGGTTAAGCGCGCCTACCGCAAGCTTGCGCACGAATTCCATCCTGACAAAGGGGGGAATGAGTCGAAGTTTAAGGAGGTGAATGAAGCCTACCAAGTGCTCGGGGATGAAAAAAAGCGCGCCCAGTATGATCAGTACGGGGCGGTCTTTGAAGCGGGAAGGGGGCCGGGAGCGGGAGGCTTTGAATGGGGCCCGGGAGGATTTGGTTTTAACACCACCGGAGGTAGTGGGGAGGGCTTTGGGGAATTTGATTTTGGCGATGTATTTGAGGATGTATTTTCCGGCCTTGGTTTCGGGGGAGGCGGCTCATCGCAGCAGCGCCGTTCCAAGCGTGGCCGCGATATTCAAATCGAACTCGAGATTCCTTTTGAGGAGATGATTTTCGGCGGCAAGCACACGGTTGAGATCAACAAAATTGCTGTGTGCGAGCACTGCCAGGGAGCGGGGAGTGAGCCCGGCACCAAAATGCAAAAGTGCGGGGCATGCCAAGGGAGAGGCCGCGTGGAACGCACTCAGCGAACGTTCCTTGGCGCGTTTAGTCAGGTCACGGTCTGCCCCACGTGCCAGGGCAGGGGAGAGATGCCCGAAACTTCTTGCAAGGAGTGCGGAGGAAAGGGTGCGGTCAAGCGGAACGAGTCAATAGAAATTTTCGTGCCCAAGGGTGTGGAAGACGGGGAGATGCTGAAAGTCTCGGGAAAGGGGGAAGCATCGAGTGCGGCAGGCGTTCCCGGGGATCTTTACGCAAAAATGCGCGTGATTCAGGATAAGATTTTTCGCAGGCAGGGAAATGATCTCGTGATGTTGCTTCCGATTAAGTTTACCCAGGCGACTTTGGGGAGCTCGATAGAAGTGAAAACGCCCGATAGCGCGATTACGCTAAAAATTCCCGAGGGCACCGAGTCGGGCGATATCTTGAAAGTGCGCGGTAAGGGCGTTCCGAGTCCTCGTGGATATGGCCGCGGCGACTTGCTCGTTGAGATTAAAATTTTGACTCCGCGTCATCTCTCGAAAAAAGTTCGCGAGACAATTGAGAAGTTGAAAGAGGAGGGGATATAGAAAGAGCATAGAGCATAGAGCATAGAGAGTAGAGAGTAGAGAGTAGAGAATAGGGCTAAGTCAAGCAAAGCTTGACCGCCCGAACATCAAATCTATTGATTTGATGTTTTAGGGATAGAAAAAAGAGCGCGCCGAATTCTTCGGTCGCGCTTTTTGCAAAACTCACTGCCGCCCGAAGAGACGCCTGATGAAGCTCGGCTGCGGCTTGTCGACTCGGTCGATTCGCTGCCGGAGTCGGAGATGCTGGTCGCTCTTCTCGAGCCAGTCCGCGCACTCTGGACAGACTCCGCGATGTTCCCTGAGTTCCCGAATAGCCTCGTCCTGTAAAGCCATCGCAGAAGCCAGGCGGGCCGTGGTGCGAAAATCGCCACAGATCATACAGGTCACCCACTTGTGTGGGACAGACTCAGTCGGCGCTGAGGTTCATTTCCACCTCGTGCCTCATGTATACGCGGTTTTCAGTTGAGGTGTGCGTTTTTCGCCATGAGGCTCGTATGCACACGCTGTGACGCGATGAGCTGGTCTGTGACTTTTTCGAGCGTGAAGAGAGCAAACTCCTTGCATGGCGAGCAAGACCGAAAATGCGTGAGGTATTCCTCGAGACTCGCGTCTTTGCCTGCATTTCCGGGGCAACTTTGAATCTGACGCCGGAATTCAACACAGTTCATTTGCTCACCTCCCCAGGTGACTCTTAGCCTTGTATTACGTTATAATTGATATAATGTCAATCATAACATCAAGAGCACGGTGGTTGCTGATTGGTCTCTTTATCGCGTCTTCCCTGTTCTATTTCTGGCAGCTTGGAAGGCCCGACATCATTACCGATGAATCCTCATACGCAACGCGTGCTATCGGCATGGTGGATTTTGATTTTGGGATTGAACAGCCGACGCCACTGCAGTGGGTGGATCAGATAACGTGGTGGATGCATCTCTCGTTTCACGATCATCCGCCGCTCGTGTTTTTGATTCAGCACTTCTCAATCACACTCTTTGGTGAAAATCCATTCGCGATCCGCCTGCCATCGGTTCTGGCAGGCCTTATCTCAATACTCCTTCTCTATCTTATCGGCAGGCGATTGTATTCGAGCGAGGTCGGGCTTATCTCATCAGCTCTTTTTGCATTCACGGCGAATCACATATGGATCTCACGTATCGGACTCCAGGAATCCATTCTAATCGCACTCATGCTCGCGAGCGTGTGGGCGTTTTTGAAAGGCCTTCCGCCCGCTGACCATGGGCGAGACTCGCCTCCACAACGTGGAGGCGGTGGACGTCCGCGGTGGCTTTTAGGTGCCGGGATTTTTCTCGGGTTTGCGTTTCTCGCAAAATATCTCGCGCTTATTCTCATTCCAATTTTTCTTGTGATTCTTTTCTTTCGCCGCCGCGATCTCGTGTTCAGCCACTACTCTCTACTCTCTATTCTCTGCTTTCTCGCAGTTGCCTCTCCCGTCATCATCTACAACATCGAGCTTTATAGAAATTTCGGTCATTTTGATTTTCAATTTTCACAATTCTTTCATCAAAACGTGGAGGAATGGCAAGCGCGTCCGGGTCAAGAGTCGCTCGGCGATACCAAAAATCGCATCATTCATTATTTTCCGTGGCTTCTGGATGCGAACTCTCCTTACTTCTTATTTCTTGCCTTGCTCGGGGTCGTGCTGATGTTCTGGGAACATTGGAAATCGCGCCATCGTCCTCGCCCCGTTAGAGGCGAAGCTTCTCATGGGGTTCATGGTGAAATCCTAGTAGCCATTCTTTTTCTTCTTCCATTTTTTGTACTGGTAGGTCCGGCGTACCGATTTTTTACCATATTCACGCCGTGGCTCGCGATTCCTGCGGGATACTTCATGAGCTCAATCAAGCATCGGTTTGGCACGCGTGCGTGGAAGTTTGGGGTGGTTCTCGTGATCGTGCTTGCCGTTGAGTTTGGCTACAGCATCAATTCGCTCTATCTTCTTGAATCTCACGGTTCACGCGTATGGGCGTATGCTCGGGCCATCCGAATTGAGACCCAATTCTATGGATATAACGAGCTCGAGCAATACTTTGCAGGGGCATTGAACGAGAAATTTCCGGAAATTGCGATTACCTTCGACTATCCATTTGCTCGTAAAATTCTTGAGGTTGCAGTTTCAGATGCGCAACGCGACAAAAAGGAATTCGTACCCTGGGGTATTGTGTATGCGGATGGGTTGAATCCGTCGTCGGTCCTCTGGGTTTTCCTCCGTCGGATTACATATCAGGGCTGGCCTATCAATTCACTTGATGCGTATAAGAATGGAGGAGGGGAGGCATTTTTCAAGAATGCGGGCGTTAAGGAGATTTTCGTTATTAATGCGCTTGAAGGAGATTTTGCGAACTTAGGAATCCGACCCATTGAAATACGAAATCCTCAAGGCGAGGTCACTTTTCGAGTGTATAAACTTCAGCTACAATAACTCATATAATGCAGGTATCTTCGAGGATGTTTATTATCGGTGGCGCCGTCTTCGCGCTTCTTGTTTTTGTTGGTGCGGCATCTTTGTGGGGGGATTTCGGACTTCCTCGATTCGAGCTAAACTCACCGGTCGCGGAAACTCCGCAGGGCAACATTGCATTTCCCGAAGCCGATGTAGGAAAACTCTACAGCAGCATCATGAGTGCATGCTCCTCGGGCGGCGACAATTGCTATAGCGAAGGGCTCAAAACCATTACGGCCGAGTTCGGACCCGCGGCGGCGCTTGATGTTCTCTCCACGCTCGAAGAAAACCATTTGATTCAAGCAACGACCGATGACCATCAGCTCGCGCATGCGATCGGAAGAAAAACAGCTGAACGTTTCGGTATTCACGGCCAAGGGTTTCTGCTGTGCCCCACAACCTTTAACTATGGTTGTCAGCACGGATTTTTCGAGTATGCGCTTGGAAGAGCAAACTCGACCAAAGAAGTTATCAATCAAATTTGCGGTGCGTTTGAATCCGATCCCACCTATTCGGCTAAGTTTAAATTTTACTGCTACCACGGCGTGGGGCATGGCGTGATGATGGCCGAGGCCTATGACCTTACGGGCTCAATAGCCGTGTGCGATTCGCTCGATTCAATGACCGCGATTGACGGCTGTTGGCAGGGAGTATTTATGGAAAACGTGAATGCCGGCATGCGGGGGGAGGCGCGAGACGGAGTGTTTTCAAAATTAGAACCCTTGGCGCCCTGCAGTACCCTCGAGCAAAAATATCGTCACGAATGTTTCATTAATCACGCCGGGTGGCTTATGCAGGTTTTTTCGAACAGCGTCCGCGATGCATCTCGCGCATGTACGAAAGCTCCAACGGGATCAGTAGATTCCTGTATGCAGTCGATTGGGCTCATGGTCACGAATTCGGTGTGGCAATCAGTACTTGCCACCGAGCCCTTGGGGGATACCGAAGATGCCGTTGCCTGGCAGTTGTGCCTTGAATTTCCGTCTGCATACCAGGAGCAATGTATGCTCGGCGCCGTTGACAATATCCTCAATTTTGATGAACTAAAAGCAACTCGCGCAGGCTCGTTTTGCGCCTTGGTGCAAGTAAACTGGCGTGAGAGTTGCTATCGCAGGATCGGAAGTGACCTTCGAGCTCAAGTGACTGATCAAGGCAAGGCCCGTGATGGATGCAGTGCATTTGCCGCGCATGAACGTGATCTTTGTTTGATGGGCGCGGGGATCCAATAGTATGTGTGTATGAAATTTTCCCCTCTCTACATCGCTATCGCAATAGTCGTCGTTCTCGCGGCTGGTGCAGGATATACTGCGTTGAAATATCGCGGTGCAAGTGTTTCCCTGCCTCCGCCGTCCACGGGAGAGGATGCCTCAACTCTTCCTCGGCTCGATGCCGAGAAATACGTGTATGATCCTTTAATCTCGGTTGATGCAAAGAATTTGTATCAGGACCAGAACGCATTGTATTCATACATGAAAAAATTTGGACCAAAGGAAACTATCACGTACTTGGCCCAACTTTCGGCGACATACGGAAGTTGTCACGATTCAGCCCACAAAGCAGGTCACATCGCCTATGAGCTCTATGGCAATCAATCGTTTCAGCAGTGCGGAGCCGAATGTCACTCGGGTTGCTATCACGGGGCGACTGAGGCGTTTTTTAATGAGCACGGCACGGCAAACCTTTCCGAAAATCTGGCGATCATTTGCAGTTCGGCCGAAAACGCATTTTTTTCGCACCAGTGCATCCACGGCATTGGACACGGCCTTATGGCATGGACGAATTATGATCTTTTTGATGCACTCGCAAGTTGCGATCTCCTGTCCGAACGGCAAGATTCCTGCTGGACGGGTGTGTTTATGGAGAATATTGTGGGCGGCATTGCAAAATCCGATATTGCGAAAGATCCAGAGCGAGCTAGCCATTTCACGAAATATCTTTCGAGCGACCCGCGATACCCCTGTAACGATCCGAAGCTTCAAGACAAGTACAAGAGTTCCTGCTATTTTCTTCAAACATCGCGGATGCTACAGCTTTTCGGAAACGATTGGAAAAAAGTTGCTGATGCCTGCTCAGGCGCACCCGCCGCATACCAGCGGAGCTGTTTTGAGAGCATGGGCCGCGATGTCGGCGGGAATCATCGCTTCGATGAATCTGGTGCGATTGCGGCCTGCGCGCCTGCACCCGCGGGTGCCATGCGGATCGGGTGCCTCATTGGGGCGGCCCAGGATGCGTTTTGGGATCCTTCGGGTCAGGATCACGCAATTCGCTTCTGCACCCTTCTCAAGGATCGCGACGAGAAGGATGCTTGCTACGGCATGATTTTTTCTCGCGCGCCAGACGTGCTTACGTCGAAGGCCGATCTTAGGGCGTTTTGCGCCAAGGCTGAACCAGACTGGCGCGATCGGTGTCTCTCCTATATTCGCTAGTGCGTTGTCGCCTCGGGTCAGTCATATTGCAATCAGAATCTTACGTTGATATAATTTCTTCGTATGAACAAAATTCTTATTACAATCATTGCATTAGTGATCGTCGGAGGGGGAGCGTATTTTTGGTTTCAGAATAATAATTCGCCCTCAACGACACCACCACCGCCAAGTGTCGAGACCGTAACTCCGCCGCCGAGCGGCACATCCGAAGTGCCACCGCCGAGCTCAAGTACATCGCAAGAAATAGTCATCACGATGAATGATTCGGCTTACACACCGGATAAGGTGACGGTTAAAAAAGGAGACACGGTGAAATTTTTGAATGCAGGCGCCGAGGATCGCTGGCCGGCATCAAACATTCATCCGACCCACCAGATTTTCCCGGAATTTGATCCGAAGCGGCCTGTCGGACCCGGGCAGTCCTGGTCATTTACATTCGACAAAGCGGGGATTTGGAGATGTCATGATCATTTACAACCCTCAATCTCGTGTACGATCACGGTGGAGTAGCGACGGAGAGAATAGAGCGTAGAGAATAGAGAGTAGGGGATGGAGAATAGAGAGCAATGATTCGAAAAAAATCGCCGGGACCTGGCTAGGTTCCGGCGTTTGCGTTGACGCTTTGCCACTGCGGCAAGATCAGGTGCGGCAGTCGCTTCGCAATCGTCCGCGTGGCGTACCCAGCAAGATCTTCAAGCTCGGAGGAGAAGAACCTCGTTGGGTGAGTTAGTCCGGAGTAGATGTGCATCCGCCACATCGGCGTTCGTGACTTCTCGTCCTTGGTGAGATAGAACGGCTTTCGGAAGGGAGCGCTGATACACTTCGGGTCTCTTTCCCATCCGACATAGACGGCTGTCGCCCAAGGCGGGATGCCATTTGTTTCGGCGATTTCATCAGCGATGGCATTTTGTATTTCCCATCGGTCCCAGTGGCAGAAGAGTGGCATACTGCTCCGCTCCTCGAGTGCCACCCGAAGGTATGGGTAGATGAGTTTGATCCGGTCAGCCACCAGGGCCGCATCGTCGTTTACACGAGAGATCTCTCGCAGTACTGCCTCGGTCTTGTCCTGGGCTCTTGCCAGGAGCTGATAGGGGTTTTGGAGGCTTCGCGCCGTAAGTGCAATCGCGCGCCCCCATATCGCCGGCCACATCATGGGGTCCCCGTGCTGAATCATTTCGACTCGCATCATGCCTCCTCTCGTCGGGTGGTTGATGAGAATTGCGGAGTCACCTCTTCTTTAGCATATCATTAAGGAAACAGCAATCTCCGCATCAGTGCTTCCATTTTTGACCTTATTGCGGTACAATTTTTTTGTCCCCCCGTAGCCCCGCCTATTGAGAGCGGGCAGGTCAATCGGCAAAGCAGCCCCATTTTCCCGGCAGAGGTTGATCTGAAAGATTATAGCTTTTTTGCACCCATAGCTCAGTTGGTAGAGCAGCTCCCTTTTAAGGAGACGGTCGCAGGTTCGAATCCTGCTGGGTGCAAAAAAGCTATAATTTTAGAACGCGACTCCTTTGATAGACGGAGGTTCGATTCCGAATCTGACGAACCTGTCCGTTCCATCTCCCGCATCACACAAAACTGATTCCATAAATTCGCCATATATTCATGATTTGAAGCGAGCGCTTGGCACTTTAGCGCCAAAGTGCTATAATGTCCTTATTATGATGAAGGAATTTCACGTCGTCATTGAAAAAGACAAACAAGGCTATTTTGCCCGTTGTCTTGACTTAGATGGCTGTTTTGCACAGGGAGATACACACGAAGCTGTAGAAAAAGATATCGTAGACGCAATTCAACTACATTTGAAGGATATTGGAAATTCAAAAGGGGACTTGCACGAGTCCGAATCCGTGAGCCTGTCTTCTATCAAAGTGATGGTTCCGGTTTAGTATATGCCACGGTATCCTCGCCTGACGGCAGGAGAAGCCATTTCGCTTATCGAGCGCCATGGCTTTTCCTTTATTCGTCAAAGCGGCAGTCATAAGCTTTATAAGAATAGCGAGGGAAAGAGAATCAACATCCCGTTTCATGGTGACAAAATTCTGCACCCAAAATACGTTAAAGAAATTTATACGATAATCAATCTTGTACCTTAATCATCTCCCGCATCACGCAAAACTGATTCCATAAATTTGCCATATACTCCTGATTTGAAAGCACAGAAAATACTGCTTCTTGATGAGGTATAATATTCTCCTGGGGGGATGGATAAAATTGCAATCAGGATTCTCATCCTTGACGGGCTCGGGTGGGCCTATAGCATAGCCCGCCCGACTGAATGACTGTCAGTCGTTCGGGCGGGTGGTAGTGCTCCGCCAGCTGGCGGACGGTTTGTGCCGGTTATCATCTGGAAATTTAAAAATCAGATGCCGAGCATCCTCGACGGCAGAGGTGGGCCTATAGCTTAGTGGCAGAGCACCCGGTTTGCATCCGGGAGATCGGGGTTCGATTCCCCGTAGGTCCACCTCTGCTGTCGGGACATTCGATAAATGGGAGTTCGACTCGTGGTGAGCCCGTCGAACCATTCTCCCCGGGTACACCTCTTGGCATGACGTATAAAAAAGAGGACAAAACACTTGTTATCGGTTGTATCCTTAAAACTAAACTAGGGGCTGCAAACTCGTAACACTAACTTGTTCTTTTCGGCTCAAATTTGGTATCATATATAGTGATATGTCTCTACATCGGAAAAAGTATCAAAATGCAGTTTTGTACTTATGCCGGAAGCTAAAAGGCGAGGTACGCGGTAAGAAAAAATTAGCGAAATTGCTCTATTTCGCAGATTTTGATTTGTACGAAAAAACTCAGAAATCAATCACTGGTGATGTTTATTGTGCACTGCCAATGGGACCAGTACCTTCGGCGTTGGAAGAAATCACAGCTGAAATGATGAAAAAGAAAATGCTTGGGGTTGAGCATGTCGCGGAACGCGAAGGGTACAATCCCACTGAAGTATATAAGTGTCTCGCCGAACCAGATCTTTCTGTTTTTAATGATGAAGAAAGGAAAATGCTTGATCGCATTGTCGTCAAGTATGGTCATCTCAACGGCAAACAATTGGAAGAATTATCTCACGCCGAAGCGCCATATATCGGTACGGAGTTACGAAAAGAAATTCCATACGAATTAGCTTTCTATCGTGGTACAGATTTTAGCGATTTATGATTCAGTTTTTGTACCACGACGGCATTCAGAAAGAAATCGCCGCTCTAGAGCGGCGATTTCGTACTATACGCGGTGGTTTGTCGGCATTTGAGAGGTTGTGTGAAGTGCAGTTTAATCCGACGACCCCGCGACAAGTGATTTCACCCGCTAAACTACACTGAATTACGCAAAACGATATTTGGACGCTTTGGAAAACTGAACTTGTTATACCTAACTCTGGTTTGCGTCCAAATCAATGGCCACGAATGTGGTTTGTGGTTAAGGGTGCGATCATCGCATTTTTGTGTGTATCCTCACATATTGATAATTACCATGACGAGAATATGGATCGCCTCGCCTTGACGCGAGTATCGGATTTCTTTTGATAATTGCCGCCACCTTCGGGGTTCTTCACAAATATGGATAAAATCTCAGAACAACTTGGCAAAAACATGAAGCGCATTAGGGCTAAAAAGAAAATGTCGCAAGGCGATATTGCGCGAGCGTTAGAGGTTGATAGGGGTTATATCAGTAATATCGAAAATGGTAAGAAAAACCCCACTCTTGCGATAATTCAAAAATTGGCTAATGCGCTTGGAGTTTCTGCCGACGAGCTTTTGAAATAAACATGTTTAATTTTCTAAAAAAGAAAATATCTGCTGAAGAAATGGCATCCGGTCTATACCTGCTTTTTATTCGAGACACCATCAAGAATGTATTGAGGGATTCCGATGGAAATATACTTCTCAATCAGAACGAGCAGGCATTGTTACTCCTATCACATCTGTGCGACTTGTTAGAGAGCAATAATTTAAAAAATGTCGAGCTTCATCTTCTGTCCTTTTTCGTGCAAAGTAATCGTAAAATAGAAGATCAGGCCGAATTACTTGTTGAAATAGCTCTTCTGTCCGAATCTGTAAAAAAGATTTCGGCGTACTTTTTAACACCACCGCCAACATATCACGAATTTCTACAAAAGACACTAAAGGAGTTTCCGTTTGATAGAGAACTCAATGCTATGCAAAAGCCTTTAGTGCTTGTGTGGTATGCCGAACACGCAAAAGCAATCGACAAAATCTTTAAATCTGCACTTAATAAATTTAGCCTTCAATCCAACAAGTAAAAATATGGTTCTCTCCTACACAAACGAGGTCAATCAGGATTTTAAGGAAAGAATGGTTTGGTGGTATGCCAAACTGAACAATGTGAGGTTGAAAATATGGCAAGACCCGTGGCTTGATTTTATGTTGTGTTGGATGATATTTGACGCTTATTTGACTGAAATTTCCCAGTCGGGGTCTGACCGCGACAAATTGAGTTATTTTTATCATAACAAGAACGATTTTAGGGATCGCATTTTGGCAAAGTGGGGTTCGCTATCTGGATATGCCAAAAAATTTAAGGAACTTTCCCCAATTCAAGACATGAGACCAAACTCAAACAAGATGGTCGCTTTGCAAGACGAGAATGATTTAGAGCAAGTCTTTGATTTTGTTTATCAAATCAGATGTAATCTTTTCCACGGCGCGAAAAATATGAAAAGTGAGAGAGACGCTGAACTTGTACGCCGTGGAGCTAAATTTTTGCGAACCGCTATAGATTTTTGGATGAAAGGAGATTAAAATTATGTGGCGTGCCAGCTTCGTTGGCTTGAATGGCGGCGGCTTGCAAAAGCGAGGGCGCGACGGAAGGGGGGTGTGGGGGGAATTCCGCCATGCCCGAGCGTTCCGCCGGAGCGAAGCGGAGGCGGGTCAGTTTCCCTCAAAATGGTTTCGCGCAAAGTTTAGGATATCCCAAGAATTTTTTATGAAAAGTCAGTCGCATCTGCGGCCGATTTTTTAGGAGTTTGGGCGAGTCGGCAGAATAAAACGGAAAAGATTTGCGGTGAGCAAGCCCCACAACAATGCCGCACTGTTGAATCCGGGGATATAGGAAAATCCGATTGTGGTAAGACCGGTCACAACGCCGAAAATAATTTCATTGTGCTTTCGCGGCGGAGACGTAACTGGTTCGGTAAGCATAAACAGTGCAAAAAACCACGGTACGAAATACAGGGTGTAGAAGGTTATGTGCTGAATTGAGCCGATAAAAACGAGAAATGTTACATAGACGGCGAGGAATGAACCTACCTGCCAGAACTTGCGCACACGCCAGATATTTCCCGCTCCGAGAAGAATAACGAGCCATAGAAATGAGTCGGCATTCCAGGCAAGCGTAGTGCCGAACATAAGGGTAATGAGGGCGGCCCCAAAAGCCGCCGGATTGAAGATATGCCGATCGAAGATTCTCAAAAAATGCTTTGAACCGATTGCAAGAATGATCGCCGCAAAAATAACTGCGATTGGAGTATTGGTAGGCAGAAGGATTACCAGGATCAGTGATGTAATAAAGCCGGAATAGGGAGGGCTACGCTGATGCGTGTGATGCATTCGATGCAGGACATAGTCCAACGCAGTTCCCAATACAATGATGATGAGTGCTGTCTGGAGATGGGCAAGCGACCTCCCCGATACAAAAATAGCGAAGAGCACGATGGTGCTCATGTAGAGCGCCATGGCAGTCCATGGGTTCATCCGTGCGTATTTTTGGAAGATAGGGGGAAACAAGGAGTACTGTATGAGATTTTGCATGTACTTCATTTTTCCAAGGATTTCTTGTTCGACCAGCAGACGCAATGAGGCATCATGCCTGTGGCGTCTTTGGGACGGCGATGGTGATGGTTGATCCCTTAGGGTGATTTCCGGAGAGGATTTCTTTTGCAATTGCCGACTCCAGGGTATCCTGCACCACGCGCCTAAGTTCCCGGCCACCAAATATCTGCGAATAGCCGCGCTCGGCAAGCCACTGGATGAGGTCCTGGCCCCAAGCAAGGCGGAATCCTCGTTCCTCAAGGCGTTTTGCAAGGTTTTTCAGCATGATTTCTGCCACTTGTTTCACGTGTTCAAGCGAGAGCGGGGTGAAGACAATTGCGCCATCAAATCTGTTTAAGAATTCCGGTCGGAAGATGCCTTTTCGAAGTACCTCGTCAATAAGCTTTGATTGAAGCTCGGCGTAGGGCATTGCATTCGAGAGGGATTGGCGGATGAATTCTGATCCGGCGTTTGAGGTTGCCACAATAATCGCATTTGTGAAATCAATTTTTTTATCATAGGCGTCTTTGGCGTGGCCCTCATCGAGAATTTGGAGGAAAAGATCAAGAATGTTCGGGTGAGCTTTTTCGACTTCGTCGAGAAGCAAGAGCGAGAAGGGCTTGGCTCGAATTTCGCGCGCGAGGAAACCACTTTCTTGACCGTTTCTCGATCCGATGAGGCGCGCAAGATCGGCCGGGTTTTGATATTCGGACATGTCGAGCCTAATCATTTTTTCGTCCGATCCGAAATAAGTCTCGGCAAGGGCTTTTGCGGTTTCGGTTTTTCCGACCCCGGTCGGGCCGAGGAAGAGAAAAGAACCCGCGGGACGCCCCGGGGCGCTGATTCCGGCTCTTTTCCTCCGTACGGCATCGGCAATCGCCTTGATCGCTCCTTCTTGATTGACAACGCGCCCGTGAATACGCTCTTCCAAATTGAGGAGTGTCGCACCTTCAACTGTACCTGGCGTCGTGATCACATTCCCTACCTTTCGCGAGACAACTTCTTCGACCAATTGCTCGGTGATGATGCGTGTGTTCCCGGCATCAGCCGCCGCGAATACTTCGTCGAGCAGGGTGACTGCTTTTTCAGGGAAGGGGGTGCTCGTGAGATACTGTCGCGCGAGGTTGTAGACCGAATGGAGGGCCTGATACTGAATCGCACTTCGGTAACGGCGTTCAAGCGCGAGAGCTGTATCCTCGAGAATTGAGATTACCGTCTCCTCATCCGGTTCATCAACCCTAATCTCATGGAAGAGAGTCAGCATGGCGGGATATTCGGATGCGGCCTTCGCAAATCCTTCCGGAGTGGTGAGGGCAACCACTTTTACGAGCGGGGAATGAAAGAAGGGAAGTAGGCCCTCGGCAACGTGGGTGGGCGCTCCTTTCGACATATAGTTTTCGATGTCTTCGATGACGAGGATAATGTTTCCGGCACCTTCCGCCTCATGAAATACGCGCCCTATCGTGGCCTCAATCGTTCCGAACGCAGGTTGTGATACCACGTCTTCCATATTTAATCGCCTCACCCTGCGAAAGTTAAGCGAGGGGAGACTTTGCCCTTGCCTAATATTTTCGGCAAGCCCCTCGACGATGGTTCCTTTTCCCACACCCGGATCCCCAACCAGGATTGCGTTTGCGGCATTTGATTTTGAAAGCGATTCTTCGACTTCGCGGATAGTGCGGCGGTGAGCTCGAACGTGGAGTTCGTCCTCTCGTAGGAATCCAATATTGCTCGACATGCGGTCGAGATACGGAGTAAAGGCATAGGCCCATGTTTTTCCGATGCCGGGACTTTGGAGTAAGCGCTCAAGAAATGGTTTTGTGTGGTGTTCGGATGCAATAGTCATCCAATCGGCGAGGTAGTCAAAATCCCGGCCATGGAAGCCGCGTCGAATCAAGATGTTCGACATTTGCACATCGGATTCCGCGAATGCGGCAAAAAAATCTGCCGGAGTTATGAAGGAGTTGCCCGATTTGATGGCTATCGCGGCGGCGCGAACCGAGAGCTTCGCAAGATCAAGCTCGGGCATGCCACTTGAACGGCGAACCTCGCCGTCGGGCAAGCCGCCCGATGCGTGAGCCGTGTTGTCGGGCGGGCCACTAGAAGGTTGAGTTTCACCTTCGGGCAAGGGAGTGCGGTAGGCTTGCTTGAGTTCGTCAAGGATTTCACGGAGCGGAATTCCGGTCCTCGTGCTGAAAAATTTTCCGACATCTGATAAGAAGAGTGCACTTCCGAACGAAACGGGATTTTGAGTTTCGCCTAGGGACGCGAGAAACCGGGCTGAAGCAAAATCAATGTGAGTGATCCAGCGATTCTCAACATCAAGCCAGGCGCTCTCGCTCTCATGATCGAGTAGCGCAAGCCCGCGGCCGCGATAGAACAATATGAACCGTAGCCAGAGATGGCACGTGAGAAATACCGCGAACACGAGTGCGGCAACGGCAATAAAAAGTGAGTCCGTGGCGACAATTGCCCAGAGGAAAAGCACGACGGTCAATGCGAAGGAAAGAGAGCGAAGGAAGCGTAGCAGTCTCTCGGGTGAATGGTTTGCGAGTGCGGCTGCGACGAAGAATGGATGGCGAGGAAAGGGGGTGCGGGACATGTTATGAGCTTGCAAGAAGAATGCCGATTACCATGAGCCCAGGAATCACGATTGGCAGGATGAACCAGAGCGCGATTGCGGCAATGCCAAAGAGTGCCGTGAGGAATCCTGCCAAGATCCCCATGAGGATAACGATGGATCGCACAATTGCACCCGCAATCCGCGAAAAGATATTTACGATGAGGCTCGTAAGAAAGCGCGACAGAGTAAAGCCGCGCCCGTAAGAATCTGTGACACGATGCCACGGGGAGAATAAAGTCGTCGAGAGCTCAAGGACCGAAAAGTAGCGGAGGTACCCGAGAACTCGGAGCACTGCGTTCCGGGCGACGGCCTTGAGGCCGTCGCCATAGTGCCAGCTGAAATATCCAATGAGAATAGCCATGGTGTGTAGTATATATATTGTACTATCATTGGTAATATGATCCCAATCTGCTGGCGCATGATGCCCCCGCACCACACGACACCCGAGACCTAATCGGCGTCCGGAATGGGCTAGAAACTATATGAATGAGGATTTGTTTCAATTAGGAATAAAAGCGCTTATCACCAATGCCAAAGGTAAAATTTTGCTTTTGAAGGTTAACCCCGAAAAGTTGAAGAATTTTAGCGGCAAACCGTATTATGATATTCCGGGCGGTCGTATTCAGAGAGGCTCCACAGTAGAAGAAACACTATCGCGGGAGGTTCTAGAAGAAACCGGCATTACAAAAATCAAGAGTTGGAAACCATTTGCGATGACACTCGCGAATATCAGAATACCGTATGGCAATACCGATACCGGCCTTATTCTTTCTGTCTATGTTTGTGAGATAGATAATTCGGCAAAAATCGTATTGAGCGATGAGCACACGGAATATAATTGGTTTGATCCCAAAGAAGCGGGAAAATTATTAGAAGTAAAATATCCTAAAGAATTTACAAAAAAGATAACTGAGATGCGTTGAGAGAGTTTGAAATCTTGTATAACATGCATCCATACTAAAACGAGCGCCGTGGCGCTTGTTTCTTTTTTTCACTTTTGTATTCAAGCCTTATTCGCACGAATAAGGCTTGAATAAATTAATGAGTTCGTATTTTGTAGGCTCTCCCACCCCTCAAAGATTGGGGCGGGATGGCCCACTATGTGCATGATTAACCAAATGAATAAGATATTTGTATCATAGAGTATGAAATCCTTCGATTCTACTCCCGCCTCCGCTGAAGCTTCGGCGGGCAGGCAGGATGACCCGCCTCATGCGGGTCAAAAACAGCGTGTGATTGTCCTCATGGGAGGCCCGTCGTCGGAGTACGAAATATCACTTGCAACCGGCAAGAATATTATGAAGGCACTCGACCCTGAGCGCTATCTTGTTGAACCCGTCATTGTCACAAAAGAGCGCAAGTGGTTAATGCCGCCAAGAAACACTATACCTGCAACTACAAGACATTCCAACATTCTGCAGAATGTTGGAATGTCTGAAAGTGGACTTGTGCCGTTTCAGGAGGATCATGCGCTTGGCGAACTTGGAGAGGTAAAACCCGACGTGGTGTTTATCGCAATGCATGGAGAATTCGGTGAGGACGGAACGGTACAGGGTTTGCTCGATGCGCTTGGCGTTCCCTACACCGGATCAGGAGTGCTCGCGAGTGCGCTCGGCATGGACAAACCGCGGGCATACGTCATATTCCGCGATGCTGGTCTTGCGGTTCCTGATTTTTTTGTTATTTCTCGAGAAGAATGGAAAAATGCTGGCGAAGATATTTCAACGCGTGCAGAGAAATTGTTTCAATTACCCGTTGTCGTAAAACCGGCAGACCGCGGATCAAGTGTTGGTGTTACAATCGCGCGGAGTTCTCGATCGATCGAAGTCGGCATTGTGGAAGCGTTGAGGCATTCGGATCGCGTCATTCTCCAGCAATACATTTTCGGGACCGAAGTGAGTGTAGGTGTTCTTGAAATCAACGGAAAAGTACGGGCACTTCCGCCAACTGAAATTGTACCGGTGGGGAGTTCATTTTTTGATTATCATGCAAAATATACTCCTGGGGCCTCGGAGGAGATCACACCAGTACGGTTGCCTCCGAACACGATCAAACGCATTCAGGAAGCGGCACTCCTCGCGCACCATGCTCTCAGTTGCTCCGGCGTGTCTCGAACCGACATGATTGTAGATGCCTCAGGTGGGCTGTGGGTTCTTGAGACAAATACCCTTCCCGGCCTCTCCGAGGCAAGCATCCTCCCGAAACAGGCAGCAGCTATGGGAGTTTCGTTTTCGAAGCTGATTGATTATATTATTTTGGCGGCGACTCGGAAGTAGCCTTGTCCATGCCATGCTTGCACTACGTAAAGATAGTGGTATAATTTTCTTACACGACACGGAAAGTTCATTTCGACAACAAAAGAGTTCGACGGGACACTACTTTCTTGTGAAAGGAGAAGCGAATGAACTACGCGAAGATCATCGGCAGTGGGGTCTGCCTTCCGCCGTATCCGGCCACGAACGAAGATATTGCGAACTTCTTCCCACCTCCACCGAGTGAAGAATGGACTCCGGCATGGGTGGAGCGGCGGCTCGGCATCCGCGAACGCAGAAACGCTTTCGACTTTCGGGCAGGTCATCTGCGCATGGGGTTCCATGACGGCGACATGGCTTGGCGTGCGGCTCTTGCTGCCCTCGAAGACGCGAAAATCCGGCCCGATGAGGTCGATCGGATCTTGTACGCAACGTCCACGCCGGAACATCTTCTTCCGGATCCTGCCTGTATACTTCACCATCGTCTCGGCCTTGGACCAGACGCTTCGGCGATCGGAGCGACTGCGGTGGGGTGCGGCGGGTTCGTGTACCTCATGGACATAGCCGACTCCGAAATTCGTTCAGGAAAGTACGGAACGATCCTCGCCGTCGGTTCGGTATCCGTGGGTCCCTACATCAATGCGATCGCCCAGACGACCGATCCGGAGGAACGAAACCGTCAGCTTCTTGCAAATCTCGTGAACGCATACATCTTCGGCGAGGGCGCAGGAGCTCTCGTGTTCCGCGCCTCAGACGAAGAGTCGGGTGTTCTGCACACGTACACGGGCGCATCGGGCGATTCAAACCCAGTCGTGTTCGAAGGAGGCGGATCGCGCCACCCCGCGACACATGAGACGGTGAAGCAGGGGATACACCGTTTCAACATGAACGTCGGATTGGTGAAGCAAGCTGGTCCGGCCCACTTCAAGAGGGCGATCGATGCCGTCCTCAAGCGCTCCAAGATGCCGCTTGAGGACATCAAGCACTTCATCTTTCACCAGGTGAACCATCGCCTTCTCAAGCGCATCACGACGGCGGTCGGTATTCCTTGGGAGAAGGTGGTCGTGCACGTTGACCACTACGGCAATCTCGATACGGCAACGCTTCCGGTGGCCTTCCACGAAGCGAAGGCCGAGGGAAGGATCAAGCCGGGAGATCTCATTCTGTTTGCCGCGATCGGCGCCGGGTGGCAGTACGGCTCGGCGATCGTTCGCGCATAACTCGAAGCAACCCCTACAAGCATGCTAAAATACTTGTGGGGGCTTTTCTTTATTTTATGGATTTCGTTACCGGTCTTCTTCTTATCGCCGCCGCGTTTAATGTCGTTCTCGGAACGATTATCTTTATTCATGGGCCAAAGAACAAGGCCGATGTTACCTATGCCGTATTGGTGGCGACCCTTGTTCTTTGGGCCGCTACGCTCATCGCGCTTCGCCAAACCCTCTCTCCGGGTCAAGCTTTTTTTTCGCTGGCCGCAAGCTATTCGTCAGGCGTTGCAATTGCTGCGAGCTTTTGGTATTTTGTCGTGTTTTTCAGCAAGCGCTCCATTCATGTTTTGCAGCATGTGCTGATTCTTGGGGGTGGAGTTATTGTTATCTTCCTTGCGTTCAGTGCAAAGGATTTTATCAAATACGTTGCGGCTCCGGGTGGAGACCCCGATCTTGCCATAGGGCCACTGCATCTTACCTTCGTTGCGTACTTTACATTTGTTATGGCCGCGGCATTTTTCCGATTGTATCAACGTTATCAAAAAACCGACAAGGCGGAACGCGCCCAGCTTACCCTCATGTTTCTCGGCACGTTCGCTACAACTGCGGTAGGAAGCGCGTTCAACATTTTTCTTGTACAGGCGGGTGCGGCCGGATACGTCAGTTGGGGTCCGATTTCAACCATCATCATGGTAAGTCTTATAGCGGTTGCAATTATGCGACACAACCTGATGAGTATTCGTGTCATTGGTGCCGAGTTGTTCACGCTGATCCTTATTATTACGCTCTTCATCCAATTTATTTTTTCAGAAACGACGAGTGGGCGCGTACTCAATGGACTTACACTCTTACTCTCCATTATTTTTGGTTTCTACCTCATTCGATCGGTTATTCGGGAAGTGAAGCAGCGTGAAGAGATTGAAACATTGGCAACCGAACTTGGCAAAGCCAACGAGGAATTGAAACGACTCGATGCTTCAAAATCAGAATTCATTTCAATTGCGTCTCACCAACTGCGAGCCCCCCTTACGGTGATTAGGGGGTATGTTTCGTTGTTCCTGGAAGGGTCTCTCGGTGCAGTTACGGAGCAGGCTAGGGAAGCAATGAAGAAGGTCGCGATTTCTGCCGAACAGCTCGTAAAACTGGTTGCCGATATGTTGGATCTTTCGCGAATTGAGAGCGGGCGCCTCAAATACGCCATGAAACCGGTCGTACTCGACGACATTGTGGATGAGGCGGTAAAGGAGTTTGAGATAAACGCAAAAGCAAAGAGCCTTTCATTTATCTATCAAAATCGGAACACGGCGAAACAGTCGGTGATGGCGGATCCTGACAAACTTCGGGAAGTGGTGGTGAACCTCATTGATAACGCGATCAAGTATACTGCCGCCGGGCGTGTGGTAATTGAACTCTATCCCGAAGCAAGCAATGCGAAGCGCTGGCTCACGCTCAAAGTGCAGGATAGCGGCATGGGAATTGCTTCGGCCGATATTGGCAAGATGTTCACGAAATTTGGGCGCACGGAGGAGGCACGGAGAGTCCGTCCCGATGGCATGGGGCTTGGATTGTATCTTGTGAAGAAGATTATTGATGATCATGGCGGCCGGGTGAAGGTTGAATCTGCCGGGCTCGGAGGGGGGAGCACATTTTTAGTGAGTCTCCCCATTGCGGTCTAACCAAGTAGTTCCATGCCTCATGTTGTTATTTTAAAAATCGGGGGAAGTGTCCTCACGGAAAAACATAAGAGTCGCCCGATTCTTCGTGAGCGGCTCATACAGCACATCGCATCAACCCTGGCTCGGGTGTGGCGTTCTCCACATGCCCCGCGCATCATTCTCCTCTACGGTGGGGGTTCCTTTGGACACCCGCTTGCGCACCGCTACCGGTTGATGGATTCACCCCTCAACCTACGAACGCTTCGGGGTTTTGGGTACACAACCACTGCCATGCGCTACCTTGGCAATCGGCTTGCCGATATCTTTCTTGCCGCGGGGCTCCCTGTTATCCCGCTTCAGACGAGTGCATTCATTCGGCAACGGCGGGGCCGCCTTCACTTCACAGATTTCACGACCATTGACGCAATCGTCGGCCATGGCGGCATCCCACTTCTCGGCGGCGATGTGGTGATTGCAGATCAAGAGCGAACCGTAATTGCATCAGCGGATACGCTTCTCGTTCGGCTTGCGGCTCACTTCCGAAATGCCGAACTTTTATTTGCTGCGGATGTCGAAGGGGTATATGACGTGTTTCCGCCGCCACAGGGGGTGCGCCCGCATTCACACCTTTCTCGGAAGGATCTCGCAACGATTGTTAAAGGCAGTACCTTGATTTCAAGGCGGGACGTCACCGGTGGAATGATCGGAAAACTTAAAACACTTCTTCAGTTGAAGAACGCCCGGGTGGTGATCTTTAATGGACGCACCTCGAAAAACTTTGGCATTGCGTTCGCCGGGAAAAACATTGGCACGGTGATTCATTTGTAGCGTAGATAGAAAAAAGCGCGCCTGCTGGGGCTTCGCGGAGATGGTGTGAAACCCGAATGATCGGTGCCGAAGCACAGCATCATTGGTTTATGCTGAGAAACCTGCTAGATTGGTTCTATATGACGCGCCTGTGGGTACACGAAACTCCCGCAAAAGTGGGAGAGCAAGTTCAACTTGCCGGCTGGATTTCGGTGAGGAGAGATCACGGGAAATTGATATTTATTGACCTCCGGGACGCCTCGGGAGTTTTGCAATTGGTATTCACTCCGAAAGATGCAGAGCTTTATGCCGCAGCCGAGCGGCTCAGGCCCGAGTGGGTCATCAAGGTTGAGGGTGTGATCAAAGAGCGGCCGAAGGGCATGGAGAATCCGGATATTCCCACGGGCACGGTTGAGCTCCCCGTGCTCAAGCTCGAAATTTTGAGCGAAGCGGCAACACCTCCGTTTCCGATTGATTCGGATGGGCATGATATTGACGAAGAGCTCCGTTTGCAATATCGGTATTTGGATCTCCGCCGGCCGCGCATGCAAAAGAATATCCGGCTACGGCATCAGGTGACCACTATCGCGCGTGAGTACTTGAACAAGAATAACTTTGTCGAAATAGAAACTCCGCTTTTAACGAAAACGTCTCCTGAAGGCGCAAGAGATTTTTTGGTTCCGTCTCGGCTCTATCCGGGAAAGTTTTTCGCGCTTCCCCAAGCGCCCCAGCAATATAAACAGCTCCTTATGATTGCGGGATTTGAACGCTACTATCAAATTGCGCGAGCCCTCCGCGACGAAGATCCGCGTGGGGATCGCCAGTTCGAGCACACACAAATCGATCTTGAGATGTCGTTTGCCGATGAGCGCGATGTATTTGCGGTAGTTGAGGGGATGATGGTCGCGATAGCTGATGCGTGTGGCAAGAAAATTTTCCAAAAACCATTTCCCGTGTTTACGCATGAGGAAGCAATGCAAAAATTCGGAGCTGATAAGTTCGACCTCCGTCCTGAACCTAAAGACCAGAATACGCTCGCGTTCGCCTGGGTTACTGATTTTCCACTTTTTTCCGCCGAAGGCGGATCCGCCTCTGGCGGAGAGGATAAAAAATGGACGTTTGGCCACAACCCCTTTTCGGCTCCGAAATCGGAGCATGTGGAGAAATTAATGAAAGGGGAGGAGTTGGGGAGCCTGCGCGCTCGCCAATACGATCTTGTCTGCAATGGGTATGAACTCGCATCAGGCGGGGTCCGTATTTCCGATCCGGCAGTCCAGCGCAAGGTGTTTGAAATTATGGGTCTGACTCCCGAGGAAACCGAAGAGCGATTTGGGCATCTCATCCACGCCTACGAATATGGGGCTCCCCCTCATGCCGGAATTGCACCGGGGCTTGACCGTCTGATTATGATTCTTGCAGGCGAACCAAACATTTCCGAAGTAATTGCATTTCCTAAGACCGGAAATGCCCGTGACCCCATGATGGGCTCTCCTTCGGACGTTGATCCAAAACAGCTGAAAGAACTTCATATAAGGATTGAGCCGTGAGTTACCGAGTGAAGCAAGAGAAATTCGAAGGACCGCTTGATGTGCTTCTCGAGCTAATCCAGGCCGAGAAGCTTTCTGTGAACGAGATTTCGCTCGCGAAGGTTACCGATGAATTCATTACCTATCTGAAGAGCCTTCAAGCTGAACAAAGAGCCGACCAGGAGATGCTCGCCGAGTTCCTCGTCATTGCTTCACAGCTTCTCCTCATCAAGTCGAGGAGTCTTCTCCCCGAATTTCAGGTAAGCCCGGAAGAGGAAGAATCAATTCTTGAGCTTGAGACGCGCCTTGCCGATTACAAGCGTTTGAAGGAATTGAGCCAATCACTCGCAGTCCTCGCACACGGGGGCCAAAAATCTTTTTCGCGCGAGGCATGGGCCGGAGAAACAGTGGTATTCCTGCCGCCGAAAAAGGTAGGGACGAAAACGCTCGCGAGTGCATTCGCGGATCTCCTCCGGTCAATACCGAAAGTGGAAAAGCTCATTCAAGAAAAAATCAAAAGAGTCATTTCGCTTGAGGAGAAAATCAAGGAGCTCCAATCCATCCTCGCAAAGAAAGTTGAGCGCGTATTTTCTGAAATTATTGCTGGTGCAAAAGAGAAAGTCGATGTCATCGTGAGTTTTCTCGCGCTTCTCGAACTCACGAAACAAAAACTGGTCTCGGTTGAACAGCATAAACTCTTTGGAGATATCACCGTGAGAAAGACCGAAGTATGAGCGGCTTGAAATCAGCAATTGAAAGCATTCTTTTTGTTCATGGTGAACCCATGTCGCTTGCGCGTCTCGCAAGAGCAACGGGTGCCACGAAGCATGAGCTCGAGGCGGCCCTCCATGAGCTTGCTTTGGAGTATCGCGAGCGGGGGATTATTTTGATCGAAAATAACGGAACATGGCAATTTGCAACGCACCCCGAAAATAAGGAGTTTCTTGAGGCATTTCTCACTTCCGGCCGTTCCGAAGAACTTACTAAGTCCGGAGTCGAGGTACTCGCGATTATCGCCTATAAGGGGCCGATGAGCCGTGCCGCAATTGAATACATTCGCGGGGTAAATTCTTCATTCATTCTGCGAAGCCTTCTGATACGGGGTCTCATCGAGCGCGAAGAAAATCCCCAAGACCGGCGATCATACGTGTATCGCGTCTCAAATGATTTTCTCAAGCACCTCGGTATTTCAAATCTTCGTGACCTTCCCGAATTCGAAACATTTTCAAAACAAGAGATTGAGATACCCGAAGGAGAGATCGAACTCGGCAGTGTGCTTTCCTCATGACTCCTTTGCTTCGGACCATCGCAACTATCGCAGTTCTGGTTGCTTTGATTGTGGTGGTATCCGTGGTTGCGAGGTCTCCTAGGGTGCAAGAGGCGTCAGTCAAATCGGTCATCCCCCGATTGGAAAAAATCGGAAATGCTGAATTGACCTTGAGGGCTGATGCGGTTTTTGTGAAACGCATTCGTGATGGCTCGATTCTCTACGAGCGAAATGCAAGTGAGCGGCTCCCGATTGCGAGCCTCACGAAATTAATGACCGCGCTCATACTTGCCGATCAGAGCGAGCCGCTTCACCCCATTGTATTTTCCGATGCGGCAAAGCGCGTGGGAGCTCCGGACGATAAACGGAGCCAAGTTCGCGCAGGGGATACCATCAAAGCCGAAGACGTGCTGAAGTTGCTCCTCATTGCATCGGATAATGATGCGGCGTATGCCGTGGCTGAGGATATCGGTGGGGTAGGGGATGAAAGCGGATTATTTCAGGATCGGGTTTTCGAATTCGTTCGGCGCATGAATGCGCGTGCTGGGGTTCTCGGTCTTGTTGATACCCATTTTTCGAATCCCGCGGGCAGTGATGACCCAGAAAATTTTTCAACCGCAAAGGATCTCGAGGCACTCGCCGAGTATATACTTCGCGAGCACCCGGAACTTTGGTCCGTTTCTCGGACCCAGGAGACGATTGTCTTTGGGGCAGGGGAGAATCGTTATGGCGTCGTCAATACAAATTCGCTCCTCGCGGAGTATCCTTCACTCTATGGCTCCAAGACTGGTTTTGATGACGAGGCGAAAGGAACACTCCTGCTTCTCTATGCCATTGGGCGGGATGATCTCATCGCGATTGTCCTTCTCAAATCAGGTGATCGCTTCGGCGATGGCCGTGCGGTAATCCAATGGATCGAATCGAATTTTAGATTGGTATCGGTGGTGGACAAAGACAATCGTTAGAAAATTGTCTACCATGAAACTATGACCTCCGAAGGCGAACTTATTCTGAACATTTTTAAGGTCTTCGGGCTTTCTTCGGTGGCTTTCTTTTTTGCGATAGTATGGACGCCAGTTCTCACTCATTTCCTCTACAAGTATCGAATGTGGAAGAAATCCGTTCGTACCCTCGCACCCGACGGGAACGGCACGCCCATTTTTGCATCTCTTCACAAGGATCGCGAGGTTGGAACGCCGCGGATGGGTGGGCTTCTCATCTGGATCACGACATTGATCATTATTGTCGCAGTTTGGATTCTCGCAAAAGCCACTGATGAGCCGCTCTGGGATAAAATAAACTTTCTTTCGAGAAATCAGACATGGCTTCCGCTCTTTACTCTCATCTCGGCCTCTCTCCTTGGCTTCTTCGATGATTTTTTGCAGGTGAAGGGCCGTGGCGGGTATATCGCGGGTGGATTAAAATTTCGTGTGCGCCTCGGTGTGGTGTTCCTGATTGCGAGTGCGGGTGCATGGTGGTTTTTCATAAAGCTCGGCCAAGATGCAATCTATATTCCAGGAATTGGAGATGTTGCAATTGGACTTTGGTTCATACCGCTTTTTGTGATCACGATGTTTGCTACCTTCTCTACTGGAGTGATTGATGGACTTGACGGACTTTCCGGTGGAGTGTTTGCCGCAATTTTTGCCGCCTACACCGGTATTGCGTTTTTCCGAGGGCAAATTGACCTTGCGGCGTTCTCGGCCGTTATCCTTGGGGCTCTGCTCGCATTTCTCTGGTTCAATATTCCGCCTGCGCGATTCTATATGGGCGAGACCGGTATTCTCGGATTAACCACAACTCTCACGGTCATCGCATTCCTTACCAACTCCGTTATTGTGCTTCCGATCATCGCATTTGTTCCGGCCATTGAGGCGGCCTCCGTCATCATACAGCTCCTCTCCAAGCGATGGCGGGGGAAAAAGATTTTTCTCGTAGCCCCTCTCCATCATCATCTCGAAGCCATTGGCTGGCCATCTTACAAAGTCACGATGCGTTTTTGGGTCATTAGTTTTGTCTTTGCGGTTATCGGCATGGTGATTGCGCTCGTTGGACGCTAACCGTTTGAAATTGGTAAAAAGTTCATAAACATTAAACCTACGATCGTGGGGGAAATGTTAATGAACTTGCTTTTGAAAAAGTGAGATTAGGGAAAGAAAAAACCCACCATCATTGCAACGGAGGGCTTTCCCTCGTCATGGATGGTGGGATTATCGGTGCGCCTCTTTGTGCCCGATCGCCTCGGGCACCGAGTTGAGGAGTGCCTGAATTCTTGCCATGAGGATGAACGGTTCCATTTTCAGATGATATGGAGCGCCGTTCTCCCTCCTCTCCTCCACGATCGCATCGTGGATTATGATGAGTCGCCCGAGGTACCAGCGATAGAAGTCGTGATCCAAGGGCTCGCCCCCGGTGAGATGGCGGATTGTCAGAAGTGTTGCGACATCCTGGAGCGCCTCGAACTCGGCTTTGGGGCCGGCTTGTTTTCTCGCCTCGACCAGTGCGCGCTCAACATTCTTCATGTCCATCGATCGCTCCTTCTGTAGGTGGTGGATTTCGAACAGTTTTATCAATATAAACTAATCAGTTGTTTATGTCAACGGTATCGGAAATTGCTGGAATTGTTATACTTTAGATAGTTTGATCCGTCCGATGTTCTCTACTCTCCACTTTCTACTCTCTTCACATGGCATACGACATTCTCATCCAGGGCGGCACGATTATTGATGGCACAGGAAAGCCGAGAGTTCTCGGCGATGTTGGCATTCAAGAAGGCCGCATCAAGGATATCGGTGCGCCAACCCTCTCCGGTGCGACTGCGGGCAAAATCGTCAATGCCGTCGGGAAGTTCGTAACCCCCGGATTCATTGATATTACGAGCCACGCCGATGCAAACTGGTCTATTTTTCAAAATCCCGAACAAGATTATCTTTTGACGCAGGGAGTGACATCAATTCTCATCGGGAATTGCGGATCGTCTCTTGCCCCCCTTCTCTCGCCCCAAGCTCTCGAGTCGCTTCGGAAATGGGACAATATTTCAGAACCAAATATAAACTGGGCAACGGTCGCCGAGTTTTTTGGCGAGCTTGGGCGGCATCCCTTGGGCGTGAATATCGCAACCCTCATGGGTCACGGCACGATTCGGAGAGGGCTTCTTAAGGGAGAAGCGCGGACAATGACTGATGTCGAACTGCGACAGTTCGCAGACGTGATTGAACAAGGTATCAAAGATGGCGCCTTTGGCATTTCAACCGGCCTCATTTACAGCCACGAAGCTTCGGCAACAGTCGAAGAGTTGAGTGCCATCGCAACTATCGCGGCCCGCTTGGGAGGAATCTATAAAACTCATCTCCGGCATGAGGGGAGGAATCTTATTCCTGCCATGAATGAAGCGATTCAGATTGGCCGCACTTCGGGCGCCCGTGTGATTATTTCACACTTGAAAGCCATTGGCCGTCGTTCTTGGTCGTCCTTTGGAGATGCGATGACCATGATGGACCATGCGAACGAGGAGAAGCCAATGTTCTATTTCGATATCGCTCCTTATCAGCGCACCGGATCGTTTCTCTATCTCTTGCTTCCGGCCTTTGCGCGCTCCGGCGGATTTTCGCAGATGCTTGACCGCCTTGAGACGCCGACTACGAGGTCGGAAATCGTAGCAGATTTGAAACGTGCGACACTCCACTACGATCGCTATATTGTGGCAAATTCCGTAACACCGGGATCGAACGGTCTCACGATTGCGGATATTTCGGAAAAAGCGGGGGAGGCGCCGGAAGAAATTATATTGAGTCTGCTCGCCGCGAGCCGCGGCAAGGTGAGTGTGTTTGGGAAGACTCTTTCCTTAAAAAATATTGAGGCCGGTCTAACACATCCGCTCTCCATGGTTGCTTCCGACGGAAGCGGCGTTTCGGGCGAACTCGGTAAAGCCGGAGTTCTCGTGCATCCGCGATCAACCGGTGCGTTCCCGCACTTCCTGCATCGCTTTATCCGGGAGAAGCAGATTGTCTCCTGGGAGGAGGGGATTCGGAAAATCACATCCCTCCCCGCCGAAGTTGTTGGTTTTAAAGAACGTGGCGAGATTAAAGCAGGGAATTGGGCCGATATCGCTGTGTTTGATCCAGAAGTCATCCGCGATCGCTCGACTTATCACAATCCCTATGTGCATCCAGTCGGCATCGAAGCTGTTGTCGTAGGCGGCAAACTCGCGATTGAGGGAGGCGAACTGACCGGGAGCGCCTCGGGGCAAGTGTTGAAGAAGAGCTGATCGAGAAAATGAAACTCTATCGCTTCAGTCCCATTCAGAACAGAGAAGAGCTTATTGCAGCACTCTCATACGTTGTTATACAAACTTCGGAGCTTTGCAGAAATATTATTGCAACAAGATTGCCAACCACTTCAGCGACCGTTTTCACCCATTATCCGAATGAGTACGGACATCTTATTAATATTCTTCGCGAACTCGGTACTCAACAAGGTGAAGTAAATGGTTTCAGGGTTATTTTACACGAATCCCTGACGGTGGGAGATAACTCAATAACACATCTCCGCGTCCGGCCTCCTGATCCGTATCGAATGCAGGTTGGATGCAATGATTTTACCGTCGATGATTATGAGAAATTCAAAACGGAACATTTAGAAGCACATCCTCATAATCTCCGATTGATTCAGCGCCAAGATTACGAGATGATTGAGTTTTTCGATCCAGATTACGACGTGTTTGCATACGTTCTTTCGAAGCCGATCTACATATAATTTTTGCATGCTCTCCGAATTGCATCAAATTAAAACTAAGGATGGCCTTCTCTTGGAAGGCCTGTTCTTCAAGCCGAAAAAGCGAGGGAGGGTAGCTGCGTTTTATGTAGGCGGATTATCGAGTCGATTCTCGGGCAACCCCAAGCGCCTCTTTGCACTTGCACGGGCATTCATGTCGAACGGCATAGCGTTTGCGGCTTTTGATCATCGCGGGTTCGGGACGATTAACTTTGTTCGAAGATCCGGAGGCAGAAAAAGCATTTTGGGAGGAGTAGCATTTGAGCGTTTTGAAGATTCGGTGTACGACATTGAAGCGGTCATTCGCTTCCTGCAGGCGAAAGGGTTTCGTAAAATTTTTCTTTTGGGGAGCAGCACGGGCGCAACAAAAGCTGCCTATTACATATGGAGGAAGAAGAGTAGGGGGCTTGCCGGGATCGGTTTGCTTGGCGCAATCTCCGATATCCCAGTTCAGAAACAAGAACTTGGGCGGAACTATAGGCGCGCCCTGGAAGAGGCAGAGCGCATGGTCCGTAGGGGTAAAGGAGAAGAACTTATGCCTCGAAAGTTTGTCGGAGGGGCATATTGGGGCGCTGCTCGGTTTTTAAGTATTGCAAAAGAGGGCGCGAGAGAGGATACATTTCCCTATTACAATCCCAGGCGTCATTTCTATTGGGCAAAGCACGTTCGGAAGCCGATTCTTGTGCTTCTCGGATCAAAGGATCAATTTGTGGATCGTCCGATCAAAAAAATTATGGATGTATTCGAGCGCGAAATACTGAAGCGCTGGTTTAGTGGAGTGATTCTTCCTGGGGCACCTCACAGTTTCACAGGAAAGGAAAAGGAACTCGCCTCGATCATTACCCGTTGGATTGCGAATAACGCCTGAAAAATGAATCTCAAAGATTTCAAAGGGAAGAATGTGCTCATCATGGGTCTTGGGCTCCACGGCGGTGGAGTGGGCAGTGCTGAATTTTTCGCGCGCCTTGGAGCGCGTGTGCTAGTCACTGATCTCAAGTCATCATCGGAACTCCGGCCTTCACTCGAAAAATTACGGCGTTACAAAAACATTTCGTATCACCTAGGCGTCCACAAGGCGGGCGATTTTAAGAAAGCTGACTATGTTGTTCAGAATCAGGGCGTTCCTGATTCATCCACGTTCCTTCGGATAGCGGGGCGAGCCGGTATCCCCATACTCTCAGATGTCGAGATTTTTTTTCTTGCGTGTCCCGCCCCTATCATTGGCATAACCGGAACCAAGGGAAAATCAACAACCACGTGGCTCATTGGAGCGTTCTTGAAGGCGGGTGAGAAAATAAAAAGAGTAAAGAATATAAAGCGGCGGGTATGGGTTGGTGGCAACATTCGGACCTCGATGCTTGATTTTCTCTTGCGGGTTCGTGCACATGATCTTGTGGTACTTGAGTTATCGAGTTTTCAGCTTGAATCTCTTCGGCGTATCCGACGGAGTCCAAAGATTGCTGTTATCACCAACATTTTTCCGGATCATCTGAATCGCTATTCGTCTATGCATTCCTACCGTGAGGCGAAGGCGAATATTTTCCGATTTCAAAAATCCGGCGACTTGCTATTTCTCCCTTCACACGGAGTTGGGCTTGGAGATGTGAGGTCCATTCGCTCGCGAATCGTCCGTGTTCAATCCAATCCAATTTTTAAAAAATTTGCGAATGCGTTTCGAATGAGTCCGCCCGAGTATCACTGGGTAAATATTGCTCTTGCGATCGCAGTTGCGAAGCATTTCGGAGTAGGGGACTCTGCTATCCGTTCAGTCCTGAAAAATTTTTCTGGCCTTTCAGGTCGCATGGAACTCGTGCGAAAAGTTCGTGGAGTTGAATTCATCAACGACACCACGGCAACGAATCCCGTAGCAAGTCTTGAAGCAGTTCGCGCGACAAAACGCAGAATCGGAAGGCATTCCCTTCATGTGATTGCAGGCGGGTATGACAAGGGGTTGCCTCTCGCAGGGTATGTGGCGTCTCTCGTGAAGTACGCCTCTTCGGTTGTTTTTCTCCCAGGGACAGCAACAAAGAAGATGGAGTCTAGAATTAAGAATCTAGAATTTAGAAAACGTCCACGTGTGTCACATGCGAAAACCATGTCCGAGGCGGTGCGAATCGCGTATCGAAATGCAGAGCCGGGTGATGCGGTACTCCTTTCGACCGGGGCGGCGAGTTTCGGCTTGTTCAGGCATGAATTCGACCGCGGGGATCAATTTACGGCCTCGGTGAAGCGGCTCAAGGCATGATTCGGGTTTCCGCGGTGGATGAGACCAGCTAGAATAGGGGAGATGCACTATGCCGATGCTACGTAAGCACGCCGATTATCCTCTTCTTATTATTACCGCGGTCTTACTTCTCGCGGGTCTTTTAATTATTTCCTCGGCATCAGTCGTCATATCGCAGAAAAATTTTGGAACGCCGTATTACTATCTCCTTCGGCAGGGTATTGCAGCGATAGTCGGCGTCGTGCTCCTTTTCGTCATGCAGGCAATCCCATATCATGTGTGGAAAAAAATCGCCTTCCCCCTCCTCATTTTTGCAATTTTTTTACTCCTGCTCGTGTTCCTCACACCGCTTGGATTCTCATATGGCGGTGCGACGCGATGGCTACATCTTGGATTCTTCTCGGTTCAGCCCTCGGAAATTCTCAAACTTTCGCTTATACTGTATTTAGCAAGCTGGCTTGCTACCAGGCGAGGTGAGGTGAAAAGCTTTCGATCTGCATTTCTACCTTTTCTCACGATTATTGCCGTGGTTACATATCTCCTCGAGAAACAGCCTGACATCGGAACGCTCATTATCATTATCGCAACAGCTGTAGCCCTCTATTTTCTCGGCGGCGGGCGCGTTTCACAATTAGCCGCGCTTGGGCTTATCGTCGTTGGAGGTCTTATTGTGGTTGTACTCACTTCGCAGTACCGCATGGATCGATTTCTTGTGTTTCTGCAACCCGCGTTAGATCCACAGGGGATTGGCTATCATGTCAGTCAGGCCAGGATTGCAATCGGATCCGGAGGATTCTTTGGCCGCGGCTATGGCCAGGGAATACAAAAATATAATTATCTCCCCGAGACCATTGGGGACTCCGTATTTGCAATCGTCGTTGAGGAGTTTGGATTTTTCGGTGCAATCCTCTTAAGCTCGCTCTTCTTTGCCTTCTTTCTTCGGATCGTACTTATTGCCAGGAGAGCTTCTGACACTTTTGCGAAATTGACTGCGGCGGGAATTGGCGTGGCAATCACATTTCAAGCATTTATTAATATGGCTGCGATTTCTGGCCTACTGCCGCTTACGGGAATTCCACTCCCCTTTATCAGCTACGGCGGGACATCACTTGTAGTCACGCTTGCGATGGTCGGGATAGTATTAAATATTAGTAAACAGTCGAGCTAGATACGCGAGGTAAGGTAATAAGCACATAAGCTACGTACGGCACCAGCTTATCAGCTTACCTCGTTTAATTCACTTATTAGCTAACTCATGCGCATTGTTTTCACAGGAGGCGGGACGGGCGGGCATTTTTTTCCGATTGTGGCAATTGCCCGTGAGCTGAAGCGCATTGCCGAAGAGGAACGGATTCTTGATCTCGAACTTTTCTATTTCGGACCGAATCGATATCAGCCCGAGGTAATGCAAGAGGAGGAGATTTTGTTTTTGCATATTACTTCAGGAAAATTGCGGACATATTTTTCGCTCTGGAATGTGGTTGATGTGTTCAAGATTGCGGTCGGCATTGTTGAGGCACTCATAAAATTATTTTATGTCATGCCGGACATTGTGTTCGGAAAGGGCGGTTATGGGAGTTTTCCGACACTACTGGTAGCACGGCTTTACCGTATTCCCGTCATTATCCATGATTCAGATTCAGTACCGGGTCGGGTCAATCAATGGGCGGGAGGTTGGGCACGTCGCATCGCAATCTCATTTCCGAGTGCCGCGGCTTATTTTCCGAGCGGTCGGACTGCGCTTACCGGAAACCCGGTGAGAAAGAGGATTTTAACGGGGAATGTGGAGCACGCACGGGAATCGCTTGGAGTATTTTCAAATCGGCCCGTCATCTTGGTCATCGGAGGCTCGCAGGGGGCGCGGATCATCAACCATGTGGTAGTCCAGATTTTGGTGTCACTTGTTTCTCAGTTTGAGGTAGTGCATCAAACCGGCCAGCTTGATTTTGAGGACGTTCAACTCGAGACAGCCTCAATTTTGAAAAATGGCGCGGAGGCATATTATCATCAATTTTCGTTCCTCGACGAAGAGCGAATGCGTTCGGCCTACGCGCTTGCCGATCTCGTGGTATCACGCGCAGGAGCCACGACTATTTTTGAAATTGCCGCGGTCGGCAAACCCTCCGTCTTGATACCCCTTGGAATTGCGAAGCAAGACCATCAGCGGAAAAATGCCGTTGATTACGGAAGCCAAGGGGGGGCAATTGTCGTCGAGGAGGAGAATTTAACGCCTTCCGTTCTCCTCAATGAAGTTCAAAAACTCATGGCAGATTCGAAGCGCCGGGCTGAGATGTCGCAATCAGCAAAATCCTTTGCGAGGCTTGACGCCGCGGAATTGATTGCACGTGAGATCATGAATATCGGGATTCACTGATATGGGAACGATCCGCACCCGCACAGCGCCTAGTCCTACTGGTTTTTTACATATTGGTACGGCCAGACTTAGTTTGTTTAATTATCTCTTTGCAAAAAAGCATGGGGGTGTGTTTGTCGTGCGGATCGAGGATACAGATGTTAAACGTTCTGAGAAAAAATTCGAAGCAGATATATTTGAAAGCATAAGATGGTTGGGGATTGAGGCGGATGAGAGCCCTGAAGTCGGTGGCCCGTTTGGGCCGTATCGACAGAGCGAACGCACTGAAATGTATGCGCTTGCTCTTGAGAAGCTCCTCGCCGATGGTCATGCGATTTACTGCTTCGAGCCCGAGTCTGAACTAGCCATCAAAGAGGGAAATGCTGAGGGAATAATATTTCGACCTCATATCTGTCGTGACCGCAATCTATCGCGTGAAGAAGCGGAAGAAAGAATGGCAATGGGAGAAAATGCAATCATTCGTTTCAAAAATCCGCATCAAGAGACTCAAGGTTCGTTTAAAGCTATAGAGTGCGTCGATATAATTCGTGGTTTGCTCGCGTTTCCGGGCAATATTCTTGGTGACTTTTCCATCGCTAAGAATTTACAGACTCCACTTTATAACTTCGCGGTAGTTGTCGATGACCACGAGATGAAGATCTCTCATGTTTTGCGCGGTGAAGATCATATTGCAAATACACCAAAGCAGATACTGATTTGGAAGGCACTCTGGCCTAATGAACCTTTGCCCGAATTTGCTCATCTGCCACTGATTCTAGCTCCCGATCGCTCCAAGCTTTCTAAGCGATATGGTGCGACTTCAATTCGGGAGTTTCGCGAACAAGGCTACCTACCCGAGGCTCTCGTGAATTTCATGGCACTGCTCGGCTGGAATCCTGGTACTGATCGAGAGATTTTTTCCCTAAAAGAACTCGAGCAAGAATTTAGTCTCGAACATGTACAAAAGTCCGGTGCAATATTCAACGTCGAAAAACTCGATTGGATGAACGGGGAATACATCAGAAGTTTACCGATCGAACGCCTCGCGGAGCTCGCAAAGTCTTACCTGCCCGAAGAGACTCGCAGTTCTCCTTTGTTGGAAAAAATCATTACGCTTGAGCAACCGCGATTGAAAAAACTCTCTGAGCTTTCGGAGAGGACCCTATTCTTTTTTCAACAACCGGAATATGATGCGTCTCTCCTTCGATGGAAATCAATGAGTGACCAGGATGTTGCCGTGTCGCTTGAGCGCTCGAAGCAAATTCTTGAAACACTTTTGGACGCCGATTTTAACGTTGACTCCTTGAGTAAGCGTTTCCTCGACGAAATCGGGGCAGGGGACAAGGGAGAGCTCCTCTGGCCGCTTCGGGCAGCACTTTCTAGTCTTAAGGCTTCTCCCGGCCCCTTTGAGATTTTGGCAATTTTGGGCAAGAAAGAGAGTTCACAGCGGATTCAGACCGCCATATCGAAACTTCAGAAGAAGTGAATTTCTGGGCGTGCCCAGGGGAGGGTAGCGTGTTACAATAGAGGAAATATGCGGCATTTCAAACAGTTGCCACAGATAATTTTTATTGTGCTTCTTCTCGGAGGAGCTGTTTTCGGGGTGCTCATCCCCGGGGCCGAAGGGGAGGATGACATTCAGAAGCAGATTGACGCAAAAAATGAAGAAATAAAGCGGCTTGAGACCGAAGCATCGGCGTATCGGGCTACCCTCGGTGATATCGGGAAGCAGGCAAATACGCTTGCGGGGGAAGTTCAGAGGCTGGACAAGTCTATTAAGGTTGTTTCACAAAATATCCTCGTCACAAACGCGAAAATCGGCAAAACCGAGCTCGAGATCAAGGAGCTTGGGATACATATTAAAGCGCGTGAGGCAACGATTGATGAAGAACGAGGGAGAATAGGGTATCTTATTCTTGCGCTTGCGAGCGGAGATACCGAAGGGCCGCTTCAGATTCTCATGAAGAACGAATCGATTTCGGCGTTTTTTTCATCGCTCGATAATATCGTTTCAATTCAGAGCGAAATCCAAACGCTTCTTGCAGAACTTCGAAAAGAGCGCGCGGAATTAAAGGACCGGAAAGAACGAGCCGAAGACAAGCGGTTTGAACTTGCTTCTCTCGCAGGAGACCTCGCCGATCAAAAAGCGCTCCAGGGGGATCAGCGAAAACAGCGAAACGATCTCCTGATCGAGACAAAGAATCAGGAAAAGAGATATCAGGAGCTTCTTGCAGATTCGGTTCGGAAGCGCGATTCACTCCAGCAAGAAATTAATACACTCGAGGCAAGTCTAAAAGCAGAGTTTGATCAATCGAAATTGCCTGCTCCCGGAGCCAGCATCCTCGGGTGGTCCTTGCCCGCCCCTATTTTCATAACGCAGAATTTCGGCAATACGGCATTCGCGCGTGCGGGTGGATACAACGGCAAAGGGCATAACGGCATTGATTTTCGTGCCTCCAACGGTACCTCGGTGTTTGCGGCTGAAGATGGCACTGTGAGAGCAACGGGGGATACGGACCTCGGGTGCAGGCGGGCATCCTACGGTCGTTGGGTTTTGATTGACCACCCAAATAATCTGTCAACGCTCTACGCTCACCTCTCGCTTGTGAAAGTGAAAGCAGGGGATGGTATGAATCGCGGTGAACTCGTGGGGTATTCCGGCCAGACCGGATATGCCACTGGTCCACATCTTCATCTTTCGGTATTCGCATCGCAGGCAGTGGTGATTTCACAGTTGAAGAGCAAAGTGTGTGGCCGTAATATGACATTACCGCTCTCGCCCTTCGAGGGGTACTTGAACCCGATGAGTTACCTCCCGGCGTTATGAAGACGCTTTCTCAAATCATTTTCTTGGTTGCGACTTTTATGCTTGTTATATTTTTTACGAACATATTCCCGCCCAAAACCGCGCCGAGTGAACTCTCACCATTGAGCGTGAATCAAAATTTGAGTGTTCCTATCTTGACTGCAGAACCTGTTCCCATTCCCACTCTTCCCGTGATACCTCCACCTCCTCCGCAGTCGAATGCCCAAACAATTCCGAAACCCGTTATGGTTCCAAATCCGATTCTTCCGCCGCCATCGGTACAAGTTCCGGTTTTTGAGCCAATCATGAATGACCAGGAATTTTATAGTGTGTATTCCCGTGCCGTCATCCAGATTTTTTGTGCAACGTCGCAGGAATATTTTTCCGCTAGCGGCATTATCGTGAACGAAGGCGGGCTTGTGCTCACGAATGCGCATGTCGCGGGAATCATTAATAAGGTGGGGGCGGAACACTGCCAGGCGCGACACGGTAATCCCGCGGACCCTTTTGCGGGTTTACGTGTGGTGTTTGTCGCGGATACTTCAGAAAAAATTACCGATACCGAAGTTCCTCAACATGATTTTGCGTTTCTCAGGCTCGAAGCACCGCGCGAAGCATTTAATTTTTCGCCATTGAGTCTTGATTTGGCGGAGGAAGGGGATCGGCTCTTCACGCTTGGCTACCCGAGTGAATTTTTGGAAGGAATCGCCGCTTCTACGAATGCAAATCTTATATTTTCATCACTTATCGTGGGTGGTCTCACTGATTTTGATAACGACTCGACAACCGCCGATGGGTACCTCTTTAACGGCGGAATTGTGCTCCAACAGGGGAGTTCGGGTACCCCGGTGTTTAGTGGCTCCGGCAAGGTGCTTGGCATTATTTTTGCAACGACTAAAGATGATACGACTCAAGATCGTGAAGGTATTGCGATCGCCACATCTGCGATTGATCGTGAACTTGTGCTCGAGACTGGCCTTGGACTCATCGAGTTTATCGCCACCCATTAGAGGTGTTCTTTTCTAGGTTAGGGTATCTTAGTCGGAAAAGAGTTATTGCGCGACGTGTAGGGTAAAGAAAAAGAGCTCTCCTCTCACGCTGTCTGAGGGTAATAAAAAACGGCATGGACTTGTTCCTGCCGTTACGCTATGGCTTGAGCCACTTTCTTGTAGACTTCTTCGAAAATTCCTCCCGATCGGATGGTGACTTCGCGTGCCTCTCCTTCGATTGTTGAGGGGCGAACCACCACGAACTCTAGGTTGAAGGCCGGAAACTGACGCCGAACTTCGGTTGTTCGAACAAAGATCTCTTCCATGAGTCGTTGACGCTCGGCTCTGACCTCGTCCTTTCTCTTCTTGTCCGTGATGCCCTTTTGCGTCGGTAAGGCACCTGCCTCGACCAGAATGCGGACCGTCTCGATCACATTGACTCTTGTGACCGCTGGTGTATCGCTGAATGCTGTCGCTGCACATTTCTTTAGCAATGCGTTCATAACTCCCTCCACGTGTATGATGGTTTGCCCACGTTGAACAGCTCTCCCAGTCAAAATTGTCAAGGTGATTCCTGGCAAGGCCTAGCGTACAATAGAGCCACTTCCCCCGCAAGGACTATGCGCACTTCCTTCTCGGCACTCGAAACCTACAAACTCTGCCCGCAAAAATATAAATTTGAGGTCATTGATCGAATCCCTGCGAAAAAATCTTCTGCCGCTCTTTTCGGTACCCATATCCACGGGACGCTTCGTTTTATGTTTTCGCGCGATCCCCTCTTTCCTACCCTTGATGAGGTCATCGCCCATTATCGAGAGAATTGGCCGAGTGATGAAAAAATGCCGCTTGCACCCGAGGAAAAAGAAATTTATCTTGCTGAGGGTGAACGTATGATCAAAAACTTTTATGCAAAAAATGCACCATGGAATTTCTCTGTTGTTGACCTTGAGTCAAAATTTGAAGTCTTGATTGAAGATCCGAGGAGCCGTGAGACGCATGTGCTCGCGGGAAGAATTGATCGCATAGACAAAATTGAATCCGGTTACGAGGTAATTGACTACAAAACCACGCGTCGTATGCCGTCGCAATCAGACGTGGATCGAAATCTCCAAATGTCGATTTATGCGCTCGGACTCCAAAAGCGTTGGCCGCATGTGCAGTCTGATGAAATTCAGTTGTCACTCTATTATCTCAAACACGGCGAAAAGCTCACCACAAAGCGGACAAAAGAAGCAACCGAGGCAACGGCTTTCGAAGTTTTAAAGACGATTGCCGAGATCCAGAAAAAACTTGTCACTGGGGAACGCTTTGAGCCAGTGCCGGGTTCTTACTGCGACTGGTGTCCGTATAAGCCGAGTTGCCCCGCATGGAAGCATTTATATCGCAAGAATCCCCTCGATCCGACTCGGGACAAGCAAGAAGCCGGAATCAAGAACCAAGAAGAGATTGACGAGGCACTCAAGGAGTATTTTTCTATCCTGAAAGAAAAGGAACGCGATGAGGCACGCCTCGCCGAATTAAAATCAAAAATTCGCCTCTATATGGAAGCCGCAGGATATGATCGAGTATTTGGAGAAGATGGATACCTTTCTCGCTCCGAGCAGAAGCGCTATCGCTATGATCTCGAAAAAGTTCGTTCGATCCTTGAGCCACTCGGGAAATGGGAAATTATTCTTGCGGCGGATGAGCGCAAGTTGAAGTTGCTCTTAAAAGAACTTCCCCTTGAGGTTCAATCTAAGATTGCCGAGGCCCGAGTTATTGTGAGTGAATTCACCGTCATGTCCGCAAGCACGAAAAAAATAAAACCGCCACTCGAAACCGCAGACGAGACGTCGGTCCTAGATCCTGCGTCCTGAATAAAAAAACTAGCGGCACTACCACTAGTTTAGAATTGAATGAGTCACTCCAAGCTTGCCTTCCACTTGGGGTCTCGGCTTTTTTGAGGTGGCTCTGCGGGCCGAGGCATTGGGAGTGAGGGAAGCGACGTAAGGGGAGCTGCGAGAATCTCTTCGATCGGCAATTCTTTGATCGCGAACTCGACGTTGCTACCAGCACCGGCTGAGGCGATTATCAGAATGCTGTTTGCTCCAATGCTTTGGAACTTCTTGAAGTCAGTGATATGGAAGAGCCCCGCAACCTTCGTCGCGCCCGCCCCATTCGAAATCCGCATGATATGGGATTGGCCCCTCCATTCACTCTTTCCTTGTCCAGCGGTGTCGAGGGAACCATTCATTCCTCGGATGCTTCGAATTATGACTTTGCTTGCCTCCGGGCCGTGCCAGCGCAGATTCATGTGGATGATAGGCAGAGGGATTTTCGGAGCGTCTCGCTTCGGGTATAGCATCGTGAGGACGTAGTCAACGGTATCCTGCGTCGTGTTGAGGGTCATGATGAAGCCCGCACTTTCCTCCGAAAATTTCGCCGGGCCGATTTCCATGAGAACAAAGGCTTGAGCTTGAGGAGCTGTCGCGATGAGTATCGCCACGAGAATCAGGAGCCTTACCATTGCGTTTTCCCCCTTGGTGAGAGTGAAAGGGCTTGCAGTCTCAACTGAAAAGGAGCACCGAACGTGCTCCTTTCATACCATGGGATTTCTGCTTTGACAATTCCCTACCGCGTGGTCGCGAATCGCGCCATCACCAGCGACCCGTCTGCCGCAGGAACCGGTAGATCTTTACTGTGATCAAATAGGCGATCCCCGTCGTCCCGATGAAGCATCGCGTAATATGTTTTGTTCGGCTCGGTTGCTCGGAGGAGTTCCACAAGACCATTTTCATACGTGCCAGCAGCAAAGCGCCGAGCGCCGAGAATATTGCCGGGACTACCGAGTGAGTCCTCGTGAACCACCACCCAGCCGTCTTTCGCGAGCGCGAATGAACCAACTAATACGTACATCCCAGGATCCTGATCGCTCGTTGTGATACGGTCGTCTCTTAAATTCGATGCCCTGATCCCCCCTTCAAGATTAGCAGTTGGTGACTGCGGTTGTGGGGTCCCTTGGGTTGGCGCTTGGGAGCGTCCAAGCCAAAATCCAACGCTACCCGCGACAAGCACGAGCACGATTCCTCCGACAAGTATCTGATTCCGTTCGGTCCAGTTCATAGAGTAAGCAAGTTACGTATGTCCCAGTACTATACGCCTGTTCGCGGTCGAAAAACAAATAGTGCAGATATTGACGTATAGATAAAAAGATTTGTAATTTTGTTCAATTTTAGGAAGCAGTAATTTTGTAAATGACTCCAGCTTTATCGTCTGAAAGATACATCGTACCGTCTGACTTCACCGAAATATCAACAGGGCGGCCTAGAGCTCCGTCCGGTGTCAACCATCCGGTAATAAAGTCCTGCTCGCTGTTCACTGTGCCTTGTTCATTAAATGCGTATCGCACCACTTTGTATCCCGTCGGTTGAGTACGGTTCCATGAGCCGTGATAGGCAATGAGGAGATTTCCCCAATACTCCTTTGGCCATTTCGAGTTTGCGGGAACAAACGCAAGGCCGAGGGGGGCCGAATGTGCCGGAATATCAATAGTTGATGGCATTTCAAACGGCTCCATGCAGGGATTCCTGATGTATGTATTCTTGTCGAAATCGGAATCGTGGATATTTTTTCCGTAACAATTCGGCCAGCCAAAATTCGGGATCGAATTTTGCTCTGAGCCTGCCTGCGGTGAGCCTGTCGAACCCGTCGAAGGGCCTGCCCCGAGCCCAGTCGAGGGGCCACTAATAATATTTATTTCATCAGGCGGCGTGTCGTCTCCGAGTAAATCGCGGCCCATTTCCGTTGCCCACATTTTCCCTGCAGTGTCCCAGATAAAAAACACAGAGTTCCGTAGTCCGCGCGCGAAGGTTGTGAATTTTTGGGTGGCAGTATCATGCTGGAGTATCGTAGCTCGCCGCTCGTCAGATTCGTGGCAGACATTACAGCTTGATCCTACGGAGATGTAAAGCTTGTTATCAGGCCCGAAGCCAATGGTTCGAGTAAAGTGCCCTCCGCCGCTCGGTAGTGTCAACACGTCTTCTCCTGGGTCGTCGCTGTAAGTTGCAACGCGGCGGATTTTATTTTCCTCGGCGATATAGAGAAGCCCGGGATGCTCTGGATCGAATGCAAGGCCATGTGGTTTTCGGAGTCCGGTGAAGATATCATTTTGGTTTTGTACCTTGCCATCCTCCCCTATCTCGAGGAGTGTTACCGCACCTTCGCTCGTTCGGCTCACCCACATATTGCCGAAGGAATCAAACGCCATGACGCGTGCTCCTGGAAGATTTTTTGCAAAAATTGAAATAGAAAATCCCGCAGGAAGTTTCAGCGGCAGGTTTGTTTCATTCACCGATCCTGGCGGAATAGAATCGTCAGGAATATATTCGGTAATATCTCCCGGTGCCGGAAAAAATGGCGCACGAATTGCGGGCAAATATTTTTGAAAAAGAAATATGCCGCCAAGGAGGAGAATTCCTACAATTGCGATAATGATAGGCTTCCGAGTCATTGTAGACCCTATTTACCGTTGATTCACAATTTTCACTATTCCCCCCGTAGCGTCCACTTCAACAAGCATTCCAGTCTTGAGGACTGAGGTAGCAATTTTGGTTCCCACAATGCATGGCTTCTTCATTTCCCGCGATACGATTGCGGCATGTGAGTTCATGCCGCCTTCGTCCGTAACAATCGCGGCCGCTTTTTTCATTATGGATACATATTCGGGTGATGTCATCTCAGTCACAAGTATCTCCCCTTTCTTAAGCCGTCTTGCGTCTTTCGTGGAACGAACAATACGAACAATGCCACGTGCCCTACCATTCATAGCTGGTGTGCCGCGAAGTTCGCGCATTGACGCGGCCTTAGGAAGATCAAGTACGATTTTTTCACGTCGAAAAAGTTTTTGGATTTCCTCCTTCAGATAGATTTTACCTCTCCAAAGCGCAAATCCCTTTAGGCGCTTTTCGAGATGGTCAACTTGCTTTGAGGTTAGTGAAGTTTGACCAAGGCGGAATACTTCCTCGGGAGAAATGACATAGGCAAAGCGTCTGTATTTTGGGAAATTTTTTTTGAAGGACTCTATGAAAATCTCATCAAGCCTATTTGAGTAGTGTTGAGTTTCGGCGCGAGATTTTAGAGCTATTCTCTGAATAGACGGAGCAATTTTTTCGTTTCCTGCGCAATCATACACAATGGCCATCAGCGCCCACCATGTGCATGAATTATCATAAAACCATTTTAGATCTCGGATTGAGGTTAGTCTTCGTTTGCCGGTAAGATATGGGAGAAGGAGCTTCCAGTATCTATCATGCTTTTGCAATATCCTTGAAAAGTATCGAGGATCACGCTTGAGGCGATTAGCAACCGCCCTGTGGAGATACTCGAATTCAATATCTGAATACCAACTTGAAATAACGTTGCTGTCCCCCTCTCGAAGAAATAAACAAAGCTTTAAATTCAGGCGAAACCACGGGGCCGACGTTTTTTGTTCAGCATCGCTCCAAATCCTGATATAGAAAAGTGAATGCTCGCGAGTAAAGTATTTTGAAAGTTTCATGGAGTCAAGATATATTTCCTTATTCGCTCGAATATGTCCTACGTAGGCCTAATTCGCGCGGATTAGCCTATAGATCAGCGTTAATCCGCGTACCGATCTGCGTGAATCCGCTTCTACAGTGTCGTGATGGGGCGAGATTGAACGATAGAGAATTTCCCCTTTTCGAATGCCCACTCAATATCTTGGGGTTTGCCATAGTGCTTCTCGATTTTGTCGCAGAGTTTTGCAAGTTCAATAATTCTTTTTTCGGGGAGTTTTTGTTTTGATTGTTTTGCTGTTGGAATAGTTACTTCCTTCGTCCCCCCTTGCCCCGAGCCGCGTCGAGGGGTTACATTCCGAACAATCATCATCCGTTGCTCGGAAATATTCTTATCCAAAATTTTCCATGGATTACGGTGAATAATATAGGTGTCTGGCGTAATTTTTCCTCCCACAATGGCTTCCCCAAGGCCGTATCCTGCTTCAAGCACTATTTGTCCTCGGTCCTTCGTAACCGGATGCGCGGTGAATGTGATTCCAGAAATTTCCGATTGCACCATTTTTTGTATAACCACAGCAACCGAAACGCTGGTTTTATGGAGTTTCTTTTCGTAGCGATAAAAAATTGCTCGTGGCGTAAAGAGCGATGACCAGCATTTCTTGACCGAATCGAGCAGATTTTTGTCAGTAACATTAAGATAGCTCTCAAGCTCCCCTGCCCACGATGCGATGGATGAATCTTCTGCAGTTGCGGATGAGCGTACCGCGACGAGTGGCGCCTTCAACTTTTTGAATTCCGACAAAATGTCTTTTCCAAGATCTTTCGGAAATTTGGCATCGTGAATAAGATCGCGGATTTTCACCGATACTCGCTCTACTGATGCAACGTCCTTATGCTTCACCTTATGGAGTGTTGCCTCGATTTCAACATCAAGATCGGTTTCCTTAAGAAACTGATCAAACGCATTTGCAAGCACCACAAACCCCGGCGGAACAGGAATCTTCACTCGGATCATCTCTCCGAGTGAGGCCCCTTTTCCTCCAGCAATGCCTACATCTGATTTCGATAACTCTGTGAAAGCTCTAATAAACATATGTAGCTTCACAGTAACGTAGTTTTTCGTATTTGACAATATTGCTCTATTTTGCTATAATATCATCATAGTTCTCTCTGCAATCAATAGGCGTAAAAAGCGGTCCCACTTCAGATGACGCCCCAAGGAGGGCCAAATGCGACTGACGATCGTTCGTCACCCAAACGCTTCTCCCGCGATTGAACCCGGTTACGATGCCGACCTCGCCCGCCGCCATTCCGAGAAGGGTGCACAGCAGGCGCAGGCGCGTCTTGTGGCCCTCGGCCAGCGGAAGTACGATCTCGTCCTCTCCAGCCGTGCCCAGCGGTGTATCCAGCTCGCGGCGCTCCTCGCTGGGATCCAGGAAGAAGAGGTTGTCACCCTACCGCAGTTCGTCTACGATCCGCCCGGCACGCCCGACGGAGACCTGATGGATGAAATGTTCAACAGGCTCGGGTACGCTCCGCTTCGGACGTACCTCACTGAGAACAACCTGATGCTGCGGCTTGGCGAGAAGGCCGCTGCCGCGATCAGAAGTGTCGCTCGGTGCCTTCATAAGGACGCCGACATCCTCATTGCCAACCATGCGGTGATATCGAACGCGATCGTCCTCGCCATGCTTAATCCGAACGAGGGCACGGTCTTCACTGACTTCGTGCTCGACACCAAGCTCGGTGAGTGCGAGGGCTTCGCTCTCGTGATCGACAAGGACGGCAACGTCATCGAGCTCGACATCATCCGCTAGCTCGGCGAGTCCTCCAGGCATCAAAACAGCCCACCAGTTCTTTCTCAAGCCCCCTTGCATCGCAAGGGGGTGAGTTTCTTTTTAAGGAACCTTTCAGTTATTTATACAGCTCGCTATGCGTGGCAATATCAATGAAAATAATGGTTTGCTCATCTTCAAGTATATAAATAGCGCGCCAGTCGCCTGTCACGTTAATACTCCATTGGCCTTCTCGATCTCCTGATAACTGATGATTATTCAGGAGAGGATGGAATAGACTCACTTCAAATATTCGGAGCCGTGCGTCAAATTGACGAGCAATCTTAAATGAAATTTTTCTATAGCGTTTCTTAAACGTCCGGTGAAATTCTATCTTCACTTTGATTTGAGGTAACGAATCGCCGCTTCGGCGCTCGAAAAGGATGGCGAAAGATTCTTACCCGCTAGTGCCTCCTTCTGCAAACGATCAAGCCGGCGTTTCACAAGCGGCTTTAGTTCTCCCTCCATGTAAAAATGAACCTCTTTGTTGCGGATGAACTGATTGAGATATGCATTGATAATGGTAGAAAGCGGCATGCCAAGACCCTTGGCGACTTTCTGCGCCTTTCTTTTGACCTCGGGAGTCGCCTTGATGTTGATGGTGATTTTAGACATATGCCTGAAGTATATACAATAGGCATAATCTGTCAAATATTCGTCAAAGCCCTTACGGTTAAAATAATCGCGCAGGAACTGTTCTCAGGGCGCTCGGTGACGTTTGAGAATTTTCACCACCCCCCTATTCGCATCCACTTCGACCAGGTCGCCAGTGTGGAGAAAGCGGGTTCCGATTTTTGTTGCAATAATGCAGGGCTTGCCGAATTCGCGCGACATGATTGCCGCGTGGGACAGAAGCCCTCCCTCGTCGGTAATAATGGCTGCGGATCGTTTCATCGCGGGAACATATTCTGGGCTCGTCATTGAGCAGACCAAAATTTCTCCTTCACGGAGCGCATTCCTTTCGGCAGGAAGAAGTGCTATCCGGACTTTACCGCGCGCAATTCCGGGAGATGCTGTCTTGCCTTTCAGCTCTTTGAGCGTTGGATCAACAGCCTGGAGAGACGAATCAAGCCATTCGGAGAGTTTCTTGCCCTCTTGGCCATAGATCATTTTCATTTTGCCATTGATCGAGAGACACACAAACCCGATTTTACGATCAGATATATTAGGAAGTCTCGCGCCCATGAGTCCTTTGTGGATTTCCTCGGATGTATAATAAAAGAGATCGTTCCAGTTGATGTTGAGTTCTCGGGCGACGCGTTTGAAAAACGGGATGCACCGGGCAGAAGCTCTGAACGCATCCTCAATTCCAGCGGTCAGCGCCCATCCAAGTTTGCGCGTATCAGCAATCTTTTGGAGAAGCCTGTTATCACCCTTGAGAACTGTAAGGATTCTAATCGACAATTTGGCATTCTCGTTCTGTCTTTGCTGTTGAGCGTGGAATTCTCTCAATTGTCCCCTCTGATGAGCTTCTCTGACTCTTGCTATCAGCTCGTTTTGAGTAAGCAATTCAATCGGCAGGAACAGGTAAATCTTCATCCATGAGTATTTTGCAAGATATTTTTTGCACTCTGCTAAGAATCGCGAGCTCAGTTTTGCGCTCTTGCCTTGTTTGAATAACTGAACAAGGCGATAAAAGTCGTTTTGTTCATGTTGAAATGAGGCCTTCTTGGTGGGAAATATCAAAAGCGAGAAAGCATTTTCGAAATCCGTAATGCGCTCAATGGCTTTCCGACGGCGCTCGAGTCCTTTGTGCAGAATATCAGTAAGCATATTTTCTTCTGCAAGGTACCATGGAGCCCAGAACCAAGAGATAATACGGGGAAACAAATCAGTTAATTTCTCCCAGCGAGCGGCGAGTTCTTTTTGGTTAAATCGTTCTGGAGCCGCGACTGAATCGGCAAACGAAGCGAGCGGGAGCATTTCGCTCACGGCATGTTCGATGATGCGCGAAACATATTTCTTGTCGTGGACATGCGTACGCATAAATTTCAGAGCGGATACTTTCTGGGTTTTGGGGGCGTATCCCTTACTTAAGCTCGTGAGAATGTAGTCGTAATGAAGTGTGGGGTATTTGAGTGAGACTCGAAGTTGATCGAAGACGGCTTGAAGTGTGAAATCCGCAAGCAAAATAGATTGACGATTTCGTTGTTGAAATTCAAATTCCCAATCCTTAGGGTTGATGAGATTTTTGAGTTGGAGGGGTTTATTTGGCACGGTTCAGCATTCTTACTATTTACCTCAAAGCAGTTTGATAAATTCTTCAACAGTAAGACCTGCTTGTTGGATGATTGATTTTAAAGTTTTTGGAGTTATGTCTTTCCGATGAAACGGGATGGTAACTCGTTTCTTCGGGTCATGGAGATGTCGGAGCTGTATATGACTTCCCGACTGATGGAATGTATAAAAACGAGCTCGTTGAAGAGCTCGAATCACTAGAGAAGATGGTATGCGGGGAAGTTTCGGCATACACCGAACTTTAACCGGCAATCTTCACCCTCTCCCTCCGTATGTCTGATTTCAAAAATACAGATTTTTTCTCCTTCAAAATAGCTTCGAGGTAGCATCGGATTGCATCCTTGACCATTGTTCTTGCTTCCTTCATATTGTCGCCTTCTGTGACGAGACCGGGGAGTTTTGGGACCGTAACCGTAAACCCTGCACCGTTTGGGTCGAAAATAGCTTCATATTGATAGATTATTTCCTTGCTCCTTCTCATATTTTCAGCATAGCATTATTCAGCGGGATTATCAATTGCGGTAATTTTTTGCTCGTTTCAAAATTTTCACCACTCCCCTATTTGCATCAACTTCAACCAGATCGCCGTCTTTTAAAATCTGCGTCGCAAATTTTGTGCCGATCACGCAGGGTTTGCCGAGTTCTCTTGAAACAATCGCGGCGTGACACAAGAGACCGCCCATATCCGTTACTATGGCAGATGCTTTTTGTATAAGAATATTTACATATTATATTGATGTTAAGCCAAAATTTCAATGGCACCCAGGATCCTATGAAATATTGAAACCATTCTTGCGTCTGCTATGATAGTGGCATCGGGTTACTGTAAAGCATACGGATATAGAGGAAAGGTCGTTATTGGTAATTTAAGGAATATTCTATGAATAGCAAAATAAAAGTAATACATGGACTGGTGGCGATGTCGGTTCTGGCATCAGCCGTTCCGGTACTTGCCCAAACGACTCCTCCCCCGACAACTGGTGGAGTTCGCGCCGCAGAGGCCGTGGATCTTGCCTGTGTGCAATCAGCTATCACGAAGCGCGATAACGCGATTATTGCCGCAGTTGATACGTTCCACGATGCCACTAAAGCCGCACTTCAGGCCAGGCGTGATGCGCTTGTTGCGGCTTGGGGTATCACTGATCGCACGGCGCGACGCGCCGCAATCAGGACTGCATGGGGGAATTACAAGACAGCCGTTCGTGCGGCTCGTAAAGCTTTGAATGAAGCACGGAGAGGCGCTTGGAAGCAGTATAGAACTGATCGCAGGGTCTGCGGAGGTGGCTCCGGAGATGATAGCGTCGGTGCTGGCGTTGATGCCCAACTCTGATCTTTTCTAGAATGAGTGAAAACCGTTCGTGCAAAACGGGCGGTTTTTCATATAGGCCTTATTCGCCCGAATAAGGCCTATATGAATTAATTCTTGCTTTACGGTAGTTGGATTTTAGATGCTTTGTGTTTTGAATCGGCGGCGTTGCCGTGCGATGAAAAACCAGACGTGGAGTCCCACAAGGACAAGTACGTTCGGGATGAATATTTCGGGGGAAGTCCAGGAGTGACCGTTTATGTACAGATTGGAGGCCGGCCAGAGGAATGGTGTTGGGAAGAATTTATCCGAATGCGTCGGGATATCAATAAGGATATGGAGTCCCCAAGCCGAGAGTTCAAAGAGCGGGCGCCGAAGAATCAGCCATACGATTGCGAAGAGGATGAGAAAGACAATGAGACTATGCGAAATATTGTATACCTTGAAAACAAAATCCGGGATGAGCGAAGGATCAGGCGGTTCGCGTGGGATGTTTGGTAGTCGCGGGAGGCCGGGAATATTGAAGACGCCGAGCCAAGTCAGGACAAAATAGGGTCCGAAGGCCAAGAGATCGGGCAGAATACCGAATAGGAACGCGAGCCAATAGCTCCTCTTACTTTTTCTTCCGAATGCAATTCCGCCCCAAAGGCCGTGCGAAACAATGTCCATGTGTGAGAAAATAGAGCGTAGAGAATAGAGAGTAGGGCTAAACCCGACCCAATGAGACGAAGTCTCGTCTTGGGTCTAGGGTCGCCCGAACATCAAATCTAAGATTTGATGTTCTAGGGGATAGAGGATAGAGAGTAGGGCTATATCAAGCTGAGCTTGATCGCCCGAACATCGAATCCAAATGGATTCGATGTTCTAGGGGTTAGGATTGAATACTCTTTGCCAATTCGCGGAGGGCGGCGAGGATTGTGCGGGCATCGCCAAGGGCATTGTGGGCTTGCTCCTTTGATTTTTTACCAAATGCCTCAACGATGGTACTCGACATATATTGATCGGCCGCAATGCCATACTTACTGAATACATCTTTTATATTATGGAATCGTTCCTCCTTAAATGGAAATGGAATTTCGAGGAGCTCACAATTAGCGCGAAGCACGTCATGATCCATGCCGAATGAGAAGAGCGGTGTCTCTTCTGTCCATGCCGCGAATTTCTGAATCGCTTCGGGATACGAGATCCCCTTTTGATCAAGTGTCACTTGGGTGATGCCCGTGAGAGTGATAAAAAAGTTAGAGAGCTTTGGGTTTTTCTCGGGCCGGACGTAAAGATCTAGTTTATTAGTTTCAATGAGTTTATTAGTTTCGACCTTGATCGCTCCAATCTCAACAACCTCTCTGTACTCCCCTTCTCTACTCCAACCCCGGTCCATACTGCCCTCCCAGGCAGTAAATTCGGTATCGTAGATGATGATGGTTTTGGGGAGCTTGAGCATATCAGTGAATATTATTCATTTTAGCGCACTTGATGAATGTTTATCTAGCGCAGAGTCCGGAACGTCGTGTTTATCGCGTTGACAGACGATCTTGAGAGTGCTACAGTATATCGGGCTTGAAATAGCGAGATGCTCCCCTTCAACCAAGGAGGCGAAATTCCGTGTCTCAACTAAGCGCAGAAGATTTTCGAGTCATTGAGGAGTGGAAGAAGAAGGAAGTGGGGGTGCTCGAGCCGATCGATATGGGGCGCCTGGGACAGGTGGAAGGAATGGTGGTTGTCTGCGCTGATCCCGGTCGGTTCCCCGACATCTACCGGCATCACCGCACCGTCGCCTCGAGCGTTGTTGCTCCCCTCGCCCTCTTCGGTGGCGCTCTCCTGATTGCCGAGGATTCCCCGCTCAACGAGGGTTGGCGAGAGGATCTAACGATCCTCCGCCATATCAAGCTCGGCAAGTCCCTGCTCGGCCTAGAGCATGTTTCGCTCTACGGCCATTGGCCGTGCAAGGCGGCTGCGGGAGTAAACCTCAGTCTTCGAGAGGCTGCGAATCTCGTGGTGAAGGCGAAGTATCGGCTGCTGAAGGAGATTCCCGGGATTCGGCTGACGTGCCTGTTTCACATCGACTATCGGCCGCATCGAGAGGAGATGAAGTCCTACTTCTTCAATCGACATGCTTGGGAGACCTGGCACGCAAGTCACAGCTAGGATCCGTTCCGAGCAACAAAACCACCAAAGGGAAAGCCCTGCGGTGGTGTTTTTATACATTCTCTTTATATAGGACTTATTCGCCCAAATATGTCCTACGTAGGCCTTATTCCCTCCAAGGGCGGGCAGGCGGGCGAATAAGGGAATAGTTATTAGAACGGGATGCGCTCGATCTGAACCACATTTGAATCGTTAACGTAGGTATAGCCAAGGAGAACGGTTATGTTTGGAAATTGTGTTCGCACAATCTCGCCTGCAGTGAGAAGTTCGGCAGTATGAAATTTTTTCTCTTCGTCAACATCCGTGAATGAATGTCCTTCCGATGCATATTTGCCACAGTTTTGATGTGTCAAAAGAATAACGGTATGTGCGTGGTGCGCGGCAATCGCAAGCTCAAGGTCATGAAGAGCAGTTTCGTGCCTTCCTGGTCTTCCTGGGCGCGAAAAATTTTTTGCTCCTCCGGCGAGTTTGATTTCATCATAATCATCAATGCCAAAGGTAGTATGAATTGCAGAAGCAAGGTTTTCCCTGAATCGAAAATCAATGCAAGCTACAACTGCCGCACCCACTTCATGTTGATCAAGAATGTGCCCGCGTGTCATGCTATTCCGAGAGAATCGTAATGCCTCGCCCTTCGGGCTCAACTTCGAGGAATCCGTGGGATTCGAACTGAATGATTTCTTCCTTGCCGGATGGCTCCACTACTTTAATGCGTCCCGGTTTCACGAGTGAAACAAGTGGCACATGATGCTCGAGAACAGTAATTTCTCCTGCTTCGGTTGGAAGGGTTACGGAAAGAACATCGCGGTCAAATTGGGTTGTATCAATTGTGTGGATGGTGAGGCGCATGGGGGTTTCGGAACTAGGAACTGGACACTAAGCACTAGTTACGTCTTCAATTCCCCCTTTCATATAGAAGGCGTCTTCCGGTTTCTCGTCGTGCTTTCCTTCGAGTATTTCTTTGAAGCCGCGAATAGTTTCCTGCCGTTTTACATATTTGCCGGGTCGTCCGGTGAATGCCTCACCGACAAAGAATGGCTGTGACAAGAATCGCTGAATTCTTCGGGCGCGGGCAACAGTGAGTTTATCTTCGTCCGAGAGTTCCTCCATTCCCAAAATTGCAATAATATCTTGGAGCTCTTTGTATCGTTGAAGTGACTTTTGGACGTCGCGGGCGACTTTGTAATGCTCATCGCCAATAATTTTGGGATCGAGGGCTGTTGAGGTGGACGCCAATGGATCAACTGCGGGGTAGATGCCGAGCTCTGTGAGTTCACGAGCAAGTACGATTGTGGAATCGAGGTGTGCAAATGTGGTTGCGGGTGCAGGATCGGTAATATCGTCGGCAGGAACATAGATTGCTTCAACCGCAGTGACTGATCCTTTTGTTGTTGAAGTAATACGTTCCTGCAAGTCCCCCATTTCGGTGGCAAGGGTCGGTTGGTATCCTACTGCCGATGGCATGCGCCCGAGCAAGGCCGATACTTCGGAGCCTGCTTGCGAGAAGCGAAAAATATTGTCAATGAAAAGAAGCACGTCTTTTCCTTCTTCATCCCGGAAGTATTCGGCCATGGTGAGTGCGGTTAAGGCAACGCGTAACCTCCTCCCGGGAACTTCATTCATTTGCCCGAATACGAGCGCAATTTTAGAAAGCACGCCGGATTCTTTCATTTCGCGATATAAGTCATTCCCCTCCCGCGTTCGCTCACCCACGCCCGCGAAGAGAGAAACACCTTTCGCAACCTCGGAGACATTTCGGATGAGTTCGAGGAGTAGCACGGTTTTTCCGACGCCAGCGCCTCCAAATAGACCAACTTTCCCCCCTTTCACCATTGGCGCGATAAGATCAATAACCTTGATTCCGGTTTCGAAAATTTCGGTTTTGGTGGATTGATCTTTGAATGCCGGGGCTTTTCGATGAATCGGCCAGAATTTTTTAAAGTTTTGTTTATCAATTCCGTCGGTTGTTTCCCCAAGCACGTTGAATAATCGTCCGAGGACCTCGGGTCCCACCGGGACCGAAACCGGTGATCCGGTATCGGCCACAGGAAGATCACGCTTGAGCCCGTCGGTTGACCCGAGTGCGATTGTGCGCACTCGGCTCGAACCAAGGTGTTTCGCTACCTCCAAAGTGATGGGGCTTGCCTCAGATTCAACACGCAAGGCATTCATGAGCGCGGGGAGACGAATACCTTCTGGGAATTCGACATCAACGACCGGGCCGATCACCTGAATCACTTTTCCTTTTGTTGTGTTTGTATTCATATCTTTAGGATTGGTCAATTGCCTCTTTCCCCGCGGTGATTTCAGTGAGCTCTCTTGTGATATCGGCTTGCCTGGCCTTGTTGTATGAAATCGTGAGTTCTCCGATAAGTTCGTTTGCGTTCTCGGAGGCATTTTTCATGGCGACCATTCGGGCAGAGTGCTCGGATGCATTTGATTCGAGTACAATATGATGCATCTGAATTTTAAAAAGGGTCGGAATCAATCGATCGAGCACGGCCACAGGACTTGGCTCGAATGCGTATTCGTAGCTGTAGTGGAGTTCGTCACTTCCGTTGGTGAGGTCGGCAAAGCGTCCGTGTTCCGGCTTAATTCCGCGAATCGTTTCACGGATTTGTTCGATATGAATCGGCAGTACCTCGATTGAGCGCGCCTCTTGTCGGAGAGTGGTGCGGAAATTTGTGTAGAATACGATTACGCGGTCCCATTCGTGATTGAGAAAACCTTGGATGAGGAGATTCGCGAGCGGCTCGGTTTCACGGCGCGTGGCATAATCTCCGTAGTCACTGAATGATTGAACGAGTTCGATTTTCTGCGAGGCAAAGTAACGAGCTGCTTTTTTCCCTACGGTCACAATACGCGAGAGTTCGGCGCGGTGCTCATTCCGCCATCGATCAGCCATGCGAAGTACGTTTGCGTTAAATGCACCCGCAAGTCCGCGGTCAGACGTAATTACGACGAGAAGCGTTGTCTTGACTTCGCGCGCTTCAAGGAGAGAAGGTCGGATTGGGCTTCGCTCGGAGACATTTTTCAAGATATCCATTGCCGCGATTGCGTACGGGCGACCAGCCAAAGCCAGGGCCTGACTTTTTCTCATTTTCGTAGCAGAAACCACCTCCATAGCTTTTGTAATCTGGGCGGTGTTTTTGACTGATCGGATTCTTCGTTTGATGTCGCGGAGGGCCATGCAGTGTTGAGCTAATAAGTTATTAAGCAAGATAAGCTAATAAGCTTTTCAGACGATACGGCGTTGCTTATCTCGCTTATCAGCTTACCTCGCTTGTTCATGCTACTTTTCAACATGATATTTTCTAAATTCAACAATGAGGGATTTCATTCTCTTTTCGGTTTCTTCCGTAAGCTCACCCGATGTGCGGATGGTTTGGAGAAGATCACCGCCCTTCTGTTTTGCGTAGGTAATGAGCTCGGTCTTCAGGGATTGGATTCGATCCGCTTGAACGCCGTCAAGGAGGCCGTTTACTCCTGCATACAGTATGAGTACCTCTTCCTCGAATGGAATTGGCGCAAGATCGCTTTGTTTGAGGAGTTCGGTTAAGAGAAGGCCTCGATCAATTCTCGCTTTGGTTGCAGAATCGAGGTCAGCCGCGAATTGGACGAATGCCTGCAATTCCCGAAATTGCGCAAGATCGAGTCGAAGGCGACCCGCAACTTTTTTCATTGCCTTTGTTTGAGCGGCCGAACCCACGCGTGAAACCGAAAGCCCCACATTCACCGCAGGGCGAATACCCTGATAAAAGAGATCGGGCTCAAGATAAATTTGGCCGTCGGTGATGGAAATAACATTTGTCGGGATGTAGGCTGATACGTCTCCGAGCTGGGTTTCGATAATGGGCAGTGCGGTGAGGGATCCCCCGCCATTGGCCTTCGACATTTTAGCGGCGCGCTCGAGCAATCTTGAATGGAGATAGAAAATGTCTCCAGGGTATGCTTCGCGGCCAGGCGGACGGCGAAGCAGGAGCGAAATTTGCCGATAGCTTTGTGCATGCTTTGATAAATCGTCATAGATGACGAGGGCATCTTTCCCCTGGTCCATAAAGTATTCGCCGATCGCGCATCCCGTAAAGGGCGCGATGTATTGAAGGGGGGCGGGTTGGGACGCGGATGCATCAACAATAATCGTATATTTCATCGCGCCTTTTTTTTCGAGCTCTGAAGCAATTTTTCTTACTTTTGATTCGCGTTGTCCCACAGCAACGTAAATACAAATCGGTGTTGTGTGCCGCTTGTCCTGCATTTGGTTCAGAATCGTATCAATGACGATTGCGGTTTTGCCGGTTTGGCGGTCTCCAATGATGAGTTCCCGTTGGCCTCGGCCAATGGGGATCATTGCATCAATTGCAACAATGCCGGTGTGGATTGGCGTTCCCACGCTTTCGCGCTCAATCACACCTGGTGCTGTTTTTTCAACAGGATATTGGATGGCACTCGCAGGATCGGCGAAAATTGGCCCCCTACCGTCAATCGGTTCCCCAAGGGGGTTTACCACGCGGCCTATTAACTCGGCTCCCACCGGAATCGAGAGGACTCTTCCCAAACTCCTTACTTCATCCCCTTCTCGCACATTGAGGAAATCGCCGAGGACGACAGCACCGATTGCGTCCTCCTCAAGATTAAGGGCAATTGCTCTCACCGGCCCTTGTTCGGTCTGAATTTCGAGCATTTCTTGGGCCTTAGCGTCTCCCAGGCCCCAGATCCGAACAACGCCGTCTCCTACTTCGGTGATACGGCCGATTTTCTCGGCGCGGATTTCAGTCTTGAATCCGGCAATATCGCGTTTTAGTTTTTGGATGATTTCTTGGCTCATGAGTGTGTAAACATTCGTTCGATGGCTGTTTTCGCACTTGCATCGATAATTACGTCTCGGTTGATATTGAAAATGACTCCACCGATGATGTCGGGCTTGAGTGAAAATTGTACCTCTGCTTTTCTCCCGAACGCTCTTCGAACTTTTGGCAGCATTTTTTTAAGGTCGTTTCGGGCCGCAATAACTTCAACCCGGGTAATGCCTTTGGAGCGATACATCAAATCTTCGAATCGAGTGATAATTTGAGGAATCCAAGCGGTATGATTATTCCGTCGAACAATCATCATAAATCGGGCAACTGCAGATTTTGACAAATTTTTCTCGCGGTGAACCTCGAGTAAAGATCGCGCGTAGATTGCGGGAGTGTAGTTCATACTTGTAGGCGATTGGCTTCGGCAAGGGCGCGTTTCACTAAGTTTCCATCAATGGATGTCGGTGATGTTTCTGCGATTTTTGCGACAGCGCTTTTTACCAGTCCCTCGGCTTCTCGAGAAAAAAGTTCGCGCATGAGGCGTTTTTCCTCTTCGGCCCGCTGTTTCCCGTCTTTAATAATTTCTTCCTGCTTTGTTCTTGCCTCTTGGACAATCTCCTCACTCCGCACTTTTCCCTGTGCTTCAGCCTTTACAATCACCTCGACCGATTCTTGATTGGTTTTTTTCAGCATGGCTTCGCGCTCTCGTTTAGCCTGATCCAGATGCCGTTCCGATTCTTCGCGCATGGCAATCCCCTCTTCGATTTTTTTGCGGCGCTCGCGAAGAACGCCGAGCACTGGGTGATATGCAAAACGATACAAAATAAAAAAGAGTGCCCCGAAGTTGATGGCTTGCGCCAAGAGTAACCTCCAATCAATGCCGAATTGGTGGATGAGTTCGCTCATCCGGTAGTAGAAACTCGATTACAGATTGTAAGCCATATGACTAATTGCATAGCAAGAGAAAATTTAGAGAGATGTCCTTTGTCTACTCTGCCCGCTGTGTGGGCCAATCGAGTTTTCACTACCGGACTCATTCGTTATACGAACTTCAGGATAAGGGCAACGACAAGGGCGTAAATCGCGATTGCTTCGGCGAATGCAATGCCGAGGATCATCGCGGTTTGGATTTTTCCTGAAGCTTCGGGGTTTCGCCCCATAGCTTCAAGGCCCTTGCCTGCGAGAATCCCGATTGCGATCGCCGGGCCGATTGAGCCAACCCCCATGACGATTGCGACTGCGAGGTCTTTAAGATCCATAGACGTAATGCGTTTACCTTACGAATAAGTGATTAATGCGACGTTTCTTCATGTTCCGTAGTTGCAATGCCGATGAATACTGTGGTCAGCATCGCAAATACGAGTGCCTGCACGAATCCGACAAAAATCTCGAGCATGAGAAAAGGTATCGGGGCAATGTACGGCACAAGGAAACCGATAATGATGAGGAGTACCTCTCCCGCGAAGATATTGCCGAAGAGCCGAAACGAGAACGAAATCATTTTAGCAAGTTCTGAGATTATTTCAAGGATCCCCATGGCGGATGCAATCGGACTCTTCAAGGTGAAGAAACGACTGGAGTATTTGCCAAGACCGATTGCGGCGACACCGAGGATCTGGATGAGTACGACCGAAATGAGGGCAAGCGCGATGGTAAAGTTGATATCTGATGCGCCCGACCGGAATAATGGCACGAATTTTTCGTGCCCGTTCGTGATTTCGTGGATGCCGATGGATCCCAAGATCGGGAAAATTCCAAACCAATTCGAAACAAGAATAAAGATGAAGATTGTTGCAATGAGCGGAAAGTATTTTTCCGATTTTTCGCGGTCTCCAAATACATTATCCATGAGCCCGAGTACCCACTCAACTGTAACTTCAAAAATATTTTGGATTCCGGCCGGGACTGCCTTCGGCCGACGGAGGAAGATGAACGCAACGAGGGAGAGCGTTATGACAACAAGCCATCCCATGAGGATGGTATTGGTCACCGGAAATCCGGCGATGGAAAATATTTTTTCAGCACTTATGGAGATTTCGGGCATATCCTGCCGAGTTTCCTCGGGGCCATGGAGCATACCCGCCTAAGAATTGCCGCATTAAAGCTATAAATTCGGTCACAGCTTAGGCGGGCATATGACTTCAGGCCCCAAATCCATGATATCTAGCTTTCCTTCTTGTTTCAAGGTGTTAGCAGAGTGATGTTGCTCCCTAGAGATTGATTTTTATGTCTTTGTAGCATAGGCTACTCCCAACAGCCAAACCGAATAGATAGTTGACCCTGGACTTTCACAACCTACGTGGAGGCATTCCATGACAAACACTTTCGTCGTGAGGCCGCTCTATAGCCTCCTTTACCTGTTGCGGCTCCTGTTTCTCACCAGTCGTGCGGGTGCATGGGCGCATAACCTCACCTACTTCGCGGTTGCCGCACCATTCATCCGCACTCGCCAGCGCGAGAAAAAGTTTTATGGGATCTGGCAGAGTGTTGTGAACGGAAACTGGGCGGTTGTCGAGTGGCAGAAGCGCATCTACACCTCGACGCCGAAAACCTGGCGACATGCGCTCGAGTCCGTCTTTATTCGGAAGCTCGTCGTGGGGAGTTTTCGGAGATACCGCCTTGGGCGAAAAGGACATACTGTCCCATCGCTCATCGCGATCAGCCCCAATACACCGACTGCGGGCTGTAACCTCGCCTGCACCCACTGTTATGCGGATGCACATCCATCCGCCGTTCTCCCGATCGAGATTTTTCACCGCATCGTCCGTGAAGGAGAAGAGCTCGGCGTTTATTCAGTGGTTGTTCTCGGAGGTGAGCCGTTCCTCTACAACGGGATATGGGAAGTCTTTGGGGCGCATCCCCTCACGACGTTCTATGTCGCGACAAACGGTACGCACGTGACGCGAGATGCAGTCCGGCGTTTGTGCATGCTTGGCAATGTCTACCCCATGTTCAGCCTCGAGGGGGATGAGGGTGAGACCGATTCTATTCGAGGCGAAGGTGTGTTCCAGCAGGTCATGACCGCAATGCGTCACTGCCAAGTGAGCCGCCTGCCGTATGGCGTCACGCTCACGGTCACGAAACAAAACTTCGCAACAGTGACGAGTGATGGGTTCATCTCGATGCTTTCCGACCTTCGGTGTTGCGGAGTGAGCTATTCCTGCTATACCCCGATCGGAGCGCGGCCGCATCCCGAGTGGGTCATCACGATCATGCAGTCCCACCAACTGGATGCAGTCGGCGAGCACATCCGACGTACCTATCCCATGATGCCCACGATCGGACGCAATGGGACAGCGCGCACAACCGGCTGTTTCGCCGGCAGTGAGTATTTTCATGTGCTCCCCGATGGGCGCGTAGAAGGGTGCCCGTTCGCACAGTGGGCGGATCCCTCCTTCAACATCCGTGATCATACGATTCTCGAGATCACGGCATCCCCGTTCTTTCAGGGTCTCCGGGCAATCGCCACCGAGGGTCTGCCCGGTATCACCCCGTGTCGAGCCGGAGAACACCCAGCACTCGGACAGTTTTTCGAAGAAGTGGGAGCATCACCAACCACCAGCAGAGAAAAGGAGAGCCTGCGATGGACCAGAATGAAGACCGGCTGAGCGTTCGTGAAGCTTGGGATGCCGGCAAAGCGGTTGCACGTGTGGCCGCGGTTACGTCTGCGCGCGATGAGATCGCTCGGCGCAGACAACGCCTCCGTGAGATCGGAACGGAGGAGGGCGAGATTCGCGAAGAAACGATACCCGCGAGCGTGAAGATGGGAGAGCTTCAGCAAGAAGGATACCTGTTGAAACAAGAAATCGAGGCCTACTCGAGGGTCGTGGACAGCGCCGGCAAAAAGCCCTACGTGGAACCGAGCCGAGCGAAGGCAGGGACCACAACCTGTGCCGCATAGGCGCTCAGAGTTCAATATAGCCGAGCCATAAGCGCCGCAATCGCTTCACAAGGCTCGGCTGTTTTTTATGGTTCGAGATGCGCCAGCGGTAACGACTGAATAGACGCATTCATTACTAAGAGCGCTTTCCAAAGGGATTTTTATCAAGCCTGATGACACCAAGCCGCACATGCAGAATATTGAGAGCAATGTGGATGAGGATAACAACCACAACGCCGAACCTCGCCATGAGAAGCCAAAGAAGCAATCCCCAGAGGAACGAATACGCAAGGAATAATTTTCCGAAGTACCAGTGAATTGAAGCAAAGAGTAATGCTCCCACAATGCCGATCAGCCAAAATTTGCCGAAGGGAAGATAGAGATACTTGTATGGGATATAGCGGAAAAGAATTTCCTGGATGACTGGAGCACCGATGAATGTCCACCATGGTTCTATGGTTTTAGTCCCATTGCGGATGACATCAAGAGTGTACATAACCACTACCCCTCCTCGCCGCCGAAGTGCGTGAGGAGACCAGATCGTAATGCGCGTCGGTAGATACGGACGAAGAAGTGATAGGAGAGCATCAAATACATGAGTGAAAGCACAATGCCGACGATAAGTCCTGTCATGTCCACGGGGCTTCCAGAAATAAAGTTCCTCATATTTTCGAACACATAGGATGCCGGGACGAGTTTCGATACGAACTGCATCGATGCGGGAAGTACTGCAACGGGGTAGAACACACCGGCAAATGGAGCCAGGAGGAAAGGCACGGGCCAGGCAAGCCACTCAGCCGAGGGACCAAATCGGAGGACAACCCCGGCTGTGAAAACGCCGAGTGCAAGACCAAAGAGAAAAAGAATAAGGATAAAGGGTATCAGGAGTGATCCGAACTGGAGGAGGAGAAAGCCGAACGCAAGACCCGCGAGAACGAGCATGACTACGAGGCCTGCCGCACTGGTTACCATACAGGTCAGGACTAAGCCCGTGATGTATTCACCTACGGTGAGGGGGGAAGCAAAGAGGTTCAAAAAATTTCTGGACCAAACGTCTTCAAAGAATCCCAGTATCGTTCCTTGCTGTACCCGGATGAGAAAGTTCCACAAGATGATCGCGCCGAGAAAAACTGGGACGAAATTAAATCCACTGTTGCTTACTGAATTGAGGTATGTGGTGATGAATCCCCACATCACGATATCGAGAATGATCCAGACGAAGATATTGGAAAATCGTGTCCAGTTATGGCGCAACAGGAACATTTGTCGAAGAAAAATTGCGTAGATTCGTATGGTGCTCATGGTTGGCTATAGGTCGAGAGAAAGTGGTTCCCTTGCAACAGTGATGAAAAGTTCTTCGAGATTTTGTCTCCCATGTTCGCGAGGGAGAGTTTTCGGGTTTCCCGCAAGAAGAATTTTCCCATGGGAGAGGAAAAGCACTCGGTCGCATACTGCTTCGACTTCATGCATATTGTGAGATGTCCAGAGGACTCCAGCTTTTTCGGCCGTTGCGTATGATCGGATTTTCTCGCGCATGGTTCTGGCGGTCGAAGGATCAAGAGATGCGGTTGGTTCATCGAGTAGGAGAAGGCGCGGCTGATTGATGAGTGCTTTTGCAAGATGCACGCGCGTTTGTTCTCCAGAAGAAAGTAACCCACATTTTTTGCTACTGAATTGTTCTAGATCGAATTCTTTGAGTAACTCTTTTATGCGTTCGTTGAGATTCCGAACATTATAGAGCAATCCGAATATGTAGAGGTTTTGGAAGACCGTAAGATTCCCCGGTACTTGGGCATAGATTGCCGCAAAATTTGTGTGGGCCAATGCCTCAGTGCGTTTTTTTTCGATGTTCCTGCCTTCTATTTCGATCAAGCCTGCTGTCGGCTGAAGTACACCGAGGACCATATTGATGGTAGTACTCTTGCCCGCGCCATTCGGGCCGAGTAATCCCACGATTTCTCCGGCACTGATGGAAAACGAAATTTCTCGGACTGCTTCTAGGCCGCCATACATCTTCTGCAGATTTTCGATTTTGAGCACGTGTTCCATAATCGCGAGGATTCAAGATGTATGATTCGCGAAATGTTGGTCAATCGCATCAACCATGAGTCCGGGCGTCTCGGCAATGCGAGATGGGTTGCCTTTTTGCAGAGTTTCAATTGAATGAAATCCCCAAGTGACGGCAATCGCGGGAACCTTCATATGATTCGCTTCACGAAGATCGCCGAGCGTGTCGGTGATGAACAGGCAATCGGAAGCCGTAGCTTCATATTTTTCCAAAACCATCTTTATTTTTTCCACTTTGCTTTTGTGCACGTCTCCTCCCATGATTTCCACAAAGTACTTGGAGAGCTCGTGCTGATCGAGGTATGACCTAATTGGGCCTGAGAAACTCGAAGAGATGACGAGCATGGAGTATCGATCCTCAAGATCCTCAATGGCAGTGGCGATTCCCGGAATCGGAGGCGTTTGTAGGAGGTTACGGGAATAATCCGCCCAGAATTCGCCATCTGGGCCAAATTCGAATTCTTTCTCCGTTTCATAGATATTCCCCTCGAAGAGCGCGAGATGCTCTTCGGGTGTCATGCCCGGATTATAGCGTTTCATGTATGCAAAAGCTGCCGGCCGTGAATCAACCATGACCCCGTCAAAATCAAAAAGAAGAAGATGTTCGCGGAGTCCCGCCATTCGTTGAGGCCTCTCTATTGTATTTTGAGTAGCTCGACGTCGAAGACAAGCGTGGTGTTCGGAGGAATCGGGCCGGATCCGGCTGGACCATAGCCAAGCTCTGGGGAAATCGTGAGCTTGCGCTTCTCCCCCACTTTCATTCCGACAAGGCCAAGATCCCAACCCTGAATGACTTGGCGCGCACCAAGCGTAAACTGAAACGGTTTGCCACGCGGGACGCTTGAATCAAATACTGTCCCATTGGTGAACATACCGGTGTAGTTGACCGTGATGGTATCTCCTGCTTTTGCGGCCGGGCCCGAACCGGGAAAAATTGTTTCCACTTTAAGGTCGGAGGACTCTTGAGCGGGAGGAGGCGTTCCCGACGATTCTGTCGGGGCAGGTGGATTCGAACCTTCTTCCGGAGTGTTTGGCATAGGATTTCGACGATCAAAGTAAAAATAAAAACCTCCGAGTACGACAACGACAATGATGACTATGATGGTGCGCATGGGTATGGGCATAGTTATTGCACGATAATATAACGAGTAATGGTGGTGGTTTTACCGTAGCGATTCCCGGCGACGAATTCGAGTGCGTTCACTCCTTTCGCGAGATAGATACGCTCCGTAAATTCACCAGTTTCTCCACTATAGAGTGGTCTGCCATTCACGGTCAAATCTGCGTCTTGGTCTGTGCGGCCGTGGATATCAAACAGACTGGCGTTAGTCGTGAGGTCGCGATCGGGTGCCGAAATTTCAAGATTCGGAGAACGCAAGAATTTGAACTCGTAGCCGAAGAATCCAAGGATAACAAGAAGTCCGATCGCGACAATCGCGATTTTGAAATTGCGCTGGTTGACATAGGGAGATCCAAGGCGTTTAGGAGGACGCATGTTGTGCTAGGAAAATTTGATCCGCGTCAAGATTGAACTTCAGTTTCGTTCTCGTTTTTCGAATATATTTCTCGCGCCTTTGCACCCTCTCCTGGTCCAATCACTCCCCTTTCTTCAAGAATATCAAGGAGTCGTGCCGCGCGGGCATAACCGATTTTCAAGCGTCGCTGTAGGTATGATGCTGAGGCCTTTCCCGCTTGCACCACTGTTTTTCGGGCATCCTCATAAAGCGGGTCATCATCTCCTTCAAAATCATCGCCCCCAAATCCGCCTGCCATGGCATCTTCGATTTGTGTTGTGAAAATGGTCTCTCCTGGGGTATCTCCCTCTGCGGTTTGAGGCATTGCATCTCCTTGATCGCGGACAAATTTCACAATTCGGTGAACCTCACCTTCAGATATGAAGCCGCCCTGAATCCGGCGCGGTTTTGCGGTATCGCCTGCGAGGAAAAGCATGTCGCCATTCCCAAGGAGTTTATCCGCTCCCGCAACATCCAAGATCGTTCGCGAATCAATTTGGGATGCAACCTGGAATGCAATTCGCGACGTGATATTCGCTTTGATGAGGCCGGTGATGACTTCAACCGAAGGGCGCTGGGTTGCGACCACGAGGTGGATTCCGACGGCTCGTGCCATCTGGGCAAGCCGAATGATTGATCCTTCTATTTCGCGCGGGAATGCGGCCATGAGGTCGGCAAGTTCATCAATGATGATAACGATATACGGCATTGGTTCCGGACTCTCGCTCCCCTTCTTTGCAATTCGTTCATTGTAGCTCGCAAGATCCCGAACCCCGGCAGTGGCAAGCGTCTCAAATCTCTTATCCATTTCCTTTACTGCCCAGCGGAGTGCCTGAATTGTTTTTTTCGAATCGGTGATGGGAGGGGTCAAGAGATGCGGTATGCCGCTATACGTTGAGAGTTCAACGCGCTTCGGATCAATAATAAGAAATTTCAGTAAATCCGGAGGGTTCCGATAGAGGAACGAGGTAATCATGGAATGGATTGCAACACTCTTCCCGGCACCCGTTGATCCTGCGACAAGCATGTGTGGCATTTTTGCAAGATTCGCATAGACTGGGGCCCCCGCGACATCGCGTCCCAACACAAAGAGCAGGGGCGCTTCGGATTTTTGATAAATATCGTTTTCAAGAAGATTGCGGAGTCCCACCAAGGCAATCGAGCGGTTCGGTACTTCAACGCCAACAAGAGATTTCCCCGGGATTGGTGCCTCTAAGCGAATGGGGTGCGCGGCAAGCGCTAGCGAAAGATCATTTTGGAGGGCTACGATCCTCGCGAGTTTCACGCCTTCGGCTGGCTTCAAAGTATATTGCGTTACGGTCGGACCAACCGAGACCTCGCCCATCTCGACGTCAATTCCAAAATTGAGGAGGGTTCGTTTGATGATGTTTGCGTTCGCGCGAATATCTCCGGATGAGGGCGTGCCTTTGTCGTCATTTAATAGAGAGAGTGGTGGATACACGTAGGCCGAGCTCATCATTCGCTTTTTTGCAACCGTAAACTCATCGTCGCCTCCAGCCTTTTTCGCTTCAACCGATTCCACCATGACTGATGACTTATTTGCGGCCGGTGCGGCTTCATCCCGTTTTGCGATTTCTTTTACCGCGGCCACACTGTCGGCAACAGCAGTTGCCATTTTTGCCATTGCATGAGTTTCAGTCTCTTCATCCAATTCCCCGCGCGGCCGCCAGAGTGGGAGATTGGTGATGATCATGATTGATACCACGAGTGCGGCACATTCGATTAAAACCGTTGGCCAGAAATCCAGGGCCTTTTCAATGGGCCAGTTTGCGGAAAATCCAATAAGGCCTCCCGCGCGGTCGTGGAAAAAGAGTTCGATGAGGGCGAGGGCAGATACAAGAAAGAGAGAACCACCGATAAACGTTGCCGCGAAGAGATGCCTCCGGAAAGCGAATAGAAGTGAGCCTGCGATCCCGATGAAGGTGACTGGCGCGAGAAAGTACGGCAAGCCCGTCCCCACGAGCGCTGCTATTGTCTGATAGATGAGATTTCCGAGAAAACCCGCGCGTCCCCAATACGCAAAAATAGTGACCGCGGCGAGTACGGCAAAAATAACGGCAACAATGCTTCTTTTGGTTGCAGGCTCGAGATCCTCATGCCAGCGTCGCCTCGGCACTTTCTTATTTTTGGAGCCATTCGCTCGTTCTCTTTCTTTCCTGTGTGCCATGTAACACCATTATACGGGTATTGCGGCCAAAAAAAATGCCCTCAACTGCAGTATGCGAGGTGAGGGGCTAGGAAGCGAGGCTTTGCTTCCGAAGGGTGTGCCGAGAAAGTTGGAGATCTCTCTCTATCGTTCTTTTACTCATCCCGAGGAGCAGCGTGATCCTTCGAGCCGGGATGCCCCTCTTGTGGAAACGCAAGACTTTTTGCCGCCGGCGTAGCGCACGAGTCGACCTGGCGTCGTTGCCATTCGGGAGCCGTATGCCGTGTCGCTTGGCATGTTGAGTCACGGTTCCTGCCCAATAGCCGAATCGCCTCGCGATGACGGCGGCGCATTCTCCTTGCCGAGCGAAATGGCTGAGGCGTTCAGGCGGAATGCTACAACGGAGTGATGCTATGCCATTCGGAAGGGCAAATCCGCCTTGTCGTGCGCGATCCTTGATTGTGTCGTCCCACGTTCGGCACTTTTTGGCGATTGCCGAGATTGAAGAAAACACTTTTGCGAGCTTGCGGACCAAACTCACAGGTACATCGGGGCGCCGCATCTTTACCTTCCCGCGCACCCGTGGCTTTTGCTTTCCACCGTTCATCGCGGCTAGCGCACGGGAGACTGCTTGGGGAGTTGTCCAGCCCGTTCTCGCACCATATTTCTCGAGGAGTTGGGTGAGCGAATATCTCTTTGCATCTTCGAGCAGTCGCTGGGAGAACCCTCTCCACTTGAAGTTCTTGTCGTACGCCGCGCAGTGAGCTGCCGGCGTGGTGATACGTGGCCGTCCTCTTCGCTCTTTTCGCTTGGCCAAGTTTTGTCACCTCCCTATGCAAGTTTTAATGGGAACTACGCGTGGTGAAATTCTACCATTTTCTCAATGGAAAACAAGTTATTGTTTGTCCAGAATATCCCGCCCTGACCGCGGTCGGGGCGGGGATGAATGGCATACAAACAATAAACCCAGCACTCAATTTGATAACCTACGAAGTTGTAACAAGAAACTTTTTCTTATCCTTGAAATATTTTTGTAATATCGTGGATAGCAAATTGAGTGCTGGGTGAAATGGAGATACCGCCCTGACCTCGGTCGGGGCGGAGTTCCATGTTCATCTACTGACATCCTTCTCCATATGTCACGTGGAATTCATTTTCGGGTTTTGCGTGGTCATGGAGTGCAACTCCGGGAAGACCGGTATAACGGACGTCCAAAATTCCGGTTTCTCCGGTTGTGATTTCTCCGTAGTCCGCTCCCGGATCCCCTGTTACGTTATGCGGGTTCACGCCGACACGAAGAGGTAGGGCGGTTTTGTTTTGGACGGTAATGAGACAGCCAATGCTGTCCGTAATTTTAATGGTGGTTTCTTTCGGCGAGAATCCAGTTTCTGTGTACATAATGGCACGAGAATCTAGAGGCGCTTCATCAAGAATATTCACTTTGGTATCGCTTCCCCCGCCAGGGTGTTCAATACGAATTTTTTCGTCATTGGCGTTTTGAGGGGGCAATATATTTTGAGCCGGTGGCGGCACATATCGCAGTGCGACATCCATGCCAATCACAAGAAGCACCGTGAATACCGCGAGTCCGCCCAGTAAAAATAGTATGCGCCGCTGGTCCATATTAGTGCGCTAATGAAACAGTGCTATTTTTGATTGTAAGAAATCCTTCGTGCGCCAACTGATTCACTGTAGTTTTTACATTCTTTGAAGTTGATTTATCCTGATTCGCGATACGCCTCATAAGGTCAGCATAGGTAAGGCGTTTTACCTTGGTGAACTCTCTGATGATTCTGCCTCGCAATTCGCGTTCTGATCCTTTGAAGGGGGCTTGCCGTCGGTAGTGAGCGCTTTGTCGGTTTGGATTTTGAATTGTTTTAAGAGCGATTGCCCCGTAATCCATAAGGGCGTAGTACCAGTTGCGAATTTCAGCAGATGGCAAGGTAGCTTTTATTTGAGCGAGGATCATCTCATCAGAAACTCGGCGATGCCGCGGAAAAAAGAAATGGATATAGACGCGACGGATATTTGTTTCAATAAACGAAACGCGTTTCCCGAAAGCGAATGCGAGAATCGCGCCCGCGGTCGATTGTCCAATGCCCGGCAGTGATTCAAGTGCTCGGCGATCCGCCGGAATTTTATCGTGAAAATCTCGGAGAATTATTTTTGCGGCGCGTTGCAGGGCAATAGCTCTTCGATTATAGCCGAGTCCCTGCCAGGCTGCGAGTATTTGGCTGAGTGGGGCTCGAGCAAGATGCCCGATCGTTGGAAACGTTTGCAGGAATTCCCCGTATTTCAAAATGACGCGCGAGACTTGTGTTTGCTGTAGCATTACTTCGGAGACCAAAATTCGATAGGGATCGCGAGTGTTACGCCATGGGAGATCACGTCTGCCGTTCTTCCGGTACCACGCAAGAATTGTGCGTTGAAATTTCTGTCGAAACATAGTATGCTTATGATCGTTCTATTCAGTATATCATTCTTGTCTTTCTCTCCTATGTTTAAAGTAGATCAGCCATTTCCGGATTTTACTCTTGAGACCTATTTTACCGGCAAAGATGAAATCGGCCACCTTTCTTTATCTGAATTCAAAGGTAAATGGCTGATTCTGTTTTGGTATCCGAAGGATTTTACGTTCGTCTGTCCAACGGAACTTGCCGATATTAACCATCGCTTCGATGAGTTTAAGACGCTGGGTGCCGAGATCGTATCGGCTTCCACTGACACGGTGTACACCCACAAAGGCTGGGTTGATTCGGAGGAACTCATTAAGGGACTGAAGTATCCCATGGCGGCGGATCATAACGGCCGACTTGCGCGCGAGCTTGGCATTTACGAAGAAGAAGCAGGAATTGCCCAAAGAGCCTCGTTTATTATTGATCCTGATGGTGTTCTTCGAGCGGCAGACATTGTTTCAGATGATATTGGCCGCTCGGCCGGAGAATTGCTCCGAAAATTGAAAGCGTTAAAGTTTGTTCGCGAGAATCCAGGCAAAGTCTGTCCTGCTTCTTGGGACGAGGGATCACCCGCTCTTTCGCCTTCGATTAAAATTGCGGGCAAAGTGCATGGTGCTCTTGGCGGCTCCTAGAACTTGAGTATGAAACTTCTCTTTATTGTCGCGTTTATCGTCGGGGGATGGTACGTCGCGGCACATTTCGCCCCGCAGGATTTAAAATCCGATATTACAAATACTTCAATCGGAAGATGGGTTAGCGAAACACTCCCGAATTACCTCCGCGAAAAGTTATCTATTCCCGAGAATCCTGTAGCGAAGCGTCGCGAGTTACTCGAGCAACTTACCTCCTCGCTCGCTCTTATTAAGAATGATCTTGAAAAAGCGGTTCCCGCAGGTTCGAGTCTCCCGAGCGCGAGTACAGTTCGATCAAATATTGCCAAAGCCGAAGAGAAAATAAATGCGACCCAGGTGAAACTTGATGAGTTGAAATCTGCGAATTCCGGTGAGAGTATATTTCGCCGAGTAGCACTTGGAATTGTCGATTCGATTTTTCCTGCAACCACTACTACGCAGTGCATCGCTGTTTCTAAGTAAGGTCTGATTTTTTGTATCGAGTATGTGGAAGGAAAGAATCACTGTATCTATTTTATTTTAACATTTTTTCAGCGATCGCTTACAAATTGTTAAGATAAAATAAAACGCCGGGCTACGTCGTGTAGCTCGGCAGTGGGGGGAACTTCTTGGCCTCGGCGGCCGTGCGTGGCCATGTGCAGCCGCAGCTCGCGGTTCCGCACTGGTCGTGATTGCCCCTCCCGCAAACCGCACACGCCTCATTGCAGGCGTAGGCCTCCCGCAACGCCGGAATGAACTCGAACTCGTCGTTTGAGCGGTCCGATATTTCAGACATGTGCACCTCCCATTGGTTGGAGTTAATCTGCGATGGCGAGCCTCACCACGACGTTGTCGTGATCAAGGCAGTCCGAAACGAACTGAAAGTGGACACCGGGGTGGAGCTCCCGCAACATGCGGACTCCAACTGCGAATTTTTTGGACCCACCGCTGATGCTGTAACAGAGGGGGTTTTCGCTGATCTTCGTCAGCGTGTGGGTCTTATATATGTGCTGATCGAGCTCTTCCTTCGTTTCAAACTTCGGGCCGGGACAATATGGACACGTCCACATTCGGACTACCTCCTTAGCCCGTAGGCCAGAATGATATTTTCTAGAGAATAGCACGATTAATATGAAAAGTCAAATATAAACAAAAGCCGCTCTTTTGAGCGGCTTTTTGGTGCATTTTTCGTGAATTACGGCTGGAGAATATCCTCGGCTCGGCCGTCCACAGAAATCACAACGCTCTTCACCGTAGAGAATTGCATAAGGGTATTTGTAATTTGCGAGCGGATTGCACCGACCCGGCACGATCCACCGACTGCCTCCTCGATCGTTGCATCAAAATCAACTTTTGCAACTCCGTTTTCAATTGTAAGCTTCTGAATTTTTACGCCGGAGTTAATTGAGGTGAAATATTCCTGCTCGGCCTCGGCGTTTGTCGGACCTTCGAGAAGCGCATCGAGTGCGGCTCGTGCCGGGGATGAAGTCTTTGGAATTCTTCGTTCTGTCGAATACGTCGTCCCACAGCTGAATCCTTCGGAATCAAGATTTCGGTTTCCGAAGAATACTTTTACCACCATCGTATTCTGGGCTGATGCTGTTGTTTTGAATGTAACAGGGATACGCAATGCATCTTCATTTTCGGGAAGTCCGGACGGGTTGTCCTTTTGGAGTACCAGCGTCCCTTCGGCAGTCGTCGAAGGCGTGTAATGGATGGTTGCCTTGAACGGAACAAAGCTGGTTACCATCCAGTCGCTTTGGGCTTGGGCCACAGTCCTTCCGAGCTCTTCGTCATTCGCATCGAGCAAGAGGATGGGGAAGGATGCCTCAAAAAACCAGTTTCCTCGAGCGTCCCCTGTGATGATGAGCGGAGATTCGATAGCGGTACTTGGCCTTGGGCTCGTGATTCGGATCAGGTCTTGTTTCTCGAGTTCGTTCCCGATGCTCTCGGTGAACGATTTTCCATTCGCAATGCATTGTCGCGGGTATGATTCGGCCACGGGGTTTCCGGCCCCTGCGCATTCCTCAAAATTTGTGATAACACTCTCCGAAGGTTTTCCTTGCCAAGGAAAAATGTAGCACCAATCATCCTGGCAAAGGTTCGTGATTGCGAAAGTCGCCCCGACCCCGAGGATTATGATGATTCCGAGTATGGTCCAGAGCGTTTTCATAGTTTCTGTTGATTCTTCTATTTTTCACCTACCATGGCGTCGATTTTTGCCGCGAGAATAAAGTCGTTTTCCGAAAGTCCGTCTGAAGCATGCGTCCAAAGCTCAACCACGAGAAGTCCCCACTGGATGGTAAGTATCGGATGGTGGCCCTCGGCATCCGCGATTTCCGCAATGCGGTTTGCAAATGAGACAGCTGATTTGAAATCAGGAAATGGAAACTCGCGCCTGAGTTCATGATCCGCGACAAGCCGCCATTCGGTTCGAAGCTCGGACATGAGTTTTCGCGCCTCCATCGGCCCCATAGGCGGCGTCCCTCCCTCGCAAGGGATGCATTTCTTTTCAGCGAGTGTCATATCCTTTACGTCCCCCGTTCTTTTGAGCCGAGATATTTTCCCGAAAACGGCGCTTCAGCCCCATTCTCCCGCATGACAAGATATTGTCCCGCGGTAAGCTCCTTTTCCGTTATGCCGTCTTTCATTGTACTTACGGTGAGCGACTAGCGCGATTTATTGTCGAGACGAGTGAGTGAAATGCAAATGTCTTCTTTTGCATTTCCGAGCGAGCGAAGACATCAAAGGGTTTTATACCCTTTATAATCCGTCTATTCTCTATTCTCTATTCTCTATTCTCTATTCTCTATTCTCTATTCACGTATGTCGATGCCATCGCCTGTCTCTCCACCACGAGGGATATTCTCCCGTGAGGCGTGTTACGAGATCGAAAATAAGAAAAATAAGGATCGCCCGCGGTGCAAATCGAATTAACGTATCGCTTGCCGAATGCGATGTGCCGTCAATATCGCGGAAAAGATATACCGCAGTTGCCGTGAGCGCGAATGTGATTGCCCACCCCTGCCAGGACACTGGATAATAGGCCGCACACCAATTCCAAAAGCGCGCCGGTCGGAACCAGTAACGGTGGTGCCCGTGGGGGGATGTGTGAAGTGCGTCCATATATATAGTATACCAGCTTTAGGCTATCAAGTTGTACTATCGGAAGGAATTAGAAAATCTCGATAATTTTGTTTCGGCTGGACTTTCCGGTCACGATTTTCACACGGCTCCTGGAAATCGAGAAATAATCGGCGATGGCCGTTAAAACCGCTTGATTTGCTTTTCCTTCGCGAGACGGCTCATGCACGGCAACACGAAAATCACCCGAGGGCAGGAGAGAAATCTCCTGGTGCTTCGCGCCCGGTTTTACATGAACCGAGATACGCCTTCGATTGCGCCCCGGATTTTTCATCTTCAATACTACTAATACACTTGGACAGTGACCAGCGGCATGTCACTTACTTTGCCGTAACCGCACTGTGGCCCCGGATCCTGAACCGGAGTCCCGTCAGTTGCAATGACCACACCTTGGGCCGCATGCCAGTGATCTACCCCGCATCCGATTTCATCCTCGATGATAAGCTGATCTCGCGGCAGGAATTTCCCGCCATAATTGATTGCCTGGATTGTGTGGGCAGATGTTCCTGTCGATGGAGGTGGTGGTTCAGTCTGAGTCCCGCCGCCGCTCGATGCCCCTCCGCCTGTTGAAGTTGGCGGAGGTGGTGGTAAGGAAGTAGCTGGAGGCGGCACAATTTTTTTGCACGTATTGTTTCCGGGACTGCCATCTTTTCCGGGCGGGTTCCCTTTGCCGCCTTTCCCGCCACGTCCTTCGTTACACCCATCTCCCCCATTTCCGCCGTTCCCTCCGGTTTCATCTATCACAGTGCCATCACTGCCGGCCGCTGAAGTCCCACTTCCCCCAAGGCCCTTATTTGAGATTGCGTCTCCCCCTTTCCCGCCATTTCCGCCAGGACCTTCAGGCCCGCATGATCCGCCGTTTCCGGCGGTTGCTCCATGCGCATCAACGTCTCCTCCGTTTCCTCCGGTGGCACTTCCCGCACCTCCGAGAACCTTCACTGAAGCATCCCCTCCCTTTCCTCCCACTGCAGTGCCATTGCCCCCTGCTCCGCCATTGCATCCGCACCCGATACCACTTCCGCCCGTTCCAGGATCGGCTGTCGCAATTCCTCCCTTCCCGCCCTCAACTTCGTCAACAGTGATGCTTGATGTTCCGGCCACACTTCCTGCAACCGAAAGATCTTTTTTATTTGCGCCCCCGTCGCCGCTTCGTGCGGTTGCATCTCCTCCCTTCTTTCCCGGGCAGCCATTCTCCCCGTTTTTGCCATGCGCCGTTGCGGTCCCGCCATCGCCGCTTGTTCCGGGATGAATGCTGAAGGCACCCTCAATTTCAAATGATCCCGAAGCCGACATTTTAAAGTTGCCGGCCTGTCCCCCTTTTCCTCCGGTAGCTTTGCCCGGATCGCAGTCCTTCGTCGTCTCGGCATTGCCCCCGTTGCCTCCATTCCCGAGCCAGAGGTCGAAGTTGTTAATTGTAATATTCGATGCGGCAACACGCAGTCGAAACGCATCCTCGCCGTCTGTTCCTCTCGCATCACAACCCTTCCCAGAGTCATCACTCCCCGCTCGGCCATCAGGCCCCGAGAGATTAAAATCAACCAAGTGCACTTCCTTTCCCGGTCCGAAGTTAAAATTCAAAATTATCTTGTGTACGCCTTTTGGCGGGGTTGGCACCGAAACTCCAACGGGAGGTGCCTCTCCATCACCCATGACCCATCGTCCACTCACCTGCACGCAATTGGGAACAGGATTTCCGGCCTGATCCACGCAAGGGGCTCCCGCGGCCTGGGCAAATGCATTGGTTACAATTCCCGTCGCAACAGATGCAATGAAGCCGGACGCTCGTTGTTCGGAGAGCGGTTTTTGTTTTGGAATAAAGGACGATGGTGCACTGCCTTCAGCCGGAGCAAGCGGTCCAATGCGTGGGCCGCTTCCGGTGTTCTCGCCCGCTTCACTGAAGATTTTGTTCAATCCGTCCTGGGTTGTCGCAAGTTTCTCCGCATCATCGACTACTTGTACGTGGCTATTCGAAACAATGAGTGCATCTTTTCCGAACACAATTCCATTTTCAGCCACAATCGAAATTCCTGAAGCACCGTCCGCGCTCGAAGCATCTTCAGCTCTATTGCACTCGAGCGTGCCGTTGATTACAGCCCCACTCTTCGCAACAATGTTGAGCGCTCCGCCCTCGCACGTGAGTGTTCCACTCACCGTGAGTTTTCCTTCAATAGTAACGGTGGATCCGTTTTTCACCACGATCTTATCCTGTGGGCCTACCACGTAATCCCCCTGAATCAGGCGGTCTTGGTCGATCACACTCACATTGACCTTGATCTTCGCCTGGTAGATGGCGAACCCCGCGATCGCAATGACGGCAACGGTAACTACAATAAGCGCTGTTTTCATGGCTCGAGAATTGGTTAGAAGAATATAGGGATATTGTAGAAACATCTTCCTCCCGGGTCAACCATGAGCCGGGCAAGAAAAAAAGGCGTGCTCGCCTTTAGGGTTGGTCACTCAGGACTTCAGGAGGCGTTGCCTCCTGTCTGAGGTATTCGAGGAGAATGAGCTGGTTGAGAAGGAGCATGAAGTGGCCTCGTGGGAGGCGTGCTGCTTGCTTGATGATGCTGACGCATATCCGATCAGCCGGTTCTTGTTTCCCCTTCATTTCTCTTGGGACGAGTAGGGCGCAGATCGCTTGGGCAATGAAGAGCAGTTCCTGCCGGCTGAGTTTGTCGAAGATATCGCCCAATGGGGGCAGTTCTTCTGAAAGAGCGATGTCCGGCCAGCCGAATTCTCGAGTCAGCTTCATCAGGTCGAAGCCAGGTTGGATCGCCTTGTATACGACCTCATCATTCTTGCCTGCCGATATGAGGAACTGCTTTGCCATTGGCATCCTGTCCCTCCATGACAACCGAGAATTGGCTCCTGGTGATTTCAGTATGTCCTATTTAGGGGGAAAACCAAACGGCGCTCCGATGTCCATCGGAGCGCCGTTTCCCCTATCTCACTCTACAGAGCGAGAGTCGTAAACGACGACTGACTCGAGGTTGCGGTATTATTCGCCGCGTCCTTTGATTCAGCGACGTAATAGTATGTGGTGCTGGTTGCAAGCCCGGTGAGCGGAACGCTATGCGATAGCGTCATACCGCCCTGTGATGCCATCAAAGCACTGCTAAGGCTTACGGGCGTTGTCGTCCCGTAGTAGATCTTGCTCGTAGCCGTTTCATTCGTTGTCCAGTGTACGGCTGCAGTGGTGCTTCCGACACTAGACACGTTGACGCTCGAGATCAATGGCGCGATGCGATCTTGCGTTGTTCCGCCATGGTCGTCGCCGTCATTATCATTGTCATCATCATCGTCGTCATCGTTGCCCTTGCCGTTATTTTGACCTTCACCACTATGTTGTCTTCGGCATTCCGAGACAAGTTGTTGAAGGCCGCCCATTTTTCGGAGCCATCCTGGCGCAATGAGGTGTCCTGGCGGGACAATCGCACATGGGCGTTTCTCATGACGGTCGCCATCGCGGTCTTCATCATTGTCGTCATCCTCGACATCGAGCGGATGTTCATTGAGCAGTCGATTCAGTCTCTCAAGCGTTCGCGGACCAACAAAACCAACCCCCTCGAGCCCGTTTTTCTTCTGAAATCGTTTTACGGCTTCACGCGTAAGTCCTCCGAAGAATCCGGTGATTTTTCCTTCAGGGTAAATTGAGGGGTCTACGGCAAGAAGAGATTGGAGGAGTTTTACATCATCGCTCGTCATTCCTTCGCGAAGTTGTTTTAAGAGCTTCATGGTGGCCCCTACATTTTGAGCCGCCTGCGATATTCCCGTTTGCGCGAGGCGTGCGGCCTCGATTTTTGCCTTGAGATCCGCAATTTGCTGCTCAAGTTGAGAGATAAGTGCCGCGATACTCGACGTGCTTGTTTGAGCCACTGCTGGCGCAAGTCCTCCCACCCACATGACTGCCGCAAGAACAATGCCCACGGCGATACTCTGTTTCTGCATATGTTGTATGAAAAAAATTAACTGAGTATGTGACCTATAATATAGAAGACGCTTCAATCTCGAATCTCTTACATTAGTATAGTCTGAATCAATGTAAGGAGGAAAGAGGCTTGTTTTCTCGGTTTCCCCATAGAGAGAATCTATTCCAATATTCTGCAGAATATTGGAATAGATTCTGACTTGGTATTAAGAATAACAAGCGCTACAATGGCGAATATACCCGGTAGGAGAATTTCGAACTGCCATTATGTGTATGCCTTGTGAAGCTTGATGGGGTAGAAAGCTATACGAGGTATGCGGGTTGCAGAGAATGAGAATGGCATTTAGGGATAGGGCAGAGTGTATATTTCTTAAATAATTAAACAAATTAAATGTCTCTGGAACGGCTATAAATTGTTCGAAATTCCTCTACTGGGTATGCAAAGGAAAACACTCATATCTCTTGGCGTGGTTGTCGCAGTGGCGGCATTGCTCCTCACGTACCAACGGCAGGGGCAAGATTCCGGAAATGTCGGAAAATCCGACTCCGAATCTGGCCTTATCACTGGTAAAAACGCGATTTACGTTTCCGATCAGCCGCCGTCAGATAAAATTGAGATTGGATTTGTGGTTCTTGAAAAATCGGGTTTCATTGCCATTCATGCCGGAGAGAACGGAAATCCAGCCGGAATTCTCGGCGTAAGCAATTTAATCCCTGCAGGTGAGACCTCGAGCCTTCAACCAATCCCCCTTTCAGGCGCGACTCAGGACGGCGAGACGTTGTTCGCCATGCTTCACTTCGATGACGGCGATGGGGTGTTTGATCCCTCGAAAGATACGCCCGTGCGAGATGTCCTCGGCGAACCCCTCATGATGGAATTTTCCATTGATCGTGAGGCCGCGCCGCCCGACGCAATCAGTCTCTAGGATTCAGTGTGCCTCCGCGCGATATGTACTATACAAAACAGCCCTACGACCGTGGTCGTGGGGCTGTTTATTAAATTTTCCCATCAGATTACTCTGCCCAGAAGACGAAGGTGAATACCTTTTCTCCCCTTCCGAGATCGCGTTCAAAGAGTGACGTTCGTCCGTGGCTGTCGCGCTTGAGCGATTTGCCTAGTTCCTCGATTTCCTCGGCACTCGCGCGAAATTCATCCGCTCGTGCTCGAATTTCATCGGCTTTCGCGCGATTCGCGCCAGCCTTGCCGATAAGAGACGAGATCGTGGTGAATGAATCGAGATGAGCGTAGATGAGTTCCAACTGTTCGTAGTCATGCGCATTCGGGTGCTGGTTCGGTACCGGGTCGGATGAATAGTCCATGCACGTTCCGAGCGGCGTATTTCCAAAGTTCTCGTCTTGGTGGTCGAGACCGAAGGTGTGTCCGATTTCCTGGCACATGACAAGATTCCGCCATGCAGGCGTGTTGTACTTCGTTGTGCCGAAGTATGTGTCGTTCAGCTTTACGGCTCCCTGCGCGATATGGGAGCCTGTGGTAATCCAGATTTGCGCAACCCCGAGCCAGCCGTTGTTACCGTAGGTGTAATTGCAGGCGCGAATTTTTCCAGCCACCGGATAGCACCGGCGTCGCTCCGAGTTGCCGGTCAAGCCCGCCTCCTTGGTAAGGTCAAGTACGCTCGACACTGTCCAATCGGTATTGGAAGTATCGAGATAGCTGTCCCAAGTTGATGTTACACTGTCAACCACCTTGAGCGTGAAGGGGTTCGCTGTTCGCGCCCAATGGTAGGGGCCCCAAGAATGGATTGCGGATGCCGTACCGGCAAGCGCGACAAGCGCCAAAGCGCCCAATGCGACTTTGATCGAAAAATGCTTATTCATAGCCAAAAATGCGATGTTTACTGTGTATAACACTACTACTGCTCATTCTATTCCATCTAGTTGTTAACGTCAAACCACCATCCTCTCGGTCATTGGGCCCATGGTGGATACTATCCGAGATTGGCTTTTACCCGCTCCTCCAAAAATGTTTCCACGGTTTTTCGCGGAACATCAAAATTGTTCTTGAAAATTATATTCTCGTCAGCGACATCAGCGAAATATACCAAACTTTTCAGAATGAGATTTTGGTCGAGGTCCGGCATTTTTTTTGCAACATTTTTAAGCACATCCTTCAGCGAACATTGCTGTAATATGAAATAGAGGTCTATGTAATCCTTCCACGTTGCCCGCGAAACTATCGCAGATAATTTCATGCACGCGATATCTTCGATTGAGGCGATTCGCATGTGCTCCTCATCAATAGTCGGATTCAGTAACGCGTACGGATACCGAAAAAAGCTAAGCCGTATCTCCTCATCGATGACAACGCTCAACGAGTCTTTTTCTTCAAGTGTTTTCACTATGCTCCTGTCTCCCAAAAGTTCTCTCAAGCCATTATAAAAAACATCAGTTTCAAAATGATCCGCCGTAAAAAAATCGAAATCGCGGCTATCTCTATGACCAAACTGGAGAGCCAATCCGGTTCCGCCTGCCAAATAGAAAGTACCTTTGAATGATTGAAAAAGCGGCAATATCTCCACCCTTTTGGCATCAAGAATATCGTAAAACATACCTAGGAAATTTTCCTTGCTGTATCTCCCGCTTGTATATCCAAAACCAATGCCCAAAAATGAAGCGACTTCTTATTCCATTCGCCGGGAAGAGGATTCCTGATAGTTGCGAGAATATCCTCTTTTTTAAAAACGGAAAACAGCCAGTCGGTCGCCTGTGTGGTTCCTGCATTTAACACATTCGTAATTATTCTTTTTTTGTCCCGCTCCATATCAAGCTTGGAGATATCGTACGACCAGAGAAAAGGATGGACTAATTTTGGAATATCAATTTTCATATGCTTATTGTCGAGACGAGTGAGTGAAATGCAAAAGTTTTCTTTTGCATTTCCGAGCGAGCGAAGACATCAAAGGGTTTAATACCCTTTATTGTAGCATATTTTGGGCTGACTTTCAAACGCTCCATGCAGTTCTCATCATCCAAAATCCCCCGACCGCGGTCGGGGGGGGGGTACGGTTATATTTTGACCGTCTGGAGTTTACGGAAATGAATATGGAGCTCCGCGCGGCAAGACCGCGCGGTATCTCCATCAAACCAACGGGAGTGGAATTTCGTAGAAACGAAGCTCGGCAATATCGGTGACAAACTCATCACGCGGATCCGCGTTATTCTCTAATCCGCCTTAGCGTTGTAGCGACGCACTGCGTAGCGAATCGCTAATGCCAAAAGAAGCAGTAACAACGGGAGCAGAAGAAAAATCTTCCAATTCCAGGCGAGCTCCCAAAAGCCAATGGCGGCGAGCCCACCGGATTGGTTTCCCGGTTTCACTGCCAGTGGGATAGCGGCTCCTGCGACCGTTGCAAGTTCTCCACCTGTGGCATTCTCCTCGAGTCCCCCTCCAGGCGCATCTCCCGTTCCTCCGCCATACGCTTCCGAAGATGCACCGAGAACTTCTCCGGAACCTGGAACAGTTATCGCCCCAGCACCCTGGGAAGACGCTTTTCCGCTCGTCGTGAATGACCCTTCAAAACTGATAGAATCGGGAGAAGCGTGCGAAATTGTTCGGAAGTAATATGTCACGTCTGGTGTAAGCCCTGTCAGAGTTACGGAGTGAAGTGTTACTCCGTTTGGGGTAGCGGGAGTATCAAATTCTAAGGTAGTAAAAGGATAGCTGTAATTCGGGGGGAATGCGAAATCAAAAACTCCGAGCGAAGTTCCATACACCACGCGGCTTGTTGACTGGAAACTGGTGTTCCAGATAATCGTCGCGGTAGTATCGGTTACGTTTACTGACGCTTCGTTTTGAATAACCAGGCCGGGAAAAGATCCGCCTCCTCCGCCACCGCCACCGCCCCCTCCTCCTCCCCCACCGCCCCCTCCTCCGCCACCGTCGCCGTCATCACCTTCGTCGCCTTCATCGCCCTCAAACCCGATAAGAATATCAAAACCGAGAGATTTTTCCTGATAGGAATTATTCGCGCTAGGAACAAATCTCACCAGAAAATCATATTGCGTCTGGGCGCCTCCGCCTGCAAGATCCGAGAGAGACACTTCTCCCGCCGCGAAAAATGCCGCGAGCGTGGTGGTTCCGTAAAGTTTGACTCCGCCTTCGTATATTCCGATTTCAAAAACACTGGCAAGCCCATCGGGGTCGCTCTCATTTATTACTTCAACGATGATCGGTTGAGTGCCTGGCGTATTATTTTTTACTTTCGCCCACCGGCTGACTTCCGACCCAGGCAGAAAATTCGCCTCGTCAAAAAGCGGAGCGCTTCCAGTTTCAAATTCCACTATCAAATCATCCGGGGCCGCCCAAACTATAGGAGCCCACAGAAGCGCTATCACGAAGAACATTAAATTGTATTTTTTATACATCATATAGTTGGTTCTCCTGCCGGAGCGGGTTCTGGTTCGGCTTGTGGTGAGCTTGCTTGTCCTGAATCGGATTGAGGGGTCGAATCCGGTGCCGTTTCTGTCGCATTCTCATCGTTTGGGGGTGGTTCATCCCCTGCGGCTTCCGGCGCGATTTCAGTTTCCTCAATGTCATTTTCAGGAATGGTTGCCGGAGGCAAATCTGCGTTTTCGCCTTCACCGATACCCGCGAGTTCGTCTGCTTCAGAAACAGTATCCCCTGCGAGGATTCCATCGGCAGATTCTTCTGCATTGTCAACCGCCGGAGCGCCATCTATTTCGGATTCTCCAGAGGCATCTAATTCGCATATAGCCGGTTCAGCCGGTATCGGAGTGATAGCATCTCCACTGGTGTTTGCCTCCTCATCAGCGGATTCTTCTGTCGGCAGTACGCAACTCAACACTTCCGTTCCAACCTCCGTCGCGATCTCCGCCTCTACAAGCGAATTGTCATTTATGCCTGCGACAATTTCACCGACGCTGTCAACTCCAGTCTCTTCAGTTTCTAAGACCTCACTCAAGCGCCTCAAAAATTCAAGTCTTAATTTTTCAATATCAATGCCGCCATTCAGCGCCGTGGGCGTCGGTTCCGGATCAACCCAAGCGCCGGTGCCATCGGGCATGCGGGCAATCGAATTGCCGCCACCAACATCCACCACATACGTAAAGCTATCAACCAGCACGCTGGTATTGGTCAGCAACTGAACAGTGTCGCCGTCGTCATTAAGTGTTAGGCCACCCGCGCCGTTACGGTACACCGTTAATGTTCCACCTGCCGGTACAATCGTCTCTCCCGCGTCCGACAAATCATTATCGTTATCACCCTTTGCGGCGCTAATGGTTAAGATGCCGCCAGCCGCGTCCCTTAAGACCCAGCCATTCACATCCACAGCCACGCCGCTCTTGTTGTAAAGCTCCATCCATTCGCCATCAAGCGGCAAAGCGCTACTACCCGTATCGCTACCCGTACCCGTTGTTGGATCAGGAATAATTTCGTTCAAAACAATGTCGTTTAAGGTAATGCCCTGGGTCGCGGCCGCGGGCGTTACTGTACCAGAGAAGCTGTTGGTAACAGCGCGTTCAATTATCGAACCATCGTCGTCTCCAGAGGCATCAATGATTCCGGCACCAGCCAGAGTGCCGCGCACCGTAACATCAATAACGCCACCATCATCGCCACCAGTGGTTCCGCCCGTAGCGCTCACAGTTCCGCTTATTACCGTTGAACCTTCAGACCAAAGCGCGATAATCTTTCCGTCATCAGTAGCATTCGCCCTTACCGTACCGTTGTAAGTCGCATCACCGCCAATTTTGATCCCGATTGTGCCTCCGTCTTTACCATCGCCCGTTGCATCAGCTGTAATTAATCCGCCTGCGCCTACAGCCATATTCCCCTGTACTGTCATCACTACCAGGCCATCACCATCTTTACCATCAACGCTCAAGGTTCCGGAAATGTCGCCAGCGCCCTTGACCACGGCCTCGATACTGCCGCCCTTCTTATTAATACTTTCTGCCAAAACCGAACCGCCAGCCAGAACCGTAAAACTGCCGTCAGCCAAGAAAATTATACTGCCCCCGCTATCCTTTCCTGAAGTCGAAATTAATCCAGGCACAACAATATTTCCGGTCGCGGCCAAGAGAATGTCGCCGCCGTTCTTATTGATGCTTGTGGCGGTGAGCGAAGAGCCGCTCACACTCACCTCACCGCCCGCAGTCGCGATTACACTGCCGCCGTTATCATGACCATTGGCGGATACCGTGCCGTTGATAATAATGTCATTAACCGTTGTGAGATTGATCGTACCGCCTTCTTTCCCACTCGCGGTTGAACTAGCGGAAACTATACCGCCGGCATCAACCGTAAGGTTACGCGCACCGATCGTCATCGTGCCGCCCGTGCCATCGCCTTTCACCGCCGTGATCTTGCCGCCCGATTCAACCGTCAGGTCACAATCAGTATCAATGGTGATAACGCCGTTCACGCCAGAGGGACTTGTCGGTGCCTTAAGCTCGCCGCCACTTTCAACAACAACGTGAGAGTTGGGGTTGGTGGCGCTGTAGTCGAATGAAGACCCGGTTTGCACTGTCGTAATCTCAACCGGCTCTGCCGAGCAAGAATCAACCACCCACTCGCCACTCTCCACTAGATTAGAAATAGTTTCTATGTCGCTAAAGCCCGCTCCACCGCTCTGCTCACCGTCAAAGTCAAAATCAAAAGCACAGCTTTTATTCTGCAAGCTTACCTCACTGCCTGTGAGGGAAACGGTAAAGTCCCAGCTCTCCGGATCGCCGAAGACAAACGGGCCGATGTTAAAACCGCTCAAAGGGCCGTCATATTCTTCCGTACCGTCAAGCTCGGCTACGAGATTTAAAGATGCACAGAGCGTGCCGACGGCATTCGTTGTTGAAGCGGTGTATTGAAAACCTAAACTGCCGTCGTTCATAATGCCGATGGTGCGTAGAGCGTCGGCTGTTGGCGTAACCTTGGGCGCAAAATCGGCCGGCGCGACAAGCGAAAAATCAAGCGAGCCCGCGACATGGGCGTTGCCGGATGATGTTTCCGTATCATTGTAATAAGCGATGGTCGTGCCTACCGCCAAAAGTCCTGACCAGTTCATCCCGAGAATCAGGATGACCACGAGCCAGTGTACGGGAAGTTTTTTGATCAATTCCAATTTCATGCGGTTTTCTCCAATTTCCTATTTTCCCTCATTTTTTTAATTTCTCTTAAAATTCTCCCAAACTGATCCCACATAATAAACGCGGCCGGAATGATAATCAGCGCCAAAAATCCGTAGGTCGTGCGCGCGGTTTCAATCGCGTAGCCGAGGTAGGGAATCGTAAAATACACTTTGCCGATGACTTGGCTTTGCAGGGCTTCTCTTGTGTCCTGTTCTTCGTTGGCATCTCCCTTGGTGATGTATATCGGGTTGCCTCGCTCCACCCTCATTTCAACAATCCTGTGCGTGGTCGGCACTTTCTGTCCCTTCGCGTTTTTGAAGTTTCCCTCGAATGTGATGATATCTCCGATTTTGTAAGACGAGGCGGGTTTGATGAGTGCGACACTTCCGGTTTTTATGTTTGGCTCCATTGAGCCGGACTCCACAACTTTGATTTGGATATTTCCTTTTATGGGAAAGGCGGAGGCAACCACAACAAGCGCGACAAAAATCAACGTTCCAAAAAATATGTAGTATCCGATTTTTCCCAGTTTTTTCATCCCGTGAGACACAGGAAGCGGTTTCAACCTATTTTTGCCAAGGCCCGAACCCCCTCCTTTCGATCGAAAGAAGAGGGTAAATCAGATTACCGTTCTGGATCAAGATCCACATCCGCGCACTTGAAATTCGGATTGTTGCGGTGCTGTTCGCCGTAGATGACAAGGTCAGCTAAGAGCGAATCGGTTTGAGCTTGATCGCCCATAGCATTGCCGTCGCAAGTAACCGCGCCCGTGATACCGTTCACGACATGATTTCCGCCACACAAGCTCAACTGAAGCATTTCAATGGGGATTGACGGAGGCAATGGCCCCGTGCCTGTTGTTGAGTCACGGACTGCCCAAAGCTGACCGGCAAACACGTCGAAAAACGAATTCACGAGAATCGGTTCGCCGAGATTGTGAACGCCATTCGGATTCGTATCGCGCCAGATAAGCACATCCACATTCTCGGATAGTTCACCAAGCGGGTCAGTTATGTCTTCAGCGTCACCTTCGGCTTCGTTGATTACATTTTCTTGATCAACGAGATTTGGAGCGCCGATGCAGACCCACGCGTCATTGCTCTCAGCATGAAGACTAATGCTCCGGCGGTAGAGATCTGCAGGTTTCAAATCTTCAAGTGTGAAGAACTTTTGATTCGTGAGATCTGTTGCTTCCCATCCCGCTTCTGGATGGAATGTTCCGTTATACGTGTAGCCGAAGCTGTCTACCGTAAGATCAATGCTTCCCGCCGTGAAGATATTTCCCGTTGAGGTTTCGGTGTCGTTGAAGAACGCCGCCGTTGCCCCAACGACCACCACAGCCGCCACAGCCAAGATACTGGCGCTGGTAATAATCTTTTTCATGGTTTTTTTGGTTAACCCCGACGCCCAGTATAAATATACTGGGGTCGGGGTCCCGACTTTACGTCGGGATTAACCAATAAAAGATTAACCAGAATCTTGGCAACTAAAGTCCGGGTTATTTCGAGACTGTTCAACACGGAAACTGATGTCCATCATCAACGAGTCGGTTTGGGACGCGTTGTTGACGCCACTCCCATTACAGATCACCGGACGCGCATCGGGACTAGTACTAATGTCTCCGCCTACATCTTCAGAGGCGTAGGTGTTATCTACAATATTTAGTCCACCTAGGCAGAATGCCTTACCGATGAAGTAATCCTCTGTGCCAACAAGTGGGCTGTCTTCTACTCCTGTCCAGATATTATTATCAGGGTCGGCAAGCGTAACCGAAACGGACTGGTTAAATGGCGCCTGTCCGAGGTTGCCCGAGTTGATAATGTTTTCGTCGTCCTCAAACACGTTGTCTCCATCATCAGCCCACCACATGAACTGAACGTTTTGGGCAAGGTCACCGTCGTTGAAATCAGTGTCTGGCTCTGCACAGGTTCCATCATTACCCAACTCCGGCTCGGTGCAGGTCACGTCGTCATTCTTTGTAAGTTTTACATCAACACACGCCCACGCGTCGTTGTTGTTAACATGTAAGCTAATTGTGTCTTCTTCCCAGTCGCCCGGCTTCAAATCGCTAAGATTGAAGAAGAAATCACCAGGGACAAGGTCCTTCGGCTCCCATGAACTTCCTTGTGGAAGCTCAAGGTTTGAATACGCCGAGTTGTCAATCGTAAGATCAATCGCACCAGCAGTAAACGTGTTGCCGGTTGAAGTCTCCGTGTCCGAGAAGAAAGCCGTGGTGGCTCCCACAACAACCGCGGCCACAGCCGCAACCACGCTCAAGCTAATAAGTATTTTTTTCATGATTTTTTATTTGTTTTGTTATGTGTAATCCCTCTACTCAATATATCGAGGTTCAACCTCGATAGAATATTATGGAGGTTGAACCTCGATAATATTACACTCCATTGAAGATGTTCCCGCCCCACGCCATATGGGGGCTTAAATCGAGCCCGCATGCCGTATGGTACGGGGCTTACTTCCTCTGAATGGAGCTCAGAGCAGTTTTATTAATGCTCCGTTTTTGGGACCGACCGATTTCTACCCTTATGCGGGTTAGAAAGCCCAAACTTTATTCCCGAGAAACCCTCACGGAACAAAGTTCGAACTTCCTCTTTCCTAATCCCCTGCGCCACGGAAAAACAAAAACGGCTACCTAAAATAGGCTGCCGTCTGTTTGCGACTGTCTCTCAAAAAGTGACTGCTGGAGCGCAATTACCTTCATATAGATTAGACCATTAACCGGACTGTAATCGGCATTAATGCCCAAACAGCCGCAATGCAACAAGTCCAATAGTTTGGTGAATGTATCATAACGGGGCAAAAAGTGTCAAGCCCCGAAAAGAGAAGTTAAGGGTTTATAAGATTCCGCAAAATAGCAAAATTCATACCCCTCGCGCAAGGCAAAACCCTCTTGCCATCTAAAAGAAACATTGCCCCTCTGCAAAAATATTCCTCATCCATTTCTATTCCCTAATTCTGCAGAATTAGGGAATAGAAATGTGCAGATAAATATGCGAGGGAGCGAAGCAGCATGTAAAACCTTTTTTGTCGCTCTCCATATACAAACAGCGCCGCGCGCAGAACGCGCGGCGCTGAAATCAAATTGTCGCCTGAACCCCGTATTCCTTAATTACTTCGGATGTCGTATCAGGGAAAGTATGATGTAGGTGTCGTCTTCGATACGAAAATAGAAACGCCATCCCCGGGTAAGGCGCGCCTGCCAGATATCATTCGTTTCGTTATATTTCTTGGCACGGAGCGAGGGATGACGGATGTTTTGCAATAGTAACTTGATTCGACGGTCGAAAGCGCGCCGGATTTCTTGGGGCGCATCATCGTATTCTCGAGCGGAATGTGCAGTGAAGCGATGGCGCATCATGCCACATTTCTTACTCTCGATTCACTATTCGCCGAGATTTTTTCGAACGCGCGTGAAGCCATCGGATTCCTTCCTCCGCGGTTTTAAAAACAGGTGACATGCGTCCTGCCTTTACGTCCTCTAACGCCAATGCGAGCTCTCGATCAATCATGCTCTTTGGGCTCAAGGTAATTTTTTTTCCTTCTACCTTGGCTTCTAGAATGTCGCCCACTGATAAATTTGCTTCCTTTCTGATGGAGGTGGGGAGGGTTACCTGGTACTTTGTCTTGATCGTCACGAATGGAGACATAGCTGTCTTAGGCATAAATAGTTAGAAAGTTAGAAAGTATTACTTTCAGTATATTGGGTAGGGGGAAACAAGTCAACACTTGGATTCTCCTCCTAGATTCCATTTGTTGTGTCTCATTTCTGCAATCGCGCGGCGATGGCAAAGGGCATGAGGTAGCGATCCAGATCCTCAAGGTTCGTCTGATACGTCTTACTGCCAGTGACCGTATCGCAGAGGATTTCGCGCAATCTCGTAATTTCTTTTCTCCGCCCGCGCAGCTTCTTATCCGCAAGCGTGAGGTCAATGAGCTCTAATGCGCGAATGAATGCGGCCTCTGCATCTCGAGGGTTCTGGGCTTCGGCCAAAACGGCGCGGTGCACTTCCCCGCCGATGTTTCCCATTTGTTCGGCAAGCGAAAGTGTGAACCATCTTCCTTCGGCTAATTCCTTGTGTTGGATTTCCATATCAATCAGTGAACTTGGAAACGATTTCGCGAATCCGCTGTTGAATTGCAGGATCACCAATTCCTCGCGTGGAATTCCCCTGGGATGGACGTATATTGATCATCGAATCAAACTCAATCCAATCATCCCCTGCTCGTGCGGGATAGAGGTTGATCCCCCAGAGATGCTCTTGTTTTGAGCCCTGTTCGAGCAGTTCTGCTTCCTCGTCGGCATGGAGTTCGCCGCCGATGGCCATAATCCCCTTTTCAATATCAACGACTGCTTTCACGAAATTGCCGAATTGCGCCTCGGCAATTTTTTTAATTTCTGACTTTGTAATTTTTGTGTCGATGATTCTAATTTCCATGAGAATTTTAGTGTAAGTCATTGGCTCTATTTCGGCAATGATGCCATGGAACACATGCTGGGCTGAGAGCCGTATTCTTGAGTCGAGGACAGTAACATATCGCGTGCCGCGACACTTGTTTACATCATGACGGTGGGATTGACGAGGTAAAGATATTATGCAATATATAGCTCACCCGACAACACCAAACCCTCAGGAGGTAAGCGATGGCAATTCATTTTCTCGCTCTTTCGGAGTCGTACACCCGCGTCACCGAGAGAAGTAAATTTCGACGGCGTGAGGTCTTGGTAGAGCACCTGCTGGATGACTTCAGAACGGGAGTAAACCAGAGCCAGGTCGTGTATGAGAAGGTCCGGGCATTGCTCCAGTCGGAGGATATCCCATTCACGGATCGCGATTTTCGCAACGACAAGGAGCTTCTCCGAAGTACGTATCTTTTTCTTTCCGAGTCGGACGAAGAGGCGCGCCGAGCGATGGCGGATAGAATCTCGAAGACGACCATCGGTTACCTCAAGCACGACGGCATCACGCAGTGGTCCGATGTACTCAAGCTCACCGGTACATCGGCGGTGGCGAGCGCCATTCCCGTTGCTCTATCACTTTCTCCCGCTATGGTTCGCGCCCGACTCGCGGATCTTGAGGGCGGAGCAAGGCTCACTGCTCTGATTTCCGAGCTTGTGCCGACGATTGAGCACGTGCTCGGCGAGAACGAGATGCTGAAGGCGGAGACCATGCGATTCACAGATGAGTATGCAGAGCTCACCCGTAGGGTAAGCAGTGCTGAGGACATGATCAAGATGCTCGAGGGCGATAATGCGTCGCTCGAGGAGCGACTTGCCGCCACTCGAGATATGGTGAAATCGGCGCACGGAGCTCTGCTCGAGGAGATCGCGCGGGATAATCCCGGCGAGCCGCAGCTCACCCTGATCGCGCAGAGGTTGGCCTCAAGAGGCGGCGGGAGGTCAGCAGAGTTGCAGAGAATGCGCGATCGTCTGCCGAAGAACTTCTCCTGGGGGCAGGATAAGGGAGAGATCCTTTACGAAGAGAAGTTCGTGCGTTCGCTCGGGAATTTCTCGGCGATGGAACAGGAGCAGGTGGTGAAGCAGCTTGTGATTTTCGCGAGCCACGGCTCTGATTACGCCTCCCTCCATACGAGGAAGTCCTGGATGCGTCTTCCATTCAGCCCGCCAGACTGCATGGTCTCAAGAGGCGCGGATGATCTCAGATTCACCTGGGCGAAAAACGGCGACATAAATGTCTACTGGGTCTATCGCAAGGGCGACAGCAGAGTGCGTCAGTCGGAAGCGTAGTGCCCATGTGGGCTAGCCCTGCACGATTTCGATGTAGGGTTTTTCTTTTTGACAAGATCGGCGCGCCTGTTCTTGATTTTCTCTCCAGAATATGCAGATAGTTCAAATCAAGGAGGATTCACCATGGCAAAACCCAAGGGCGCGAAAGCAAAGGCGTCCAAGGGGATGCGCTTTTGCCAAGATCATGATGATGGGTTCGGCGGGCGCGGTCTGTGGCTCCCCGAGGGGCAGTTCTTCAAAACGTTGAGAGTGAATCTTTGCAAGGTGTGCCGGAAGATAAGAGATTACGGAAGACAGATGGCACATCATGAAGCGATGGCGCAAGTACACGCCGCGCGCGAGAACGGAGAAAATCTTACGGTCGCGGAAGTGAAGCGCAGAGATGCGCCAGTCGAGGAAGTTTCGGAAATATTCTTCGACAAACTCCACGAATTCTTTCGCCACACCGAGTGCGGCGCGGTGCTCGAGTTTCGCGGTAGTGACGGCAATTCGGTGGACCTCTTTTGTGGCGTACACGATAGGAGGTTCACCTTTCACCGCAGTAAACTCGAAGAGATGGCGGGGCTATCAGGCAAGTTCGGTTCGTAATACCGGACTTTTTTTTGAGATATGACTAAAATTAATCCAGAACAAAGTATAAAGTTAACATGATTTGACGACCGTCCAAGGGATGTTAACTCTGTGTACACCAACTCTGTGTACGCATTTTCCGCATGCTTAAGCAAGTGCTCTGCCGGGCGGGGTTGACAAACGCGTCAGACCCTTGAATAATATTTGTCCCCATGTTATTATTTCCACATCTTGACATGGCACTTTATGTCATCTATAAAAAGAGTACTTGTTTGGCTCTTTTTAACCCTCATTTGAGGGCCGTCTAATCTTATTCATAAACTATGTTTAATACTATGGATTACGTTTCTCCAACGAAGCCGCAACTCCAAAAAGGATTGGCGGTTGTTGTCTCGTTTCTTTTGGTCGTAAGTTTGGTTGGGGGTGCGCTTGGGACATTAGTTCCACAAACGGCTTTAGCGGCGACTACATCAACCTTGAACCCCAATGGACAAGGTTTTTATACCGCTTGGACGGGAAATGAAAACGATGTCGATGAATCGGGCACTCCAGATTGTGATGACGGTTCCGATGGAGATGACAATGTTGCAGAGAGTACCACTGGTGACCGCGAATCAGTTCTCATTAATCTTTCAAGTATTCCAGACGGTTCTACCATCACAAGTGTTGATGTCCAAGTAACCTATAGAAATGGTAATGGCGGATCTGATGACAACGGAACTTTTCAAACATTCACTCGGCTCAACGGTACAGACCTTGACTCGGGGACGAACATCATTGCTACGGATACCACGTGTACGCCAGGGACACAGACAATAAATGTTGCTGACACAGTTAAAAGTGGGGCAACAACGCTTGAGATCGGGGTTCTCAAAACTGCAAATGACACAAGTGAAGTATATGTTGGCACAATTCGTGCGGTAGTTACCTACACCGAACCGATTGGTGATCTCTCAATCACCTGTAACAGTGTTTCCGTTTCTGGCTCCACATGGACCATGAGCGGTACCTGGATAGCAAACGATTTTCCCGGGCAGGATGATCAATACGATGCGGCAATTTTCTCTCCTGCGGCGACTCTGGCTGATTCGAGTTCAAAAGATATTCCTGATCTCTTCTCCATTCTTACTGGCCCTACCAATACGGTTGGTGGTCCCCAAGAAGATATGTCGGGCACATGGTCCAACCAAGTTATCTTCGGCACTCCTCCTTCCGCGATATTCGCAACCCTCTATCATGCATCAGTCCCGGGTAATGAGTCCTCTGGAGACGCAACTTGCTCATTCACGCTTCCCCCGCAATGTTCGGACGGCTTGAACAACGATCCGAGCGAGGACTTAGATATTGACTGGCCGGATGATCTTGGATGCACGGATGCTAGTGATAATTCGGAATCTCCGAATCCAGTCATACCCCCGACCCTCACACTTCAAAAAACAACTACCAATGATAATGGCGGTACCGCGATTGATACTGACTGGACCCTCACCGCGACCGGTCCTGAAACTATTTCAGGTGAAGAGGGAGATGCAAGTATCACTGGTGCAACAGTGGTTGTGGGTTCTTACGATTTGTCAGAAAGCGGCCCTGCAGGATACAGCGCCTCGGCATGGGTTTGTACGGGCACGGGAACACAAAACGATTCCGACACGGTAACTCTTGCGGCTGGGCAAAATGCAACGTGTACGATTACAAACACCGACAACGCTCCTTCACTAACTTTGGTGAAGGTTGTTACGAATGACAATGGTGGACCACTTCTTGCATCTTCCGTCACCCTGACCGCGACCGGCCCAACCGGATTTTCAGGTGTCGGCCCTTCAGTTTCGAATGGAGCCTCATTTGATATTGGCTCATACAATCTCTCTGAATCAGCTGTCCCTGGATACACTCCTTCAGATTGGGTCTGTGTTGGTGGCACTCAAAATGATAGCGACACCGTTACTCTCGGTCTCGGGCAATCTGCAACCTGCACCATTACAAACGACGATATCGCACCAACCATCAAAGTATTTAAGACCGTAACGAATGATAATGGTGGAGAAGCAGTAGCGACTGGTTTCTCATTCTTGCTTGATTCTATTGTTTCGCTCATCCACAATATCGCGGCGCAAACAACCGCAGGAGCGCACACGGTATCCGAAGTTTCATTCTTTGGCTATGCACCTTCCTCGTGGGGAGGCGATTGCGCGGCGAATGGTTCAATCACGCTTGCTTTGGGTCAGAACGCTACCTGTTCTATTACGAACGACGACATTGCGCCAACGCTTACCCTTGAGAAAACTGTAGTGACGCTCGATGGCGGCACTGCAACCGAAGCCGATTTTCAGGGCAGGATTGATGGCTCTGATGTGGCTTGGGATACTCCTATTGTATTGAATGCCGGAGCGCACACCGCTTCTGAAGTTGCGGGCGTTTCCGGATACTCCCCTTCGGCATGGGGTGGGGATTGTGCAACAAATGGCACGATCACGCTCGCACCTGGAGATCAGAAAACCTGTACTATCACCAACGATGACATTGCGCCAGGACTTACTTTGAAGAAAGTAGTGACGACTGATAATGGCGGGAACGAGGATGTACCCGATTTTCAGGGATACATTGATGATGACCCGGTAGATTGGAATGACGCTCAACCACTTATTGCGGGAACCTATACGCTTTCGGAGGACGGCCTATCGGGTTACAGCCCCTCTTCTTGGTCTTGCACTGGCGGCAGTCTTTCCGGTGATGAGATCACGATTGGAGTTGGAGAGACAGTTGAATGCACCATCACGAACGATGATATTGCCCCCACTATTACCCTCGTCAAAGATGTAACCAATGATAATGGCGGGGATGCGGGCGAGAACGACTTTGGTCTTTCGATTGGCGGAGCACTAGTTGACTCCGAAGAAACGCTCGCGGTTGATGCCAATATTCCGATTGAAATAACCGAACTCGGTCTTACAGGCTACTCGTTCGTTTCAATTACCGGAGAGGGATGCCCAACAGAACTCGGCGGCACGGTGAATTTAAACGAAGGCGAGGATCTCACGTGTACGATTACGAATGATGATGACGTGCCTTCTCTTATCCTTGTGAAAGAAGTTATCAATGATGATGGAGGTGACGCTTCGGCAAGTTCGTGGATGCTTACTGCCACCGGCCCAACACCGATTTCCGGCGAGGGTGGTGCTTCGAGCAATAGCGAGTTCGAAGCAGGCACGTACGCTCTCTCAGAGGAAGGCCCAGAAGGATACGCGGCCTCGGCATGGAGTTGTGAAGGTGGCTCTCAAGAGGGTGATTCAGTAGCGATTGCTCTTGGAGATGAAGTTACCTGCACAATCACCAACGATGATAGTCCTGCAGTTCTCACCATTGTGAAGAACACGGTGGGCGGAGACGGCACGTTTGATTTCAATGTTACCGACGGTGAATTCAGCACATCTCCGAGTATTGAAACCTCTAGCGGCACTGGTTCGAGTGATGTTGGATTGGATGTCGGTACATACAGTGTTACTGAAGATGTTCCGAGTGGATGGACTCTTACGAGTGTCAGCTGCGTAATTGGGGAATCGATTGAAAACGGTGAGCAGATTTCGGTTGGTAATGGGGACCAGGTGACGTGTACGTTTACGAACACGATCGTGGTACCTCCTCCTGCAGAAGAGCAGGATGTATGCCCAAATCTTGAAGGTACTCAAACCTCGGTTCCAAATGGATTCCATATTGACTCAGGACTCGACTGCATCGGCGGTTCAACGGGTAATGGTGGCGGAGGTGGCGGTGGGTTCTTCGGGAACCCGAATGACCTCTTCGGCGGTGGTGGATCAGGCGGCGGAAGCGTTGCGGGTGCTTCAATCGTTATTCCCCAGGTTCTCGGTGAGACCTGTGGTTTCTCCGTTGATCAATACTTAAGAAGCGGAGGTGCGAGGAATAATCCAGATCAGGTGAAAAAGCTCCAGGAGTTCCTCAATACGCACGGCTTCGGCAGTTTCAACCCAACCGGTAATTTTGGTCCTCTCACTCTCGCGGCGGTGAATGCCTTCCAGATGAGGTATGCGGATGAGATTTTAAAGCCGTGGAATCTTTCTCGGCCGACGGGCCTCGTGTATCTCACGACCCTTCGTCAGATGAATCTTATTGAGTGTCCGGATCTCGTGATTCCGATTCCGAACCTCATTCCGTGGTCCGCGAATCCGAGCGCGCAATAATTGATTGTGTACTCTCGATAGACAAAACAAAAACATCCCCCGACCGCGGTCGAGGGGGTGTTTTTGTTTTAGGAGTTGTAGTACATGATCAATTTGAAATTCACGAGAATCTAGGTACACTGGTCTATAGGTAGTTATGGATTTGTATGAAATTCACCTTTACGCGCCATGCGAGAGAGCGCTGTCAAGAACGGGGTATACGCCTGACAGATATTAAATCGGCATTACGGAACATGAATAATTCAATGTCGCTTGGCAACGGATTGATACAAACAACATATAAGGTCCGCGGCAAAAGAGTCGTTGTTATTTTTAGAACGGATCGAGATATCCGCATTATCATTACTGCATATTATGAAAATTAGCTACGATAAAATAGCAAACGCGGTTTACATCCAGATGAAGGGTGTGAGAATAAAGAATACCAAAAAGATTCAGGGTAATCTTTTGGTTGATTTTGATGGCAGAGGGAAAGTCGCGGGGATTGAGATTTTGGAAGCTTCATCCTGGCTTCAGTCGAATAAGAAGACGTCGAACATTGAGATCGGGAAGCAACGGATACCAATGGCCGTGTTTACGAGTTGAATTCGAAAACTGCCCTCCTCTGGGTAGTTTTAAATAAAAAAGCCGAAGCGCTAGAGCTCTAGCTTCTTCGGCTGATCGAACCAGAAATTCAACTTGAGAATCTCCTTGGCGTAGTCGAGTGGTGTGGCTCCCTCCGGGATCCGGAACATGCCGATCACTCCATCGGGAGTGGTGAAGGTGGAGATTGTTGCCAACGTCGGCGCCGACCTCGCTCGGTTGAAATAGACGTGGATCAAGCCGTGTCTGCCGGTGACCGCCAGTACCCCTGGTGCAAGCTCATGGATCGCTTCGAGCGGCCTGCATGTTTTCCAGACGAAGCTGATGACGGGTTGCGAGGGCGGATCTGCTGTGACCGGCTTCGTTCCTGTGGGCATGTTCCCTCCTTGGTTTCGGGATTCCCCAGTTGTACCATACCTATTTCTGGGATCAAGCGAATGGATTCGGCCGCATCATTCGAGTAAATCTTGACTTTTTATGCAATATATAGTCTATTGCTTTTTTCCCCGAATGTGATATATTTGAAGCTGCTGGAATGATAGGAAATTAGGATTTTTTGGAGCTTTTCATATGCCACGACCCCTGAAACACTACTTTCTCCCGCATTTCGATAATGACTACAAACCCTATCTTCTTCGCGAGGGGGCCGTGTTTGGCATTGCGATTGCGGTTGTTGTTCTCTTTGGATTTCAATATATCTACTCAACCCTTATTGTGGGTTCTGATTTCTTTGCAACTATTCTTCCAAGCGTGCTTGTCGAGATCACCAATGCTGATCGCGCGAACGCATCGGCCGGACCGCTTATCATGAACCCAGTACTCATGAGTGCCGCAAAAAAGAAAGCCGAGGATATGGCGGCGAAAAGTTATTTTGCCCATACAAGCCCCGAAGGGAAAACGCCGTGGTATTGGTTTGGCCTTGTGGGATATCGTTTTTCCTACGCCGGAGAAAATCTTGCAGTACATTTTTACGAATCGCAAGATGTGCAGACCGCTTGGCTGAATTCGCCGGGACATCGCGCAAATATTTTAAATACAAATTTTACGGAGATCGGCATTGCGACCGCACAAGGAACGTATCAGGGTGTGGTCACTATGTTTGTGGTTGAAATGTTTGGGCGTCCGGCCGTCGCGGCGACACTGCCAGTGAGCAATGACAAGCAGGCAGCAAACAACAAACCGACACCGCCTCCGGTAAAGCCTTCGACAGCTCCCGCGCCGAAACCAATTACACCTCCTCCCGCTCCCCTTGCTGTCGTAACGAAGGGTGTTGACGCAGAGCCCGAAAATCTCGAGACCATTACGGCGGATGATATGTTTATCGCCGTCAGGAACACTGAAGAGCTCGCGGCCGAATCCCCGGTTATCCCGCAGCCGAGCGCCTCGCCCATTGGGTCATGGATGAAGCGCGTTATGACATCGCCGCGATTTGTGATTGATTTTCTCTACGGTCTGCTCGCCGTGATTGTGGCAATTCCCCTGCTCCTTGCGGTCGTGGTCGAAGTTGAGCGCCAACACCCGAAGCACATCGCCTATGGTCTTATCCTCTTACTGCTTATCTCAACCGCATTTTACGGGAGCCACACTTGGTTTGCGGCACAAGTTGTAATAATCTAATGTAATTCACCCCCACACCACGGGCGGGTGCCGTGGCGTGGGGGCTCGCTGTCGTATAGTTCAGAGGCCAATTATGACTCCAACAGTAGAAACAAAAGTTGCAAAGGAATTAAAAGGAGGGAATGCCCTCTCGATTGTTTCCCTTGTTGAGGGGCTTATTGAGGAGGCGCATGCAAGGAGATCCTCCGATATTCATCTTGACCCGCGAGATCGCGAACTTCGCATTCGATTTAGAATTGACGGCGTGCTTCAAGACGTCTACACCTTTCCGAAGGATATTCAACCAGAAGTGATTTCCCGCATTAAAGTACTTGCTGGGCTTCGCACTGACGAACACCAAGCCGCACAAGACGGGCGTTTTCGCGTATCGACCGAAGGTGAGCTTCCTATAGATATTCGAGTATCCATTGCTCCTACGTATTACGGTGAAAATGCAGTATTGCGGCTTTTGGCCGAGCATGCCGAGAAATTTACGCTTGAGTCACTCGGATTCAGCCCCGAAGACCGAAAAAAGATTGAACACGCTTTGAAAAGTACGTACGGCATGATTCTCTCGACCGGCCCCACCGGATCCGGAAAAACCACGGCGCTCTATACAATTTTAAAAATGCTTCATGCTCCGGAAGTCTCGATCCTCACCATTGAGGATCCGATTGAATATGCGATTGAGGGTATCAACCAAATGCAGGTGAATTCCCGCACCGGACTTTCCTTCGCAAACGGATTGCGCGCCATGTTGCGTCAAGATCCCGACATCATTATGGTCGGTGAGGTTCGCGATGGCGAAACCGCCGGGCTTGCGGTGAATACCGCGCTTACCGGGCACCTTGTACTCTCAACGCTCCATACCAGTGATGCCTCAACCACACTCCCCCGCTTGATTGATCTTGGGATTGAGCCGTATTTGATTGCGGCAACGGTTAATATTGCGATTGGCCAACGGCTGGTTCGAAAAATTTGCACTGATTGTAAAAAGAAGCGGCCCCTCACCGAGGCCGAACGTAAGAGCCTTGACGGCATTACCGCACTTCCCACGCTTGCTGACATTACAACAGTTTTTGAGGGCAAGGGATGCGATGAATGCAACAACAGCGGATACAGAGGGCGTATTGGTATCTATGAGGTGGTTGAGGTAAATGATGCAATCCGAGAGGCCATGCTCCGCAAATGCAGCGGGTCTGAAATCAAGCAGATCGCAAAAGAACATGGCATGACTACTATGGTTGAAGATGGATTCAAGAAAGTTCGTGATGGCCTGACCACGATAGAAGAGGTGCTCCGAGTTATTCATGAGTAAGATAAAGCCCACCACTCAAACGCCATCGCGGAGCCTTTTTTCGTTTCGCGGTTTTTCGATGACGAGCATTACCTCCATGCGCGTGGGCGGAGACGAGCATCATCGTATGCCGAGTTTCGGTTTTCGTTTCAATCTTCGCGATCAGGCTCTTTTCGCCAGGCGATTATCACTCCTCGTGCGGGCCGGAGTCCCCATTCTTGAGTCGCTTAATATATTGAAAAAGCAGGCGCGTTCGAAGTCAGTTGGTCGAATGTTTGATCACATTATCAAGGATGTCGCAAACGGCCGCGATCTTTCGCGGAGTTTAGGCCGTTTCCGTAAGGTGTTTGGAGAGTTTGCACTCAATATCATCAAAGTGGGAGAAACATCGGGAACATTACCTGAAAACCTCGTTTATCTCGGCACGGAAATCGATAAGGAGCGCGAACTCAAGCGAAAGGTGGTCGGAGCCATGATCTACCCGATTTTGATCGTGATTATGACATTCGCCGTGACTGCCCTCCTTACTGTGTATCTTTTTCCAAAGCTTCTCCCGATTTTTCAGAGTTTGAAGGTTGATCTTCCCTGGACCACGCGATTGCTTCTTTGGATATCGAATTTTCTCATCAATTACGGCATATTCGTACTCGTAGGTCTCGTGGTTGCGACAATTGGTTACTTCCTCCTGCTTCGCTTGAAACCTGTTCGACTGGTCGTTCATAAAATTTTGATACGCGTTCCCTTGATCGGTTCATTTTTTCAGGATTACCAGCTTACGAGTATTTGTCGCACGCTTGGATTGCTCCTTAAGGGCTCAATGACTGTGCTTGAAGCCATTCGGATTACGGGTGATACGACCACGAATCTTGGCTATCGGGAGGAACTCAAAGCAATTCACCGAATTGTCGGCAAGGGAGGGACGATTTCGACGCATATGGAGAGAAAACCGAAACTTTTCCCACCGTTGGTATCCCAGATGATTGCGATTGGCGAGAAAACCGGGAACCTTGCCGAAACATTTGTCTATGTTGCCGAAATTTATGAACAGGACCTTGATGAGAAAACAAAGCGGCTTCAGACCGTGATCGAACCGCTCCTCATGATTTTCATGGGCCTCATTGTTGGATTCGTTGCAGTTTCGATTATCACACCGATTTATGACATCACCCAGCATCTCACGCCGCGCTAACGCGGCGTAAAATTCGAAGCACGAATATCGAAATTCTAAACAAGTTCGAATGATAAAAATTCAAAAATCAAAACATGCTTCGAATTTTATATTTCGGGTTTTGAGCTTGTTTCGCCTGCCCGCCGAAGCTTCAGCACAGGTGGGGATTTCGAACTTAGGATTTAGAAATTATTCTCCCGGTTTTACCCAGCACCACTTTGTATGTATTTTGTCTACGTTTTGCAGAGCAAAGTAAACGGCGAGATTTACACCGGATCAACTGTTGATCTTCGGAGAAGATTAGCTGAACACAATAGTGGCGGTGAAATTTCTACGAAACGCTATCTTCCTTGGAAACTCATTTATTATGAGGCATATCCAAGAGAGGATTTCGCGAGGACGCGGGAGAAACGATTGAAGCACAATGGCAATGCGATACGTGAATTGAAAAAGAGAATAGGACTCGGTCATGAAAACAGATCCGTATCTACAAGGCAAAGTGGTGCTGGGTTTACATTCATCGAAGTTTTGGTAGTTTTCGCACTTATCGGAATCATTGCGGTGTTCGGTGTCATTACGAGTTTGGATTCGTACCAGCGGTATAACAAGCACGCCGAACGTGACCTTCTGGTATCACTGCTCGAAAAGGCGCGGAGCGAGGCTGTCAATAATATCGGTGCCCAGCCGCATGGTATTCATTTTGATTCTGGAAGTCCTGTAAATTATGTTCTATTTTGGGGCAGTTCATTCGGCTCCATGCCAGCGTATGATCTTTCTGTTCCGCGGAGCCAATCGGTTGCAATAACCTGGCCGGGTGATATCGTATTTACCCAACTGAGTGGCACCACCACAGCGCAATATATTATTCAAGTTCCCGGTAACCCCGACATAACTATCAACACAGAGGGTGGAATCAATTGGTGATATGAACTCAACAGGAAGCAGAAAACAAGAAACAAGAAACAGCGGCTTTTCGACCCTCGAGGCTCTTATTGCCGTTACGGTTTTGACGCTCTCTATTTCAACGGCAGCTCTTCTTATTTTCGGATCTCAAGCATTTGCCGTGGATACTGCAACCAATACTGATGCGCTTTCGATGGTTGTATCATTACTTGAGAATGCGCGCGCGAACGCGGCCGTGAATTTTGGTTCTGTAGTCTCGGCTTCACTACCAGGTAGTCCATATAGTTCGTCCCTTACCGTGGACGATAACGGACAGTGTGAAAAATGGGCAATCGGAACGATTACATGGAACGTAGGCCGTCCGCAAACAATTTCGCTCATTACTGATCTCTCCGATCCAGCACTTGCCTTAGCGCTCGGGGGTGACTGCGGTGCTCCGCCGGGCGGCGGCGGGCCTGAAGGTGGTGGGCCGACTTGGTCGAAGCCGCAAGAATTTGCAGGATACGCCTTTCACTCCGCGCAACCTGCCAGCATCGATGTTCTGGATCGAATTGTATATATTACTGACAACAAGAAACATCTTCAAATCGCCGATACCAGTGGCGCTACTCTGGGCTTCAACGGTTCATTTGTTTCACCGGAATATGATGCCACGCCCTCGCCATTACAAAATCTCAATGATGTCGATGTAATTAAATGGCATGACGCCGTAACTGGCGTAGAAAAGCGATATGCTTTTGTTGCAAGAAATGAAAATCCACAACAGTTTCAAGTCATTGATGTGACGACTATAAATAACCCCGTTTTAAAAGCATCAAGAACCTTAGGAGGAGCCAATCCCCCCTCAGGGGCGAATTCGGAGGGATGGCGGCTTTATTATTTTGGCGATCGAGTATATGTGGCAACAAGAGAGACGGGTGGATTTGAGTTTCATATTTTTAATGTTGCAGATCCGACGACGCCAAGCGAAGTTGGATCTGGTTTAGAAATTAATGGTACAACAAATAATTTCGTTGTCATCGCAACTACCGTAAATGGGAACCCTCATCGTGCCGCGTTTCTTGGCATGATGCGAGACACAAAAGAATTGATGGTGCTTGATGTTACCCGCGACACTGCACCGGCCGAAATTGCGAGCCTAAATCTTCCCGGCAGTGCCGATGTCGATGCTGTATATGTACTTGGGAATAAGCTCTATCTCGGGCGTGATAGTAATAGCGGCCCTGAATTATTGGTGTATGACATTTCCTACGGGGAGGATGGTGCTGGCGAGCTTACGGCTTCTCTTACTCAAGTGGGATTACAGGACATCAGCGACGACGTTACTGACATACGCGTGTTTTCGAAATTTGCATTTCTTGCAACAGAAAAATCTAACGATGAATTGCAAATATGGGATATACGCAGCCCCTCGATGGGCATCACCCGTGTAGATACTTCTCCCCTTGGTTTAGCGAATAAGATCATTGGCGGCATAGATTATGAGGATCCGTATCTCTATGTAACGAGTCAGGCCGGTGATTCGCTTAGTGTTGTGTATAGTGCTCCATGAGTCGTGCTGGATTCACGCTTCTCGAAACTCTTATGTACCTTGCACTTTTGAGTATTCTTATTGTTGCGGGGGTTGCTTCGGCGTATGCCATTCTCGATATTGGTGGTCGGGGCGCCAAAGGAATTGTTATTGCTTCAGAAGGCAATTTTTTAATAAGAAAAATTGATTGGGCGTTGTCGGGTGCAACTGCCATCACCATGCCGAATGCAACAACTCCCAATTCGAATACACTCACGGTAACGAGTGGCTCTGCAAAAACGTTTTCGCTGGTAGGCGCATTGATGCGCTTCAATGGAGCAGCTGATCTAAGTAGTAGCAACGTAGTCGTTTCTGTTCCCTCAAGCGGCACGATATTTACCTATATCCCCAAGTCCAGCGGTAAGCCGTGTGGCATTCAAGTTACGTTACTGGTGAATGGCGTTCAGTTTACTGTCACAAGGTATCTCCGTGTGGCAACGCTTTGCACATGACCCACCTCGCAATTCGATCTGGCGAAGGATTTATTGCGCTCATTACCGCGATCATTCTCGGAGTGGTTCTTATGGTTGTTGCGATTTCGTTGAGCACCACGGGGTATTTCACACGCGGACAGGTTGTTGATGCCGAGTATAAAGAACGATCGCGTTCACTTGCCGAGGCGTGCGTTCATGTGGCGCTTCTGAGGCTCGCGGCAAATCCCTCGGATCCAGGCTTAGTCACGGTGACCATTGGCAGTGATTCGTGTGCCATAGGAGCGATCTCAAAGACGGGCAGTATCTATACCATCCCCACAGAGGCAGTTTTTCCCGCCTCAGCGTTCATGAGCCAGGCCTTTACCTATCTTCTGATCGAGGCGAACGATATCGCTTCGAACCTTTCTATTGCCGAGTGGAAAGAATGTCCGACTTCTGCGACATGTTAGACCTTTGCGCCCCGTAGGAATGTATGGTTATATAGATAGGAACAAGGTTCGGTTTTAATACACGTTATTATCTCATGCGCTTCAGACCTTTATGAATTATTCTTCAGAAAAGAAGTCAGCCCGGATAAAAAGCGGCTTCACGCTTATCGAGATTCTCGTCGTCATCGGCATTATTGCGATTCTCGCGACGGTTGTGCTTATTGCCATTAACCCGGCACGTCAATTCGCCCAGGCGCGAAACTCACAGCGAGTTTCAAACGTAAACACTCTTCTGAATGCAATTGGACAGAGGATTGCAGATAATAAGGGTTTGTTTCGTCTTTCGACGGACCCAACTTGTACTGTCGACCTTCCGACGACAACGATAAATATGGGAACTTCCTCAGCCGCAATTCTCTATGACATTCGCCCCTGTCTCGTTCCGACCTATCTTTCGGAGATACCAATAGATCCAACGGTTGGGGTTTTCACCAGTGCAGCCGCTTACGATACTGGTTATACCGTTCAACGTGATGCAAATAGTGGTAGAATAACTGTTACTGCCCCAACGAGTTTCAGCAATGCGAGCGAATTGAATGCTTCGACAACTGCGACCCGTTAAAGTTAACATAGTACTCAACCCAAAACCCCGCGCAAGCGGGGTTTTGGAATTATGCGTTTCTCCATTTTTGTAGTCGCTTTTTATATTTCATATATCACAACATTCTCCTGACGATCGTCAGGGGAATGTTGTGATTTGTATTCTTAGGCAGGATGATGAGACAATTTCGAAGCGGTGACAGAGCTGGTTTGCACAGCCGCCACAGACAACATCAACCTGACGATCGTCACACTGATGTTATATTCGCTATCTGATAGTTCCCCGCTCGCGGACGCTAAAGATATGGATACACTTTGCGAGATTAAGCTCGTCTATAAATTCGATGAATGTATTTGGCAGCGGACGTTCGCCGTACCATACGCTCTTTTGCAATGGATGAAAGCCGGATGCAAGGAGTTCGGCCCGCAGGGCATAGCGTTTCTTACGTTCCTCTTCCGGGATATCAAAAATAACCAAACGTCCAATGCCATCTTCTGGCGGTAAACCGACTTTTTCCCTCTCCTGCTCTTCGTGTAGTTGTTGTAATCCGCGACTGGTCAGATGCCAGGCTTTGGGGATTGTTTTCGATCGCGCTACGAGACCTTCTGATTGCAGACGCGAAATGATGACCGAGAATGTTTTTCGTTTGAATTGGTATGTTGAATCAAGATTCAGGAGTTTCCGCCATATTTTTGCCTGTGGATAGGTCGCGGGAAAGAAACTACCAACCAACCCCTCTCCAAGATCGGCAATATGTTCAAGGATCAGGCGGGTCAGCGTGACCGTAGAATTTGATTTTGGGACACGATTTGGTTTTGGCACCCGCAGCGTTGTTTTGAAAACCATTGTTGAATGGTAACATTCGATGAACGATCGTCAAATGGATGTTATCTTTCTGGACCGGCTTTTTTAAGGTTAACATCCACATGACGGTCGTCACTTTCATGTTATACAGGGTATACAAGGTTACATGGTGTGCGCGGTATCACGGTGTACACCTATCTACGTCTGCCAGGACGGTAGAGGTTTTGGGCGCGAGGGGGTTGTTGGGTCTATCCCTGATTCGCGCAGTTATGACCACTGCCCTATTCCAATGTTGGTTCGACTGTGATGTTGCCGCAGGAAATGTAGACACCTGCTTCTGATGTGGATTTGTGAACATTGATTGCAAGTGGAAGCTGTTTCAAGAGTTCGGCTGTTGAGATGGTGAGTGTTGTTTCCGACTCGGCATTCACCACATTCGTGAGCGGATATTTCACGGCTCCGACTTTGGGTGCGCAGGATCCGAGGTGGATGTGCGCCGGCTGAGATACATCCTCGGGTGCGTCAAACAGACTAATTTTTACCGTTGCGATTCCCTGGTCGTTATCGTAAATCTCGGCAATCCCATCCTGCTCGGAGTTATTTTGTGCCGTAAGATCGATGAAGATATCCTCCTCACCAATAATTTTTTCATCCCCCACTATTGATCCCCCTTCGGGCGATTGGGTATTTTCGTTTTGGGTTTGTCGCTCGAGGTTTGATTGATTGCGCTGATAGACGTAGTATCCGCCGCCGAGGAGGACAACGAGTACGATGACGATGAGCACTGACGTGAGTGCGGTTCCTTTTTCCGTGTGCATAGAGAAAGAATATTAATTGGTTATGATGAATTATATTATATCACGCGGTTTCCGCTTCGACTACGCGAGGGCTCGGGCCTCCGGGGCGGATTTCGTGCGGCGGTAGGAAACGACAAGGAAGATTGCAACTCCCGCGGTACCGATCGCTGATCCAAGCAGGGTCGCGCGATATCCGAAGTGCTCTGCCACATATCCCATCGAGAAACTGCCGATGGCCATTGCCGCTGTGAATGAAATGAGGATGACACTGATGACTCTGCCGCGTATGGCCTCATCAACGCGGTGTTGGACGAGCGTGGTCAGGGTTGACGATGTTCCGGTGAGGGTGAGGCCGAGGAGGAGTGAGAGTGCGAGTCCCACGAGGAGTTCGTCGGTGAATGCATATGCAAAAAATGAAATTGCAAGAATGGAACTTGCTACCGCGGCAAAGCGAATCTCATTCCATTTGGTGGCCCGTGCGGATATGAGAATCCCCGCGACAACAGAGCCGATCCCGGCGGCGGCAAGGAGATATCCAAGAGTTGAGGATGTGCCGTGAAAGACTTGGGCCACGATTGCCGGGAGAATCGAGTTAAACGAGTATCCGAAGAGTGCAACAGATGTCATGGCAAAGAGGCACGTTCGAATGACGGCGTGAGAAAAGGTATACGAGATGCCTTCGCGGATTGCGCGTAATGGATTCGGGCGATTAGGGTTTAGCTTTTGCTCATAGCGAATAAGGGAAATTGCGATGATTGCCGCAAGGTAGCTTGCGGCGTTTAGGAGAAACGTGTAGCCGGTTCCCACGATTGCAATAAGGGCTCCCGCGAATGCAGGTCCGATGATGCGGGAGCCATTCGAGGTTGTGGAGTTAAGTGCAATTGCGGAGGTGAGATATTGTTTTGGCACCATTTCGGCAAGCATGGCTTGGCGCGCCGGGATGTCTATTGCATTTAACATTCCGAGCAGAAAAGCGAGCGCGATGATTTCGGGAACGGTAATCCATCCTCCGATCGTGAGGATACCAAGGATCGCGGCAAGCACGAGGGACGCCGATTGAGTAATGAGGAGAATTTTTTTGCGATTCGCGCGATCAACAATGACTCCACCAAAGAGACCGAAGAGAAATATGGGGGCGAGGCTTGATGCCGCAGTGGTGCCGACCCAAAAGGCCGAGTGAGTGAGTTCGAGGACAAGCCACCCCTGGGCAACATTTTGAAGCCAGGTTCCGATCATTGAAATCAGCTGTCCGGTAAAGTAGAGCTTGAAGTTTCGGTCAAGGAGTGCCGGGAAGTTTCTCGCAATGATGCCGAGTTTTTTTGGTTTGGGAGTTTGGTTCGCAATTGGGATGGTTGGTTCCATAGGTATTTCAAACGCGGCTCGCGCATTGCGCGAGCCGCGTTTATCATGAGCTCGTCAATTTTTCGGAGTAACGTCGAGCTCTCGCTTGAGCCATTTTGCGAATGATGCGATTCCCCAAGCCGCAAATAGTAAGATTGCAATACTCGCAATACCTCCCCGCATGTATGACCATGCCGATGGCTCCCCATATTCGTTTGTTCCTGAGAAGCCGAGGAAGCTATGGGGAGGCGACCATCCACCCATCATCATATTCATGATGCCCATGGTGCCCGGATTTGCGGTAGCGGGCCAGGCGGCGGTAAGCTCACATCCCGTAAGCCGCTTTGCCATTGTTGCGTGCATTGCCTCCTCCCCTTCTTTCCCGAGCATCACTTCCAATTGGGTATTCATGGCGTCGTGCCTAGTTCCCATCATCTGCCCCATCAAATATTCGCCGATCAATTCAAAGTCGCTCTCGGTAAGTTCCTCACATGTAATCTGCTTGTCGAGGAATTTATCCCAAATCACGTATCCCTCGCCTTCTTCTCCGATGAGATCAGCGGGCCCTGTTCCATGGGCGCTTGCAATTGATGCGGCGAGAATGAGGGATACCGAAACGGCAAACGATATTGCGTGTTTTTTCATAGGCGTGAATTAACCGATCCGGTGCTCGAAGCGCGGGAATATATGTTCAAGCCCCCAGATGCGGCCGGCTCGAACCGAGGCAAAAAATAACAGGACAAATATATAGATTACATGTTGGTCAACAATATAGGAATGAAGATTGGGGTACGGAAAATTAAGAATCGGGAGGTAGTAGAGGAGCATCAAGACGGCTCCAAGAATTGAAGAGAGGCGCACGCCAATTCCGAGGATCAGTGACACCCCAAGAAGGGTCAGTCCCCACTCGTTCACAAAATTTACCGTTGGGAGAATGCTCGGCTGGAGGAGCCACTGGAAGAACGCGGGAAACATTTTCGCACCCCTGAGATACCCTGCCGCCGACCATGCCGGATCCATGATTTTTGTGACACCCGCATAGAGCATCATCCAGCCGGTTGCAATTCGGAGGAGAAATAGAGAAAGTTTTTGTGGTGTGGTCATATTTTTGAAGCTAGAGAAATCGTTATGCGACGGACTTGTTGTGAGGGATATCTTACCATTTTCGGCGATGGATCGCGAAGGCAGTAATGGCAAAAAGCAGGGTTGAGATTCCGGCCGATGCCAGGCAATAGATGCAATAGGAATTGAGCACAAGGGCTTGAATCGCGAGGAAATACAACGACATTAAGAACCCGATCGGGGTCAGGGCAAATGCCGCAATAAGCCACAAGGATCGCTTTTTAAGAAGGGCGATCGTAACAAATAGAACGAGGGTCGCATAGTATCCTGCGCCCAAGAGTGCTACCGGAATGCCCGCAATGGCCGCATAAGAGCTTGTGAGCACGATTTCACAGCCGCTCAAAGTGCAGGGCGGCGGTATGCCAGAGTAGAAGTGCCAAGTTAAATATCCCGCGTCCGCAAGACCGAGTAGTGCGATTGCGAGGAAAAGAAACGCCACTCGCCTATTGGGTGCCTGGGGAGGTGGCATTTTGGATAAGGCTTTTGAATTCTTCGAACGATCTTGGGTTATCAATTTTCTTGCCGTTCAGGAAGAATGTCGGAGTACTGTTTACTCCTGCCTTTCTCCCGCTTCCGTAGTCGCTATTCACGTCTGACGAATGCTCGCGGACGGCCATTTCGCGGAGGAATGTGTCGCGATCGAGGCCGATGAGAACTGCATAATCAGCAAACTGTGGCCGTGGATCCGAGGCACTACTCCAGTTTGTTTGGTGTTCAAAGATTTGGTCGTGCATTTCCCAGAATTTACCGAGCGTGCCTGCGGCCTCTGTTGCGACTGCCGCGACGGGTGCATTCGCATGTTGGGGCAGAGGAAAGTGGCGATACACAAAAAGAAACTGATCTCCAAGTTCGGATTTCAGCTGTTTCACAATCGGATAGTATGCAGCGCATGCAGGACATTGGAAGTCGCTGTATTCAATAAGAGTGATTCCCGCATCTCTATTGCCCGCGGACCAATCGCTCTCGGAGACGCTTGCAACAACTCCGTCTGAATTGGGAGTGGAGTTCGCGCGGCTGTACATCCCCCAGGCAACCAGGGCAGCGATGCCTGCGATTGCGACAAGGGCGATGGTCCATATTACGATATTTCCTGGTTTTCGCTCATGAAAAAATGTGGAGACTGGTTTCATATGGGTTTTCCTCTAGCCGCGGGCGAGGGATTTTGCCTGACGGTACATGAGAGGTGCGACTGTCCCCAATGAGGCAAGGAAGAACACGAAGCAAATAATCCATCCCACGATTGGCACCAATGTGACAAGAGCGAGTGCGACAATACCCGCGACCACCGTTTTCCATGAGAGACCATACTCCCCTTTTCGGAATATGTGTTTTATCAGGAAGCTTCCAAAGAGGATGCCCGCGAAAACCGAACTCACGATAATGAGGTTAATGTAGCCGAATGTTGCTACGACTCCAATCGGGATTCCGATTACGGTAATAAGGGAAAGAATGATCGCCGGAGGGAATACCACAAGGATAATAAATCCGCGTGCAACTGCCCCCCAGAATCCGATGAACGCATTTTTTACCACCTCATGCGAGGCGCGAGGTGCCAAGAAAAAGAGCACGAGTCCCGCAGTCAACGCCATGAGGAGCTTGAGTATAAGCCATATGCCGAGGAAGGCATAGAGGCCGCTCCTTTTCGAAGTGTCGCGTTTTGCTCCCCATGTGGCTTTGGTGAATGCTACATCGCCCGCAATGGTACTGCCCTGTTCAATGACAGCTTCTTTGGGAGATTTGTATGCAATGCCGTTTTTGATATTTGCATGCGATCCAATGCGGAGTTCTTCGTTCGCAGTTGCGTCAATTCCTCCGGCAATTGTACCATCTACTGAAATTTTTCCTCCGAAGGCACGAATTTTACCTTTGACTGCTCCATCAATGGTCAATTGGCCTCCTAGAGCAAGTACGTCGCCGTTGATGATAGCGCCCGAGAGAATTTGCACTTGTCCACCCGTAACAACGAGTTCTCCGTTGATTGTGCCGCTTATGGTAACGGTTCCCCCGGCAACTCGAAGATCCTCACCCACCGAACCCGCTAGGTTGAGGTTGCCGCCTGCGGCCATGAGATCTTTTGCAACCGATCCCGTCACGATGACCATGCCGCCTGCGACAAGGAGGTCGCCCTTCACATCGCCTTCCACTGTGACACTGCCACCCGCGGCGTAAAGATTTTGATTCACTGTTTCGCCCTTTCGGAGCGTATACTGCTCCCCTGCTTTAAATTCCGCGGCAAGTGCCGCAAACGGCGATACCAAAATCGCCAAAAGCGTAATTGAAAGTAATCGTTTCATAAGAAAGAAAGGTGTTATTACGCGGCTACTATAGCATATATGCGAGTAAGACGAAAGATATAGAAAAAATGGCCACTTGCTGTGTTATAAAAAAACGAGCATCGGTTGGCCTTCGGCTTTCGTCCTTGTTCTTAATTTAAAGCGATGTTCCGGTGCCCGGCTGGGATCCCATAGTCCCGTCGGCTTCAATGTCTATACATTCGTACGGAGGGATATAAAATTCACAGGTCCCGCCCTGCTTATATGTCCCGAGGAGATATGTCCCGAATATATTGTAATATTCGTAGAGCACGGATTGGCCCGGCTGGTAGAGAAGCTTAAGAAGCGCATCTGTTCTATAGTCCCAGAGAGTGACAAGGAAATTACTGCTGCAGCCGCAATAGATTGGAACAGTATTCAGGCCGCCGTATGGGGTTTCTTCTGCAGCCACTGGAATCCCTACATCCCCTTCGCCAACTTGGGCCAAGGCTCTGTTTCCCGGCAGATCGGGGGTGAGTGAAATAAGGAGCAATACCGCCGTGCCAATCATCAGGCGTGCGAGATGTATTTTCATGGAAGCGATCATATTAGTTTTCGCCGAGCAGGACTGATGGCATATCAATGAGAAGTCGAAGCGTATTACTCTCGCCATTTGCGTTTTTCACTTGGAGCATGAGAGGAACTTTTGTGGTTGTGGTGCTCATGGCGGGATCCCAAATATTCTGAGAGATTGCGCGCAAGATATCTTGTGGCGTTGCGGTAGCAGTGGCGGATTTATTTGCCATTTTTTTAAATTCTTCGGCTATTTGAAATGTGTAACGAAAACGGATTGTTTTTCTATCAGCCGAGGGAAGATTCACGAATGCATTTTTCGACTCGGTTGAGGTAATGACGCTGTTTCCGTATTGCGTAAAGCCACTGCCGGTAATCGATACTTCTTGAGGAAGTTTTGTAATAATCGTGGGCGATGCTGATGTAATTGACAGGCGCGGATTGACCTCGGCTTGGGGCGGTGGTCCGCCTGCCGGCGGAGGGGCAGGGGGAAATGTTTTTTCAAGCTTTGATACATAAAGTCGCGTCTTGGCGCCCACAAAACCAGTCGGGGCAGTCAATCCGATTGGGGTGAGTATTTCGGATGCGTATTTTTGTTGGAATCTCCGAACAGCATTGTCGGTCAGCGGGCCGAAGTATTCGGTTTCGCCTCCGGGTGAACCCGGCCCTGTTTCGGCAACGCGAGTAGAAGGATCGCGATTCATCGCGACTTGGAGTTCTCGGACATCAGTTCCCCGGTCTCCAAGGCGCAAGTTTCGGGAAATTGTAGCTCCGGCCGCAATTGGTATGAGGCACGTCACGATTGCTCCGAAGAATGCGATCCGTTGGCTGTGAGACATACGCATATAATTTAGTATATCATGTTGATTTCTTCGAACCAGCAGTCATTGCCAAACGCTCGAATCTAGGCTATGATTCTCACTACGCTCGCAGTGTTGGGCTCCGAAATCCGCTCGGACGAAAGCGGCTTTTTGTTTGCCCCATACTGCCTGGATAACAGCCATGGAAATACGCAACATCGCAATTATTGCCCACGTTGACCACGGCAAAACCACTCTCACGGACGCCCTCATGCGCGAGACGGGAATGGTTGGCGAGGGCATAAGTATGGATAATAACGCGCTTGAACTCGAGCGCGGGATTACCATTTATGCAAAAAACGCATCGCTTCTCTATAAAGGGACGAAAATTAATATCGTGGATACGCCGGGGCACGCGGATTTTGGTTCGGAGGTTGAGCGGGTTTTACGCGCAATTGATAGCGTGGTTCTTGTGGTGGATGCTCAGGAAGGCCCGATGCCGCAGACGCGCTTTGTTTTGAAAAAATCGCTCGAGCTCGGTTTAAAGCCGATTGTCGTCATCAACAAAATTGATAAACCCGCGGCGCGGCCGGACGCGGCACATGAACAAGTATATGAGTTGTTTTTGGATCTCGGTGCAAATGATGAGCAACTCAATTTCACGACGATTTACGCAGTCGGACGCGAAGGAATCGCAAAAGCAAAACTTGAGGACGAGTCATCTGATTTAAAACCTTTGCTTGATGCAATTCTTACGAACGTGCATCCCGCGCTCGCTGATGCCGCGCGACCCCTTCGGATGCAGCCTTTTAATTTGGGGTACGATAATTATCTGGGACGCCTCGCTATCGGAAGAATTCATGAGGGTACGGTTCGGGTTGGCGATAAGGTATTTGCAAAGAAAGTATCGGGTGAGGCGGAATCCGGAACTGTTACAAAAATTTATACGTTTCGAGGAACTGTGCGCGAGGAAGTTCCTGAAGCGTATGCCGGAGACATCGCGATGGTGGCGGGGCTCGCTCATGTAGATATTGGCGAGACGATTTGCGCATCCCCCGATCAAGAGTCGCTCCCCGCAATTTCCATTGACGAGCCGACAATTTCACTTCGTTTTTTGGTAAACGATTCGCCGTTTGCGGGGCGCGAGGGAAAATTTGTTACCTCGCGTCAGATCAAGGAGCGGCTGGAGCGAGAGCTCGAAGTAAACGTGGGACTAAAAGTTGATTTTTCTTCATTTGAATATTTTACGGTCTATGGACGCGGTGAGCTACATATCGCGATCATGCTCGAAAATATGCGGCGCGAAGGGTATGAACTTCAGGTATCACAACCGCAAGTCATTATTCGCGAAGTTGACGGCGGAAAGCTTGAACCCTTTGAGGAAGCGCTGATTGATGTGCCGTCGGAGCTTTCGGGTGTGGTGATTGAATCGCTCGGCAAGAGACGCGGCATTATGCAGGATATGCGCGAGTTCGGGAGCCAGATGCGTCTTTCGTTTATGATTCCGACTAGAGGCCTCCTCGGCTATCGGAATCAGTTTATGGTGGATACAAGAGGCCAAGGGATTTTGGCGAGTCGCGTTATCGGATTTCAGCCGTTTGTTGGCGAAATTAAAAAGACCGAAGTCGGCTCAATGGTATCTATGATTAAGGGCAAGGTGATGGGTTTTTCGCTCGCAAACCTCCAGGAGCGTGGTGTCCTCTATATTGATCCCGGCACGGAAGTATACGAAGGGATGGTTGTCGGGAACGTAACCAAGGGGAATGATCTTTGGGTGAATCCGACCAGAGGAAAACAGCTGACCAATATCCGTGCCGCGGCATCGGACGAGGCAATCAATCTCACTCCCCCGCTCTTCGTCACACTTGAGCGCGGGCTCGAGATTATGAATGAAGATGAATATCTCGAAGTGACTCCGAAGAACATTCGCATCCGAAAAAAGATATTGAAGCAAAAATAATACAAAACACCTCCAGCCTTGTCGGAGGTGTTTTGTAAGTGCTTAAAACTTTTTTATCTCAAGCGGGGGCATTTCTCCGACCTCGAGAACCGTGAATGTCGCGCGTCCAAGGAGCTGGCCGCGTTCGGTTTTCACATCAACGCGCCAATTTCCCGGCGCGATTTGGCTTTTTTGCGTATACCCTCGATACCCGTCGTCGCGTCCGCCGACAAGGGCAAACCGAATGACGGATTGCTCCTCCCATGAGCGTGTCTCAGGGTTGAAATAGAGCCAGTGATGCACGATGGTGCCTTGGATTGCGGTTGGCGCAAAGACCGCGCTAAAGGCAAAAACCGGAGTGCCGGCGACCCAGTGATATGTTCCCTGCTTCCCGGGAATAAATCTCGTCCATGATTTGGGTTCGAGGGTGAGTTCGTAGCCCTCTTGCGTCCGCAGAATCGAATGCGCAATTTCAAGCTGTTTTAGGGCAAGCGGGATTGGCGGGATAATATTTGTAAAATAGAGAAGATTGAATGCGACGAAAATGCCGCCGATAGTGATGACAAGATTCCTCACATGGCCACGAATGATTTCCGGTGAGATGAATGTGAAGAGCGCCATCACAATGCTCACGATCGCAAGGCTTGCTAGGGAACTTGCCACAAAAATTTCCGGCCCCATTTTCCCGAGAGCGATGGGAAGTGCGAGTATCGCATACGAGGTAAGAGCGATGAAGTAGGCACTGATATGGAAGATGAAGCGCTTATAGCGCGCGCGGAAAAATTCATTTCCGATGAGCAGGAAGGCAAGTGATCCAAGAAACGGCCAGCTTCCCGCGAGGGAACCACTCCGCCAATAGAGAATGACCGAGCCGCTAAAGAGCGCACCAATGGAAAACTGGATCATGAGTGGGGCGAGCCACGCGGCGATTTCAGAAAATTTTCCGCGAAGTTTCCCAGCACTCCCGGCATTCACAAGCGCAATTCCTGCGCCAGAAATCAAAAGGTGCCCGATGAGGAACACGTGATCCCGGATGGCGTCAACTCGTATGAGTGTGAATATGTCGAATATGAAGCCCGCGATAAACGCAAACGGCGCGATTCTGCGCTCATACAGTACTGTCAGTTTTTCGAGTGATTCGCGGTTCATATCTCTATCGTATCCGGAAAAATTGAAAATCTGAAAAAATAGGCCGCCCGAATTCGTGGCGACCTTCGTTATTGATGCGGATGATGAGGGCGTGCTTAGCGGCCTGGGAAGGCAACGCTCCGCCTTCTTGTAGTCGGTGCGGTTGATCCTGAGAATGAACTTTGGCCCGGGGGTAACCTCTGCGGTCGGGGCACTCTTCGCATTGTTGATCTCGACCTGTACGTTTCGCTTTTGCATGACGAAGAGTACGAGTCTTCTCCCCGTGTCCATCTGGATGGGTTTGAGGTCGACCATGAGGATTGGCACTTCCGAATTCTGACCCACGTACAGGAAGTGGTCTCCACATTTCATCTTGCTGGTATCGGGGTGCGCGTCCTTTCCGATGGCCGAGTCTTGAAACGAGAGGATTTCTCGCTCGGGCATGGACGTGATCTGGGTCGGCACCGGGTTCGCGAGAATCTGGGCGATCATCATGATGAGAACGATGTTATCGAGCATCGCTACCTCCAGTGGTTTGGATTTTGCTACGCGCTAGAGCAAAACTAAAATAGCACTTGCGCGCTATTTCGTCAACGATTTCTCAATTGCGGGTTCTACTCTGTTGCGTAAATAGGCGTTCGAACCACGTATGATTATGAGCCCTGCTGATGAGAAATCCCAGAATAAAAATCGTGCCCCAGACAAGGACAGCGTCAATGCTCGCGCGGCCTTCTTTCGCCCAGTATACATCATCTAAAAAGAGCCATAGCGCAAATTCATCAAGGGTGAGTGCTGCTCCTATCCCAAAAAAGACAGCAACCCAATGACGGGCTTTCGCATAGTGCCAAAAAGAAATGCCGGCATATCCCGAAATGAGAAGCAAAAAAATGCCGAAAACGAGATGATGGATATGAACCGGTCCGTCTTGATTCGGGAGGTACCCTCGCAGTTGGAGATTGGTTATCAAGCGAACCAAGCCGAACGTCAGAAGGAAACTAAGGAGAACAAGAAAATGAACATTGCTTTTGTTTGCGAGAAGTCCCCGGTACGTTTTTCGTAAAAATGAAATTAGCATTGCCTAATTTTGGATTCCTCCCTTTGTTCAAAAGTTTCTAAGGTCCACGTCGCGAAGTCGCTCAAGCACCAATTTTCTCGCCGCGCCCTTCTCCTGGTCGCTCATAGCTTTACCCCTTTTGGTTCGCATGAGGCGGTCAATGGTCTCGACTTCGAGCTCAATGAAACTCCGCAGTTTTTGAGATGCATACTCATCGTTGAGATGACGCATCATTGCGTCAATTTCTTCTGTACTAAATCCAGACTCATGTAGGGTCTGCATCCAATTTGGTACATCTTCGTCAGGGACTCTGAATTTCTCGATCCTCTCTGGTGGCGGGGTATACCCCTCGCTCATATTACTGCTCATATGCTCGCTTCAGACGCTTTCTATCAATTTTTTTCATATACAGCATTGCCTGCATGCCACTATTTCTATTCATTGATATTCTCTTCGGTGTATTTAAAAACTCCCGTTGGTGGGAGTTTTTAAATGCTTAGTTGTGCATTCCAATACCTACCGTAACGCTCACCTGTCCGTTCCCCGCATCGGCAATATAGACGCCGAGCGTTCGAGTGTCTTTCACGGCAGAAAGCACGGTGCTTGGCCCCACAGTCGCTGTTTGCTCTATGTTCCATCCATTTGAGATAAGCTCATTCTTGTAAAAATCTACTACCGCTTGGACACTATCGGAAGTCGTAAACACGATTGCGGAACCTTCTTCGCCTGTCTGTGGATTAGATGATCCGGAGTATTGTATGTTCGCGTTCGAATACTTTGGCGCGTCTTGCGGCCAATTGTCGGGCAATTTATTCCCCCCCACTGTTACCTGCCCCTGATCGCTTGAATATGTCGTAGAGCCGTCAAGATTCCTGTCTATATTTGCCCCTGGTACGGAATAGAAGGAGCCCTTAAAGAACCATCCAAGAAGAATAACAGCGACAACGGCAATGATGATATAGAGCCATTTCTTCGACATTCCTCCGGTCGTATTTTCTTGATCCATATTTAAAAATCGATGTTAGATTGCTGATGAAATTATTCTACTACATACGTTTGCGTCATTGCAATGAGAGACATTCTCTCTTGCTCCCCTGGTTAGATGTGCCTTGCGGTAATCCATGCGAATCACTGGAACTGTAAAGTGGAGACAGATTGAGAAAGATTTACCGGTACTATGTTTCTGAAATAAAAATGCCCATCAAGTGAATCGTCTCGCAGACTCGCGAAACTATCACTTGGTGGGTATGGACTGTGAGCCCTCAGTTGACTCTGCAGTGTCGATGAATGCTCGATAGATCGCGCGAACCGCATTATCTGCATCGTCGTTGTCAACACCGATGATAATGCTGATCTCGCTCGATCCTTGATTGATCATGCGCACGTTGATCTTGGCGTCGGCCACCGCTTGAAGCAGTTTTGCGGCAACGCCTGGTGTTTCGGCCATCGCTTCACCGACGGTGCAGATCATTGCGAGGTCGGGGCGAACATTAATCGAGTCGGGCTCGCAGTCGTGCTTGATTCGGGCACGAATGCACTCGAGCTTTTCCCCGAGCTCTCGCCAGGTTGTGATGACACTTACGGTGTCGATCCCGCCTGGAATGTGTTCGATGCTCACCTGCTCATCTTCGAACACCGAGCAGAGACGCCGGACGAAACCGATCTCCGCATTCATCCCCGCTTTCGTGACTGTCATGACTGCGAAGCCCTTGCGCCCGGCGATGCCGACGATTGAACCCGGTGTACGCTTTGATGCCGCTGCCGCAAGAATCATCGTACCTGGATGGCCCAGGTCGTTTGTGTTGCGAACGTTGGTCGGGATACCTGCTTTTTGTACCGGGAGTACTGCTTCATGGTGGAATATGCGCGCCCCCATGTAGGCGAGTTCACGGATCTCGGAAAACGTGAGTTCCGGAATCATCTGCGGGTTGGGGACGATCTCGGGGTCTGCCATGAGTACTCCCGAGACGTCGGTCCAGTTTTCGTACAGATCCGCTTTCACGGCTCGCGCAACAATGGCGCCCGTGATGTCCGAGCCGCCACGCGGGAACGTCTTGATCGACCAGTCAGGCAACGTGCCATAGAATCCTGGAATCACGGCACGATCAATGCCGTGCATCCAGGCCCGCATGCGCTTAGCAGTCGCGGCCTCATCATACTGTCCCCGGTCATTGAACCGAATGATGAGTTCTGAATCAAGGAACTTGTATCCGAGGGCCGCGGCGATGATTTTTGCCGTCATGAACTCACCACGGCTCGCGACGTAATCTGGGGACCTTCTCGTCGCGCTTTGCGAAAGGTTCGCCAGATGCTCCGAGATGAGCGATCTCGGCAGTCCAAGTTCGCGCACGATCTCGGAAAACCGATCCGCAAGCATCTCGAAAGCCGAGGCTCCGGCATCGCCACCCTTCTGGACGTCGTACAGGAGATTAGTGACCCTGGAGTCACTCGGCCATCGTTCTCCGGGAGCCGAAACTACGATGAATCGCCTCGCGGGATCCGACTGGACTATATCGATGACGCGTTTGATGCAGGAAGCATCGGCCAGGGACGACCCTCCGAACTTGGCGACTTTGATCACGATATGCTCCTTTCAATGAACGTGGACTATTAGGTTCCGTCGTAACTTCTTATCACACTTCTCTGAAATTAACAAGGAACTCCATGGTTGGACATGCTTAGAACTGTGGATTGGGAAGATATTGAAAAGGACTTAGCAGTACTGGGTTTTATAAAATAAAAAGCGCCGCAACAAGCGCGGCTTTTCGTTGCCACCCTCGCTCCGGCGGAAGTAATGTATTGCGGTCGCTCGACTAGCCCAATGGCTTGTCACCGACCGAGACGATGTCGCCGAACTCGACTTCGTCGAACATCTTGGATTCCAGATCTACCGGAAGATCTGCGACCACCACCATCTTCATCTTGCTTCGTTCGACGATTGGAACTTGATGCTCAAGGAGGAACCTGACGACCCGGTCGTAGTCGTCATACGTTGTTGTGTCGATGTAGCGCACTTTACACCTCCAAGTGGATATTTAGACTGCGTACATATAAGTACCGCAAGAGTCTCTGGGTGGTTTTTAGTGCTTATTAAGCCGAACTAAGTTAATTCACTTCCTGGCTGGACGTGTCTTGCGGTGAGTAGTGTCGAGCCTTTGGACTCTGGAACGAAAGAAGATTGTGAAAGAACTTGAGTAAAAATATATTCAAAAAAATGAGAGAGGATGCACGAACATCGGCATCTTCCCTCTTGTGCCCGCGTTCTGTCAGGCCTTGGTTGGGTGCGTCTCAAACCTGTGGCAGGTGTCAGCCCTAGCTACCCGCTCTCTCCCAGGCCCGGGTCGCAGCTGATCTGTGGTCTTCAAGACCCTTCTCGAAAGCCCGGACTTCTTCGGGCGTCTCGTAGGCAGCCGCTGCGAGCAAGGGAGCGAGTCCTCTGGCAGCGCCAGTCCTATTTTGGGTCTCGTGGCCGTCCTTCCAAGCCTTCGCAAGCTCTGCCGCTGTCGGTTTCGAGGCCATCGCTTGGTCCCCTTTCGTTGCTGATGGATTTACAACCAAAGACCACTCACCAAGTATAACAAATTTACCAAACTTTTGGTTTCCTAGTCTACCGATTTTGCGGCTCCCTTGGCTGGACACGTTGAGAACTTTGGATTGGATCAGGATTGCTAAGGAAGTTGTGGAATTATACTCCTACGTCCGATCATAAAACCGAGATACTTTCATTTTATCAACGAGGACTTCTTCATAAAACCTGGTATAGGTGCCGTCTCGCAGATCGGATAGATATCGTCTATCTTTCGTGGCGAAATGCGAGATCATATCCACACCTGCCATAACTGAAAATATGATCCCTCCGCCGAAGCGAACGTTAATCTCATTCATAACAAATTTCCTGGGTTCAACTTCAAATACTTCAAGATTAAAAGGTGACAAAATGTTCAGTTTAGATTGGATTTCTTGAGAGAATTCTATCAAGCTCTGATAATTCCGTACCTCGACAGTAATACATTGACCGCTATTCTGGAAAATATCTCTCCGGGGCACGGCAGTAATAAATATGCCATTATCCACATGCACATCTACATTCCAGTGTTCACCGGTTAAGTAATCTTGAATTAGATAATCCTGATGTAAATCAATTACGTTGAGGAGACCATCTAACTCGTGTTGTGACCTAACGGTAAAGTTGTTGATGCTCGTCGAACCAACTCGGGGTTTGATGTACTTTGGAAAAGAATTAGTTGTGAGATTTTTCGTTAGAATTTTTGTATCGGGGACAGGCAAGGCAAGCTGTGTGCACGCGTCAAAAAAAGTCAATTTATCTTGGCAGACTAACGAAGACGTATTATCAAGACCAAAATTACGCATAAGCCCGGACAGTTTTTTTATTCCCGTTTCGAATGAAGGCATAAGAATATCAACGTGGTAACGGGAAATGATATCCTCTATTGCTCCGAGAAATCCTTCGTCCTGCGTTGGAGGAATAACAACGGAGATATCGGCATACTGCAATCCAGCGGCATACTCTGACTTGTCGGCCGCGACAATATGTAGATTCTCTATTCTCCGCAACACTTTAATACAAGAGATCCCGGAAGGACCGCCCGCAGAAAGAATTAAAACTGATTTTTTCATCTTCGTGGTTCCGTTCTCGAGGAGGCTTCAACGCAGGGTCTCAAGTGCATTTGGGCTAGCGCTTTCGCAATATGACTATTTGCCTTCCATTCGGTGTGGCGGGTTTTCGAAGATCGAAGTTGTCGAACCATCCAATAAACTCGAACTCGCCGTGGCAGGCAACGAGTGAACGGAATTCCTGGGGAAAGAAAAACTTATGAAGAATGTTACTCTCAAGGCGTTTTCGGACACCTCGATCGTTGACATTGAGAACGAGTTCTTCGAAAAATGTTTGCTGTACCGGGTCATGGAGTCGTGCGCGGAACGAAGCGCGAATGCGGATGCCATCGCGAGAGATGGTCCAGCTCTGTTTGTTGTCGCGGAGAAGGTTGAACCAGACCACGCCATCCAATAAGTATAACCCTCCTTTTTTTAAGGACCTTGAAACAGAGTCCATATGCCTAAGGAATTCATCGTTGGACGTTGAGTAAAGCGAGCCCAGCAGAACATACACCGCATCAAAACGTGTGCCCCGGAAAGAGAAGTGATTCATATCGCCGTGCAACACATGCGCCGGAATGTGTTCGGCGCGAGCACGCGTTTTCACAAAATGAATCATATCATGGCTGGCATCAAGACCGGTATATTGATACCCGCGTCGGTGCCACTCACGAAGATACGGACTTGTTCCGGAGGCAAGTTCAAGAACGCGCTTTCCCCGTGTGTGAGAGAATTTCCTAAGTGCTTCCTCGAAAAAATTAACTTCCCTTTCAATATCACGAAATTCGAAGGCGATCTCGTAATATTGAGGATGGCTATACAAATTGAGCGTCCTTATGCCGGACGATTTTTTAAAATTGGCTATCTTGTTATTAATCGGCGGCATAGGGGTATAGACTCATATATGGCAAATTTATGGAATCAGTTTTGTGTGATGAGGGAGATGACTAAGGCACAAGATTGAACATCGTATAAATTTCTTTAACGTATTTTGGGTGCAGAATTTTGTCACCATGAAATGGGATGTTGATTCTCTTTTCCCCCGCTATTTTTATAAAGCTTATGGCTACCACTTTGCCGGATAAAGGAAAAGCCATGACGCTCAATCAGCGAAATGGCTTCTCCTGCCGTCAGGCGAGGATACCGTGGCATATACTAAACCGGAACCATCACTTTGATAGAAGACAGGCTTATGGATTCGGACTCGTGTAAGTCTTCTTTCGAGTTTCCAATATCCTGTAAATGTAGTTGAATTGCGTCTACGATATCTTTTTCTACAGCTTCGTGCGTATCTCCCTGTGCAAAACAGCCGTCTAAATCAAGGCAACGGGCGAAATAGCCGTCCTTATCTTTTTCAATAACAATGTGGAATTCTTTCATCATGTATCTGAATTATAGCACGTTAGTGCTAAAATACCAAGTCTGATGTTGAGTATGTTTGGCTCCGCGCGCTTCACCCCCACACCAAATTTTGGTGTGGGGGTTCACGCATTCCGAACCGCCATTTGGCAGATTTCCGGCAACATTCTTGCCCGTCCGTAGCCTTGGCGAAGGCGGGTCGCCGTTTAAGATCGTGAATTATTGGTAGGATTTATGTTTCGGTTTTTATACGGCCAACCAGCCACCGTCCACATAAAATGTGGCGCCAGTGACATAACTTGCTTCCTCTGAAGCGAGAAAGACAACCATTGCAGAAACTTCTTCCGGCCTGCCGATTCTTTTTAACGGAACTCTGGAGAGCATGACGTCCATTGCTTCCTTTGGCAGTTGTGCCGCCTGCACCATCGGAGTATCAATCGCGCCGGGAGCTACGACATTTACATTAATTCCGAGCGGGGCCCACTCGACCGCCAGAGTTTCCGACATCCCAATAATTCCTCCTTTTGAGGCGGTATAGTGCGCGCCACCGGCAATGCCGACGCCAACCTGCCCGGAGGCAACCGATGCGATGTTAATAATTCGACCCCACTTGTTCTTTGTCATCTCTTTTGCGGCTCGTTGGGCACACAGAAACTGCCCCTTAAGGTTAATATCAATCATCTTGTCCCAATCCGCTTCAGTAAGTTCTAATGCCGGCTTTGAGAAATAAATGCCGGCGTTATTTACCAAAATATCCAAGCGACCAAATTGTTTAATAACCTCGCCAAAAACCTGATTAACCTCCTCTGCGTTTGAAACATCCATTTTGAAGTAAGCCGCCTCTCCGCCCTTTGATTTTATTTCCTCAACCACCGGCAGACATTCTTTGACATCAATGTCGGTAACAATAACTTTTGCTCCCTGACCGGCCAAAGCCAAAGCATGAGTTCTCCCCATGCCGCGCCTTCCGCCAGTGACCAACGCAACTTTATTTTTGAGTTCAAACATATGTTTATACTTTAATTCTTTTTAATTAATAACCCAAATAGAATAATTGAGATACGAGGCGAAACTCACCCAAAGAAGATACGGCACGAGGAGATATGCCGCCGGGCGAGAAATTTTGTAGAACACAACCATTGTCCAGACGATTGCGAGCCAGAGAAGAACGATATCAACCAGAGCCCAGCCGGGATTTTGCAGGCCGAAGAATATGATTGACCAGATGGCATTTAAGGAAAGCTGAACAAAAAACGCTGCGATACTAATTTTCCACACCCGCAACATCCTCACATTCTCAAGTATGTAAGGATGTTGTTTCCAGACAAGAAAAAGCGAAACGCCCATCAACGCGTAAAGCGTAGTCCACGCGGGTTCGAAAACCCAAGCAGGAGGGTTCAACGCCGGCTTCACAAGCCCGGCATACCAATTTGGAATCGCGGAAATGGTAAAAACCGAACCGATCACTCCGGCCAATTCCGAAACACCAATCGCAATAACCAATTTGAAGAAGTTATTAACTCGCATAACCATATTTTACCACTTATTACGCTTTTTGCCTGCCCCGTAGTGAACGCTTTGCGTTCTACTACTGGGGTCCCCATTCTGCCCGCTGCCTGCCCGCCGTGACCTCGTGTGAAGGCGGGTCGTCTTTCAAGATCGTGAATTACTGGTAGGGTCTGCCCTAACATCACTCGTCTGGCATATTGGCCGGAGAGAAGCAAAAACATACCAATATTCTCAAGTTTGTAAGGATATTATTTTATTTGCCGGAATGATTGTAAGAAACGGACAAATGTTTTTCCATACGGCGATAAAGCGTGTTCTACGAATTTGCCTCGATATTTTTTATTGATAAGCCCAGCTTGATAGAGCCGCCGTGTGTGCTCACCTATAGTTTTTTCATTCGCACCGAGTGTTTCAACGATGTCTTCTAGCGTGATGTCGTCGCTCTCGGCGATGAGAAGCAGTATCTCAATACGATAATGATTGGCTATTCCCTTAAGATGCCGCTCCATTTGTTTTGCTGTTTTAACTTTCCCCATATTTTTATTATATACAACAAACCAACATTCTCAAGTTTGTAAGGATGTTATTTGTTTTCTTCGGCGTGAGCGGTGATCTCGATATTGCAACTTTTGTGCTCTCGGCACCACGCCTCGCACTTCTCGGCCCACTCGCGACCTGTGGTGAGCGAAGTCGAACTACCTGCATAGTGAAAACCGCACTCTTCGCATTGGTATAGTTCCTTATTGCTTGCCCCGAGCGCTGTCGAGGGGTCTTTTTGTATGACTTTGACCATAGATTTATTGGCCGCTAAACGCTTGCGGTAAAATTGCTTGCCCGTCGAAAGCTTGCTGAAGCACGGATTGGCGGAGGGAGGAAAAGTCGCTTTTTGCTTCCTGTTGCAATGCTCGCGCTTTGGCGGAAAGCGAATCAAGATATGCCACAATTTTTTTCTGCTCCACAAGAGAAGGGAGCGGGAATGGATTGAACGGGCATAGTTCGATATTACTCACTACAGGTAGTTATCTTGATATTATGATTTCATCTTAAATGACTGTTTATTAGCTTCTTCTAGAATTCTAAGCGTTGCATGCACCGAAAGATTATCACTCGGTAAGAGTATTACCTTGTCACCCAATTGATTCAACAGCGGACTAAGAAATTCATCAGCCCATGAGGGTGATAAGGTTAATACGCCGGAAAAATCTATTTCTAGCTCTTCATCTTTAGAGAATTCACGCAGGGTGGACTGAAAGGCCTTGAAGGCCTCGCTGCCCAATTCCCGTGATATTAATGTTTTGCCAAACTTTTCTAGTTGTAATTTCATATACTTTTTAAAAATGTATTAAAACCCTATCTTTGCTAAACACCCGCGCACGATACGCTGACCACGCGTAACATGAAATTTTTTATTAGTACCTTGCATACGTACTTCAGCGTCGCCGCTCGTAAAAAACAAATCAATTGGCTGGTCAGTGACGATCTCACGGACGAGCTTGAGACCGTTCCCGCGTTTTTCCGGCGTTCGACCAGAAATAAATTCAGTGAACGCAACCTCCACCGCCGTAACATGGCTCGGAAGTTCCGGACGAACCCGGCGCAACGTTTCTAAAATACCCAATCCGCGATCAGCGAGCACGATAATGCCTTTCGCAAGGTCGTAGCCGAAAAAAATTCCCGCTGTATCCGGCCACTTCCCTAAGTTGTGAGCAAACGAATTATCACCGATCTCGCCGGTAACCAAAACGATCAAAGAGTATAATTTTTCAAACCCCGGTTTCTGCAGCAGAGCATACTCCATTTTTGTTAGTCGTGCGTTAAAAATAGAACTTGTCGGACAATAAAATGTGCCTGGAAATTCAATGCCGTCCTGAATCCACTCCGAAGCAAACCTCATTAAATCACTGGCAAAAATTTCTAAATCTTTTTCACGATAATACCGATGCGCGCCCCCTTCTTTCCTGATCGCGACTAATTTACCGCTTTCATCCCAACGACGAAGCGTATTCAAAGAAACCCCGAGATATTCAGCGGCTTGGCCGATTGTGAACAATTTTTCTTCCATATAACAATGATATCATACTATCTAAATCTACACAAGCATTTCCCAAATCTACCCAAAAAAGTACTAATCTACTCATTAATCGCCTATAGCTATCCAGCAAAGGCCTTTTTGACCAGTTATATAACCGTAAAAGAAAAACATCAGCTTTCACTGATGCTCATCCTAGCTAGCTCCGCGCGCTTCACGCATTTAGAACCGCAATTTGGCAGATTCCCGGCAATATCTCGCCTTTCAAAATCGTGAATTACTGGTAGGAATTACCCGTTATTACCCGCTGCCTGCCCGCCGTAACCTCGTGTGAAGGCGGGTGTGCCCCCGGGGCGAGCGATTGACCCCGGGCCAGAGCTCTGCACCCCTGGCGCCAGTTCAGCGGGTTTGTGACGATTTATGAGAAGGATCCTCGGATTATGCGCGTTGTGTACAATTATCCATCGATCTTTTTTTAAAAAGATGCTAAAATGTAAATATCATGCCTGTCTCTCAAAATATTAAGATAATAGACCTTTTTTGTGGAATCGGCGGATTGACGCATGGATTTGTCCGATCCGGTTTTGATGTTGTTGCCGGAATTGATAACGACAGGAATTGCCGCTTTGGTTATGAGTACAACAACAAAACCAAATTTATAGAAAAAGATATCGCCGACGTATCAGCAAAAGAAATTCTTGACCTCTATGGGAAAGAAAGGGGCGTACGCGTGCTTGTGGGATGCGCGCCATGCCAACCCTTTTCAAAGTTAAATCTGAAAAATGTGACGCAAAACCAGCTTCAACCTCTTGAAAAATTTGCTGCACTTATTGGTGAAGTGAAGCCGGACATCGTATCTATGGAAAATGTAAAAGGACTTTTAAAGAACCCGATTTTTAAGGGTTTTCTTAAAGCGCTAGAGCGAAACGGATATAAATATGAATACAATGTAGTCGACTTCTCTGATTATGGCGTTCCGCAAAATAGACACCGACTCGTTTTGCTCGCATCTCGCTTTGGAGAAATCTCTCTTATCTCTCCTACCCATAAAAATAAGAAAAGGACAGTTAGAGATGTTATTGGGAATTTGGAACCGATAAAGGATGGTGAGACCAGCGAAAGCGATCCTTTACATCGCGCTCGTTTGCTTAGCTCACTTAATAAAAAGAGGATTAAAGCGACACCTCAAAACGGAGGGAATTCAAGGAGTTGGAACAAAAAACTGATGCTTGAATGTCATAAGAAAGAAAGCGGAGAAACCTATCGTGGAAGTGTATATGGACGTATGCGTTGGGATGAACCAGCTCCGACCATGACTACGCAATGTATTGGCATTGGTAATGGTAGATTTGGACACCCGGAACAGAATAGAGCGATCTCTTTAAGAGAAGCCGCGCTATTTCAAACCTTTCCGAAAAGTTATAAATTTTTTGATCCCAAAGAGAAATTTATAGTTGGAAATGTAGCTAGATTTATAGGCAATGCAGTGCCAGTTCGTGCCGGCGAGATAATCGCGGAAAGTATTAAAATGCACTTACGTCACTTTGAATACTCAAGAAAGTAGATCTTTCACCCTACCTTTTATATTTTCGTAGACAGAAGTCAGTTTTTTCTTTGCTTGATCTGTCAAAAGAGCGGTATGCATAACTGCATTTCTGATAGGTCGAAACTCCTTACCATCCGTGACTAAGGTGTTTGTAGGATTCGTTGAGCTAGGTCTATCGGCATCTTTTGCTAGAAAACTCATATCCAGATAGCTTAAATCGTCTTTGTGCTGTCTTATACTGATATTTATGTTTCCTTCCTGCTTACGCTGTTTCTCTCTTGTTTTCCATTCTTTGATTTCATTTTTTGAACCATTCGACAAAGTAATTTTCTTCTCTTTGATATACTTTCGTACTAGGTTTTCGGAAATAAAACATTCTGCGTAAGAACCAAAGTTATACTGTGCGTCATCGGCTAAGCCGTTGACCCAGCCAGCGACTTTTTTCTTATTCGCTGAATCTCCGGGAAGGATGAATTCTTTAGAAACCACATTAAATAGTTCTCCTGATTTTCTATCTATTGGAGTAATGCTTGGATTCTCCGAGTCGCCGTCTTCTCTGTGTTTTCTTCGCCATTTATCCCAATCACTGATAACTTTCTTAAGGACGTCATCTATCTTCTTCAGGAATTCTTGATATTTAACATCATCCGGAACGATACCCTCTCGATTGCTAGTAAACCTATCGACAGATGTTTTGTCATCTAACTCATTGAAATGAATCTGTCCGTACAGGTAGCTTTCTACTACCCGAGCTTTTGAGATGCGCTTTAAGATATCTCTTTCGCGCAATCTTCCGTTTACAAAAAGATCAATACCGACCTTCTCGTCTAAATTCATAATGTTCAGATCCCTGTAATGCCCTACGGAAGCAATAAAACCTTTAACTGTACCTGCCACGTTGATCACTTCCGCTTCTTTCAAATAAGGCGGAAGTAATTTTTTAATATACGGATCGTCTAATTTATTTATGTCCCACAAAAACTCTGTTTTCTCTGCCAAATCTTTTAAATGTTTGTAGGTGATTTTTTCGCCGTCTATAAAAATATTGAACGACTTATCAAGAAGCGCAAACCTGAAATATAGGGCAACAATTTTCTTCAGAAGACCTAGGGTATTTTTAATTCCTCCTTTTATGTTTTCGAAATAAATTAGCGTGCCTTTTTGATGATTTTTTGTAAGCTTTCCAAAAACATCAATCTGTAGTTCTTCTAATGGATACTCTTCTGGTTTTAGATCGTCTGTAATAGCTTTATCCAAATCGGGGTTATTGATTACTCCTCCTACGTATTCTCCGCCCTTGACCTTAGAGGCAACTGTAATTTTTTCAGAGCACGATAATAGTGCCAATTTTCCTATACCTTTTCTCCCAATAAACGGCCTTCCCTCGGGAGATTTAAGCGTCCCGTCTTTTCTTTTTGAGTAACCAATGTTCAAAAATTTATTTTGAAAATCACTTCCAGACATACCCGTACCGTCATCTTTTATCACAAAATTGTTTTGTTTCTTATCAACAAAAATCCAAACATTTTTTGCATCGGCGTCCCATGAATTTGAAATTGCTTCCCCAAGAATGGTGACAAAACTTCTGTAAAGATGCCTACCTAAGTGATTCAAAACACTTAGAGAAATTGCGAATGTAAATTTTTTATTTTTTTGCATAGCCATATTATCAAGTATAAACATTCACATTCGCATCCACATAGTTGTCGTAAATATGGAAGTAAACTTTTTGGGTACGATCTTCACAATCTTTTTCGGAATAAGCTGGTTCGGGCAGGTTGTCGTAGAGCATATCCCGAATCGTTATTTTCACATCGGCGCGCGTTTCCTCTTTCCGCTTCCAATCCAAAACGAACTTCTCTGTTTTTAGCTTAGCCAATAGCTCGTGAGCAACCTTTTTAACCCGATCCACTTCGTCCGGATCAAGTTTTTCTTTAACGAGAAGGTCAAAAATCGCCAACTCTTCTTCCGTGAGGTTTTCTTTTATCGCCCGGGCATCCTCTTCGCTCAATTCTTTAGCGAGGACAAGAAGTTCCTCAAAAAATGCGTCAAGATCGCGAGAGCCGGAGTTGTATTCGTGAATCAATGAATTAAGACGGTCAAGAAAATGCTTGCGAATCTTATTTTTCCGAGCCATATCCTTGATTTTCTCTTCAAGTTCCGCGCTTAAACTTTCAGCGGCAATGTTTTTGTTTTCGGTGTCATCGAAAAACTTTCGCAACGCCTCAAAATCAATATGGCTTAAATCTTTTAGTTTTGGCTCTTTGATTACAAACTCTCCCGCCTTGATGGAACGGTCAAGCAAATCCTCAAGGTCTTTTTTAACCCGACTGACATCGGCTTCTTCCTCAATGACCTCTTTAATACGAGATGCGATCACCTTGTAGGCCGTAACTTCGTGATAGTAATCTTCCGCCTTTGGCTCAGGCAGAACCGATTTATAAAGTTGATAGGCATCTGACGCAAGATCAAGGAATCCCTTTTTCGTTTGCTCGTCCTGCAAGATACGATTCGTGAATACATCCACAAGCCGTATCTTTTCCGTGTCTTTTGCTTTCAGCAGGTCGTCAACATCAAGCTCAAGCTTTTTCAAAAATTCTCTCGTTTGCTTAGCAGTTGAAACCAATAATTCCACGAGTTCCTCTTTTTCTTTGATGATGTCGTCAATGGACGCGCCGCTCTCGGGAGTAGCGTAAATTGCGAGAGCTCTTTGAATATTCCTAAATACGCCGATGTAGTCAACGATAAGTCCGTTTGTCTTGCCAGGATATACGCGGTTGGCGCGGGCAATGGTCTGCATCAATGTGTGATTTTTGAGCGGCTTATCAAGATAGAGCGTTGAGAGGTTCAAAACATCAAAGCCGGTAATCCACATCGCGCAAACAAAGACGATACGCAAGTTGCTGTCAGGGTCTTTAAACTTTGTCTCCAAATCTTCATTCTGAATACGGGCCCGCAACGGTCGCATATCAATCTCAAATTCTTCCATGTCGGCGATTTCGTTCTGGCTTTGACTTACCACTACTGCCATATCAATTCCTTCGTATTGCTCTATGGTTTGCCGAATCTTTTCTTTTTCGTGGTCATCGGTGGCTTTGGATAAAGCAATATTCAGCTTTGCCAAATGACGCTGCATTTGTTCTTTAACCTTGGCATGCATCCGGACGGCCGTTTTCTTATCAATTGAAACAACCATTGCCTTTCCGTTATATCCCCGAGCGGTGAAGTGCGTGACAATATCCTCCGCGACTTTATTCAAACGATCTTCGCGAGTGATCAAGTGGTAAAAAGTTGAAAATTCCTGCTCCAATTTTTCCTCTTCCTCCGGCGCAAGATCGTAAAAATTCATTACCCGTTCCAAATCTTTCTGAATGTCTGGATTTACATTTTCAAGTTTTGGGACACGGTTCTCATAATACAAAGGCACCGTGGCGCCATCTTCCACCGATTGAGCGAAATTATAGGTAGAAACATAATCACCGAAAGTTTCCCGCGTTTTCTCCTCTCCACCAGCCATCAAAGGCGTGCCGGTAAAGCCGATAAACGCCGCCTTGGGCAACGCAATGCGCATATTCGCCGCCATGCGGTCGTATTGCGTGCGATGCGCTTCATCAGCCATCACAATCACATCGCCTCTATTAGACAACTCTTTCGCCTCGGCAAATTTATGGATAAGCGTAAAAACATGGCGATGATCTTCTTTAAGCAGTTGCTGAAGATGTTCTACGGAATCGGCATGGACTTCATTTTCGTAAACGGCGCCACAGGCGGCAAAGGTCTTGTATATTTGTCGATCAAGTTCTTTGCGGTCCGTAACCACAACAAAAGTAAAGTTTCCTGTCAGCTTACGAAATACTTTTTGAGACAAGAAAACCATTGAATAGGATTTGCCGGAGCCCTGCGTGTGCCAAAAAACGCCAAGGCGACCCTTGTTCTTATCCCGATTCTTAACTTCTTCAAAAGCGCGATTCACTCCGAAAAATTGGAAGTAGCGGGCGATCGCTTTAGAGCGTTCTCCGCGCGAGTCATCAAAAAGAATAAAATTCTCAATAATATCTAAAAGCTGTGTTGGTTCGCAGGTGCCCTTGATCACTGTTTCCAAGCTCACTTTCCCGATTTCCTTTTCGTCTTTAATTTTCTTCCATTCGTTGAAATGTTCATACGCGCCCGTAATCGTGCCGACTTTGCTCTCAATGCCGTTGGAAATAATGATAAAAGCGTTATACCAAAAGAGCTGTGGGATCGTGTCTTTGTAATCCCGGATATTCTGGCTGTAGGCATTGCGAAGATTTTTGTGTGATGCTTTAAGCTCTATCAAAACAAGCGGTATACCATTTACAAAGCCGATCAAGTCCGGCCGGCGCTTATGCAGTTCGCCGGTAATCCAAAGTTGCGAGACGAGCATAAAGTGATTTTCTTTCGGATTTTCAAAATCAATGATTTTTACTGCTTCAGTTTGCCGTTCGCCTTTTTCATTTTCCGTCTCAACTTTTACACCGTCCTTGAGCAGCTGCCATACTTCGTGATTCGCGTTAACCATGCTCATCGCCGAGCGGTCTTTTATAATCTCATCAATTGCAAGATTGAGGGCTTCAGTGGATACATCCGGATTGAGCTTCACTAAAGCGATTTTGAGATAACTCATCAACACAACCTCTCCCGGATTCTCTCGCCCGAATTCCGCATCCATATCACCGGAATACGCATTGGCAAAGTTTTCAGCACCTTTACCCGCCGAAGCCTTGGCGTAGGCGGGCCAAAGCTCACCAAAAATCTTTATGGCCGTCTGCTCAATTAATTTGTCTTCTGAAAATTCGTTCATAGTTTTAATAAAGTAATCATTCGCTCTATTGAATCTCTTAATTGTTCAGGAGAATACATCGGCCGATTTTGATTATCGCCGTGATGAATTCTGTTCCTGATGTAAGTCATTAATGTCTCTTCTGTTTGGTTACCTTTATTATCAGTCCATTTAATTTCCTTATTTTGGCCGTTGGCTATCAACCAATTTTCAGTATCACTAACTTTTTCCGTCCCATTTTTGTCTTGCAAACTTGCATATAAATCATCGTGGAATTCAACTGTCGGTAGATCATATGCGAAATAGCATATTTCTCCCCACGATGGACTCCATTTCAGCAAACCAAACTCGGACGATCTCGCATCTTCAACCAAAATCTTCCCATCTTCCTTTTTCGTTAAAAGCAATTGAACATTTTTGTCGTGGTAAACACTCTTAAACAAGAATGGAGAGTGAGTTGAAACTATTATCTGAATCTCATTTGAAACAGTTTTCAGATGATTAAAAACTTTATCCTGCAAGGTGGGATGTAAATGCAATTCTGGCTCATCTATCACGATTAGAATTTTTTCTTTTGAAATCTTTGCTAATGATTCCAGAAAAACAAGAGCCACCGCCATTTCTATACCGGATCCACTTTGTCCAATAGGCAATTCAAACCCGTCAAAAGGAAAAACTAATTCGGCACTATCATAAGGAGTTAAGGTTTTTAGCAGACTCAAATCAATTTCATCTATGCCTAGTTCTTTTAATACTTTATTGGTTTCATCTATGGTTTTTTTAATGGTGTCGCCGCCTGTTTCTAGCTTTATCTTTTCGTGTAAACTTTTTCTATCGTGCTTAAAATGTTCTTCTTCTGCTTTGGTTCGTTGTGTCTTATCAAACCGCCAATTCAAATCGTCAATAACATTAGAGAATGAGGAGTTAAAACCTTTTGATAGTTGTCTACCTCGTGTCTTAGAAAAATAAAAACATCTTGGCAATTCAACCTTAGGAATCGGAAATGAGAGTTGCCGTTCAGTAAATTCAAATTTGTTCGCGCTGGTTTTTCTTGATTGAGACCACCCTTCTTCGCCTCTTGTTGCCACAGGTACAACAAAATGAGTGGTAGTTACCAAATCAGAAAATGCTTTTTGAGGGGCGGCTCTGTCTCTCTTTTTAGCAATTAAGGTGATTTTGTTGCACTCAACATCCTGTGTGGTGTAACCATCGGGAAGTTTTGCTATAAAGTTTTCCTCAAACTCAATAGTTATTTCGATCTCCCTATCACCACCTTGATAGAAATCATTTATACCCAAACGTGAAGCCGTAAAGAAGGGCGATAGACAAAAGTTAATAGCCTCCAATACAGCAGTTTTACATGTCGCGTTATCTCCTATGAAAACATTGAGGTCGGATAGTTTAATCGGACTATCTAATTTCTCGATACCTCTAAAATTTTTTATTGATACTGATTTTATTTTCATACTTCAATTTCGCCATTTACTAATTTCGGTAAGAGCAAATCTCGGGCTTTCTGCAACTTAATAATCACTCCTTGAAAAGTCCAGAATTCTTCAAATATAGGTTCAATGAATTCACTAAACTTTTGCGCAATTTTATTTTCGGGAATTAAAATAGGAATTCGGTTCAAGTTTTCTTGATTGATTTTTGGTTGCGCAACGCCGGTTATGTATCCCTGAATTGGAAACGATGTCAAAGAAAGATAAAGATATTCAGTTGAAACCTCAAGCCCCTGAAGAATGTGCGTATGGTTATTTGCCCAGAACTTTTCATTTACAAACTGTAATACCGGATTACCCGATTTGGTTATAACCGAACCGTCTTCGGCCATAAGAAGATATTTGCCATCAAATATGTGGTCATTAACATAATCAATTATCTTGGCGGCTCCATAGTATGGAATATCGCCTCGCATTTTTTCTCGTTTCATTTTGGATATAGGACGACGCTTTGAATCATAATTTTCAACAACTTGCCCAAGGTCTTTTAATTCCCACCTCTCCGGAATTTTGCCGAATTCGGTTTTGCTATCAATCATTTTTACCTTTTCATGGCCGGGGAAGCGGAAATATACAAACCACTCCTTATAAATCGCCTGCGCCATTTCTTCCAAAATCTTAATCCGCTTCGTGTTGTTCTCAATAAGATCATCGTAGGCAGAAAGAACATTGGCGATTTGTTGTTGTTGCGGCAAGGTCGGCGCCAATACTTGCACATTATCTACCACCGCTTTGTCGGCTCGTTGCCGGCCGGAAGCACCAACCATACTTTTTACTGCCGGATCGCGAATTGTGTCTGTGCAAGAAAGATAGTAAACAAAATCGGAATCAGATACTCTATCCTTACCCCGAAATACAAAAAACTCTGTTGAGCCAAAACCAACCCCTTCCTCTAAGTCCTTAACCATCGCAATTTTGCCGTTCTCTAAACACGGTGTGATACGAGCAAAAATAGTATCCCCATTGGCAAATTTAGCTCCGCCGCCCGAAAAACTCTTACGCTTCACTTCAAGCGGAAATTTATGTTGACCATCAACAACATCCATTGGGATAAACGGATATTCCTTCCCACGCTCAAGTTTTACAGACGGAGATGTGTCTGCAAAATCTTTGAATTTCATTCTTTGCCAAGTTGTTTTGGTATGTGTGATCATATCTCGGTTTGAATTTTACCGCCGCCAACCCAAATGTACTGCGGGACGCCATTTTTGAAATACAGAAAACAGCCGAGTTCGTAACCAAAAGCATTATTATAAGGATTTGTCGTAAACTTTAAGCGGGCGATATTGCTTTTGCATATTTCGTCTTTCTTTATTTCAATAACCAGAAGATTATCTCCTCTGCCATTTCTTCCTCGCTTGTGAACAATAATATCTGGCCTGAAAACTTTTCCGTGCCATCTTTTAGCGTCTCCTGCCCGCTTATTATATTCGCAATCAACTGCGTATCCTCGTGCGTTGTCCTTCTCGATGTAACTCGCAATCCTATGAGCAATCGCTTGTTCGTGAGCGTCATTTGTTAACAACTCCTTATCGAAGTGTAAAAAGGCATCAACCGCATTTATTAGTAATTTTTGAATTTGTCGTATACTCATATCACTTTTCCATTTCTTCGGCCAACCCAACAAAAACATAATCAAAGCCGTCAACTTCATTTGGGATTTGGCGAGCAACCTCTCTTTGCCAATCGGATAAATTTCTAGGCGACCAGCATTTTTCAAGATTTTGCAAAACCAACTCATTATAATTTCTGTGACTTGATCGCTGAATTCTTATAATGTCGCTAAGAAAATAATTGAAATCTCTTTCTATCTCATTGCGTAGAACATCATATTCTTGCTGTAAGCTATGATCTTGATTTCCTCTGCCATAGAGAACAAGTATATGTTTAAACCTTTGCCAATTGCGTAATAGGCGGTTGGCGCGATTTTTCCTAATAATCCTTTGACGCATAACGGGGACAAATTTATAGATTGAGTAAGCAAAAGCTACTATTAGTAGGATTTCTAAAATATTTATGGAAAATAATGGTCGTATCAAAAAGCCCAATCCGGCTGGTGAGGAAATTCTAAGCAAGATATCAATCGCGATACCGACAACCGTAACTATTGGCACAATGTAATCTTTTAGTATATTTTTCATAAATCCAATTTCTTTAGGTTCTCAAAAATGTTCTTTTCGAGTTTGTGCGCTTCGTCGGTTAATCCTTTAAGCTCGCTGTGAAGCTTTTCAATTTTGTCTCCAAAATTACCTTCATCTCCGTTTCCGTTGTCAGCAACGCCAACATAGCGGCCGGGGTTTAATGAATAGCCGCCCTTTTTCACTTCCTCAATTGTCGCCGCCTTGCAAAGCCCTTTAATATTCTGATATTTCTTTCCGTTCTCGCCGCGATAACTTCGGACAATGCTTGCGACTTGTTCTATTTGTTCGTCAGTCCAATCGCGATGCGCACGGTCTATTTGCCGGTAGATATTGCGGGCGTCAATAAAAAGAATTTTGTTCTTGCGGTCGGTTTTCTTTTTGCCCCTATCCAAAAACCAGAGCGTTACCGGAAGCGCCACATTGTAAAACATGTTCGGGCCCACAGCGACAATCACATCCACCATGCCGTCCTCTATCATTTTCTGACGGATTTCTTTCTCGCTATGCCCAGCATCGCTTGCCGAGTTTGCCATTACAAACCCCGCCCGCCCTTTTTCGTTGAGTGAGTTTAAAAAGATTTGAATCCAGAGATAATTGCCATTGTCCGCTCTCGGAATCCCGTATGAAAATCGCGGATCATCTTTGATGCGCTCCTTATCAATCCCTTTCACATTGAAAGGAGGATTAGCCATCGTGAAATCAAATTTGCCCAAACTTTTGTGCCGGTCCTCATAATAGGTATTGCCTTCGCGGATGTCTCCGGAAAGACCGTGAATAGCAAGGTTCATTTTTGCAATGCGAACGGTCTGATCCGTTTTCTCCTGTCCATAGATTGCGATTTCGCGGGAAGCCCTTACTTTCTTGCCGTTTTCCAAATGCCGCTTTACGAATTCATGCGACTGCACAAACATCCCGCCGGAACCGCAGGCCGGATCGTAAATCCTGCCCTGATACGGTTCAATGATCTCAACGATGAGTTTGACGATGCTGGTCGGCGTGAAAAATTCGCCTCCGCGCGAGCCATCTGCAAGCGCAAATTTCCCGAGGAAGTATTCATAAATCCTTCCGAAGGCATCACCCTCAATATCGTCCGGAATTTGATTAAAGTTCTTGAGAAGCGCGATTATGGATCGGTTATCCAGCTTTTGAAATGTCTTTGGGAGAATTCCAGCAAGCTCCTTATTTTCCGCTTCAATCTCTTTCATCGCGTCATTCACGGCTCTGCCCATATCTGTTCCTTCCGGCAATTCTATAAGATATGAGAAGCGAGCTTTTTCCGGAACGAACAGCACACCACGCGCGTGATAATCAGCGGAGGAAACCGGCCGCTCGCGCGAGACGGAAGCGCCGCCATGACTTTTAGTTTTCTTCTTTCTTTCCTCGGCTATTTCTTCGGCAATTTTATTGTGCTTTACCCCTGCGAATTTAAGAAAAATCAAGCCCAAAACCGGCTCGGCAAATTCATTGAGGCGCAACGGAGAATTGGCGCGCATGTGATCCGCCGCCTCCCATAATCTATTTTCTAAATCTTTGATATTGGGGCTCATAACAACTTTTCGTCCTTAAAACTAAAAACGCTGTTTGTCGCTATAATGACATGATCCAAAACCTCAATACCCATCATCTTGCCGGCCTCCGTCAATCTCTTTGTAACTTCCAAGTCATCCTCCGAGGGTTTTGGATCTCCCGAGGGGTGATTATGGGCAACCATAATATCAGCCGCAGAATGTTTAAGAGCTGGTTCAAAAACTTCCCGAGGATGGACTAAGTTGGCATTCAGAGTTCCCATTGAAATTGTTTCTTTATGAACCAACTGGCTTTTGGCATTGAGATACAAAACAACGAAGTGCTCTTTTTTGTTATTGCGTAGCTCGGTTAGTTGAGCCACAACATCTTTGGGGGTAGAAATTGTCGGTAAATTCGTATCATTAACTTCCATCGCTCGTTTTGAGAGCTCAAAAGCGGCGAGAAGGGTCGTGGCTTTAGCAGAATCAATACCGCCGATTTTCAGTAAATCCTCGTAGGTCATCTGTAGAAGCCGTTTTTTGGAATGCTTGGTTAAAATCTGTGAGGCGATCTCAATAACATTTTTCCCGGTTTTGCCGGTCCGCAAGAGAATGGCCAAAAGCTCCGAGTCCTTAAGATTCTCGGCTCCTTTCGCGACAAGCTTCTCCCGCGGCCGCTCAATTTTTGGTAAATCCTTTATTTTCATACTTATTTTTACTCAGCGATTTCCTTTGGCATAAATTATTTTTGTTCCTCGGGGCCATTCAAAGACTCCTCTCCAATCTTCCAGACGCCTTTTTCTAAAAAGGCCTCAATTGTTTGACGGGTCGCCTTATTGATAAGGTTTGAATGGGAGAGCTTATTGCTCTTCGCATAATCGGAAAGCATGACAATCTTCTTGCCCTCTAAATACGCCAGACGTTTGTGATAGCTATTGGCAAGCGCCTTACCAACAATCTCTTCCATAATTCCGGTTGCACCTTTTTCATCAAATTCTTTGAAAGCATTGTAGTATTTCTTTCTGTCGACGAACTTAATGTTTATCGGCACGAAGCCTTCTCGTATGAGCAGGTAGTTATTAATGACTCGTCCAATACGGCCATTTCCATCATTAAAGGGGTGGAGATATTCAAAAGCGAGATGTAGCCGTGCGATACGCTTGATGATGTTTTCGTGACTTGCGGCATTGTATTCTGAAAACATTTTCTCAAGGCTTCCATCAATTTCTTTTGTAGCGGGAGCAATATGACTTCCGACACGAACATACTCGTCATCTTTGCGAAATCTTCCGGCAATTTCATCGCGAATGTTCGACATGAGCATTTTGTGGAGTGACAAGATAACGTCAAAGCCGAGCTCTTCTTCTTTAGCTCTTTTGTCTATAGAGGATACAACTCGAGCAAGATTTTTTGCTTCAAATATTTCTCGTTCAGAAATATATCGATCGAGATCGATCTGAAGAAGTATCTTTTCTGTCTCTTCAAGACTCAGCGTACTGTTCTCGATAGCGTTCGAGTTGTATACCTGATCTGCGATTTCTGCCTCGCCTATAAGCTTAATAAGCGCATCTTTTCCTATTGATGCTTTGTAGTATCTCTCCCTAAGTGAGTTGATCTTACTAAATACTGCAGATGTTTTCGCCATATAGGGTAAGTATAGTCTTTTTCACGCTTTTGTCAACTGTAATCGTGAAAATCTCTCTTTTTTCTTACATTTTCACGTTTTTAGGTATATCAAAGTACTGATTCTGATTCAGCCCATAAATAAACCCCCACACCAAAAGTTTTTGTGTGGGGGTAAAGAGAAAAGCAGAGCTTTTGGCTCTGCTCATCCCATGTGGCTCCGCAGGCAGGGATCGAACCTGCGACCGTCGCCTTAACAGGGCGCCGCTCTACCGCTGAGCTACTGCGGAATATGATTTCTTAGGAACTCTCGCCCAGAACCTGATTTTAAATATTTTTCTCTTTGTCGTGCGCACACTCTATTTTCGGCCTCCTCGACATACAAGAGCTTGAATGGGCCCCGATATCTTGTGGAAGGCGTCGAAGCTTTGCCCCGATTATGCTCATCAATGCGGCGTTGGATATTTGTAGTTATCCCCGTATAATGCTTTCCATCCTTTCTGCTCTGTAAGACGTATACGAAGAATGTCATTTAAGGAAGCCGCCCTGCCTGCCGGCAGGCAGGTCTACCGCTGAGCTACTGCGGAATATAACAAATGACTAATGACTCGTAACGAATGACAAATAACAGTCTAAGCTATTTGAGCGATTTTGTAAATGCACTGAGTTGCTTCGCCAATCCTTCTGCATTATTTAAGAATTTGTTGTATAGATTGCTGTCTATGAATCTACTATCCAGGGCAAGATCAAGGCAGCTCACAACTTCGTAAAGTGATGACTGCGACTGATTTAGGAAATGAGCAAAATCTTTATCTGTCTTTCTGTATGAGCCTTCAGCAATATTTAGGATAACCGAATCCATCGCCCGCCGAAGCTGGTCGATCAATGCATACCGTTCCTCGACCGGCAATCGAGAAATAATCTCCTTTCGGAGAGCCAACCGAAACTGCCTCGCGTCTTGGTATACTTTCCAGTTTTGAAATCGGAACATCGTCTCAGGTTATTGGTTATTCGTTATTTGTTATTAGTCGTAACTCATTCATACCTCAACGCCTCAATTGGGTCTTTTTTTGCGGCTTGTCTCGCCGGGTAGATGCCGAAAATGAGGCCCGTGATTGTGGATACACTCAACGCGAGCACGATGGCTGTTAGGGGAAGTGCGAAAACCCAGCCAATAGAAAGCAGGCGTGAGACCACGAAATAAATGAGAACGGTGAGGCCGCTTCCAATGGCAATGCCGACAATGCCGCCTGTAAACGTAAGAATTACCGCTTCCACAAGAAATTGCTGAAGGATATCCCTGCTTGTCGCACCAACCGCTTTCCGGAGGCCGATTTCTTTGGTCCGCTCGACTACTGATACGAGCATAATATTCATAATGCCAATGCCGCCGACCACGAGTGAGATCGCGGCAATGGAGGTGAGGAAGATTGTCATGATTGAAGTGATGTTGCCGAGAAGGGCTATCGCGTCCTCTTGAGCGCGTATCGTAAAGTCGTCTTTGTCAGGATCGGTGATGTGGTGACTTTGTCGCATGATCGAGGTGATGCGAGCTTGGACAAATTCTATCGTGTACTCATCATTTGCCTGAACTGTCACGGCATTGTAGAAATCAATTCCGATGAGTTGTTTTTGCGCAACCGTAATGGGAATCAGTACGAGATTATCCTGATCAACGCCAAAGGGCCCAAGGCCTTTTGGCTCGAGAACGCCGGATACGCGAAACGAAATATCCTTAAGGCGCACTGTTTTTCCTACAGGGTTGCGCTCCCCAAAGAGCGTACGTGCAATTTCGGAACCGAGTACCGCCACACGATTGAAGGAGTCCACGTCCTCGTTCGAGAATGGAGCGCCTTGCACAGTGTTGAAATTGCGGATTGCAAAGAAGTCCCCTGTTGTCCCGGTAAAGGTAACTGTAGAATCGTTATTCTCAAAAATAATCTTGCCCTGTCCCCTCACTTCAGCAGTGACGCGCTCGATCGCAGGATCGCGCTTGAGCGCATCAATGTCGGCTTTCACGAGTGTCTTTATGATGACACCCTGAACCGATGCGGGTGAGGACAAGCGAGAGCCCTTCGATGCGCCCGGTATGATGAATACGAGGTTCGATCCGATGGATTGCACCTGGCTCAAAATCAGGCTTTGGGCCGATTTTCCGATTGACATCAGGAGAATGACCGAAGCGATACCAATGACAATGCCGAGCATGGTCAGGGTTGATCGCGTTCGGTTTTGTTTCAATGCTCTAAGGGCAGTTTTTCCTACATCTTGAAAGGTCATATCATTTGTTTGTCTCCAGAATACCTCGCCGCTCTCGGGCGAGGAGGAATGGAGCGACAAACAAATGCACCGAGCACATATCGCTCATTTTCCTTTTACTATTGAGATAGATATTCTTGGTAGCCAGCATACGTTTTAACTTCCTCGACCGGGCGATATGTGCTCGGTCGAACAGGAGATACCGCACCGCTCTCGGGTGCGGAGCTCCTCGTTCATTTTATAAGTGCCCCGTTCTTGAGATGGCCATGCCGGGGCTGTATTGGCCGATCAGCTTCGATACGTCCATCTTTGAGGCGAATAAGGCGATGGGCGTATTCCGATGTATATGTTTCGTGGGTGACCAGGACAATGGTGTGGCCGGTGTCGTGAAGGTTTTCGAGGATTTCCATAATTTGCCCCCCGGAGAGGGAGTCAAGATTTCCGGTCGGCTCGTCAGCGAAGATGATCGAGGGATTATTCACGAGCGCACGCGCGATTGCAACGCGTTGTTTTTGCCCGCCGGAGAGGCGGCTTGTCTCAATGTGGAGTTTATCGGAAAGACCGACTGATCGGATTGCTTGCTCGATATGATCTTTTCGTTCACCACTCACTACGTCCCGGGAATAGAGGAGCGGCAGTTCGACGTTCTCGTAGACCGTCGAGCGTCCGATGAGATTAAACGATTGAAAGATAAAACCCATTTCGCGGTTACGAATTCTCGCAAGATCAGTGTCCGAAAGTTCATGAATACTTTTTCCGGCAAACGCGTATGTGCCCACTGTCGGGCGATCGAGAAACGAAAGGATATGAAGGAGCGTTGATTTGCCGGAGCCCGATGGCCCCATGATCGCAACAAATTCACCCTTGCTGATTTCAAATGAAATACCGGCGATGGCGCGGGTGAGCACCTCATCGCTTTGATAATCTTTTATGAGATTCTGTACCGAGATCACTGCTGTTTGATTCCTATATTGAGAACCATATCCCCTTCCTGAAGTCCCGAGATAATTTCGACGTTGCCATCCTCCCCTCGAATGCCAATCGTGATGGACATGTCAGTCTCTTTTCCGTCTACGAGTTTTCGCGCGAATGTACCCTGGTCGTTTTCAATGACGGTGAATTGGGGCAAGACAAGGACGTTTTCTTTCTTTAACGTCTCGATCGAGAGATTTGCGGTGAGTCCGCTCTTTATGCGCGGATCCGGGCCATCAAAGAGAATGGTGACTTTGAAATTTACGACGCCATCGATGATCGTCTCGGCCGGATCAATGTGGACTACCCTGCCGTGAAAGGATTCGTTCGGGAAGGCATCCAAGGTGATTGCAACGGGATTTCCCAATGCCAATTTGCCGATATCGACTTCCGGAACATTTGCTTCGATTTCGTAGTCGCTTTCCGATATCACGGAAACAAGAGGGGCGTTTGCGGAGACGATTTCACCAACCTTCGCATCCTGCTTTGTTACAATTCCGTTGATCGGGGACCTCAGGATGGTTTTGGCGAGTTCGGCTTCAACTGCCACGACTTTCGCTTGAACTTGGCGGAGGGTGGCTTCTTGGGTCGCAATATCCTCGATTGTTGATCCGGCCCGTTCAAGGGCGAGTTCGTTTTCTGCAATGGTAAGATTTGATTCAGCGCTCCGGAGTTTTTCCTCGGCAGTCGACAAATTTGAAATAGCAGTATTGATGGTTGTTCGTGCGGTGGAGACATCGTTCTTCCATCCGCTGATGGTGGCTTGGGTGAGGGTTGGGGTTGGCCCAAGGGAAGAGAGAGCAAGAGAGGTTGCGTCGAGGAAGGAGCGAATGTACCGGAGATTGTAATTTGCGATTCTGGCGTTTTCAGTAAGATTGATTTTGAAACTGAGCTCTGTAAGCCATACTGCCCAGACGCTCAGCATGTCCTCGACCGATACACGCCTTTGTTTAATGGTCAGTTCGAGCGCAGCGTCATTCATCTGAAAATTAATTTGAGGGTTCGAGGTACGGCCGTTCGTAAAAAATTGGTCAACTTTATTCCGAACCGCATCGTCGGATTTTGTGAATGAATCCTGGATAACGTCGGCGAGCGATTTTTCGGCATTATCAACCAATGCTTCAGCATTCGCCACTTTTGCTTCCTGGATTTTAATTTCTTCGGGGCGGGTGCCTCTTTTCAACTGGTCGAGTCTCGCCTGCTCGCCCTGAACACTCGCCTGATTTTGTAGGAGTTCTGCCGCAAGGCCGCTTTGATCAATAACGGCAAGTATTTGGCCCGTGACCACGCGGTCCCCAATCGAAGATGAAACGCGAATAATTCTTCCGCTTCGCTCAAATGCGAGATTGACGTCCTGGGTCGATTTCGTTTTTCCGGTCACGGTTACATCCTGAACAATCGTTCCTCGTATCACTTGGATCGAAGTTGTGGAATTGCCTCCTTTGCCTGCGATATACAAGAAGCCCACGATGATAATAATCGCGGCCGAGACGACCCCAAGGAAAATTTTACTCTTCAGAAGTTTGCTGAGAATGCTCATGGAATTGTTTGAATACCTACAAAAGACCGCCTTATTCTAGCAGTTTCTTGAAATTTTGCAAGATTATACGTGGCGACGTTGGTAGGCGAGAAGTGTTAATCCGGCCATGGCAAGAGTTGCATTTTTGAATACAAATTCCCCGGCAAGGGTCAGGATTGGGAAATACGGGTGGAACATGAGGTAGGGTGCCGTAAAAAAGACCGAGAACGTGTCCGCAAGATGTGCGAGAAGCACTATATTTATCACTCTCGGCAGTCGGTCAATAAGGAGTCCTGCGCCGATCAGAGTTTCGAATATCCCAAGCAGAATGTTTCCCGTTCCAGAGGCAAGGATAGGAAAACTCGCATATACGATTTCATAGACCGGATTGTAGCCGGCAACCTTCAGCGCACCGAACCAAAAGAAAATGAGGCCAAGCGAGATACGAAGGCCAGTGATTGCGATGTTCTGGAATCGAGAAGTTTCGAAGAGTTGCACCATGATGGCTCCTCAAGCTAGAAGTGATCGAGCTTATCGTAGCGGTGGTCGTGAAGATAGAGGAGTCCGATTCCCACAAGTATCAGTGCTATCGCGAACAGCACGTCTTCTCCGCCAAAAAGCCACCGATCAATCACGTCGAGGATTACCCATGCTCCCCGCCAGACAAAGACAACGCCCAAAAGGACATAGAGGCTATTGATGATCTGCCGAAGGAATCGTGGTGCCATGTGTTCACATCAATAACTTTCCAATTTTCGTACTAACCCATGTCCGCGCATGCGCTCAATTGCCTTCGCCTCAATTTGCCTGATTCGCTCTCTCGTGACTCCGAATTCTTTGCCGACTTCCTCGAGCGTATGAGTGATGCCATCGTCAAGCCCAAACCGCATACGGAGAATTTTTTGCTCGCGCGGCGTGAGGTCATTGATGATTGCCATCATCTGTTCACGGAGAACTCGACGTGCCGCGGCTTGCGAGGGTGAGATCGTTTTGTCGTCTACAATGAATTCTCCCAGGACCGAATCCTCATCATCCTCGCCCACCGGGGATTCGAGGGATACGGTTTCCTGGGAAATTTTTGCGATATGATGGATTTTTTCGATATCCATCGACATTTCTGAAGCAATTTCCTCAGGGAGCGGCTCGCGGCCGAGATCCTGCAGGAGCCTCCGTTTTACCTGCTGATATTTTGAAATCGTCTCGACCATATGGACGGGAATCCGAATCGTTCGCGCCTGGTCAGCGAGGGCGCGGGTAATGGCTTGTCGGATCCACCAAGTGGCGTACGTGGAAAATTTAAAACCGCGGCGATAATCGAATTTTTCTACCGCCTTAAAAAGGCCAAGATTTCCTTCCTGGATAAGGTCAAGGAGGGTTAAATGCGGAGAGCGGCCTACATAGCGCTTCGCGATTGATACCACGAGCCTAAGATTTGCTTGTGCAAGTTTCTCGCGCGCTTCCTGATCCCCTTTTTCGATCTTTCGTGCAAGCTCCTTCTCCTCGTCTGCATTAATCAGCGAAATTCTTCCTATTTCACGAAGATACATTTGTACTGAATCGGAAGCATCGGCTTCGGTAGACTCCGAATGCCGCCGTCCTTTTTTTGGTTCTTCTTCGGGCGTTTCGAGGAGATCGCGCGTTTCCACGACATCAATATTGGTTGCCTCGAACCGCTCATAGAGCGATTCGAGGAGCGGTACGTCCTCTTCAATGTGAGGGAATGAGGAGAGAAGTTCGGAGTAGGTTACAAATCCGCGTTCGCGTCCGCGCTTGGTGAGGTTTGCAATCTTTTTTTCGATTTCCACGATACGAGTCTTTGCCTGCTTCGAGAGCTTGAGGGGCTTTGGTGCGGGGCGAGTGTGTGGAGTATCCTCGTGATGAGTTTGTTTCGAAGGTGCTGGTTTTTTTTGGGCTTTCGGCCTCACTGAAATAGGCCGCTTTTTTTTCGGTTTTACTCGTGAAGTTGTTTTTTTATGTTTTGACTTCATTTGTGTGTCTCCAGAATACCTCGCCGTTCTACGGCGAGGAGGAATGGAGCGACAAACAAATGCACCCCCTCCTTTTGCGCAACTGCCTTGTTACATACTAGTAGCAACATAAGATGACAAAATACTGGTGATATATACAGACTCATGAAGCGCGAAAAGGAGGGGGTCGAACAGGAGATACCGCACCGCTCTCGGGCGCGGAGCTCCTTGTTCACTTTGCTTTCTCTGCAATCAGACGGAATTCAGTAAGAAGAGTCGCGAGATGGTCTTTCTTGCCATCAGCCTCGGCGCGAGAAATTTGGGCCGAGAGGGATCGCAGTTTGTCCTTGGCCCACTCGCGCTCAAGCTCCCGCATGCAGACCAGGATCTCGCGCGCCCTCTCATTCACGTTCTCAATTCGTTCAAGCATGATTTCGGCCTGAAACGCAAGGTATTTTGCGGCCTCCTGGAATTCTTCGGGAATTGCGCGAATGAGCTCCTGATGCTCCTGGACGTTCGCTCGGATCGCAGTCTCAAGGATTCCGAGGATAGCGAGATGCTTCTCGTCGAGGATGGCATGACGCGGCAATTCGTTCAAGTGGGCATCCCCCGGGTAGAGGATGATTGAACCAAGGAGAAGCGATTCGAGTTGGGCGCGGCGTGTGTTTACGACCGGGGCTGTATCATCTTTCGGCAGGTACGTCGTGCCGGGAGTTGGTTTGGTTTTCCCTAATTCGCGCCACAGTGCGGCCTCATCAGTTCCGAGGGAGCGCGTCATCACCTGGAGCCAGTGGGATTTTTCGACTTCACTCGTGAGTAACTTCACTTCGGGCAACACTTCGCGCGCAATATCGCGCTTCCCGGTTGCAGAATTCGCATCGTATTTTGCGAGGGCCGACTCCCAGAAAAACTGTACCACGGGCTTTGCTTCACTCACTGCCGTTTTCCAAATTTCCGGATTTTCAAGCACAGCATCCGCGGCGTCCTTGAATTTTTTTGGTAAAATTGCAACTTTTCGGTCGAATCCAAAACTAGAGGCAAGATCAAGAGAACGCTTTGTTGCCATCTCGCCTGCTTGATCCCGATCAAAGGAGCTGATGATGGTGGAAGCAAGTCGTTTCAATACTTGCAACTGGTGCGTGGTGAGAGCTGTTCCGGAAACCGCAACCGTATTCTTAATATCGGCTTGGTGCGACATCACCACATCCATCTGGCCCTCGACGAGGACCACCGCATTTTGTTTTCGGATTTCATCGCGCGCTTTGTCGAATCCATACAGCACCCGTGATTTATCGTAGATCAAGGTCTGCGGCGTGTTTATATATTTTGCTCCGACGCTCCGACTTGAACCATCGGAGGTCGGAGCTCCGACCGCATCGCGCGTCGGAGCCGCCTCAAATATCCTCCCACTAAATCCCACCACGCGGCCGCTCGCATCCGATACGGGGAACATAATCCGGCCCCGGAAACGATCATAATAACTCCCCTGCTCTGATTTTACGGCGAGCCCTGCGCGCTCAATCTCCTCAGAGCGATACCCTTTTTGCTTCAGATGGTTCATGAGAAAATCCCATGATTCCGGAGCAAATCCGATGCGCCAGGCTCTGATCGTCTCATCGGCAAGGCCGCGCTTTTTTATATATGCAAGCGGTGCACTGATACGCTCCGGAGTACGCGCCTCAAGAAGTACGGATTCGTAGAGTTTCACGGCATCTTCAACAATCTGGTGGAGGCGAGTTCGTTCTGACCGGAGGCGCGGGTCTTCCCGCTTTAATTGAATGCCGGCGCGCTTCGCGAGCACCTCAAGTGCTTCCTTGAATTCAAGTCCTTCAATCGCCATGACAAAATCAAAATGCGTCCCGCCTTTCCCGCACCCGAAACAGTGCCAGGTTTGGCGAGCTGGAGATACAATGAAGGATGGCGTTTTTTCACTATGGAACGGACACAGGGCCTTGTAATTTACTCCGGCCTTATTGAGGCGGATATAGGATTGAACCAACTCGACAATGTCGAGTCGCGATTTAATGTCGTCAATGGTGGAGGGCATGAGATCAGGGGTTAGGTGATAGGGGCTAGTAGGTTGCGGAGATATGCCGCTTGAAATTACTTCTTGAATTTTATAATACCTTGCGGGAGGTCGATCGCGGGAAATTCGTTTTTCAACCGCTCGATATCTGCCTTGCTCATACTCCAACCGATCGCTCCGATATTTTCGGCGAGATGCTCTTCACTGCTCATTTTAACAATGAGAACGATATTATTTTGCGAGATAAGCCAGTTGATGGCAATTTGGGCAGGGGTCTTTCCGTACGCGCGGCACATTTCATCAAGAATCGGGATGCCTTTTCTCGAAAGAGCCCCTCGCTCAACTGGGCGATACGCCGTTACCATAATATCATGAGCTTGACAGTAATCTACGATATCCTGCCATTTTCGATACGCGAGGCTATAGTGGATTTGGTTCGTAACAATATCATTTTTTGTAGCTTTTTTAGCCCCCTCCATTTCTTCAACGGTGAAATTACTTACGCCAATCTGCTTAATCATCCCGGTCGCCTTGAGTACGTCAAGCGCACCCATGGTCTCGGCAATCGGGATTTCGGGATTCGGCACGTGAACGAGGTAGAGGTCCAGATAGTCCGTTTCCAGCCGCTTGAGTGAATGCTTGCATGATTCGAGGACATCCTTGTATTCAAGATGGTCGCTATAGACTTTTGATACAATAAAAAGTTTTGATCGATCACGCCCTTTGATCGCCTGGGCCGTGAGTTCCTCGGCATGTCCCTGTCCATAGAGCTCAGCAGTGTCGATATGGGTAATGCCAAGATCGATGGCTCTCTTAATTGCATCAATCTCTTCTCTATCACGGCTATGGTCTGGCGTTATGGTGCCTCCCATATGCCACGTGCCAATGCCAAACGCCGGCATTGCAAATCCATTATGGAGTTTTTTTGATGGGATGTTCATTGGCACCAGCGAAGAAAATGGTTAGAGCTCAAGGATTTTTGTTGTCGATCACTGGCTGTGTGCTATCTTTCGATACATGCTGACCATAAGGAGTGCGAAGCTAAGCCACACTATTCCCCAGACGAAAAGAGCAATGACATTTTTTTCTAATACGGCGTCAATGAAGTAAATAGTCACCAGGGCATATGGGATTTCGGATATTGTGGTCGCAAGTAGATATTTGAAAAAAGGGTATCTTGCGAGGCCAAGTAAGTAACCGGGGATTTCTGAAGGCAACACGAAGCGCGAGAGAATTATTAAGCTAAAACTTTCGCGGGCCTGCCCAAAAACATTGCTGTAAGTATTTATCTTTTTTTCTGAAATAATTTTCTTCACAATCGGGTACCCCACGTATTTCCCTATGAGATAAGAAAAAATACTCCCGAGGAGCCAGCCCGCAAGAAGTATTGCAAACGTAAGAATATTTCCCCACAATGCGACGGCAATCGGCACGAGCCAGATGCTTGAAAAAGAAACGAGCAGGACGGAGAGAACTGCGAGGGCTCCAAACAGGACCATGCCTTCCCATTTCGTATCGCCTGCGTAATTGGTAATAGAACCGACTATATTCTGAAAATAATTTTCAGCTGTTTTTGAGCTCCAAAAAACAGCGACCAGAATGATTGCAATCAGAACTATTTTTAGCATTTTCGACTGAAGCATAAGAGAAGTTACGTCATTCGTTTTTCGAGGATTTAAATTTTAGACGCAAAGAATGCTCCGTAATGAGCCGAAGGTTGTACTATACGAAGCCAGTTCTTTCTAACTGCATCATCAATGCCAATGATTCATGCATTTCGATTTCGCATCCAGCATCCCACACGGGAATTGGTATATAGAATAATTACTACATGGAAAACCTATTTGATTTTATCAGCTGCTTTTCTTGCAATTGAAGGAAGTACATTGTATTCAAAACCAGATCCACCTAATGTGATGATTTCCATGTAGTTCTTTTTGACAAATACGAGTACATACACATCTCCGGACCCCGAGAAGGGTAGCTTTAGGGCCTTGCTCATTTCTCCAACATTCGGATTTTGCAATTCCTGCACATTCATTTGAAATTGTGTCGAAATACCTTCAGCACTTACCGAATCAAACGCTTTTCTAATTTTATTTTTCGGAAAAACAATTATATCCTGTGATACTCTCCCGAAACCAGGATTCACTGCTTTACCGCTACCACGATAATATTCTGCTGAAATAAATGCCGATTGCCAAGCTACCAGCATGCCTTGTCCACGCCCAAGCCCAAGCGATAAGTTATTTTCGTCCACCAGTTGAGAAGTAGTTGTATCCCACTGCTTTTCTGCGGACTCTTCTGGTTTTTTGGGCGGGAAGGAAGGAAGATCAGCCACGGAGAGCGCCAAGGTAGCCATTGCTAGCTCGGCAGAGCTTGGTGCTATGCAATCTGTTGGACATAGTGCAAATGTTTCCCCTTCTTCACAGACCAAATTCTCACAAACCGCTTTTTCAGGAGCTCGCGTGGAAGAAGAGCTCGGCGAAACCCCTTTGTCTTTTCCCGACAAAATTACATACATACCTACGCCTGCTAGTATGAGTGCTGCAAAAACAACCACCCACCTTGAAGACTTATTTGTTGAAGCCCTTTCAGTGGTGCTTTCCATAAATATCTTCTGCCTTAAATTGAGAGTTCGATTTTTTCTTAAGTGACAGCAAAAACGGATTCGCTTAAATAAAAACCGTCAGTCAATTTTTTCTGCAGCTTTACGAGCCAAAGGAGGAAATGCCTGATATTCGTATTTCTCACCTCTAAACGTAATGTATTCGAGAAAACCCCTCTTCACAAAGAAGATGATATAAAATGGATCGCCCTGACCTGTTATTTAAAAAGCCTTGCTTCTTTCCCCAACGGCAGGGTCTGGTAGCTCTTGGATTGAGATTTTGGCTTTATCGGCAATCTCATTAAGGCCGTCGCCGGTGGCGGCTTCAAAAGCATTCATTATTTTATTCTGTGGGTATACAAGAATATACTGTTGAAGATGTCCCCATCGATCCCAGGAAAGACCATCAGGAGCAGAAAGAGCGATCACCATATTATGAATCGCTAATGCTTTATGGTTTTGTAAGAGGGGCCAAATACGAGATTCGTCTTCATTTATGAGCAATCGGTCGTTAATTTTTACCCACGAGGTCCCTGCGGGTGGAGCGGGAAAATCAACGGAAGCTAATGCAAGTTTGGCGAGTTCCGGTCCGCTCGAGCTTGGATTATAGCAATCGATAGAACAAGAACTGAACGTCTCATTCTCCTCGCAAAGGTTATTGCCGCAGCCCGTAACAAGCGGTTTCTGGGCGCCGGGGGTAAGAGGTTGGATTCCGACTTCTTGTCCGTTCCCAAGCAAAATGAACGCGGCAACTCCACCGACTAAAAGAATTAATCCGACTATTAAAATAACTTTTTTTGTATTTTGGGATCCCACTATCTTATGGTGCTGTAATACTGAATGGGATATCGCTCTTATCTTTGATATCGCCGTTCGGACCGTGAAAAACTATCTCTGCTGTATAATTATCTCCGGGAGGAATATCTGGCATATATAATTGCATCTCGCTCCATGGATATTGATGCCAAAATCCGGTTCTCCCAACATAGGCACTTCCTTTGTAGAAGTTGATGCTATATAACTGCTTTGGATTTGGCCAAGCATTTCCAGCCGCATCGGTCAGTTCCCAGCGATAATTTACCAAACTGCCGAAATTTGTCCAAGACCCTAAGCTTGGATCATAGACAGAAGCCTTAAACGTTTCGCCTCCCTTTGGCTGAATGAGCTTAATCGCAGTAGGGGTGTTATCAGCAACTATCATAAACAAGGAGTCGCTCTTGTCCCATGGGTAACTGTCAAAGGCGTCTACACCCCATACAAGAGTTTCGTAGCTAATCGGCTCGCCTTTTCTATTTTGAGTAATTGCCAGAATTTTATAGAAAGAGGGAGTTACGCTCTGGCACCCTGGTTCAGGCATGCCTGGATAGTATTTTAAGTAGAATTCTTGGTGTCCGGCTCCATAGCAAGTGCTCAAACCGTCCCATTCTAATGTTCCTTCTGGCGGCAAATTTTCGGCAATAACCTGATCAAAGAGATTAATGAAGTCAACGCCATACTTCTCATTCTCCGTACTCATAAGCGCGAGCATCACCTTTTCTGTCCCTCCCGACCATTTGATAGCAATTTTGCCTTTTCCTTGGACAAATTTTTCTCCGCCGTTAGGCGTAATTACTTGAATTTGATTTCGCCCAACAGCCTTCTTAGCTGGAATAGCCGGCACTGCCCTAACTGCCGGAGATTTTTCGCCGGGAAACGGTTGCGCGGGGATAGCCGGTATTGTCCCCGATTGTGTAACCGAGAGTAGAGCTGCCTTTTGATTTACCGCCAAGTAACCGCCTCCTGCGCCGGCAATAACTGCCACCAACGCAAACCCGGCATAACGTAATAGAATTGGATTCATATCTTCAATTTTTTAAAATCAAGCTTTTTAAAATACTATATAATTTGACCATTTTTATGGTAGCACAATATACACAAAGATGGTGAGAAACTTGTACACAACAAAGGGCTGCGCATCCAGATCGTTTTGTCGATTCTATTAGGTTCTCATGTATCTCGGATTCTAAAGCCCTGTTGGGCAGGCGAACTCGCGATACCCTTTCTTGTATCTGCTTTTCAAGTAGGTACATTAAGGACGCTATGCGACGATTTCTTCCGTTGTCAAACATTTCTTAGTTGCAGAGTGAGAGCCTGCCTGCCGACAGGCAGGGCTTCCTGCTTCGCGTTCATTGTGCGGTGATACAGTGAACCAATCCAGTATAACTTTTCATGTGTACGATTTACTGTTTTTACGCAGAAGAACATCGTTCAGCGCCAAGCGAAACCAGTACGTGTAGTTATCGGGGTGTTCGTCCATATCCTTCTTTAATGCCGCCGGAGGAATCCATTTCCAATCTTCGGCCTCTTGCGGGTTCGGATGTGGTGCTCCATCGAATGCGCCAATGAATACATGGTCGTATTCATGCTCGGTGAGTCCGTTTTCAAAATCAACCCGATACACAAACGCATGGATTTCGGATAGTGGACAGTCAAAACCCATTTCCTCTTGTAGGCGTCGATGAGCCGCTACTTCATTTGACTCATTTGGCCTCGGATGGCTGCAGCATGTGTTCGTCCAAAGCCCGCCAGAATGGTATTTGCCCTTGGCGCGTTTTTGGAGAAGCATTTCGCCGTTGGAGTTAAACACACATACCGAGATTGCGCGATGAAGCATGCCTGAGCGATGCGCTTCAAGTTTCTCGGCAACTCCAATAGGATTGTCGCGCTCATCAACGAGAATAACGTGTTCGCTCATATCATCGCACGCCGTGCGTTCACATAGTTTTCACAGAATAAAGAGTATTTTTCTGTGGGGCTCTGTCCTCAATGAATCAGGCAGGCGGCGGGACTGGCCTCATTTTTATTTGGCAAGAGAAAAGCGGAATTCCCCCCAAACCCCTTGTCTACCGGCAGGCAGACCCCTTCCGCCATGCCCTCGTTTCGGCGGGCGGAATTTTTGGCGGGCTTGCTCTAACTCCAATTATTATAGCCCAAAAGTTTTAGAAAGCGGAGTGAGTTTGGTTGAACTTGTCGCTTCATCATTCAGCACTACACCTTTGTAGGGCAGAATCGCTTGTAGCATTTTGTCGGGATTTGTTTTGGTTGTGTCATACACCACCTCACCTCGACCCTCAACCGTCACATTAATAATTTCCTTGCCGACAAACCCGACAGTCACATTTACAATGCCGGGCGTGTCTTTGAACGCATGTTCCACATTGTAAGGACAAGAGGCGCAATACATGCCGTCAATTTTCATCGCGAGGTGGTGCAAATTTTTTGTATCCACTGCAACTTTTTGGGCGGCATTACTGCTCTCATTATTTTTAACCGCCAAGTGAAAGCCGATGACACCGACGAGCATCAAAGGAATGATTATGAGAAGAAGTTTTTTATTCATAGTTAGTAAAGATATTTATAAACAAGCGGAGTAAGGAATGGTACGAGTACAAATGTCAGTACAAGATAAAGAACGACCATTGCGCATAGCGCAATGAATATCTGCACTGCAATCTTTTTCTTATCAAGTTTTTGCGTGCCGTCTCCGCAGTCGCACACTGCCTTGTTTTTCTTTCTGATATAAAATACCGTAGCCACAATGAAAAAAAGAAGCGCGCCGATGAGAAAGTAGGGTTTGTTATATCCAATTGAAAGAACGCTTGACGCGGTTCCCACGCCCAGAGCAATCAGAATCAAGGGGCCGATACAACAGAGCGAAGCGAGGAAAGCTCCAAGCACGCCGATTTTTAAAAATGTTTTGTTGTCATCTTTCATATACAACAGCTTAATTTGCTAATGTCTTTGGTAAATGAGAGTGCAACAATTTTTATCGCCTCCGATAATGTCGGAAACGTCGGCAGAGAATTGACCACATCATCAATCGTGTTTTTGTTTTTGACGAGCATCATCGCCTCGGCGATAAGCTCGCTCGCGTTCGGCGCGAGAATATGCACACCAAGAATTTGTTTTGTTTGCGGATGAATCGCCATTTTTATCATTCCCTCGGTACGGTGCATGATGATCGCCTTGGGAACATCGGCAAACGAAACGGTTCGGCAGGCGCAAACTCCCATTTGTTTCATCTGCTCGTCTTCGGTAAAACCGACACCGGCGAGCTGTGGGTCGGTAAAAATAGCGTAAGGCACAGTATTGTAATCAATAAATAATTGCGTGCCTTTGAGCGAATTTTCAGCGGCAAGTGTGCCCTCGCGTCCGGCGGTTGTCTCAAGTCGCACGGGGGCACCGGTAACATCGCCAACCGCAAAAATATTTTTATTAGAAGTTTGGAAATACTGATTGACGACAACCGCCTGCTGTTTGCTTATTTCAACACCAACAATGTCGAGACCGAGTCCTTGCGTATTGGGGGTTTTACCTGCCGCCAAAAGTATCTCGTCGCCCGATACTTCTTCCGATTTTCCATTTATGAGATACGAGATTATCTTTTTATTCTTTTCCTTTCGCGCGCTTTTTACCTCAACATTGGTCTTGATAGTGATTCCTTCTTTTGACAACACTTCGGCAAGCCGATCAGTAAGTGCTTTTTCGGAGTGCGGAAAAATTGAATCACCGCGCTGTAAAACAGTTACTTTTGTACCAAAGCGGCTAAACATTTGGGCAAACTCCAATCCAAGCGGGCCCGCGCCGATGATAACCAACTCTTTCGGCTGACGCGGAAGACGCAACGCTTCAATGTGCGAAACAAATCCCACCTCTCTAATTCCTTCAATCTCCGGAACATTTGCGGTCGAGCCAGCGGCGATAATAAATTTTTCCGCGCTTAATTTTTCGCCGTTCACCTCTATCTCGTTTTGAGAAACAAATTTTGCCTTTCCCTCATTGGGCGCTACATACTCTAAATTTTTTAGCACTTTTTCGTATTTTTCTTGGCGCAATTTTTCCACAAGCGAAAGTTCGTCTTGCACGACTTTTTGAAAATCAAAATTTTTCACTTCAAGCTCAACACCGGCAACGCCGTGATGTTTGGCATGATGTAAAATTTCGCCAGCGTAAAGCAATGTCTTTGAAGGAACACATCCGACATTGACGCAAGTACCGCCTAAAGGAAGCCCAGCGTTCACAAGTGCGGTTTTCGCTTTTAGTTCGTTAGCGCGGATAGCCGCCGCAAACGCGCCTGCGCCGCCACCGATGATGATTAGGTCAAATTTTTGCATAAAATTATGTGGTAAGTCGCTCCTTGAGCATATCGGCAAGGGGCGTTTGTTTAAGTTTGTAATAGACCGTTCGGAATTCTCGGCGGTTTTCAACCATTCCCACCTTTTTTAATTTTTTGAGCGTGTGAGAAACAGCAGAAATGGAAACCCCGATAATTTCCGTAATCTCGCCCACCGACAGTTCTTTATGCCGACACAAAAGGTAGCAGATTTTGAGCCGTGTCGGATCGCCTACCATATTGAATTCAGCGGCACATTGGAGAATTGCCTTTCTGTCTTTCAGTTCTTTTTTAATTTTTTGAATATCTTTCGTTTGCATATACATTCAAATGATAGCAAAGATTAAAATGTTATGCAAGAAGTTTTCCACAGGAAGAAAGTCTTGCACTATTATATAAGGATATGCTAATATCTCTATATGACTGATTTATGCGAAGCGATGAAAAAGTTCGGCAAAGGAATAGGGAGCGTTCCGCGTTATCGTATCGTGGAGGCGTTGTTTTCCGGTTCCAAAACGGTCGGCGAGCTGGCGGAAAAAACAAAACAATCCCAGCCCCTCGTGTCCCAGCACCTGCGCGTTCTCAAGGAAACAGGTCTGGTGCGAAACGAGCGGCAAGGACAGGAAGTGCTCTACACTTTGAACGCCGAGCATACCATCCGCCTCCTCAAACGCCTTTCGGAGGAGCTCAAGCCAAAGAAAAAACGAAAGACGTAGCGTCAAATTATTATTTATAAAATTAACTTATAACAAACTTATGACAGACAATACATCACTTAATATTAAAGTAATTGCCGGTAGCACTCGCGAGGGCCGTTTTAGCGACAAGGCCGCCGCGTGGATTGCTGCAGAAATCAAGAGACAGAAAGGGGTTGTAGTTGAGGTGCTCGACTTGCGCGATTACGATATGCCGTTTTTCAATGAACCGATGAGTCCGTCGTTCAAACAAGGACCTTACAAAAACGAAGCAGTCGCGCGTTTTACCAAGAAAATTGAGGAGGGCGATGCTTTTGTTATGGTCACGCCCGAATACAATCACGGCACATCCGGCGTACTCAAAAACGCGCTGGATTGGGTGTATCCGGAATGGAACAACAAGCCGGTTGCTTTCGTGAGTTACGGCGGCGTCGGTGGAGCGCGCGCAGTGGAGCAATTGCGCCTCGTCGCCATCGAGCTTCAAATGGCCCCGATTAGAAACGCCGTGCACATTCCCGGCGAGCAGTACTTCCAAGTGCTATTCGGCAAAATGGATGCCAAAGAACTTTTTGCCTCGGTCTCAAAGCAAGCAGAAGCCATGATCACCCAACTGCTGTGGTGGACACGCGTCCTCAAAAATGCTCGCGACTAAATTAAGAAATAAAAATCTCCGCACGGAACTGGCTGGGCCCCGCCTGCGTTGAAACTTCGGCGGGCAGGTCGGCGGGCGGAATTCCCCCCACCCCCCCCTTCCGCCCGCCCCTGCCT